>SPJJ01031750.1_pt1 | contig 13589 bp, 14 predicted proteins | sample 3741741 | NCBI WGS metagenome assembly SPJJ01 (sample SAMN10925908, study PRJNA522277) | cold seep metagenome | isolation source: Elba SIP-enriched marine methane seep metagenome, extraction at timepoint T1 | place: Italy: coast of Elba, Mediterranean Sea | collected 2014-05 | reverse complement strand
TGTCGGCGATGTCGCGGTTGCGCACGTCGCCGACGGTTCGCGGTGGCCACTGCTGCTGGGCCTCGCCGGCGTCGCGTGTGTCGCGGCCGTCGTGCTCGTGTTCGTGATCAGTCGCTCGGGCTCGTCGGTCGACGATTCGGAACGGCCAACGCCCAAACCGGCCACAGCGCGCGTCGAGCCAGTAGATGACGAGCCGCCTCCGTCACCCAGTGTGTCCCCGATCGCACGCAAGACTCGGGACGTGCCGACCAATCACGTCACCGTGCGCTTCGCGTCCGACCCTCAGGCAACGGTATACCGAGCCAACAACCCCACCCCGGTCTGCGACACCCCGTGCGATGTGACGATCAACACCCTCGACGGTGGTTCGGAGATCTCACGCAATTTCCTGCTGCGCGCCAACGGCTATCGGGACGAGCCCGTGACCGTCGAGCTAAAACGCGCCAAACCGCTGCGGCGGATCCAGCTCACACCCGTGCGCGCAACCCGGCCCAAACCGCCGATTAGCGCCACCAGCGTCAAGCGCCACAAACCGCGCGACACAGGTGCGAAAACTACGGTAAAACCGAAGGGAACCACGAAGTCGACGACCAAAGGCAATGGTGATACGCCTGCGGTCGATCCGACGACGACGATCGATCCCTTCAACCGCAAATGACTCGCGCCCTACTGCTGATCCTGTGCTTGGTGACGCTCCCTGCCTGTAGCGATGACGAACCGACCACGGTGGTGTTCGTCACCGTAGACGGCCGAGCTGGCGTGAGTGGTCTCAGTGAGCTGGTGGTCCGGGTCGACAACGACAACGCCAACACGACCGACACCTTCAACATCACGGGGCGCAGTTTGCCGCTGACCTTTACGGTGACGCCAAAGGGCCGCGAGGGCGTGCTCAGCATTACCGTCACCGGCCGAGACGGCGACGGCATCGAAAAGGGCCGAGGCCAGGCCGAGGCCACCATCGTGGTCGACGACCGGGTCGACGTGGCGGTGTTGCTGGACCCCAGCGACTTCGTCGTCAACACCAAGATCAGCGGCAATCAGCGGGTGACGTTCACCCCTGAGGAGAACTCCAAACAGCTGGCACTCAACCCAGCCGACGGCTCATTTGCCGTGGTGTTCGAAGACGACTGCGGCATGCTCAATCGCTGCGACATCTTCATGCGCCTGTTCGATGCAGACGGCACGCCGCGGGTCAATCAAGTCAACATGGACGCGACGGCGTTCATCGCCAACCTGACCAACGACGGGTTTCGCCTGGGCCCGGCTGTTGCTCACAACTCCGGCAACTACTTCGTGGTCTGGGAAGCCCAGGACTCGATCAACGGCGTGATCATCAGCGCCAACGGCGAACACCTGGTCGCCAGCGAAATCCTGATCAGCGCCGGCGCGATGACGCCCACCTCAGCAGCTGTCGCGCCGCTTGGTAATGGCGGTTTCGTCGTCACCTGGGCCGAGTGGTCTCAGATCGAGTTCGGCAACGTGGTGCGCGGGCGGCTGTTCAACGCCAGCGGCACACCACTGCCCAACCCCGTCAGCAATGACGATGGCCCATTCGCTATCTCCTTGGACGAGACGATTGCGTTTGCCGGCACGAGCGTCGCCGCCAGCGGTAGCGACCGCGAATTCGCTGTGGTGTTTCGAGACGACGACAACGTGTACGCGCGGTTCTTCGACGCCGCGGCAGCGCCGACTACGGCCGCCGAGATCCGCCTGACCAACCACAGCACCAGCGCTGCAGTGCTGGCGCCCCACGTAGTGTGGAACCAGGGCCAGACCGTGATCAGTTGGGGTGTCATCGACCCAATGAATCCCGCGCTCAACGACGGAGTGCTGCAAATCGCTCAGTACACGTCACCCAACGGTTCCCGTGTGGCTCCGGTAGTCAGCCTGGCAACCTCGGACGGCTCGTTCTTCAATCTGAGCTCACCGGCGCTCAGCGTCCGCGACGATGGGCTTTTGGTGACCAGCTGGCACAACTGCGGCGCCTCCGGCGACGGGGACGACTGCGGCGTGTTGTTGCAACTGATGCGGCCTTCCGGGTTGCCGGTAGGCAATCCACAGGTCATCAACACCACCCGGACGAGCGCTCAAACCGTGCCTTCGGTCGTGGCTCGGACCGACGCGGTGATCGGCGCCTGGACCGATCGCAGCCAACAGGCGCCGGACACTTCCAACGATGCTGTACGCGCCCGTCTGGTGTTCGTCGACACGGAGATCAACAACGGCGAGCTGGGAGCGCGCTGCGGACGGCCCCAGGACACGGCCTGTGCCGCCGAGCTGGTGTGCATCCCCGGCGGCGAAGCGGTGCCCTACTGCCACACATCCTGTGACCCCGCGGGGACGCCGCCCCAATGCCCGGACGGCGGCGTATGCACGACCGTCGGCGAATCCTCCGGCTGCGTGTTCTAGCGCTAGTTGTCGCGCGGGTTGATGCCCAGCGCCTTCATCTTCTTGTACAGATGGCTGCGCTCGAGTTGCAGATCTTTGGCCGTATTCGAGATGTGGTGGTTATTCTCGTTGAGAGCCTCGACGATGATATTGCGCTCGCTAGCCGCCACTAGCTCCTTGAGCGACATGCCGCGCTGATAGGCACCCTTGACCGGCTTGACCGATGGCAACGCATCGAGCACGTCAGTATCGCCAATCTGATCCACCTCGCCGGTCAGGATGGCCAGACGCTCGACGACGTTGCGCAGCTCGCGCACGTTGCCCGGCCAGTCGTATTGCATCAGCAGTGTTACCGCGCTCGGGCTAATGGTCTTCTGTTTGTGACCATTCGCGTCGCACACCAGCTTGAGGAAGTGTTTGACCAGCTCGGCGATATCGTCTCGGCGCTCGCGCAGGGGCGGCAGCTCGATGGGCACGACATTCAGTCGATAGAACAGATCCTCGCGGAATCGGCCTTCGGCGATCTCGGTGCTCAGAGTCTTGTTGGTCGCGGCGATGACGCGAACGTCGACGTGAATCGTATCGTGCCCACCGACCCGCTCGAGCTCGCCCTCCTGAAGGACGCGCAGGACCTTGGCCTGGGCATTCGGGTTCATGTCGCCGATCTCATCGAGGAACAACGTGCCGCCATCGGCCAGCTCGAACTTGCCGCGACGCTGTTGGGTCGCACCCGTGAACGCGCCTTTTTCGTGGCCAAATAGCTCGCTCTCGATCAACTCCGAGGGAATCGCAGCGCAATTCAGCTTGATGAAGCGCCCCTCGGTGCGCCTCGAGTTGTCGTGAATCGCGCGCGCCACCAGCTCTTTGCCGGTGCCATTTTCACCGGTGATGAGCACGCGGCCGTTGGTCGGCGCGGTCTTGCTGATCTTGTCGTAGATCACCTGCATGGCACTGCTGGTGCCGATCATTTGGAACTCGGTGCGCGCTTTTTGGCGCAACGTCGCGTTCTCGGCGCTCATCTGGGCAAACGACAGGGCGTTTTGCACCGTAAGCAGCAGTTTATCGCTGGACAGCGGTTTTTCGACGAAATCGTGCGCGCCCAGCTTGGTCGCTGCGACTGCCGTGTCGATGGTCGCATTGCCGCTCATCATCACCACGGAGACATCGGGATGGGTCTCACGGATGCGCTCCAGCACCTGCACACCGTTCAGCTCGGGCATGACCACGTCCAGCAGTACGAGATCGATGTCGCACTCTGCGAGTTTTTCCAGGCCGAGGGGCCCAGAACCGGCCACTTCCACGCCATATCCCTCCAGCTCCAGCGCTCTGCGTAGCGTGGTCAGGATATTTGGTTCATCATCAATAATTAGAAGCGTGGAGCGGGCCATCGCGATACAAAAGTAACACTCGAAACTGGCCGTCGCATCCCTCGACGTATAGCTTTCAGCATATCGCCATGTCAGAAAACCATCCTGCTCATCGTGGCATTGACTCGGCACGAAACGGGGAATACCGTGGCCGAGCTATGCGTTATGCCAAGTCGGCCCTGCGGGCTCTGCTACCGATCGCCGCCGTGTTGATGTTCAGCGGCAGCGCAACGCTGATGTTGACCGGCTGTCCCAAGAAAAAGGTCAAAAAGGCCGGCTGTGACAGCGACAAAGACTGCAAAAAAGGCCTGCACTGCGTGAACAAGAAGTGCCAGCAGTGCGCGAAGGACAGTCATTGTCCAGACGGCAAGACCTGCAAGGATGGCGCTTGCACATCGAAGAGCCAGTGTCTGGTCGACACCGACTGCGAAGACGGCAAGGTATGCAAAGACGGTTCGTGCATCGCTTGTACCGCTGACTCCGAGTGCGGTGCAGGTGGCAAGTGCAACCAGGGCAAATGCAAGCGGGCCAAGGCGTGCAAGAAGGACGAGGACTGCGAAGACGACGAGGACTGCGTGAACGGAACCTGCCAGCGTCCGTGGAAGACCACGACTCCCGTGTCCGACAAGTGCAAGCTGGGGACGGTGTACTTCGCCTTCGACCAGGCCAGCATCCCGCCGGAGCATCGCGCCACGCTCAATGGCGCCGCCGACTGCATCAAGAAGAACAAAGGCCGGGACATCTACGTCATCGGCCACACGGATCCGACCGGCACCGAGGAATACAACGTAGCGCTGTCCGAGCGCCGCGCCCGTACGGTTGCCGACTACCTATCGCGTCTGGGCATCGACCCGGCGCGCATGCGCGTCATTCCCAAAGGTGAGTCGGAGACCTCTGGGAGCGCAGAGAAGGACCGCCGCGTAGAGTTCGAATGGCGGTAACAGTCATGAAGCAAATCAAACATCACCTCGTGCTCGTCACGGTGGCCTGCGTGGCGCTGGCTACCACCGGCTGCTTTTGGGTCACCACGAAACACGAAGGCAAACAGATCAAAAAACAGGTCAAGGACGTCGAGGTTCGCGTCACCAACTACGAAGGCAAGCTCGAGAGCAAGCTGAAGAAGCTGCAGATCGTGTTGGACCAGGCGACCAAGGTATTGCGACGCAACAGCGCCAACCTGGGTGCTGACGTAGACGGCATGCGGTCGGAGTTGCGCAAGATGCGCGGGCTACTCAGCGCCGCCAAGAAGTTCGCCGACGATGCTCGCGCGGATGTCATCAAGCTCAACAAGGCGTTTGGAGCCAAGCTCGATACTGTCACTAATCGCATGAATGGCATCGATCTACGGCTTCAGGGCCTGGAGAAAGCCGCGGCAAATCCGCCGAAGAAGGCGAACGACTACTACCGTGAGGGACGAGCCGCCTTCGACAAGGGCGACTGGGACACCGCGATCACCGCATTCAAGAATGTGGCCATACGTTTCCCGCACCACTCGCGCGCCGACGATGCTCAATACTACCGGGCCGAGAGTCAGTTCCGCGCCAAGCGCTACACCAAGGCGATTCGCGAGTTCCAGAAGGTGTTCGAGAAGTTCTCGACCAGCAAGTGGGCCGATGACTCACTGTATCGCGCTGCCGAGGCGGCGGAGAAACAGAAGCAGTGTCGCGTAGCCCGGGTCTACCTGGTGCTGCTGCGCAAAAAGTACAAGAAGTCGGCGTTCCGGCGGCGGGCCCTGCTCAAAGATCGCAAGCTCAAGCGCAACCTGCGGAATCGACGCGTATGCGTGAAGTAGTCATCGGCGTCCCGCTGTTCATCCTGTTCTTTTGCGGCGCAGCAGCATCGCTCGTTGTATCCATCGGCGTTCTGCGCCAGGGCATCGACACGGTGTCGCTGTCGCGCATCGTGTTCGGCGGCATCGCGCTCGCCCTGTGGACCCTGATGTTCTACTCAGTCGTCAACGCTCGGCGTAAGGCCGCCGCCAGCGAAAACGGCAGCGATAGCTAAGCCGGCCGCGGCCGGGTCGGCACAGCCGTTGACCGCGCCGATGCTGCACGCGGCGTGAGCGCCTGCTCGGGCGCACTCGCCCACGTTGTCCGGCGTAACTCCGCCGATCGCCACCACCGGAACCTCACCAGCCAGCTCGACTGCCCGAGCCAGACGGTCGACGCCCTGCACCGGGTCCGGGTTTTCCTTGGTCGCCGTGGCAAACACCGGGCCGTAACCCAGGTAGTCCGCGCCGCCAGCGACGGCGGCCCGCACCTGATCTTCGTCGTGCGTGGAGATGCCGATGAGCAGATCGGCCCGACCGCTGGTGGAGCGCAGGGCCAGCGCATCCGCCAGCTCCAGATCGTCCTGACCCAGATGCACCCCGTCGGCGCCCACCGCGAGGGCGATGTCCATACGATCGTTGACGATGAACAGAGCACCGTGAACACTGGCCACCCGCTTGGTCTCTCGGGCCGCAGCCACCAGCTCGCGGGTATCTGGTGCGGATGAGCCCTTCCAACGTAGCTGGATCACACGGGCACCCGCTCCATCCGGATCCACGAGTAAATCTGCCAAAACCCTGTCACGTTTGTCGAGGATGGCGTAGAAGCCGCGGAGTTTTTGGCGCCATGACATGGTTCAATCCCAGTAATCTTGAGGACTCTGATGAGCTCGGCGAAACAAACGAAGTCTGCGAAGCAACAACCGACCCCGGCACAATCGCCGTTTCGGCTGGTGTCTCCATTTACGCCAACTGGCGACCAGCCTCAAGCGATCAAAGCCATCGTCGAGGGAATCGACCGCGGAGACGCCAGTCAGGTGCTGTTGGGCATCACGGGCTCGGGCAAGACGTTCACCATTGCCAACGTCATCGCTCAGACCGGCCGACCGGCGCTGATCATCGCGCCCAACAAGACGCTGGCGGCACAGCTGTACGGCGAGTTCAAGGAGCTGTTTCCGGACAACGCGGTCCACTACTTCGTCAGCTACTACGACTACTACCAGCCCGAGGCCTATGTCCCAAAGAGCGATACCTATATCGAGAAGGACTCGCTGATCAACGAAGAGATCGACCGTATGCGACATGCGGCGACCTACGCGCTGCTGTCGCGCAAGGACGTGATCATCGTGGCCTCGGTCAGCTGCATCTTCGGTATCGGCGCTCAGGAAACCTACGCGGCGATGACCTGCGAGCTGCAAGTCGACCAGAACATCGAGCGGGACAAAGTGCTGCGCAGGCTCGTCGAGCTGCAGTACGAGCGCAATGACATCGACTTCCACCGCGGCACCTTCCGCGTGCGCGGCGATACGGTGGAGATCTTTCCCGCCTACGAGCGAGACAAAGCCATCCGCCTCGAGTGGTTCGGCGACGACATCGAAACGATCTCGGAGATCGATCCGCTGCGCGCGCGTGTATTGCGAGAAATGCCCGAGGTCACGGTGTTTCCCGCCTCGCACTACGCCACGCCCAAAGATCAGCTGCGCAAGGCCCTGGAGGGCATCAAGGTCGAGCTTCGGGAGCGACTGGCGGAGCTCGGCGAAGGAATGAAGCTGCTCGAGCGCCAAAGGCTGCAGCAGCGAACCATGTATGACATCGAGATGCTGGAGCAGATGGGCTTTTGCAACGGCATCGAGAACTACTCGCGACATCTGAGCGGGCGCGCGCCGGGCGAGCCACCCAATACACTGGTCGATTATTTCCCCGACGACTACCTGATGATCGTCGACGAGTCCCATCAGACCATTCCTCAACTGCGGGCGATGTGGCGCGGTGATCGTTCGCGCAAAGAGATCTTGGTGAACTTCGGGTTCAGATTGCCCAGCGCGTTGGACAATCGACCCCTGCACTTCGAGGAGTGGGAACAGCGGGTGAATCGAGCGATCTACGTATCGGCCACGCCCGCGGACTGGGAGATCGAACAATCAGAGGGCGTCCTGGTCGAGCAGATCATTCGCCCGACCGGGCTGTTGGATCCACAGATCGAAGTTCGCCCTGTGGATTCCCAGGTGGATGACCTGCTGGACGAGATTCGCAAGCGCGTCGCCAAAAAAGAACGCACCCTCGTCACCACCTTGACCAAGCGCATGGCCGAGGACCTGACCGAGTACTACACGGATCTGCGCGTAAAGGTGCGCTACCTGCACTCGGAGGTGGACACCCTCGAGCGCGTCGAGATCCTGCGCGACCTGCGCCGCGGCGAGTTCGACGTGTTGGTCGGCATCAACCTGTTGCGCGAAGGTCTAGACATCCCCGAGGTTTCGCTGGTGGCGATACTCGACGCGGACAAGGAGGGCTTCCTGCGCTCGGAGCGCTCGCTGATTCAGACCATCGGCCGGGCATCTCGCAACGCCAATGGGCAGGTGATCCTGTACGCGGATCGCATCACCGAGTCGATGCGCCTGGCCATGGAGGTCACCAAGTCCCGTCGACAGCTCCAGGCGACGTACAACACCAAACATGGCATTACGCCGACCACGGTCACCCGCGCGATTCTCGATATGCAGCCGGTGGGCGACGGGCCTATATCGATCCAACGCCTTGCCAGCGAGCCGGACGGAGAAGAGCTGACCGATCCGAACAATCTCAAGAAGACGGTCGCCGAGCTCCGGGCCGAGATGCGCAAAGCCGCCGAAGATCTCGACTACGAGCGCGCCGCAGAGTTGCGCGATCGGGCCAAGCACCTCGAGAGCCTCGAACTGGCGCTGCGTTAGTCTCTGTCCACAACCCGACATGCGGGCGGGGTACGACGCGAGGCTTAGTCGATGCGGTCGTACATCATGCGCCAGATGGGTAGACCGTCTTCTTCGCAGTGCTGCTCCCGCCAGGAGCGCACGCCGTAAGGATTGCCTTGGCGCCAGAACGTCCAGTCACCGGCACGATTGCGGTACAGGTCGTCGAGACGCTCGAAGATCTCCATAGCGTCCAGCGCAACGCTCCACACATCGCTTTGCACGAAAACCTCACCGCCGGCGATTAACAGTGGATGCAAATCGCGCGCGAGCTCGCTGGTGATCATCCGGCGTTTGCGGTGCTTTTGTTTGAACCACGGGTCCGGGAAGTTCAGATACACCCGGGACACCGATCCATCCGGCAGTAGCTGGCGCAGATGATGATTGGCGTTGCAGAACACCGCCTTGACGGGCAGGCCCTGCTGTTCGGCTAGCTCGTTGACGTCGTCGACCAACTGGCTCCGCACTTCGACACCGACGTAGATCCGAGACGGATCCTGACGCGCGCGCTCGAACAAGAACTGCGCCTCGGCACAACCAACCTCCAGCTCTACTTCCTTGCCGGGCTCGAGCGGGAGCGCCTTGCCATCGAAGCTGTTCAGCGCCGCGGTGAGCGGGTTGACGTGTTGCCGGAGTCTCATGAGCCGTTACTGGGGAATGGCGTCGAGCGCCAAAACGCCAAACTGGCGCACGTTGACCGGCGATTCAAGAAGATTCAGCGCGGCCAGGTCAACCCAGCGAAACTCTGCGAACTCGTCGTTGGGCACGACGTCGGCATCGTCGGCGACATCCGCGACGAACACGAAGTTCATATGGAGCCCCTTGCTACCCGCTTGATGCTCCTCGTAGCCAAGGTAGCCCGGTGGAACCCCTTCGGCCGCTCCTTGCAGCGACGAAAACGCTCCGACCATTGAGGTCTCTTCGCGCAGCTCACGTGTCGCCGCCTCCAGGGGCGTTTCCCCGGATTCGAGCTCGCCGCCGATGGGCAACCAGGTTTTGAGGCGGTGATGATGGATGACGAGAACGCGCCCGTTGACCCCACCCTTGCGGGCGTACACGGCAACCGAGAATGCGCGGCGGCTCATGGCACCACTTCGAAATCGACGGCGTTGGACACCACGCCATCGACCGCGACCGTCACCAGCGTCACTCCCACATTCAGGTCGTCGGGGAGCGACACGGTGATGCGGTCATCGAGCCAGCGAGCCGACTCGGCGCGAACCACGACCCCCTCGGCGCCAATGCGAACCGAGGCAGCCGGTGGCACCACACACTCACCACCGGCGCCGACGCCCAGCTCACCGCAAAAGCCAAAACCGACCACATCGATCGTGGCGCCCGCCGCCGCCGCGGCTGGGGTCAGCTGGTAGATCTCCGGACCCTCCGGGTCGTCGTTTGCGCAGCCGGTCCAAAGCGCGCAAACCAGTGCCGCTACGAGCAAGCGCATGGCTACTGCAGCACTTTCTCCCAGTCAGCCAGAAAGCGCTTCAGGCCGATGTCGGTGAGCGGGTGCTTGGTCAGCTGCAGCAACACCTTGAGCGGGCAGGTCGCCACGTGAGCGCCGAGAGTCGCCGCCTCGAGCACGTGCATCGGATGGCGCACCGATGCGACCAGCACTTCGGTTTTATAGTCGTAGTGGCGATAGATCTGCAGAATATCGGAGATGATCTGCATGCCGTCGCCGGAGATGTCGTCGACGCGACCGACGAACGGCGAAATGTAGGTGGCGCCGGCCTTTGCCGCCAACAGGGCCTGGGTCGCCGAGAAGCAAAGGGTCACGTTGGTGTTGATGCCCTCTTCGGTGCACTGGCGCGTGGCCTTCAGTCCCTCGGGAATCAAAGGAATCTTGACCACGATATTGTCGCGCAACGCAGCGAGCTCGCGGGCTTCCTTCATCATGTCGTCGCAGGTGGTGGACACCACCTCGGCGGACACCGGGCCCTTGACCACGTCGCAGATTTCCAACAACACATCGCGAAACTTGCGGCCGGTCTTGGCGACCAATGAGGGGTTGGTGGTGACGCCGTCGATGATGCCCATCGCCGCCGCTTCTTTGATATCTGCAATGTCTGCTGTGTCGATGAAGAACTTCATTTGGACACGACCTCCGCTTGCGAAGCGTTGTCGGCGGGCGTACCGTTCGCTCTCAATTTAGCCCGCGTCTGTGTTGTGTTGTCGTTACCGAGCCTGTCACGAAGTACTCTAATACGAGCCTCCGACCTATCGAGTCGCTCGCCGGTTACCTTGGCCAGCCGCCGTAGCTCGGCCAGGCCCCGTTCGTACTCGTCCGGCTTCACAAGGGCACTCTACGCGGCTGATTTTTGCGAGTCAACGCGTGGCTAGCCCGGTGGAAAGCGACCAGACGATTCGCGTCGGTTGCGTCGGTTTGCCCGACGGAATCCGGCGAGATCGCTACTTTTCGAATCTGGATTACGCCGAGCTCGCATCGACGTTCTACGTGTTGCCCAAGCAGAAGGTGCTCAACCGCTGGGGCGAGAACGACCAGCGATTCGGCGTCACCGCCTGGCAGGCCATCACCCATCCGCCGAGTGGTGGCGGCTATCCGCGCTGCAACCAAACCTTCGATGCGCAAACCTTGAGCGAAGCCGGCTCGTATCGAAACACGGCGTTCGTTACGTCCGCCGTCGACAAGCTCGCGAACGCGGCGACCACCGCGGGTGCCGAAGTGGTGCTGTTTCGCACGCCTCCGATGTGGACGCCGTCGGCGAGCAACCAACAACAGCTCCGCGTATTCTTCACGGAAATCGCGTCTGCTGAGCGGTTTGGGGACTGCCAGCGCGTATGGCATCCCGATGGTTTGTGGGAGACGGAGCAAGCCGCCACGCTTGCCGCAGAACTGGGCATCGTCATGGCCTGTGACCCGTTGCCCCAGGACCCGCTGGCGCCGCCGTTGGAGTTCTTCGCAGAGCTCGCACAACGCTTCGATGGCCGTGGATATTTTCGGCTGAGCGGGCTGGGACAGTCGCGAAAGCTCAACGAGTACAACCGCGAACAGTTGTTAGATCTGGCCGATCAGTTTCAAACGGCCTGGCTAGTATTCGATACGCCGAGCAAGTACCATGACGCCCGCTCGGTACGGAAAGAACTCAAACAGCGATTAGCGCTACTGGGATAGTACGTAGTACCGGTTTGTGCGGTTCGCCCGCCCGCCGGAACCCAGAGCCCGCGGCGCCGAGCGCGTCTCCAACTACCTACCAATTCGGACAGTTCTCCATGGAAATCCAGCACGTTAGCAGCACTCTCACCGATCTCGATCACGATCTTCTAGTCCTGCCAGTGTTCGGCGCGCCTGAGAAAGACCCGACGTTCAAAGCGTTGGACAAAGCGCGGGATGGCCAGCTCAACGCCATCGCCGAGCGCGAAAACTTCGGCGGCAAGTCGGGCCAGACCCTGACCATCACCGGTAATGGCTCCGGTCCCGGACGCATCCTCGTCCTCGGTCTCGGTAGCAAGCGCGATTTCAAACTGACGTCACTGCGCGACGTCGCCGCGCGGGCGAGTCGCTTCGGCAAAGCCAAGGCCGCCAAGCGCGTTGCCCTGGCGGTTCCGAACCAAACTGCCAAAAATCTCGAGCGAGCGATCGAGTTGGTCGCCGAGGGTGCGCACCTGGGCGTCTACAAGTTCGACAAGTACTACGCCGAGGGCAAAAAGAAGCCGAACCGCATCGAGCAGTTCGACTTCGTGGTCGGCAAAGCCGGCAAGCTAACGGCAGCGCAGAAGCGAAAGAGCACGGCGGCGATCAAGCGTGGTGAAGCGGTAGCTACGGCCGTCTGCCGCGCCCGCGACTTCGTCAATGAGCCCGCGGCGTTCCTGACTCCATCGCAGATGGTGGCTGAAGCACGCGCTATCGCCAAAGCCAATAGCGCGTTGTCGGTGAAGATTCTCAGCGAGAAGGACTGCGAGAAGCTGGGTATGGGTATGTTCCTGGCAGTTGGCCAGGGGTCGGACCAGGAATCCAAATTGGTCCATCTGACCTGCAAGCCCAAGCGCGCCCCGAAGAAGCGCATCATGCTCATCGGCAAGGGCGTCACCTTCGACTCGGGTGGCTACTCGCTAAAGCCCTCAGCCAGCATGGAAGACATGAAGATCGACATGTCCGGCGCCGCGGCGGTGGTATCGGCCATGAGCGCCATTGCGGCGATTGGTTGCCCCTACGAAGTTCACGCCATCACCGCCCTGTGCGAGAACCTGGTGTCCGGACGAGCCTACAAACTCGGCGACGTGCTCAAGGCCTCCGACGGCACGACCGTCGAGATCAACAACACCGACGCGGAAGGCCGACTCACGCTGGGCGATGCCATTACCTACGCCCGCGCCCAGGTCGACAAGGCCAACGCCCAGAAGGGTGCGAAACAGATTCCGGTCGAAATGTTTGATTTCGCGACGTTGACCGGTGCCTGCATGGTCGCCCTTGGCCACCACACCGCGGGGGTCATGTCGAGTCATGAGTCGCTGGTCAAAGGCTGGCTGAACGCTGCTTCGCGCTCCGGTGAGGATATGTGGCGACTCCCGCTCACTCCGCGGCTCAAAGATCAGCTCAAAAGCAATATCGCCGACCTGCGCAACACTGGCGAGCGTTGGGGTGGAGCGATCACTGCTGGCTTGTTCCTACAGAATTTCGTCAAGGACACTCCATGGGTCCACGTCGATATTGCCGGCCCCGCATCGGCGAATCGCGAGAGTGGCGCCACGCCCAAGGGCGGTACCGGTTTCGCTGTGGCGACCATTGTCGAGTACCTGACGCGCTGAGCCGAACGCCCAAAACTCAATAATTCCAAGCCGTTAACTCTCGTGCTTGGTTGACACTCTCGTAGGCGTCTGCTAGTATCTAGGTCTGGGAGCACAAGACCCTTACGGCTTGTGAGTTCCCCAGTCGAGGAGCGTACATGGACGAGTTTGAGGTTGGAGATAAGGCGGTCTATCCCGTACACGGAGTGGCGGAGGTCGTGGCGCTCGAGAGCCGGGACATCGGGGGACAGTCCACCAGCGTTTACATCCTCAAGATCCTCGAGACTGGTCTGACCATCATGGTCCCCAAAACCAACGCGAATACCGTCGGGCTTCGGACGGTCATCTCGAACGACGAGGTCAGCGACC
>SPJJ01008829.1_pt1 | contig 13595 bp, 8 predicted proteins | sample 3741741 | NCBI WGS metagenome assembly SPJJ01 (sample SAMN10925908, study PRJNA522277) | cold seep metagenome | isolation source: Elba SIP-enriched marine methane seep metagenome, extraction at timepoint T1 | place: Italy: coast of Elba, Mediterranean Sea | collected 2014-05 | reverse complement strand
GGCGCTCTTGGTCCTGCCCTTCAGCGCCACGGCTGCGCCTCCGGTGGTGGCGGTCTTTGACCTCAAGGTCAGCGGTGTGAAGTTCGACAGCCAGGCGCTCGAGCAGTTGTCGGAGTACATCTCGACCGAGCTGAGCGCTTCGGGCCGCTACGAGGTGGTGCCGCGCGCGGAACTCAAGCGCGCCCTCACCGAAGAGAAGCGGGAGAGCTATCGGGCCTGCTACGACGAGTCCTGCCAGATCGAGGTGGGCAAGGAGCTGGCGGCGGAAAAGACCGTCGCGGGCAGCATCGGCAGGTTCGGTAAGAGCTGCATCATCACCTTGAAGCTCATCGACCTCGCCAAGGCCACGGCCGAGGCCGGCGGAAGCGCACGGGGGGCCTGCGGACCAGACGCGGTGCTCACCTCATTGGAGTCTGCCCTGGGCCAGCTCACCGGTCGCGTTCCGCAACCAAAATTGCAGAAGGCTCCGCCCCCGGTCGTAGTGAAGCCAGCGCCGGAGCCAGCCCAAGCCCTCGCGCCTGCCAGAGTCCCCGCACCCGCGGCTGAGCCGATGCACCCCGCGGCGAAGGGCACCGTCGACCCCCTCGTGCGACTAGAGATCTACGGAGATTATGAGTGTCCCTATACTCGAAAGCTCTGGAAGACGCTCTCCCCCGCGTTTCAGCGCTACGCCGAGCAAGTGCAGGTTCGCTTTCGTCATCGGCCTCTGGCTTTTCACAAGGGCGCCAAGCGGGCGGCAAGGGGCGCGCTCGCCGCCGAGGCCCAGGGGCTTTTTTGGCCTATGCACACCTGCTTGTTGAGCACGCAGCTGCCGCTGACGGCTGCGAAGGTGCGCCGCTGCGCCCGGTCGGCGGGTGTGAACTTGAAGCAGTGGAAGCGGGACACCAAAGGGCCGGTGGTGCAGGCGCGACTCGCACAGGACACCAAGCTGGCAAAGCAGCGCTCTCCTGGAACACCGACGAGCTACGTCAACGGTTACAAGCTTGCCGGAGCCCAGCCCCTGTCCGTCTTTGAAAAGGCCATCCGCACGCAGATCGAGCGGGTCCAGTCCCGAATCAGGGGCGGCGATTCGCGGGCTCAGGCGGTAGCCTCGCTCACCGAGGCGAACCTAGGTGCCACTCGAGCGGCCTCCCTTCGACGGAGCGCGGCCGGCTCTGGGCGTCGGCCTAAGGCGATCATTGGGCGTACCGAGCGTGGCACCAACGCGGGGGTGATTTCGCTCGCCGAGGCCCCCACGGTGGGGCCCAGCGAAGCGAAGGCCACGGTCGCGCTTTTCATGGACTATCAGTGCCCTTACAGCCGCCGTCTGCACGAGACGATGAAGGCGGTCATGAAGACCTATCGTGGGCGCGTGCGGGTCGGATTCCTCAACCTGCCTCTGTCCTTTCACAAGAACGCGCGTTTGGCGGCGCAGGCCGCGCTCGCGGCTCACGCACAGGGACGGTTTTGGCAGATGCATGACGCGCTCTTCGCGCTGCACAAGGGCATCAACCGCTCCTCCATCATGGTCTCGGCCCGGCGCCTGGGTCTGGATATGACCCGCTTTGAACAGGACCTGGTCAGCGCGCGGGTCAGGGCCCAGGTTGATCGGGACGTCGCTCAGGCCCGTGACGTGGGCGCGCGGGGCACGCCCACCATCTTCATCAACGGGAGCAAGTTGACCGGCGGTCGCAGCGCGGGCGAGCTCAGCCAGAAATTGGACCTCGCGCTTCAAGACGGCGGCTGAGCGTGTCGCGTGCGCCGCGTCCGTGAGCGAGCGCAATTGTCCGATGCGTCCCTTGGGCCTGGCTGCGGCGCCGGCAGCCTTGAGCGCGGAGTTCGCTCCTGGATCCTCAGAATGCAGCTCGTCTTGCATGATTGGTGGGTTGCCCAAACAGCCCCGCACTTCGCGGATGAGGAGTGATGGCGGTCGCAACGTCGAATCCCGTTTCGAGATGCCTGCGTCTGTGATGCACTCGATGTTATGGCCCGTACTCAGAGTTTGCTCATCCTCAGCTGCGCTGCCGGAGCGCTGTTGAGCAGCGCCTGCGCCTTGCCTCATGGCTCGATGGCCCGGCCCGTGCAAGCTGCCGGAGAGGGCGCGGTGATGGTCGCGGCGGGCGCGATGGTGCCCTTCGCGGTGGCCGGTGGTGCCTCGGGTGATGGAGACAGCGACTTTGGGGCCTTCAGCGCCGACAACGCCATCGTCATCCCCGCAGGCAGCTTCGACTACGCCTTGGGCGATCGGCACTATATCGGTGTCGATGTGTCGCTGTGGAGCCAGGCCTTCGCCGTCGATACCGACTTCGATGCCTTCGCGCTCTTCATCAACCCGCGCTGGGAGTACGGCGTGAATGAGAACTTCTCGCTCACCGTCGACGGCAATCTCGCCTACCTCGGGTCAGATGATGGCGGCTCGCCCTTCCTGTCGCCCACCTTCGGGGTGCGCGCTTACATCCCCACCGGCTTTGGCGGCGCGGTCATCTCGCAGCAGGTGGGCACCGCCTTCATTACGCTCACCCTCCCGGGCAGCCTCGCCTATGACGTCCCGATCCCAGTGGGTGAGGAGGCTGTCTTGCACATCTTTCCGGAGGTCCGTTGGGATCCGACGCTCTTCTTCGTGGGCGATGCCTCAGGTTTCATCGCCTTCTTTTCGGGCGGCTTGAGCTTCATGCTCGAGATCTAGTCCTGCCAGGTATCCGCTCAATGTCACATGCGCGTGCTTGGCGGACCTGAGACGGTCCACGCATGCGTACCTCGTTGCTCCTATTCATAGTCGCACTCGCCGCGGGATGCGGGGATGGCCGCACGCGTACGCCGGGCACTGGCACGGCCACGCCCAGCAACAATAACAACAGCAGCAATGACGCGGGCGTCGCCACCGGCGAGCACGCGGCTCGATGCAACCAGGCGTGCGCTGATAGTTCGGGTGGCCCATGCTCCAGCAACCCGGTGGGCAACTGCAACGCAGACTGCGACACGGTGACCAGCGCTTTGAGCGCTTCTTGCGCGGCCTGTGTGCTGGCGCGCTCCGGTTGGACGGGCGATGCCTGCACTTGCTACGGCGAGGGTTGCAACCTGTGTGGCTTTTCGCCGGGTGATAACGCCTGCTCGGGGGCTCAGCCGGGTGATACCTCCGCTGCCGAGGATGAGGTCTGTGAGGGCTATGAGTGGGAGAAGATCAGCACCGGCCCCTGCAAGGATGTTTGCCTCGCAGAGCCACCCACCGAGCTGCCTCAGACCCTGTCCGCGCGCTGTGAGTTATTGTGCCGACCCTCTGAGCGCGCCTGCAGCGGCGCATCCACCGCAGATTGCATGACCGCCTGCATGACCCAGGTCTCGGGTCTGGAGGGCGGCTGCGCGCTGTGTGTGATCGAGCAGTCGGCCTGGGCGGGGCGCGCCTGCACTTGTGACGGCCCTGGGTGCTCCCTGTGCCGCTTTGGGCCTGGTGACAGCCCCTGCGCCTCCGGTGACCCGGAGTCCTCCTGTGCTCCCGAGGACGAGGTCTGCGACGGCATGAGCTTCGGCAGCCCAGCGGGTGAGTGCGCAGACCTTTGCGGGGGCTGAAGCGGCTAGCCGTCGCCCTTTTCTTCAGTCGGTGTCGGCGGCCGGGGGTCCTTGGGCGGCTTGGGGATGTCTCCCGTATAGCCGCCGGGGTCCCGCTCAACGGTGCGCTCTGCGCCGGGGCTGGGCACTTTCGACAGCACCTCTAGCCGCGCTGCGACCTGCTCATGCAGGCTCTCGGCGGTGAGGCCAAAGAGGATGGGTATGGCCTCATCCGCGCTCTTCACGGACCAGATCGTGAATTGGCCGTCCTCGCAGGCTTTGACGACCTCTGAGTTGAGCATGAGGCCCTCGATGTTTGCTTCGGGGATGATGCAACCCTGATTGCCATTGAGACCGCGGATTTTGCAGACTCCAAAGAAGCCCTCGATCTTCTCGTTCACGCCCCCGATGGCCTGCGCGTCACCCTTTTGGTTCATCGAGCCCGTGATCGCGATGCCCTGGTCGATGGGCAGGTCGGTCAACGAGGACATCAGAGCGAAGAGCTCCGCGAGAGAGGCCGAGTCCCCATCGACGCCGCCGTAGGACTGCTCAAAGGCCAACGAGGCTGTGATCGCCAAGGGGCGGTCGCGTCCGTAGCGATTGCGCAGGTAGCCGGCAAGAATCATCACGCCCTTGTCGTGGCTGGGGCCGGACAGTCGTGCCTCACGCTCGATGTTGACGAGCCCGCCCGCGCCTGCGCCCACCGAGGCGGTGATGCGGGAGGGCTTGCCAAAGTAGTGGTCTCCAAGTCCGTAGACAGCCAGGCCATTGATCTGCCCCGACTTTTTGCCCTCCGTATCGATGAGGATGACCTGCTCTTGGATGTATCGGCTGACATGCTCATCGGCCAACGCGTGGCGGGAGCGCCGAGCCTGCAAGGCTCGTTGCACGGACTCGGGGCTGATCTCCTTGGCCTCTGCGTCCTGCTCCTGGGCCCAGAACTGAGCTTCGCTGAGTACATCGGCCATCTGGCCAAACTCGGTGGAGACACGATTGCGTCGCCCGGCGAGGCGCACCGCCTCTTCGAGCAGCACACCGAGGGCCTCGGGCGCGGGGGGCAAGAGAGATTGACGTTCAACGAGGGCCCGGATGGTCTCCACGAAGCCGCCCAGGTTCTCTTTGCTGCGGTCGATGCTGGAGTCGAACTCAGCTTTGACCTTGAAGATCTTCTTGAACTCACCCTCGTAGTGCAGCAGCAGGTGGTAGATCTGCAGGTCTCCGATCAGGATCACCTTGAGGTTGAGCGGGATGGGGTCCGGCTTGAGCGCGGAGGGCAGCAGGTAGATCGAGGTCTCGGGGGTCTGAATCTCAAGCTGCCGCGAGCTCAAGGTCCTCACCAAGGTGCGCCAGACGCCCGGCTCAAGGAGCACGTCGCGGGCGTAGAGCACCAAGTAGCCCCCGTCAGCGCGCAACAGAGATCCTGCGCGAAGGCCCGTAAAGTCTCGGGCCTCCGTGGCGTTGGGTTTGAGCGATTTGCGCTCGATGGTGCCAAAGAGGTTCGTAAAGGTGGGGTGGCGCTCGAAGACGATGGGCTTTTCGTCGGTGTCGGCCTGCTGAACGACGTTGACCTCGTAGACCCATAGGTCTTCATCGCTGTCGCCACGCTGGGCGGCGAGCAGGGCCATGAGCCCCTCCGCCTCATCGTCATCATCGTCATTGTGGAACAAATGCAGGTTGTCCAGCATGTGGTCCAGCACCGCATCGAGGTGTTGCTCGACGCCATCCGAGCTGAACTTTTCTTTCAGGTCCTGCAGCGGCTTCGTGAGGGCAGAGCGCAAGGCGGCCTGCTCAAGCGCATGAACCTCCTCATTCGCGAGGCGCTCGATGCGCTGGGCCGCCATGAGTGCGTCCTCAACGTTTTCGTGGATGTCGTGTGCGCCGGCCTCGAGGTCGTCGACGAGTTTGTTGATAACCGCATCCCGCTCCGCTTCGTCGGTAGGCAGCATCTCTCCCTTGCTGCGCAGGGCGCGGGCCTGCTCGGAGATGAACTTGCCGCGCACATCCTCTGAGCGCCTTAGCGCGTCAAAGGGCACCGGCTCGCCGTCCATTTCATAGACGATGGCTTTGAAGGTCTGCTGACCTTGCTGCACCTCGACGGCCACGTAGCCCGCGTCCGTGATCTCCTCATCGACGGCCGATAGCAGGGTCTTCGCCTCGACCTTTCGTTGGTCGACGATCTCCTTGCGCTGACTGACAAAGGCCTCGTCTTGAAGGGTCTGCTCGAGGTGCTCTGGGATCGAGGCCACGAACTCCTTCATCGCGGTCTTGAACAGGCGGCCCTGGCCGCGCTCCAGCCGCAGCAGGCGAGGGCGGTCCCGGTCTCTGAAGTTGTGCACGAAGACTCGGTCCTCAGTGAGTCGGCTGGGGCGATCGATGCCCTCCAGCATGCCGCGCACGGTGAAGGTTCGGCCCGAACCGCTGGGGCCGGCCACAAAGACGTTGAACCCAGGCGCGTCGATGTTGAGGCCCAGCTTCAGGGCCTCCACGGCGCGGCCCTGCCCCAGAGTGCTCTCCGTGGGCTTGTCCGGCGCATCGCTGAGATAGGCGTGGTCCTCCAGCAGGCAGCGCCATCGTAGGTCTTGCACGCCGAGGCCGGCGGGGCGCGGCGCTGGGGTAGGGGCTTGGGGGGCCTTGGGCTCGGACATCGCGTGAGCCTAGGTCTGCTGGGCCCCGGGCTCAACCGGTGGGCCCAACAATGCTGGTGGGCACCCCTCATTCGCGGGGGCTTGTTTGGCAATCTGGCTAAGGCTGCATAGCAGCTTGCAGATCAGCGCGGGCGCAGTCCGCGATATGGGGCCGCTGCGCGCCTTGAATACGCCGTGCCCAGGACGACAACAGGGCGCCAGGCGTGCGCAGAGCCGGGCTCAGCCCGCCGCGATGGCCTTGACCTCGGGAGCGGACATCTGGCCCTTGGCCTCAGTCCAGCTATCCAGCCGATCCAGGAAGTTCTGGGCGTGCTTGGCTTTGGCCCCAGCCTGGCGCTCCTTGCTGCCCGCGGCCTGAAAGCCAACAAAGCTCGCTAGCACGACCCCAGTGGCTGCCAGGCTGCCCACGAAGGGCATCGCAACCAAAGTGATCGCCAAGGCGGCCCAGCCTGCTTTGTCCCACTTGCCCTGGGCGCTGGAGTTTGCCGCCAGCGCGGCCGCAGCCGAGTCGCGGATTTGCTGCACGTCGCCCCCCGAGTATTGGTCGAGGGCGCCAATGAATGCCTCGTTCTCGGAACGAATGGCCTGCCCATAGGGCACCTTTGCTCCACTCTTGAAACCGTCTTCAACGGCCTGGGCGCTTCGCAGGAGGTCGGCCCGCGACATGTTCGAAAGCTGCATGTGGGACATATCGGTATCTGTAGGACGAAGTTGCTGCTCGTTGGTTATTTTCGCAGCCAAAGTGCGCGACCGCAGGTCAGCCACACGGTGCACTCAGACCGTCCGGTCCAGCGGCATCGACATGGCTCTGGCTTTGTGGCCCGACGTGCTCGCCTGACGCCCTCCTTCCGTCTTCGAGGTGATCGAGCATGGAGTTGGCTGCACAGCCGCGAATTCCGCGCGTGCCGCCCAAGTCACGCCCGTGCTGGCATGGCGCTCAGTTTTGGCCGAGTCGGTGGCGCCATGTTCGTCGTTTGAGCGGGTGCATGACAGCTTGCAAGGGCCTGGTTTTGGACTATTGCTCAAGGCCCATCCCGCCGACCCTCGCGACCCGTTCTGTGTTAGGCCTGCCCGTCCCTCATGTGCGCGATCGGCATCGACTTTGGCACCACAAACTCCGCGGTCGCGACCTGGGGCGCGCAGCAGGGCGTGCGGGTGGCTCGCTTCGACGGACTCGATCAGACCCTACGTCTGGGCGATGGTGGCTCCAGCGTCGCGGATAACTTGCCGACCGTCTTCTTCTGCCCACGTGGCGAGCGCACCCTCCACACCGGCTATGACGCGATTCAGCATTACGTCGAGTCGGGCATGGACGGTCGCTTCATTCAGTCGATCAAGAGCTTTTTACCCTCCCGGGCCTTCACCGGTACGCAGGTGGCCGGCAAGGTGCGGTCGATCGAGGAGCTCGTCGCCGACTTCCTGCGACAGCTGGTCGACAAGGCATCTTGCAGTTTAGGGACCGAGCTGCGGGGCCCGGTCGTCTTGGGGCGTCCGGCGCGCTTTTCGCCGGACCCGGAGCTGGATGCCCTCGCAGAGGGGCGGCTTTTACGCGCGGCTGCGCTCGCGGGTCTTGATGAGGTCACCTTCGTCATTGAGCCCGTGGCCGCGGCTTTGGCCTACGAAGCGACGCTCAGCACCGACGAGACCGTGCTGGTCGCCGACCTCGGCGGCGGCACCACAGACTTCACGCTCATGCGCGTGGGCCCCGGTTCCAGCGGCCTGAGTGATCGAAGCGCGTCGATTCTCGCCAGCGGCGGCCTGTCGGTGGCGGGAGATCGTTTTGATGCTGAGGTCGTGCGCACCAAGCTCTTTCCACTGCTTGGCCATGGCAGCCATTACGATACGATTTCGGGGTCCGCTTTGCTGCCCAACTCCCTGTTTCAAAAGCTGTTGCAGTGGAATCATGTGAGCTTTTTGAAGAGCCGCGACATGTTGGGCTTCTTGCAGAAGGTGCACGCCAAATCGAGCGACCCCGATGGCATCGGAGCGCTGTTGCAAATCGTTGAAGAAGACCTCGGCTACGTGATGTTTCGTGCTGTGGAGCGCGCCAAGCGTGAGGTGGCTACCCACGACCCGGCGCAGATAGAGGCGGAGGCCTTCGCCTTCCCGGTCAGCGCCCTGCTCAGTCGCGCTGAGTTTGAGTCCGCGGTCAGCGGGTTGCTCGATGATATTCGCAGCACTGCAAGCGAGGTTGTCGATTCCGCGGGCCTGAAGAGCTCGAGCGTAGATGCTGTGTTTCTGACCGGCGGTACCAGCTTGATTCCAGAGGTCCGTGCGGTCTTCGCGGAGCTCTTCGGCGCTGAAAAGCTGCGGGACCGCAGCAAAAAAACAAGCGTGGTCGACGGCCTCGCCCGCAGCGGCGCTCATCTCGGTCCATAGCCAGAACAAGCGGTTGAGTCCGCGTGATTGCGGCCTAAGCCCAAAGTGAGACCAGCGCTCCGGGGGTCTGTCGGACAGGACTCACTCCGTCGATCTCGCGCGGCAGGGGCCGGGCACGCCGCCGCATTGAGTCAGGTTGCGACGCAGGCCCGGAACGCTGAGCAGGGCTTGATGTTGGCGGGCAGGCCTCCGATAGATGAATCAAGGACTGTGTATCCACCTTGAGCACCCCCGCAGTAGGAGAGTCGCCGCGGTCCCGGCATCACCGGGTGCGCTTGGTGCGGATCATCGCGATCGTGGCGGTGTGCTCGGGCGTGGGCGCGGCCCTGCAGCGCCTGGTCCTCGGACACACCGAAATTGCGCTGGGCATTACTTGGTTTTCTATCGCCGGCATCGTCGTGGCTTGGCGACTTCCTTACAGTCGTCGGCCGGATGTCTTGGGGAACTTGGCCGTCGCCCTATTGTACGGCGGCGCTTCCCTGTTCTCCTGGTCTAGCGGCATGCAGGGCTCGCCTGCGGCTTATATGACCTTCGGGGTTGTGGCCCAGGCAGCCGTGCTGCTCGTGGGTGTGCGCAGCGGCTTTGTCTGGCTCGCTCTGTCCTTGTTGCAGATGTCGGCGCTGTATTGGGCGGAGGTCGCGGGCGTGCAGTTCATCGCTCCCATGGATCCCGAGCGCAGACTGCCTCTGCTCTACGTCGGCGGCATGATGGTCGTGGTCTTTTACGCGGGCATCGCGGTCTCGCACGCGTTCTTGAGGCGGGTCGCGGAGGAGGATCTGGAGCAGGCTCGTCGCGCCGAGATGGCGGCCAACGAGGCAAAGAGCGCTTTTTTGGCCAATATGAGCCACGAGATTCGCACCCCGATGAATGGTGTGATCGGCACCTTGGAGCTGCTGCGCACGGACGTGCCGGACAGCCTGCGGGATCAGATCGAGATCGCCCATGAGTCGGCGCACAGCCTGCTTGCGTTATTGGACGACATTGTCGACCTGTCCAAGATCGAAGCGGGCCGCGTGGAGTTGGAGCGTGTGCCCTTCGACTTGAACAAGATCGTTGAGGAGGTGGTTCGCCTCTTCGGGCTCGCCTGCAAAGGGCGCGACCTCAAGGTCGCAGGTGAGATTGCACCGGATGTGCCTCGCTGGGTGAACGCGGATCCGACCCGGCTTCGCCAAGTATTGGCCAACCTCTTGGGCAACGCCGTGAAGTTCACGGAGCGCGGTGAGGTGGTGGTGCGTGTCCAGTGTGTGCAGCCGCTGGCAGCGGGCATGCCAAGGGTGCGCTTTGAGGTGCAGGATACTGGGCCAGGCATCGATCCCCATCGACTTCGTGATCTCTTTCAGCCCTTTGTGCAGGCCGATGTCTCTACGACGCGCAGGTTTGGTGGCACGGGTTTGGGGCTCGCCATCTGTAGGCAGCTGACCGAACTTATGGGTGGGCTACTACAGGTTGAGTCGACGGTGGGCGAAGGCTCTACCTTCTACTTTGAGCTGCCTCTGGAACTCATCGATGCCCCCCTGTCAGACGCGCCCGTTGCGGTCGCACCGACGGCCCCGGTGAAGTGCGATCGAGTGCTGCTGGTGGAGGACAATCGCATCAACCGAATGGTGGCGCGCCGCATGCTGGAGCGATTGGGCTGGATGGTGGACGAAGCCTGTGACGGCTCCGAGGCCGTGCAGCAGGCCAGCATGAAGGAGTACGCGGCCATCCTGATGGACTGTCAGATGCCCGTCATGGACGGCTATGCAGCGACCGCGCAGATCCGTGGCGGCGCCGAGCCGCGCGCCGGGGTGCCCATCATTGCGCTGACCGCGAGCGCCATGGTGGGAGACCGCGAGCGCTGTCTAAAGGCCGGCATGGATGACTTTTTGAGTAAGCCCATCTCCATGGACGCGCTGGCCGCTTGCCTTCACAGATGGAGCCCCGGGGCGGATGCGGACGGCGGCGACAATAGTACGCCCAGCGAGGGCGCTAGGGTCGATACTCAAGGCGCTTGAGAGGATCCGTGACTTCGTCGGCCATCTGCGGCCAGTCGTGCTTGTTGCTGAGAGTATCGGAGGCCTCATAGACTCCGTTGCTGGCACGCAGAACCAGCGCATGCTCCACGGGCTCAGCCTTCAGCCCGAGGTCCTCTACAACCCCCGCGTACTGCCGGCCGATCGACAGCGGCAGACCCATCTCATCCGCCTTTTGCACCGCGTGCTTCACGATGGCTGAGTAGAAGAAGTTATTGAGTTCGGGCGCATCGCCAAAGGTCTCGCGATGCGGGAAGTCACGCTGAAAGGGCTCCAAATAGAGGGTGGGTGAACCATCCTCGCGGTGCAGCAGCCGAATGTAGGAACGGGCTGCGGCGTTATCGGGCCACTTGGGGTCATCGATCAGGATGGCCTTGGTGCGCCCATTGCTGATCAAAGGCAGCAGGCACTCGCCGCCGTAGTCGAAGCCGTGGCTCGGGCCGCCGATCTTGGTGACCCACGGTAGGCCGAGGCCATCCTCTTCACGCGTTTGAAGCTGGGTCTGGCCGTTATCAACCTTCACGCTGTGATCAGACTTCCAGGTGGCGAGCTGCTTGTCTTCAAGGCCGCCGAGCTGGTGGGCGCTGACCGGGTTATCGTAGCGCCAATCCGCATAATCCCCTTCGACGATGTGCTGAGCCACGTTCGCAACCGAAGTTTCGATTTGCGGAAGCAGCGCGTCATCACCCTTGGTCATGGTGTGCTTGGTTTCGTTGAGCGCACGAAGTGGCAACAGCAGCTCACCAAGCAAGGCGTCTTTCACCGCGCCGGCGGTGGGTTTCCAGTCCGCCGTTTGCTTCGGGCTGTAGCCAATTTCCTTCAAGAAGCGCCCCACGAGCCCGGCATCGAGTGCCGCGCTGGGGTCCTTGGCACCGACTACGTCCTGCAAGAGCGCCTTCACCGCGGTCCGGCTGTCTTCTTGACGACCGGCGGAGGCAAAACGAGAGAACGCGTCATGAGTGCGCGCCCGGTAGTCGCGGCGTGAGCTGGGGTGGAACCACCCTTTGCCGGCCTGAGAGTAGTCTGGCGCGGCCTGAGCCTCGTCAAGCAGGATTGCCGTGGCGGTGAGCGACTGACCGAAGGCCTTCGGATCATCCGCGCCGGCCATCGCGGCTTGCAGACCCTCGGCCAGCTCGGGGCTGCCGAGCTCCTTGGCGAGGTGCGCGGCTGGGTCCTTGAGTCCGTCGAGGCTCTTCAGGCCCAAGCTGGGTTTCAAGACCCGGCCACCGCGCTCTGCGGTATTGAGGATCACGGTCGCGTCCGCCTTCAGCTGGCCCTCAATCGCGTCGAGCTGCCCAGTGGGGAAGCTGCCCGCCGCGGCGCCCGCCGCCTTCACCGCGGTACGGACTCGGTCCACCAGTCCCAACAGCTCAGTCCGGCGAGTGTGCTGCCCGCGGGCTGTGGTCTGCGTGACCTTTTCGCTATCGGGACCCTGGCTTGCCGCCGCCAGGCGCTCGCAGAAGGCGTCGAAGGAGTGCACCACCGTGGCGAGCTGGGTCGAGGTCTGCATCAGCTGATTGAGCTGACTGGCCCGCCACGGGTTGACCTGCTCTAGCAGGGTAGTGAGCGCGGTATCGGCGCCCCAGGGGGCGTCCTTGGCCTTGGCCCAGCTTTGGGACAAGGCAGATTGCTCCAGGCGGGACTCGGCGTTGAGCTTGGCGCCCTGCACCTGCTCTGCCTTGGTCTCTGCCTTGGAGGCGACTTGGCCACGATACTGCTCGAAGGCCTGGGGCACGCCGCGGGGGTTTTGAATCTTGCTCACGCTGCACCTCCGGCGGGGCCGGCGAAGTCTTGGGTTTGCACGGCTACGCTCATGAGTTCGGCGTAGTGGGCCTCGCTCAGGTCCGCGTCGGTGGTGCGCCCCAAGCTGCGGTAGCAGCGCGCGAGCAACAGGGCATCGAGCGGGTGCACGCTGCCGAGCGCGGTCACGCCCAGCACGATGTCGACGCAGGCCTGAGGCTTGCCGGCTTCGTACATCGCGATCGCCTGACGCCGAAGTCCCTCGATTTGGGCATCGCTCACCCCGAGGGCCTCGGGGAAGGTCACGCGACCATCCATGAGGCGCTCGACGGCCTTGGGGTTCGTCTTGGTCTTGGCCTTGAGGGATCCGGCCAGCTCCAGCTGTTGCTTCGACATGGGTGCTCCGGGCGCCAAGGTAGGCGCCAACGTAGGATAGCAGAGCACGTTTAGGGGGTTTATGCCAAGGCGGCGGCTCAGTCCCAGCCGAAGAAGAGGCAGTTCGTCTCCTGCTCCTCGGTCACCGCGTTGAAGAACTCCACGGGTTCGATGCTGCCGTGCGCGAAGACCTGCCTCATGGCGGCCGCGAAGTCCGCGCTGCCTTCGTAGGACCACACCCCCAAGACGCCGCCCGGGCGCAGGTGTTGTTTGGCGGCCCTCAGGCCGGCCTCGGTGTGAAAGGGCACGCCCTGAGCGCCGAGCGGTTCGGCGGGCGAGTGGTCCACATCGACCAAGATCAGGTCATAGGGCTGCGCAACCGGTCCTGTCAGGCGTGCGTAGACATCGTCCTGCACCACGGTGAAGCGCGTATCCTCTGTCAGCTTCTTGCTCAGCGGCATGAGGCCTGTGTTCAGCCAGGAGATGACCGGCTCTAGGAACTCCACCACCTCAAGGCTGTCGACCTTGTCGGAGCGCAGCACCGCGTCCGCGGTGTGCCCCAGGCCGAGGCCGCCGACCAATACGCGCAGCCCCTCGCCGCCGTGCAGCGCGATCCCCGACTTCGATAGCGCCTCTTCCGAAAAGAGGTTGTAGCTGCTCATGAGCATCTCGTTATCGATGGTCAGCTCGGTCACGATGGTGCCGGGCTCCTTGATGAGCTCCTGAGTCCCCAGGGCCATCATGCCTAGGGAGGTCTGCGCCGAGGCGATGTAGTCGAGGTTCTTGGTGGCGACCATGGGGGCGCGCACCATGGCACAGCGTGTCGTGTCTGGGTTGTGAAATATGCGACGCGGCTTCAGCCCGGCCCCGAGAAGAGCTGAAAGTCGCAGCGTGTGCCGCCCATGCGCGTGACGATGCG
>SPJJ01003428.1_pt1 | contig 13601 bp, 12 predicted proteins | sample 3741741 | NCBI WGS metagenome assembly SPJJ01 (sample SAMN10925908, study PRJNA522277) | cold seep metagenome | isolation source: Elba SIP-enriched marine methane seep metagenome, extraction at timepoint T1 | place: Italy: coast of Elba, Mediterranean Sea | collected 2014-05 | reverse complement strand
TGGGGTACGGTCATATACTTCCCGCAATCGAATCACATCGATCTGATGTATCAGCGCCCCGGCGAACGCGGGGCTCACTGCGCCGGCGATAGTACGCCGTTGTGGCGCGTCCTGCTTGCTCGCCTGAGCGAACGTCTCGCCCGGTATTGGGGCTAACACTGCGGCGGCACATAATAATGATGCCAACACCGCAGCAATACCGGTTTCACGCAGAATTCTCGCTAGCCAGGCGCCCAGGGCAAACGCGGTCGCCGCCTCGGCCAGCAGCAGCAATCGCACCTTGGCGACGGCGACGAAGCCACCTCGTGCGCCCAGGATCGACCACACCGCCAAACTGGCTCCAAAATAGACTGCCAGGCCGATGAGCAGGTGAGCCGGCCTGGGTTTTCGGGCGCTGAGCGCGCCGAAAACTGCGAAACTCAGCCCGACGAAAGCGGCTTCTGCGGTCAATACCCGCAGGACGTTCACATCGGACACCGCCGCATGCTAGTACATCCCGAGGAGAAAGGGGGGTCCTTACCGTGGCAGACCAAGCGACAAGCCAATTGCTCGATCTCGTCCGCGCCACCGCGAAACCGAACGGGTTTACGTGGCTGGAGCAGGCCATGCAGAACATCGCCGACGGCGAAGACATCTCCGTGTTGTTCCCGGCAGTCGGCCGCAAGCTCGGCCGCGGCGCCCTGGCAGCTCCGGCGGACGCGCAACCCCACGGCGCATCACTGGCCGCATGGCGGGTCGACGACGCCGGCCGCGCGTTGTTGGTCGGCGCCCTCAAGACCAATCGGGCTGACGCGTTCCACGCGACGATCATCGATCTGTATGCCCGCGGCGATGCCCGCGAGCGCATCGGCGTCCTGCGTGGACTCGGCGTGTACGGCGACAACCCCGAGCTCGTGTCGTTGATCCTCGAAGCGCTGCGTACGAACCAGGGCACCATCTTCGAGGCCGCGCTGTGCGAGAACCCGTATAGCTCCAAGTTCTTGCCCGACCTGGAGTTCCGCAAAAACGTGCTCAAGGCCGTGTTCGTCGGCATTTCGATCCGTCGGATCATGCGCCTGGCAGAACGCGCCGACGCCGAGCTGTCGAGCAGCCTCATCGATTACATCGAAGAGCGGGAGGCCGCCAGTCGTGTCGTGCTGCCGGAGCTTTGGCCAGTCATCGCATTGCACCCGACCGACGGCGCGGTAGCCAAGATCACCGGCTACCTGGAGCACCCGGACAAAGACCACCGTATCGCCAGCGCCAAGGCCCTGGCGACCATCGTCGTCGGCGGCGACACCACACCGCTACAATTCTTGAAGAGTCGCGCCGAGCGCGAAACCGACCCGGGCGTCAAGGATGCCCTCAACGGCGCCATCGCGCGCTGCGAAGCCTGAGACACGAGGAGTAGTCATGCGCATCTTCGAACCCCACGCACATATGTTTTCGCGCATCACCGACGACTACGAAGCCATGGCATCCGCCGGCGTCGCAGCCATCCTCGAGCCCGCGTTCTGGCTGGGTCAACCGCGCACCCATCTGGGCACGTTCATCGACTACTTCGACACCCTGATCGGCTTCGAGCGCTACCGCGCCGCGCAGTTCGGCATTCACCACTTTTGCGCAATGGGCCTCAACCCCAAAGAAGCCAACGACGATCGGGTCAACGACGCCGTGCTCGAAGTCCTGCCGCGCTACCTGGAAAAAGACGGCGTGCTCGCCGTGGGCGAAATCGGCTACGACGACATGACCGATCGCGAAGAGCGTTGCCTGCAGGCGCAGATCCAACTCGCGATCAAACACGAGCTGCCCATCCTGATTCACACCCCGCACCGGGACAAGAAGAAGGGCACCATCCGCACGTTGGACGTGATTCGCGACTCGGGCCTACCCATGCACCTGGCGCTGATGGATCACAACAACGAAGAGACCGTGAAGCTGTGCATCGACACCGGCATTCACATGGGGTTTTCGATCTATCCGGGCACCAAGATGAACGAAGAGCGCATGGTCAAGATCCTCCAGGAGTACGGGACGGATCGCATCATCCTCAATAGCGCCTGTGACTGGGGCAAGAGCGACCCGCTCAAGGTGCCCAAGACCGTCGCGCTGATGCGGCGCAGCGGCTTCACCGACGACCAGATCAGCAAGGTCGTGTGGAGCAACCCGGTGGACTTCTTCGCCCAGTCCGGCCGGCTGGAAGTCGACGAGCTCGACACCCGTCCACAGCTCGACGGTGAGCTGTACGAGGGCAACACGATCGAACGCGGTCTGTAGCCTATGCGCGTTCGCCTGGCGGATCGCAACACCCACCTCGGCTACTGTTTCAACGTCCTGCCCGGCGAGACCGTCGAGGCACTGCACGAACAAACCACCCGCTACTGCGCGCCGTTGCGCGAACGCCTGGGCTGGAGCCAGATGGGCGTGGGCCTGTGGATCGCCAACGGGGCCGCCGAGCAGCTCGCCGACGACGAAGCCAAGCGCGACAGCTTGCGCAAACAGCTCGACGACCACCAGCTGTACGTGTTCACGCTCAACGGGTTTCCGTATGGCGGGTTTCACGCGGCGAGGGTCAAGGAGAAGGTGTTCCTGCCCAGTTGGGAGACCGCCGAGCGCCTGACCTACACCACCAACCTCGGGCGCATCCTCGCCGCCATGATCCCCGACGACATGGCCGGCAGCACGATCTCCACCGTGCCCCTGGGCCCCCGAGGCGTCGACCACGAGCAGGTGAGCAAACGACTCGTCGACCTGGTGCACGCACTCCAACAGATTCACGAAGACACCGGCAAGAAGATCGAAGTCTGCTTCGAGCCCGAACCTGGCGCGGGATTCGAACGCGCCGGCGACCTGGCGGGTTTTCTGGCCAACATCGACCGCGAGGGCTACCTGTCGATTTGCTTCGACACATGTCACGGTGCCGTGGTCGCCGAACACCCCGACCACGCCTGGGCGTCGTTTCGCGATGCCGGCGTGGGCTGCGGCAAGATTCAGATCTCGTCCGCACTCGTGGTGCCGGACCCGAGCGACCCGGCCCAGCTCGAGCTACTCGCCAGTTACGACGAGCCCCGGTTCTTCCACCAGGTGCGTGGCGGCTTCGGCGCCGAGGCAATGGACATCCCCGAAGCCATCGACACCCTCGATCGTTCGGTACCATGGCGCGTGCACTTCCACGTCCCCATTCATCGCCAGCAGCTGGACCAGTTCGGCACCACCGCCGCGTCGATCGTGCCAGCGCTCAAAGCCGCCATCGCCAACGACGGCCCCCTGCCCCACCTCGAAGTCGAAACCTATACCTGGAACGTGCTCCCCGAAGCTGACCGGCCGACCACCGACGACGCACTGATCGACGGACTGGCAGCCGAGATGCGCTGGGCAGCCGATGTGATCGTACGCCTCAAAGGTGAGCTGTCATGAGCGTCAAACGCAGACCTCTCGTCGTGCTCGACATCGTCGGGCTAACCCCGAACTTGCTCGAGCACATGCCGCGGCTGCAAAGCCTGGCCACGTCCGGGTTCAAGGCGGAGCTCGGCACGGTGCTCCCGGCCGTGACCTGCTCGGTGCAATCGACGTTTCTGACCGGCACGATGCCGAGCGAACATGGCATCGTCGGCAACGGCTGGTACTTTCGCGATCTGTCAGAGGTGTGGCTGTGGCGCCAGTCCAATCGGCTGGTCGAAGGTGAAAAGTTCTGGGAGACCGCGAAGCGCTTGCTGCCGGACGACGACATCACCTGCGCCAAGATGTTCTGGTGGTACAACATGTACTCGTCGGCGGATTGGGCGGTCACGCCGCGGCCCGTGTACTACTCCAACGGCGCCAAGGCTCCGGGCATCTACAGCCATCCCCATGACCTCAAGTACGAGCTGGAGCGCTCCCACGGCGAGTTTCCGCTGTTCAACTTTTGGGGACCAACCGCAGACATCGTGTCCAGCCGGTGGATCGCAGACGCCACGCGAACCGTGTTCGACAAGCACTCGCCGACGATTACCCTGTGCTACCTGCCCCACCTGGATTACGACCTGCAACGCTACGGTGGTTCCGGTGGTCACGCGATCGCGGCGGCCAAACAGATGGACGAGGTCGCGGGCAACCTGATCGATCCCCTGCGCGCCGCTGGCGCCAAGATCGTCGTGCTCTCCGAGTACGGCATCACCAACGTGGTCCGCCCCGTGCACATCAATCGCCGGCTTCGCGAAGCCGGGTTGCTCGAGGTCGTGCACAACGACGCGGGCGAGTTGCTCGACGCTGGTGCGTCTCGAGCATTCGCGGTTGCCGACCACCAGGTGGCCCATATCTACGTGCGCGACGCCGAGTCGAAAATGGCGGCGCGGGAAGCGCTCGCAGATCTGAGCGGCATCGATCGCATCCTCGACGACGAGTCGGGCAGCAAACGCGAGGCCGGCCTCGACCACCCGCGTTCCGGCGAGCTGATCGCGGTCGCGGAGGCGGATGCCTGGTTCACCTACTACTACTGGCTCGACGACGCCCGAGCCCCGGACTTCGCGCGTACCGTGGATATCCACAAGAAACCCGGCTACGACCCCGCAGAGTTGTTCTTCGATGGCCCCAACGCCAAAGTACGCGCCGCGCTCCGTCTCGCCCAAAAGAAGCTGGGCTTCCGCTACCGCATGGACGTGATCTCCACCGACTCCAGTCGGGTGGCCGGCTCCCATGGCCGACTGCCCGCGGACCCGGGCGATGGACCGGTGCTGATCTGCAGCGAGTCCGAGCATCGGCGCGACGCGTTCAAGGCCACCGAGGTCTATGACTTGCTGCTGGAGTTGCTCGGCGTGCCCACGATTCAGGAAGCGGTGGCCTAGGTGTCCGACGCACCCGACGTCGCCGCCCTGACCAGCGAACAACGCGTCGAGCTGGCTCAGCTGTGCATGGATCGCTTGTGGCGCGACGATGAGGATCCCCTGGTCGAGAGCTTCGACGACAGCGGCAATTTGATTCGCTGGGGCCGCTACGACAAGACCACCAGACCGTTCGCCATCTTCGCCCACCTGGACGATGACGAAGATCTGGCCGCGGACCTGGGTGACATCGAATTGCAGGTGTCCCTGGACAATCGCGTCGGCGTCATCGATCTGGTCCACGAAGACGAAGCCGACCCGGAGGCGACCTGGCTGACCGAGGTCATCCCCGAGCTGTACGTCATGGATCCCGACGACGCGGTACGCCAGTGGATGCTCGACACCGTGCGCCGCCTGGGTGATGACTTCTGCACACGCGCCCTGGCGTTTCTGCGCAAGTTCGAGCACTACACTCTGGCCATCGGCAACGCGTCGCTCACCGTCGCATTGGCCGATCTGAGCTGGGACGACGAAGATTGGACCGACGCCAACTTCGACCTGGACGCCGAGATCGCAGAGCTTGATGCCCTGGCCGCGATCGTCGAGGCAAACCTGCCCGATACGTTCACCGCATGCGCCCACTGCGGCGGTCGCTACAACGCAGCAGCCAGTCCCACGTGCCCGCATTGCGGCGCAGCGCCCTAGTTTCCGAGCACGATTGATCCGCTCCCCGTGATCGCTACGGTGCCGCGCAGATCGTTCGACACCACCGTGGAGTCACTGCCCTCGGCGGTGAGTGTGCCGTCGACCCGGCTGAAGCTGACCCCGGTGCCACTGGCGGGAATGGTCAAGTCGCCCGTGACGTGCGTTCCGCGAATACGACTGTCGCTGCCAGACATGGTGATGTTGCCATCGATGGTCACGGCGCCGCCGAGCAGGCCTTCGCCGAACAGGGTCACGCGACTGCCCGAGAAGTCCAGATCGCCCACGTAGGTGCCGCCGTTGAAGAACACCACCGTGTCGCTTACCTTGAGCGCGTCGTTCACCTCGGTGTTCGTCATGTTGGGATTGATCTCGGTCAGTTGATCCGACTTGTAGTCGATCTCCACCATGACCTCGACGCGCGTATCCTCGCCGGCGACCGCTAGCTCTCGTAGCTCACCGTCCGCCAGGGTGACGCTGAAGCTGCCGTCGATGCCGCCACCCGACACGCTGATGGTGCGCGTGCCCGCCGACAGCGGTCCGAGCACGGCGATCCCGTTCACGTCGGTCGTGGCGCTGACATCGTCGTCGCTAGTGAGCGTCACCCCCGCCTGGCTGGAGCCCGGCACCGGCATCGGTTGATCGTTGCCGTCGTTTACCACCGGATTGACCACAACCACGATGGCTGTTTCACCAAACGCGATGTCAGTTGGCGTGCCATTGCCACCGCCGTCGTCTCCACAACCGATCAGGCCCACAGCGGCGCATGCCGCCACCACTACGAATCTTCCCAGCTCTTTCATGACCGGTGATTAGGCAAGGCGCGTGCCGTGAGCAAGCCCTTGGGATCAGTGCGGTGGGCGGGTCGTTGTCATGACCTGCCTGTCACGCCTGCGCACGAACCGTACAACGACATGTGGGACGCTCTCTACCCCGGTGAGCGTAGCCAGTCGTATGCCTGCTGGGCCACGACCACCGCGTTATGACTGTGGCGCGACAGCTCGAAGGTGGCCGGGCCGTCGTAGTCCGTCGCCTCCAAAGCGTCTATCACCGCGCGCAAATCCATGTCGCCTTCGCCCGGCAGCAGGTGGTCGTGCTCTGCTTTGTTCATGCCTTCGAGGTGAACGTTTGCGATCAGATCCTGGTACTTCTTCACCGTGGCAACCGCGCCGGCCTCCTCGGTGATGTGCGCGTGACCAACATCGAGCGTCAACTTGAAGTTGTGCCGATTGACCATGGCGCGAATGCGATCGAACCCGGCCATGTCCTCGATGTACATGCCCGGCTCCGGTTCGAACGCGACGTCGATATCGTTATAGGCGGCGAATCGACACAGCTCCTGCAGCTCGGTCGCCAGGCGCTCGTCGAGCTCATCGCTCTGGGTGTTGTCGCCCGTTTCTGTGCTGCCGGACCACAACGACACCGCCGGACTCTCGAGGTCCGAGGCCGTGCGCACCGCGCGGGTGAGCAGGTCTGCGCGCTTCTCGCGTTGCTCGGCGCTCGCCGACAACAAAGTTGGTTGGTGCTTGCGGCGCGGGTCCAGGAGGAAGCGCGCGCCGGTTTCGATCACGGGCACGAGCTTGAGGTCTCGGCACAAGCTGCGCACCTGAACCAACTCGCTGCCGAACGAAGAGTAGTACGGATTGAGGTGCAGGTAATCCAGAGTGATACCGACGCTCTTGTAGCCAATCTCCGCGATGATGACCAGCGCGTCTTGAAGCCGATGATGGGCGAACCCATTGGTGTTGTAGCCCAGTTTCATCGCCGCTCCTCAGGTAGCGTAGTAGTACTTTTTGAGCGCCATCGCCGGGAAGATCATCGCGGCCACGGACACAGCCCAGAACGCTTCGCCGGCGGCAGCACATGCAAACGCATCGATGATCGGGATCAGCGCGATACCGCCACCGATAGCCCTACCCGTGGATGGGCCGTCGGCGCCATTCCAAAGCGGTGACCAATTGCGGAACGCCAGTGCGACCAGTGCACCGAACCAGATGATCGCCGCGGTCGAACGATTGGGCATGCAGAAGATGAGCAGGCCGCCGGCCGCGACGAACACGCCGGCCATAGCCGTCAGTCCGCGACGCACCCGCTGCAGAGTGTTGCCCTGGACCTCGTCTCGAGCGATGTAGGTGAGCGCGACGATGTAGCAGCCGAGCAATACCGGGCCAAACCACACTTGCCACGGCATGTGGCCGCCCAGGGCAATCATCGGCGACAGCCCCAGGGTGAAGTTGAGCAAGCGACAACCACCCATGGCGAACGGCCCCGCGTTGGTGTGCTTGAGCGCGCCGTCGTAGGCCAGGATCGCGCCGGCAAGGGCAACGCCGACAACCCCGCTGGTCGTGCTCACCCAAAACGCGAGCACGAGACCGGTTGCGAGTAAGCCCGTGCCCAACGACACGGCGAACCGCAGCGACACGTCCCCGCTGGGAATCGGCCGCTGAGGGCGCTCGACCGCGTCGACCTCTCGGTCGAACACGTCGTTGAGCACGATGCCGGCCAGGTACAAACAACCGGACGACAGGATCAACGCCATGAACGAATCGCTGATCTCCACGCCGAAACTGCGCACCACCAGCAACCCCGCCATAGAGTCGGCGAAGGCCGTGAACACATTCGGTGGACGCATCAAGCGCAACACCGCGCCGAGCTTCATCAGTCTTCCTTTGACAAGTAGTGTCGGCAGAGCGCCCGGTACTGCTCGCTCAACCGGTGCTCATTGTTGCCCATGGGGCTTTTGAAGAAGATGCCGAGTTGGGACATCACGCCGGACTCTCCATCGCGCATGGAGCGATCGACGAATCGAATCAAGTCCACGCACAGCGGCGCGGCCAGCGCCGTATCGCAGCCTCGCCAGGTGAACTCCATGGTCATCGGCGTGCCGCCGAAACCGCGGAAGTGGATGTGATTCCACGCGACCTTCCAGTCGCCGAAGCTGGGCAGGTAGTCGATGTTGACCTGGCCTTCGACGTCGTAGCCGAGGATATCGTTGACCGCCGCGCGCTTGGTCTGCAGCTTGGCTTCGCGGCGCTCGTCCTCGGACAGGGCACGACCGTCGTTGTTGCCGAGCACGTTCTGGCTGAACCAACTGTCCACGTGCAGCCGGCGGGCGGCGAACATCGGGGCGAGCGCGGTCTTGATCAGGGTCTCGCCGGTCTTGCCGTCACAGCCGGCGTGCAACAGGCCGCGTTCGGCTGCCAGCTCGGTGAGTGCTTCGGGTGAGCTACCCGAAGACGGCGTGAAGTTGACGAAGGCGCCACCGGTTTCGAATGCCGCGGCGGCGTAAACGACGCTGGGCGGCAGGGTCAGCGAACCATCCTGCAGCGCGCTGCGCATGGCCGACCAGCTGCGTGGCACATCGGCGGATGCGGTGGCCTCGGTGCTGGCCAGGTTGAGCACGATCAGCCGATCGACTCCGGTGTCCGTCTTGAACTCCCGCAGCTGGGTGCACACGGTCTCGAAATCCTGCCAGCGCGACGGCGCGTCGATTCCCGGGCGAATCCTGCCCTGGGTATCATTGAGCACGGACTCGGCGTGGGCGACCACGTCGGGCGACAGCACGCGCTCGCGGATTAAGTCGTCGAGCGTCTGGCGCATGGTGCGGTCGCGGATCTCACTCCCGCCGAACACGACATCGTCGAAGCCGGCCAGGTCGAGCTCATCGAATGGCGCCGACATCGAAACGACGCCGAGGGGCTGGAACGCACCAGCGCGCAACGCCGCCCAACCCGCGACGGTGCAGGTAGCGACATTGCCGGACGCGCCGACTAACCAGACTCCTAAACCAGGCACTGCAAGTCACCGTACATCAAACTCGCGCTGGACTCAAAGGGGTGAAATCACGGTGTCTCAGATCGGGCCCGGAAACCAACCGGCAGCGAATAACTCTGAGGTACCCTGAGGTGTGAGCGACACCTCCCGCAACGACACCTCCCACCACTTACTCGGGCGCGTGATCGACGGGCGGTACCAGGTTATCGAAGCCATCGGCGAGGGCCAGATGGCCGCGGTATACCTGGCTCAACAAATCAATATGGAGCGCAATGTTGCGATCAAAGTCCTGCGCAAAGACTTGTGCGAGGACAAGAACGCCATGGTGCGATTCCACCGAGAAGTCGAAGCCGTCGCCCGGCTGCGCTCGCCACATACAATAGAGTTTTACGATTACGGTGAAACCGAAAACGGCGCACTTTATATCGCGATGGAACTGCTCACGGGCGAGACACTTCGCCACGCTCTGGAACATCGCGGACCACTGGCGGTGCAAGAGACCCATACGATCGTAAGCCAGGTTGCAATGGCGCTCGGCGAGGCACATGCCGAGGGCGTGATCCACCGGGACCTAAAACCCGAAAACGTACACCTGGGCACCCGCAACACCCCGCTGCAACCGTTCGTCAAAGTACTCGATTTCGGCTTGGCCAAGATCCAGGAACCGGTCGACGGCATCGGCACCATCACCGGCAAGGCCGTGACCGTGGGCACACCCGCGTATCTGGCTCCTGAAGCGGCGGTCTCCGGCCGGGTCGAAGATTGGCGTTGCGATATCTACGCCCTTGGCGTGATGGTATTCGAGATGCTCACCGGGCAGTTGCCCTTCCAAGCCAAGAACCCGCTCAAGATGCTCTACCAACACGCACAAGCTCCGATCCCATCCGCACGACAATTGCGCGCCGATCTGTCCGAGGATGTCGACGTGTTCTTCCGCCGCGCCCTGGCCAAGGACGCCAAAGATCGATTCCCCAGCGCCCCCGCCCTGGCCAACGCGTTCGGTGTGGTCGCCCTCGGCTTCGGGGGCGACGCGTGAAACGCCTGGCACTGGTCTTGGCGTTAGCGCTGGCGGCATGCGGCGATGACGGCCCGGGCGTCGTCGACGGCATCGACCTACCGGATAGCGCGTTCGACGAACCGTACCTGTTGATGGCGGGGATGATCAATGGCCCTGACGAATTGACCAGCGGTGGCTACGCGCCCAGTCTCGGCCCGATCGATGTGGACTTCAAACTGAACGGCGACGTACTGCAGCTCGAGTACCACCACGGCAACGGATACGTGAGCGCCGAGTCACTGGCTACGGTCGCGTTTCGCAGCGACGGCCTGGTAATGGATCCGGCGGTCGGCGACGAGGCGAGCACATTCGTTCGCGACGTGATTGCGGTGCAACCCGAGCTTACGTTTACGGACCCGCCCGAGGTGATGCGAGTGCAGCAACAGGGCAGCGTCATCGTGATCGATACCCTGTGGCGCGGTCGCGTCCCCGAGATGGACGACGCGGACCCCGACTACGAAATCGAGTTCCGTATATCGCTGATCGCACGCTCCGAGATTCCGGTCGCGATCGGTGCGACCCCCACTCGGGCCGACGCCGACGCCGCACGCTACGGGGTGAACAACGCCCCCGGTGCCAGTGACGAAACTCGCCCATTGCAACGGGTGCCGGTAGGCCCGGCGTTCGCGTCGGATACGCTGACCATTCACGTCAAAGGCTTCCCAGCCGAGTATGTCTCCGCCGCGGAACAATCGATCCAGGCGTGGAACGAGGCGGTCGGCAACGAGTTTCTCAGCATGGCCATCGCCGACGACGACATCGACGTGTTGGACCCGCGCTACTTCGTGCTCAAGTGGATCGAGCCCACGGACGACCCGGGGTTCTCCGGCCTGTACTCGAGCCAGAACGATTGGCAAACCGGCGTCGCCCTGGGCGGAGCTACGTACTTTCACGGCGGCGTGATTTCATACCGCCAGAACGAAAACCGCTACACGGCAGCCCTGGCGCCGTTCTTCGAGTTGGGTGATCCGCGCATCGTGGCGTCGATCGTGTCCGACCCGACGGTGGACGCCGACACCTTGGTGTTCGACTTCATGGTGTCGGTGATCAATCACGAGATTGGCCACCAGCTGGGCATGGACCACAACTTCGAAGCGTCATGGACCGAAGACGACGTCGCCACGTCGGTGATGGACTACGCGGCGCGGCGGTTGCGTCACAAGCGAATCGTGCCCGGGCCCTACGATGTAGCCACGGCGTTGTGGACCTACTTCGAATCCGGCGTCGACTACGAGCTGCCCATGTGTCGCGGGTTCGAAGAGGGTTTGTCACCGACGTGCTCTCACTCGGACGAGAGCGACCCGGTGGACTACGTGTTGGAAAACCTGCCGCTATCGCTGGACCTGGTCGAGCAAGCACCGGTCGTGGCGAGCGCGGCCTTGCTGTCGCCGATCAAGAAGCTGGCTCGCAACGCCAAGAAGCTGCTCTGCTACAAGGACCAGATCCTCCCGGTGAATCGCCAGGACACGGTGGCGGCAGCTGCCGATGCGCTGCTGAGCCGAATCGGCAGCCTGAGCCCAGATCCGAGCCTCAACCCCGCCGAAGCGGATATCGTCGCGGCCAACATTCTGATCGTGCAGGAGTCCGTGGCAGAGGAAAACTTCGAGTGCGTGCCAGCGATGAAACGACAGCGCAAGCCGGCCCGGCGCGGCTGCATGCTGCCGCCATAACCAGTTCGGCTAGAACCGGGTGACCAGACCGACGCGGAAGTTCCAGCTGCTCGTGTTCAGCGAGCCCAGGTCCGCCGCCGTGGTCGGGATGGTGATCGCGCCTTCTTCCATCGGCCGGCCCGGGTTGGCCGACAAGCTCACGGGCGAGGCTGCCGTATAACCGGCCCCGGCGCGTAGGGCGAGGGAGAACCCACCGGACCTGTCCCGGGCGAGTACGTAGTCGACACCACCGCCGGCGTCGAACACTCCGGCGAAGCCGCGATCGCGCACAAAACTCGACCCCCAGGCGTCACGCAGGTCGAAGCGGACGCGACTCAAGCCAAGAGCGGCGCGGCCAAAGCCGTACAGCCCTCTACCCAGCTCCCAGCGCAGGCGAGCGCCGACAGTGCCGGTCTCGATAGTGGTTTCGGCGCGCATGCGCTCGAAGATCTTGCCCTCGATGGCTCCAGCCTCGAAGCCGACCTCGAGTTGCAGACCGGTGCGCAGCAACTTGCGATCGATGCCCATGCCGACCGTCATCGAGAACATGGCGTGGCGGTCGTTCGGGCTGATCACGTCGACGGTCGTAGAGTGCATGTGCCGGGCGGTCGTGCCCACGGAAATTTCGTAGCGGTCGGCTGAAGCGACGCTGGGCACAGCCAGCAATCCTGCGACCACGACTAGATGCAAATGTTTCAACATGGTCGTCTCCTAGTACTCGTCGTCGAATATGCCCGACAGCAGAAACCCATCGAGCACGAACGACTCGGCGCGCTTCGAGGTGGCGGACGGGATCACAGTGGCGTGACCGAAGGCCGCGCCATGGTCGATGTAGATCGAGCCGTTGGCCAAGGCGAACACCCCCGCGGGGGTAGCGTCGAGGCGCAAATCGCTGGGGTGCAGGTTAGCAAGCTCGAGGAAACCGATCCGAGTCGCGCCCTGGGTGGCACCTATCAGGTAGTCGCCGTCCGGCGAAAACGCGTAGGCGTCGAGGCGGCCGATGCCCTGCAGTGGAGACACCGAGCCGAACACCAGGTCGAGCAGGCCGAGCACCGTGCGGTTGTCGTCGTGCACGATCATCGCCAGCTCGCGGCCCGGGATTGGCACCACGTCCAACACCGGTTGTTCCACCGGGATGGTCTCGACCACGGGGCGCACCAGTGGGTCGCCGATGCCTTCGAGAGAAACCATGTGCACCCGCGGCAGCCGACTGCTCAGACTGGCCAACAGCGCGACCCGCGGCGTCTCGACTGCGTTGTTCGGAAACAGCAATACGCGGTCGATGGGGTCGGGGGTGTCGATAGTCGTGAACTGGGCGGTGTCCGTATCGATGACCACGACCTGACGCGTATTGGGGGTCGCCGCCAAAACGAGCCGGCGAGAAGCGACGTCGTCGTACACGGCGATGTCCGCGGGGCCACCGCCAGCGCCCAGCTCAGCCAGAGCGGGACGGAAGTCGTTGTCGTTGGCATCCGACGCCGAGGGCGGATCGTAGTTGAGTAGAATCTCGAGCACGTCCCGCGCGTTGTCCGAGCGCAGATACGCGCTGGACGAGTTGGGTGCGAACACGATTTCCCGGGGCCGAATGTTGGTGCCGGCGGTGTCGAGACGAATCGACACCTCGTTGCGGTCCGGGTAGGT
>SPJJ01051686.1_pt1 | contig 13606 bp, 8 predicted proteins | sample 3741741 | NCBI WGS metagenome assembly SPJJ01 (sample SAMN10925908, study PRJNA522277) | cold seep metagenome | isolation source: Elba SIP-enriched marine methane seep metagenome, extraction at timepoint T1 | place: Italy: coast of Elba, Mediterranean Sea | collected 2014-05 | reverse complement strand
CGGCCGGCCGAGAATCGAATGAGCGGTGAAGCTGCAGCCGCCGAGACACACCTGGGCGAAATCGCAGGTGCGGCAGAAACCCCATAGATCGTCGACGCTGCGCGACCGGGTGAACGCCATGGCGCCCGGAGACGACCACAGCTGCTCGAGGGACGCATCGCGCAGGTTGCCGCCGACGTAGTGGGCCGTCTGTAGCGACGGGCAGCCTTTGACCGCTCCATCGGACTCGATGCCCATCACCAGCTTGCCGGCCTGGCAACCTACCCAATGGTCGCGGTCGCCCTGGTGGAACGACCGCAGCAAGGCTTCCTCCGGACCGAAGTAGCCCAGGTTGTTTCCGGGCATCAGCCGGATCCCATCGCCGAACGCGCGCTCCTTGAGTGCGGCGATTCGCGGCAGCAGCTCGAGCAAGTCCCAGGGCTGCAAGATCATATGCGCTCGGTCTGCGGCGCGGCCGAGCGGAGCGGTCAGCTGGACTTGCCACGACTCGATGCCGCGGTCGCGAAGTAGCTCGTACAACGGCTCCAGGTCGTCCCGGTTGAGCCGGTTGACGTTGATGTTCGAGCCGACAGCGATGCCGGCCGTGCGCAAGTGTTCCAGGGCGGCGATGGCCGCGGCAAACGAGCCCTGGGCGCTGCGCATGCGATCGTGGGTGGCCTCGAGGCCATCGATGCTGACGCTCACGCTGAACAGGCCAACCTCGGCCATGGTGTGGGCGAGCTCGGCGGTGATGCCGCGGCCGCCGGTGGTCATCGTGACCACGATATCGCTAGCGACCAGTGCCCGGGCGATGTCGATGAACCCCGGATGCAGATAGGCTTCGCCACCGATCAGAACGACCTCCCGGGTGCGCATCGTGGCGAGCTGGTCGACCACGGTGAGCGCCTCCGCTGTGGTCAGCTCGTTGTCTCGGGCGACGCCGGCGCGCGACCCGCAATGGCTACACGCGTGGTCGCAACGCAGGGTCAGCTCCCAAACCACGTAGGCCGGGTAGTAGTCGTCGCGGACGACGTTGAGGCGTCGATGCGTCAAACGTCAGGGAGTCGGGCTGGTCGCTCGCGCGGGAGGTTCGGCGATTGGCTCCCCGGCCCGTCGTGTTTCCGGGGGCGTGGGGATGGGCATGTTCTGGGTAGCCATGCCGTCGGCGCCATCGCAGTTCTGATCGACGCCGTCTCCGGGTTTGTCGACCGCGCCGGGGTAGACGTCGGCGCGTTTGTTATCGCAGTCCTCGGGCGGGCATACGCCGTCGCTGTCTTCATCCATTGCCGGCGTGCATTGGTGAGGTTGCGGCCGGGCGTGTTGGCGGTAGCGCGGGCCGGCGCCGTAACAGGCCATCAGCGTGATCGCGACCGCGCTGCCGCCGGCGAGGCTGAACAGGGTGCGAGATAGTCGCGCAAATCGCGACCGACGCCGAGGGGCGGCCGACACGCTGGCATCACAATGCGGACACGACGTAGCGGCTGGGGGAAGAAAACCCTGACAGGAAGTGCATGAGGTCAAGCTTGGCATAAGGGGATAGGCTCCTGGTCCGTGCGGATCAGTGGGCTAACGCAATCGCCGACACCGACTTACACAATATCACGGCCGCGGCGGCCTGCGCAGGCGACGTCCGCGCAGGTAGCGCTTGTAGTTCCAAGCAATGATGCGGATTTGTCGCTTGGTAAACGTCGCGCCGGCGATGCGCCCAGGAGATGTCATCAACGTGTTTTTCCGTGTGGTGTGAGGTAGGCCAAAGAAGTGGCCTAGCTCGTGAGCCAGGGTGTCGATCGCCGACCAACGGCTCAAGATGATGTAGCGCCGACCGCGCCAGGAGCGCTTGCCTCCGGCGTAGCGCCAATGTACCCCGGAGATAAACCCACCTTTGCGGTCCTTGTCGGCCAGCTTGTCGACGACGAAGATGTGAATACGGCCATCCGTTGGCGCATGCGCTGCGAGGCCCTGGCGTTGGCGCACCGTCATGATGTCGCCGCCGCTATCGGCGATCGCCCGGGTCGCCGTGGCCACCCGCTTGAACTCGATGTTCGCGTTGGCAAACAGCAGGGTGGCGCGCTCGAGTCGCGCGTCGAGCCAGGTCGTATCCGTCACCGCTTCTCCGTCGGCGGTGGCGATGGTGACCGAAACTTGCACAGGTGCGGCAGCGGTCAACAAGGGAAGCGCGGCGGCGAAGGCCACGGAACAGATTAGATGTGCAGGTCGGCTGAGCATGCGGTCGGGCCCTCACTTAGGATACTCTAGGTAAGAATGTCTGAGGAAACGCTCGGACGCTATCGTCTAATCCGATTGCTGGGCAAAGGTGGCATGGGCCAGGTGCACCTGGCCGTTGCCAGTGGTCCATCGGGTTTCGAGAAGCTCGTCGCACTCAAAGTGCTGAGCGCAGATGCGGACTCGGCTCGAGCCCGCAGTCTGGTCCGTGAAGCGCTGATCGGTGTGCGCCTCGACCACTCCAATGCGGTGCAGGTTCTCGATTTCGGTGAGCAAGATGGCAAGCACTACATCGTCATGGAGTATGTGCGGGGCTTCACGTTGTCCCATGTGCTCAACCACGCCGAGCGAACCGGGACGCCCTTGCCGATTCAGCCCATCGTGTACCTCGTTCGGCGCATCGTCGCGGCGATGCAGTACATGCACGATCTGCGCGGCAGGTCCGACGAGGACGCCCGGCTGATCCACGGCGATGTCAGCCCGTCGAACATCCTTTTGGGTGTCGATGGCAGGGTTAAACTCACCGACTACGGCATTGCAGCGCTGAACACCGAGCTCGAGCGCGCCGACCGGGTCGCTGGAAAACCCGCGTATCTCCCGCCCGAGGCTTTTCGCGGCGCCACCCACACCCAGCAGTGGGACGTTTACGCCATCGCCGCGGTGCTGTACCACGCCATCGCCGGCAAGCACGCATACCCGGGCAGCAGCGGCAGCGCCGTGCGGCAGGCAATGGCTAAAGGCCTGCCCTCGCTGCTCGCAGCCCGTCCCGAGTGCCCAGCTCAGTTGGCCGAGGTGGTCGAGCGGGGCATGCACCAGGACGCCACCGAGCGGTTTCAGAGCGCGGCGCAATTGCGCGAGGCCATCGAGGCCGCGTTTCCCCGCCAAGTCGACGATGCCGACGTGCATCAGCGCTTCATCGTCGACGTGTTTCGCGACGACGCGTTCGTGCAAGAGCATGGTGAGTTGCCCAGCACTGACGGTGTTGCCAGCACCGCCGATCTCACCCCGTACGTGACCGACTCGGAGGAGCTGACTCGGGCGGTGCGGCGATTGCCCGCACTGCGTTTCGGCTTGAGCCCGGCGATGGGACCCGAGGTCGCTCGCACCTATGGTCAGCACATCTCCGGCATTTTTACCGCCCGGCTGGGGCGGGACGTGCGCTCGATCGTGTTTGCCGACTACGCAAGCCTGGTAGATTGCCTGGTTCGCGGCGAGGTGGATATGGCGTGGATGCCGCCGGTGCCGTTCGTGGCGGCCGCCGATCGCGGCGCCGGCATTCTGGTCATCGCCGAACGCTTCGGCCGTACCACATTCGAATCGGCGATCATGACGGCCGCCGATTCGGACATCCAGCAGCTCGAAGACCTGCGGGGCGAACCAATAGCCTGGGTCGAACGATCGTCCGCATCCGGCTACGTGTTTCCGGCAGCGCACCTGCGCAGCGTGTTGGACGGATCGCTAGACCAGGTGTTGGGACGCCAGCACTTCCACGGCTCCCATCGCGCGGTGTGTGAAGCGGTCGCCAACGGTTGGGCGAGCGCGGGGGCGACGTTCGCCGTGCGCGATGCCGGCGGCAACATAGTGTCGTCCGGCTGGAAGGACCTACTGGGTGAGCGCGCCGATGAGCTGCGGGCGCTCGCTTTCCACGGACCGATACCCGCGGACAACATCGCCTATCGCCCGCATCTTCCCGCCAAGCTCATCGACACCTTGACCGAAATGATGGCGGGCCTGATCAAGAGCAAGCGCGGGCGGACCATGCTCGAAGACGTGTTTCACGCGCACCGGTTCGTACCCGGGGACCTGGATCTGTACGACTCGGTGCGCGACGCGCTCAAAGCGGGCCGGTAGGCGAACCGACCCATTCGCGCTCGAGCGAAAACGTGCGCGCGTTCTCCGGTACATTGCGCACGAATGATTTGCGCCAGCGTGCGTTGGTGATTCGATCGGCGCGTCGACGCAGACGATTCGCCGCGGTCTCGATAGCGTCGTGGGCACCTTGGATATCCCCGGCCAGATGCAGGGCTTCGGCGTAGCTCAGGCGGATTTGCGCCTCGCCTTCGTCGATACCGCCCAGTTCTTTGAGCATGGCGAACGCTTCGCGGGCGCAGGCCAGGGCTTCGTCAGCGCGGCCTTGTCGGACCAGGGTGGCGGCGAGCACGCCGAGTGTCTGGGCGCGGTTGAGCGGCAGCACGGTCGGCCGTTCGGACAGCCTCAGTGACAATCGGGCATCGCGCTCAGCGGCCTCGAGATCACCGGCCACGAGGTGGATCAGCGCCAGGTAGGTCCGTCCGGCGCCCTCGAGCCTGCGGTTGCCCGAGGCCCGAAACGCGTTCGTCGCCGTGAGCTCGACCCGGATCGCGTCGTCGGTGCGGCCGAGGCGACTCAGGGTCAGCCCCAGGTTGTGGCGCGCCGTCGACACCACGTTCTGCAGGCCCAGGTCTCGAGCCGAAGACGCCACCTTGCGCAACGCTTCTTCGGCATCTGCGTAGGCGCCGAGCTTCATCTTGCAGTAGCCGGCGCGTTCTCGTTCGGTGCAGGCGTTGCGCAGGTCGCCCGCCCGGGCGAAATAGTGGGCGGCGTGGGTGACGTGCTCCAGGGCAACGCCCGTGTTGCCGGCGAAGCGCGCGCGCATGGCGCTGGCGCTACGCACCCGAGCCGCAATGCCGGGGTGACGCTCGTCGAAGCCGCGGGCGCGCTCCTCGATGAGCGATAGCACCTGGTCGGCGCGCTCGATGTCGCCCGAAATCATCAACTGCTCGGTGAGCCTGGTGGCCGCCCAGATGCGCGCGTCCAGGTCCGCGTGGCCTTCGAGGGAGCCGAGCAGGGCGGACAGGTCGCGCAGCTGGTCGCGGTCGCCTTGCACACCGCTGGCGTTGGCGATCTCGCCGACCGCCGTGTACCACAGGCTGCTTTCTCGCTCGAGGAAGCGCATGGCCTCGCTGCCACTGGCGCTGGCTTCGCGAAACTCGCCCTGCCAGTTGAGCGCTTCGGCCTGAATCAGGCGGAGCATGCCCAGTTGCTCACCGGAAGCGCCGCAGCGCACGCCGCGTTCAGCGCTGGCGAACGCCGCCGCGAACGCGTTGCCCAGCATCGCCTGCTCGGCCGCGCGACGATAGAAGCCCACGGCGTGGTGGGGTTGGCCGCCGCGTTCGAAGTGCTCCGCGAGCAACACGGCTTCGCTCTCGCCCACCTGCTCGAGCCAGGCTGCCGCGAGGGCATGGCCGGTCTCGAGATCGACGTCCGTGAGCATGGCGTAAGCCGCATCGCGGATGATGTCGTGGAGGAATCGGTATTCGGTTTCGCCCGGGAACTTGCTTCCCTGCAGTCGCTTGATGACCTCGCGATCGACCAGCAAAGACAGTTGGGCTTCGACCTGGCTGGCGGACTGTTCTTCGCCGAGCATGGCTTGCAGACCGCCTTGCCAGAATCTGCGGCCATACACCGAAGCGGCGCGCAGCACGCGACGGGCGTTGGCCGGCAGTCGTTCGAGGCGTGCCTGGACCATGGCGAGCACGGTCTCGGGTGGTTGCAGCTGCTCACCCTCGGCAGCGGCGCGAATCAGCTCTTCGAGATAGAACGCATTGCCCGCCGCGCGGTCGACGATGTCGGTGATCGCCTCTTCCGCCGTGTCGTCCCCCAGTACCTGCTGGGCGAGCCGGCGGCTCGCGCGCTTGCTCAGTGTGCCCAGGTGAATGTGGTGCACTCCGCGATCGGACCACAGGTCCGGGAACACCGTGTCGATTTCCGGGCGGGCAAGAGCGATGATCATCAGCGGAGCTTCCGGTAGGGACTCCAACGTCGTCTCGATCAAGTTGACCGTCGGCCGGTCGCCCCAGTGCAGGTCTTCGAGCACGATGATCGTGGGTGTCTCAGCGCACTCGGCGGCAACCCAGGTCTCCCAGGCTCGGCGAATCTGATCGCTCATCAGCAGCGCGTCGTGGCGGGCGGCGCGCAGCTGGACGTCGTTGTCGTCCGGGAACGGCACGCCGACCATCTCGCCGATGAACGTGGCCACCGACTCCGGTTGGTCTTTGACGTGTTTGTTGATGCGTTCGCGCAGTTTGCGGCGTTGACTCTCGGGCGGTTCACCATCGAGTACACCGGACGTTCGGCGAATCGCCGCCGCGATGCCACCGAACGGCGCGCCGGCGCTCAACGGATCGGACCAGCCGATCAACAGCTGGAAGTGGGTCTCACGTTCTTCGAGCCGGCGCACCAACTCGTGCCGCAACCGCGACTTGCCGACACCGACGCCCGCGGTGATGCGGGCGATGCACGGTTCCAGCTCCGTCGCGCAGGTGTAGAACAGGGCGAGCAACGTGTTCAGCTCTGCTTCGCGGCCAACGCACGGGGTGGGTTTGGCCAGCAGCGTGCGCACGCCTTCGCCGTGGGGGCGTTCCGCGCTGAGCTCGGAACCCACCACATCGGCGTTTACGACGAAGCGACTGTCCAGCAGCCGGGCGGTGACATCGTCCAGGTGAATGGCGCCCGGTCGGTCGTTGACCTGGCCCGGCTCCAGCGGTGGCGTAACCGCGCGGCTGGTCCGTCTGCGTGACGACAGGGCGTTCTCCGCCACCGCGGAGATTTCGCGGGTCTCCTGGGTGACGTTCGCCAAGTCGACAGCGCGCAGCAGCCGAGTGGCGCGGTCGATGAGGGAGCCAACCGAGGTACGGTCGGCGTTGAGTAGCTCGCTGCCCGTCGCGAGGGCGAGACATGCGTCAGGGATGGCGCGGCGGATCGCCAGGGCGCAACGCGCCGCTCGGCTGGCCAGGTCCGTGGCCGCGTCGGTGCCCGTCATGGCGACGACGAACGAATCGTCGGTGAGCAATTCGACATGACCTCCGTGATCCTCGACGATCTTGCCGATGGCCCCGGTTTCCGGTTGATGGCGCAGGCCTTTGGCCATGACCACCGAGTGCAGGCTGCGCTCCTGCTCGGTGAGAGCGCGGAATCCGCGGGCCGGAGTCGGCGTGCGACCGGCCAAAGGACCCAGCGAATCGATTGCGCGGACGACTGCCGCGCCGTCCGCGGGACGCTCGTCCGGGTTCTTGGCCAACATGGCGAGCACGAGGTTGTCCACCGCCCGGGGAATCCCCGGAGTCAGCTTGCTCGGTCGCGGCGGCTCCTCCAGCAGGATCTTCGCCAACACCGCGATGGGGTCGGCGCCGAAGAATGGCCGGCGTTGGGTCAGGCTCTGGAACAACACGCAGCCCAGGGCGAATACGTCGGTGCGCGCGTCGAGCTCGGTTTCTCCACGCGCTTGCTCCGGGGACATGTACGCCGGCGTGCCCATCGGGCTGCCGGCGAGAATGGCGTCGGTTTCGCTGCGGCCGACCCGGGCGGTTCCGAAGTCGAGGATCTTGATGTCCTCCACCTGGCCGCGCGGCAAGAACAGATTGCCCGGCTTGATGTCCTGGTGAATCACGCCCTGGTCGTGGGCGCACTGCAGAGCCTCGGCGACCTGGCGTGTCAGGGTGATGCACTCCGGGACGGACAACCGCGTGCGACGCAGACGCCGTGCCAGGTCCTCGCCCTCGAGCCACTCCATTGCGAGGAACTGGGCGCCATCGCGGGTGCGACCATGAGCTACGTACTCGACGATTCCCGGATGACGCAAGCGCGACAGCACGTCCGCCTCGCGACTGAACCGCGCCGACATGTTGACGTCGTCGTTTCTACGCAGAACCTTGACCGCGGCGCGCTCGCCCGTCTGGCGATCGAGCGCCCGGTACACGACGCTCATACCGCCGCTACCCGCGGCCCGGCGGACCTCGAAACGGCCGCCGACGACATCCCCCCGCTGCATCTACAACAAGCCTACGGCCACCAGGTCGGCTCGCAAAGTGTCGGCACCGCGAAAGTGCAGTGCGTGCAAGCCGAGCTGGCGTCCCATGTCCACGTTTGGCGCCGAGTCGTCTATGAATACCGCGTCAGCCGGGTCGACCTGGTAGCGCTCGAACAACACCTCGTAGATCCGCTGAAACGGCTTACGCGTGCCCTCGTCGCCCGAGACCACGATGCCCTCGAACAGGTCGAGGAAGTCGAAACGCTCGCGGGCGATGGGAAACTTCTCCGCGGACCAATTGGTCAGGGCGAGCAGGCGTACATCGGTCGCGCTCAGCTCTGTGAGAATACGCACGCTGTCGGCCAGCGCGCCGCTGACCATCTCACCCCAGCGTTCGTCGTAGGCGCGGATCAGCGTCGCGTGTTCCGGGTGGCGCTCGCTCAGCAGTTGCACAGCATCGGCGAACGGTCTGCCGGCATCCTGTTGCTCGTTCCACTCCTGGGTGCACACAGTCGCCAGGAAACGCTCCATTTCGGCCTCGTCAGCGAAAAGCTGGCGATACAGGTAGCGCGGATTCCAGTCGACGAGCACGCCGCCGAGATCGAAGATGACCGTGCTGACAGACACGGTCCGAGTCTAGCCGATCCGGCTAGGGCAGGATGAGGATGTTGAAGCGCTTGTTGCGCGGCAGAAGCTTGCGCAGGCTGTCGAGCCGGGGGTTGTCGAGAGCCACACAGCCCAGGGTCCAGTCGGACTTACCACCGCCACCGTGGATCAGCACTTCGCCGCCCAGCTTGGTCCGCTGCGGAGGTTTGACCCCGCGCTCGAGCGCTCGCACGATGCGCCGGTAGGTGCTGCGACTGATCTGACCCGAGCGCAGGCCGCGGCGGGCGTCGAGCTTGTTCGGGTAGTGGATGGCGATGGCGCCGTGAAAGCGAGACCATGGTTTGTCCGAGGTCCGGTACCAGCCTTCCGGGGTCTTGAGGTCGCCTTCGCGGTGCTTGGTGCCGGCGATCTTGCCGGAGCCGAGGCCGACCTGCCAGCATCCGGGAACGGCCTTGCCATAGCGAAATAGCATGAGTCTGCGTTTGGATTTACGCACCACGACCAGTGTGTGTTGGTACAGGCGGCGGTCGGTAGGTTTGTACAACGTGGAGGTCGGAAGCTTGGCAACCGTGCTCACACAGGCCTCGCGACTGGGGCGAGGGAAATTGTCCGCAGACAACATGTGTTTCGGAGCGGCGCTGGCCAGGGCTGGGACGGAATGACTCACCGGGGAGGCTGTCGCTGTGATCTGGACGAAGCCAATGCTGGCTACGGCGGCGACGAGCAGAGGCACGGTGAGTCGTTTCATAGGCAGTCTCTCCAAAGGCGGTGTCACCCATATCCAACGCGCGACCCTCCGGAATGATTTGGTTGGCCTCTGGACTGGACCCTAATCGCCTGAAATCACCTGACATAAAGTTGCCCCGCCAAATTGGGCCTGGTTACGATCCGCGAATGGCCTCATTAGAACGACGTTTGAATCGCAGCCGTGACGCCATGGAGGCGATGCGACTGCAACTGGATGCGTGCCGCCGCGGCGCCGAGCTCAGCGCGATGTTCATCGGCGACGAGGATGGACTGTGCCTGGCGTGGGCCGGGGACGACGCTACATGTGAGCAGGTTGCGGCCAATGTGGCGCCAATCGCTCGGCGTATGGAGAACTTCGAGGGGGCCGTCGATACCGACGAGCGCATGGTCAACGTGCGTATGCGCAGCTTCGAGGTAGCCGGAACCAGGCTGTTCGTGGGCGCTGTAGGTGGAGGTGGGGAAGCCCGCGCGAGCCAGATTCATCGCTCCATTGGCGGGGTGTCCCGCATCCTGCAGTCCTAGTCGCTAGCGCGCCTCTCGGCCTTCCGACATACTGGCAGGCGTGCGCGCTGTAGCGACGTTGTTTGTCTTCGCACTGTGTTTCGGCGGCGGAACTGTGTCCGCCGACAACAGCAAGATCAGTAAAGAAGGCCTGTTCACGCCGACCAAGGGTGCTGCCTTCGGTAAGAACAAGCTGTGCTGCGGCTACCCGTTGTCCGAGGAGCGCGGTTTTCGCATGACGTTCTACTGGATGGCCAAAGAGCGGCCGTCGACCAAGTCTGAACGTCGGGTGGATTTGTACACCACGTCGGGCACGCTGCTGGGCAACTTCGATGAGTCCTTCGTGAAGGCGTTGCGTATGGAGGGCTCGGGGTGGCTCGCCGATGGCCGCGTCGTCAACTACGCCGGGCGATGTCGCTATGGCACCGGTGTGTGCTTCGACCTGCTCGACCATCGCCGTTACCCATACGGCCGCGGCGCCTATAACCGGCCGCTCGTGCCGTTTACTTCGGTCGCCGTCGATCGACGCCTGGTACAGATCGGCGAGACCATGTACATCCCCGAGCTCGACGGCCTGCTGCTGCCAACGGGCAAGTTCCATGATGGATGCGTGCGCGCCGACGATGTGGGCGGGCTGATCAAAAAGCGCGTTATGGACTTCTTCGTCGTCGAGAAGCGCAACTTCCGACGGGTCCAAGAGCAGCTGTGGAACGACTGGTGGTTCACCCCACACATCGAGTCGCCGCGCTGCGCCTATCTACGCACGGATTAAGTGCTATTCTAAATCCCGGGGATGCAGACGTGCTCGGGCTGCGGTGAGAGTTTCACGCTGGGGATGCCGTATTGTCCCCATTGCGGAGTTACGGCCCCGGACGCCGCCGAGAGCGCCGCCAAAGACCGGTTGATCGGCGAAGTGCTGGCGCGCAAGTTCCGCGTGCTCAGCGTCATCGGCGATGGCGGTATGGGCCGGGTGTACAAGGCCGAGCAAGTCCCTCTGGGCGTGGAGGTGGTGGTCAAGACCCTGCATCCGCAAATGGCCAAGGACCCGGAGGTGGTCAAACGGTTCTTCCGCGAGGCCCAGGCGGCGTCGCGACTGCGCCACCCCAACTGCGTGGGCATTCTCGATTTCGGCGAGTCGGACGGCACCCTGTACATTGCGATGGAGTTCCTGCGCGGGCGCACCTTGTCCCAAGTGTTGTACGAGGCGGGGCCAATGCCCGTGGGCCGGGTCGTCGACATCGTTGGACAGGTCCTCGACGTGGTCGAAGGTGCCCATCGCATGAACGTGGTGCACCGCGATCTGAAGCCGGACAACATCATGGTGGAGGACCTGGCGACCCGGAGAGACTTCGTCAAAGTGCTCGACTTCGGCGTGGCCAAGATCGTAGATCCGCTGCGCGGCGGCGCGCGCATGACCCAAACTGGCATGGTGCTGGGCACGCCTGCGTACATGGCGCCGGAACAAGCGTTGGGCAAGGACGTAGATGCCCGCGCGGATCTGTACGCCATCGGCGTCATCTGTTTCGAGCTGCTCACCGGGCGCTTGCCGATCGAGGGTGCGACCTCGTACGAGTTCCTGGCTGCACATGCGAGCAAAGCCGCGCCGCCGATTCTGACCCTGCGAAACGACATCCCCGAGCACGTGGCCCGGGTCATCGATGCGTCGCTGATGAAGCGCGTCGACGACCGGCCGGCATCTGCCCTGGACTTCAAGCAACAGCTCGACGGCAGCGCACCTCTCGCTCCTCGACCGGTGTCGCGCACGCCAGCCGGTGGCACCCAGGCCGGCTGGGCGGGTCGCCACCAAAAGTCGGGAAACCAGACCATGGCGTTGCACCCGCCTGGCCGGGACGATGCGACTCCGAAGCCCGTACTCAACGACGCACACTCGGCGTCGGCCACGCCGGCACACGGTACCCAACAAGGCATCGGTTTCGCGCCGTGTACCAAGTGCGGCGTGCCGTTGGCGCCGACGGCCAAGTTCTGTCCCGAGTGTGGGGCGACCACTGGTAAGAGCACGCGGATGACCCAACACGGCGACAAGTTCGCCGACTTGCGCCGATTCCTGCCGTCGGGAATCGTGGACGAAATCTCCAAGGTGCGGGGTTCGGGGCCGAGTGAGAAACGCGACGTCGTCGTCATGGTAGTCGACGTCAGTGGCGCCACCCTGCACGGTGTGCAGGCCGAAACGGCCGAAACCGTCCTGGACCATTTTCACGCCGGGTTCAACGAGATTGCGCTGCGCCATTCGGGCCGGATAGACCGTCGCGAGGACGGTAGCGTACTGGTGCTATTCGGCCTGACTCTGACCCACGCCGACGACGCCGAGCGCGCGGTGAAAACCGGCATCGACATCAAGCGCTTCGCCGCTGAGCTCAACGGGCGCATGCCAATCCCGGTTCAGGTCAGCATGGCGATTCACTCGGGCGCCGCGATGATCGGCCGCGGCGAACAAGGCGAATACACCGCCGTCGGAGACACCGTTGAGCTGCCGGTTCGGCTCGCCGCGTCGTCGACCGCCGGCAAGCTGGTCGTATCCGAGCGCATTCACCAGCTGGTGCGCGGCTCGGTCAGCCTGCGCAGGATGGCCAACGTATCCCTCAAGGGCCGCAGCGCTCCGGTCGCGTGTTTTGAAGTTCTCGGCTTGTCGCGGTCGACCGGCGCGGAGGGAGTGTCGTTGGCCACGCCCGTCATGGTCGGCCGAGATGATCAGCTGGCATCGATCGTCGCGGTGAGCGAGCAACTCGAGGTCGGGGCGACGGTTCACGTCGTCGGCCAGCCCGGATCTGGCAAATCCAGGTTTCTCGAAGAGCTGACCTCGAAGCTCAAGGCGGACCGTCGTCCAGCGATCTTGGCGAGCGCACGTCCTGCGGCGGCTGGCAACTCCCAATGCGTCGACAACATTCTCGGCGGCCTGGGTGGTAGTGGGGCGGCGATGCGTTCACTCGGGCTGAGTGCTGGCCAGGTTCGCCTGCTGCATCCGTACTTGCCGGACGTAGGGCCGCCGGCCAAGCAACTGCCCGAACAAGAGCGCCTGGCGGCCAGCGTCGTCGCAGTCCGTGGTGCCGTGGCTCACCTCGCCAGCCGCACTCCAGTGGTCGTCGCCGTCGATGACGCTCATGCGGCCGACGCCCTGAGCGCCGAGTTGCTGTCACGCTGGGTTGCCGATCCCATTCCCGGAGTGCTGTTGGTGGTGTCCTCTCGTCCGGGTTACGAAACTCCGTGGCAACAGGATGCGGGACCAATGCGGGTGTCCCGGATGGCGCCGCTGAAACCCCAGCATCTGGCCGAGCTGGTGACCGGGGCCCTGTCGCCCACGCCTCCGCCCCCCGAGCTGATCGACGCGGTCGTACAGCGTGCGGGCGGCTCGCCGCTGATGGCTCTGGAGGTGCTACGCGCGGCTATCGACGCGGGGATTCTAGTCAACCAGGGTGGTCGGTGGACGGTGGAAGGCGATCCGACGACGTTGCCCCACCCGGAGGGGTTGCGCGCGTTGTACGCCGCGCGAATCGACAGTCTGCCCGATCGCGCTCGCGACGTATTGGCGTGCGCGGCCGTGTTTGGCTACGAGGTTCCATCGCGCATTCTCGACCGCATCGTCGGCGAGGCCCATCGCGAGCCGATCGATCGCGAGATGGGCTTGCTGCGCGGGCGAGGTATGTTGGCCAACGCCGAGCAAGGCATGGTTCAGTTCGTCGATCGCGCGGCACGCGATGTGGTCTACGACCGGCTCGCGGACGAGACCCGCGCGAATCTCCACGG
>SPJJ01012299.1_pt1 | contig 13617 bp, 29 predicted proteins | sample 3741741 | NCBI WGS metagenome assembly SPJJ01 (sample SAMN10925908, study PRJNA522277) | cold seep metagenome | isolation source: Elba SIP-enriched marine methane seep metagenome, extraction at timepoint T1 | place: Italy: coast of Elba, Mediterranean Sea | collected 2014-05 | reverse complement strand
TGACACCAATTGTTTGTTCAGTGCGGGCGGCTAGCTCGCCACAAGTTCGGGGAGTAGATTGCCCCGGCGATCGACATACTGCCGCGTGAGGGCCTTGGAGCCCGCGGGTCCGGTTGCGTTTGTGGCCGCCTCGTCGCACTGCGCATCCCAGAGGCGGATCTGCTCGGGATTGTGGCCCCTGTACTCGGCTTCAGTGATCGCGCCGTGGGCGTAGGAGAGGGCTCGCAGCATCCACCATGCTCGGGTCTTATATGCGGTGTCCATCGTGGCTTCTCTTCTGATCTCAGTATGTGCGGGAGTAATCCAGTGCGCAACAAGAAATCGACACCAATTGTTTGTTCAGTGCGTGGGTTTGGGAAAAACCACGGGTCCGTCGGGGTTCCGTGCCCCGGACCAGCGGGGGTTGCGGATCGCACCGCAACCCTATCTGCTAGCTAACTTTGCCAGATACCAGTAGGTGCCGGGCCGTGCGCTGGATCGCGACACCCGACAGCCCCCGCTGGCGTGCGTCTTCCATGACCCGGACGGCCTCGTCGGTTTGCTTGTTGGCCACCAGTTGGGCGATCTCCAGCCCGATCCGGTCGATCTCGGTTGTGGGCAGGTTACGTGTGGTGTCAGGGCTCGTGATTGCCATCGTGTTGCTTCCTGGTTTCACTATACGACAACGGGACCGGTTGTCCAGGCCCGTTTACAAAGCGCCTTTTACGCGTGTCGTATCACAGCGGAGCCTTGTTATTCACGACGTGCGGACAGACCTCGCAGTCACACGGATCCGTCGCGTCGATAGGTGCCGCGCGTACTCCCTCACCCACCGGAGGCATTCCCTTTGCGCATTCGTCGCACACATAGTGTGGTTCCAGCTCGCCCGTTTGTCGGCACTCGAATGTGTACTTGGTTGTCGCGGTGTGTTGGGCATCGTTGGTTCCTGATCTCAGTATATGTAAACGGGACCCGTTGTCGAGCCCTGTTTACATTCACGCAGCCGGCTGGAGTACCGGGAGGCGCCGCCGTGCGGCCTGCACCCGGGCAACGCTGCCGTGGGCCCTGATCTGCACCACATCGGCCTTGCGTCCGCTGCTCAATCCGCCGCACGCCATGCACTGGTCACACGTGAGCGCTTTCCCCATCTCCTCGGAGGCCGGGCAGTGCATCGTTTTGCTGTCTAGCCGCTTCACGCCCTGCTCACTGGCGTCCACGAAAAACGAGCGCCATCCCATGGCCCGAGCGTCTTGGACGTCCTGGGGCGTGTCACACGACGCCATAAGCCATTCTCGCAGCGCGAACCCAAGGCGCCATTGGTGCGTGTAGCCGTTGACCGACTCGGCGGCGCGCGAAAGGCGCTCCACGAGGTTGTGCGGGATTGCCGCCGGGTCTCCGTACGCTCCCCAGCGCAACTGGCGCCCCGCGACGATTTGCTCGAATTCCTCGGGCGTTGCGGCCGGCACGTTGCCGCGTTGCCACGACTCCCAGATCGACCGGGGCGCGTGGAACACCGTAACGTAACACGAGCGATTGGCGTTGCGGGTCGTGCCGTCCGGCTGCAGCACTAGATCCCCGCGGTGTGGGCAGTCGCCACACACACTCGCATCGTCGCCCGTGTGGACCGCTTCGGTGGGCGCAATGTCGCTCCGGAGGATCCACGTCTGAATCAAGCCGCCCGTTTTGCTGTTCGTGGAGCTTTCCTTGAGACCCGAGGCGAACACGACGATCGGCTTGCCGTCCAGCATGCTTGGCCCCTGGTAGATCACGACCGTTTTGGCCTTCATGACCATCTTGCGGTTCTTTTGTGCGGGCAGGGAGGAGGAGAACAGTGTAAGGCTGGCGGTCATCGGTGCGTCTCGTTTCTTGATCTCACTATAGCGGACGTGGGCAGCGCGGCAACACAAATCGACAAGGAAAGATTCGTGCCACCGCGTCCGTCGCGCCTACTTGAGCATGCTGGTGCCCACCACGGCCCAGCGGCGTGTCGGGTGCAACTCCACCAGCGCAAGGTGTGCGTCCGTGGCCAGCACGGTACAGGTTCCGTCGACCGTGGCCTGGTTCTTTCGCTCATCCCACGCCAGGAGCGTTTTGGTGGGCCGAGGGGCGTCGACCAGCCGCTTGCGCGCAGCCATGCGATATACGGACAATTCGTCCCGATAGTACCCTTCGGCCGCCGTGTTGCCCATTTCGGCGGCCGCGTTCGCCGCTTCCCAGCAGTCTTCGGTCGCATAGTGGAGCCCGAAAACGTTGAGTTTCTCGGCTTTTTGTTCCCAGGTCGTGAAGTCTTCTGCGGTCGCGTGTCGGTTGGCCATTGGTTCGTTTCCTGTGATCTGTTTATAGGACCGAAACATTGTGCCCGCAACAAGAATCGACCACCAATTGTTTGTTCAGTACGTGTGTTTTGCAAAAACCACGGGTCCGTCGGGGTTCCGCACCCCGGTTGACTTCACGATCTCAATATAGCGAAAACCGGAGGCCCCGCAAGGCCCCCGGCTAACTTTTCCTTAGATGCACCCCGTGAGCGGCGCAAACTGCCCGCACTGGTTGGACAGTACGACATCATGTTGCATCGGCGGTAGGCCCGAGGAGATCTCGGTGTCGACGAGGCGGTAACACAGCTCTAGTGCGGTGTTTGCGCTGTCGACCGACCCCCATTGGCACCCGAGATCGTACAGCTGGGCCGCGCAGTCCTCGACCATGGGCCCGAAGGCGTCATATTCGAGCGCGACATCGTTCCCACACTGCCATAGATCCGCCGTCTGCTGGCCCACGGGCACCAGCGGTTGGACCGCAAGCCACCCGTCGAGCACCAAACCGTCGCCCCAATCGTCGATGCATCGAAGGTTGGTGATCTCTAGGTCCAGCGGGCGCTCAGGCGTGAAGGCGTGTTGTTGGCAGTCACCGGCCGTAAAGCCGAGATCTTGCGGCCCGAGGGATTGGCTGGAGCCCAGGCCGATCCCAAACTCGACGGTGCAAGCGGGCAGGGTGGACAGGGCGAGGAGTGCGATTGCAAGGCGTTTCATGGGCTGTTCTCTTCTGTGATCTTGGTATAGCGCGCCATCGGCGGTCCGGCAAGCTATTTCGGGCAACTTTATTCGCGCACCACATCCCGTAGGGTGATGGCGGCGGTCACAAACGCGAACCCGACCGTCGACGGCCCATTGGCCACGCGGGCCGCACAGTCTGCCACGACTCGCGCAACGGCCGTGCTGAGCATGCTGTCGACGTCTTGATCACCTTTCGCGAGATCTTCGAAGGGTTGTTGATGGGGCCGCATGATCCCGCGATTGTACTGAGGATCTTCGCGCAGGAGATCCCACGCGACGCTCAACTCCTCCGACACTTGCTGACGGTGCAGTGACCACATGATGCCCTGCGGGTCGGCAACCATCCGGCTGGCGTGGTCGAGTGCGCGGGCGCAATGTTGTAGGGCTCGGTGGTTCATGGCTTCCTTGGTATAGGGCCCCAGGTAGCCGAGCGCAAGAAGAATCGGCCGACAATCGACGCGCGCGCCAAAGGCTCTATGGGCAACCACACGGCCCGCTGGGGTCCCGGAGGACCCCGGGACCCCAACCAACGGAAAAGCCACCAGGGTGGAACCTGGTGGCCTTGTGGTTGCTAGACGCCCCTAGGCCCGGAGGATCGCGAGGATCTGCTGAGCCTTTTCTTCATCGAGCGAGGAGATCTCCAAGCTCACGGAGTCACTGTTCACCCGGTATTCCACCCGGTGACCGCCGTGGCGCTCGAATCCCTCGTCCCCGTCCAGCCCGAGGCGGCTGGAGAGATTGGCCGTTCGCGCCACGTACTGATCGTGGTTCCGCTTGGACGCGATGGCCCTTTGGTGCATTTCCTGGGCTTGCTCACCCAAGAGGCGGCCCAAGATGCTACGCGCGGCGCGCTTTGCGCCCAGGCTGGTGGTTCCACCGCAGGACGGGACGGACTGGTAGCCCCCCATGCCATAGCTCCGGGGTTCCGCGTAGTGGCGCGAGGAGTAACTATTAGCCGGCGCGTCGGCGTGTCGGTATGCGTCGGCCGTGATATCCATGCGGAATTCGTACTTGGGGCCTTTGAAGGAGCAGCAGATCTCCATTCCATCGGTGGTGCGCACTAGGTGGCCGCGGGCCTCTTGGTCGCCCGCCCGGTTGGACACAAAGCGCCAGCCTGCCATGTGGTGGGCAACTTCGCGGATGAACTGGTTTGCTTCGGTGTGGTTCATGTCTCGTTTCCTGATCTCAGTATGTGGGCCAGCGAGGCGGGGCGCAACCGAAATCGACACCCTATTGTTTGTTCAGTGCCGACGTCACCTACTTGTGCGCTTGTTTGGAGATCTTGACCTTGAGTTTCTTGATCTCGCCGGAGTAACGAAACGCGGTCCAGTTGAGCGCAGCGGACAGTACCGCACACCCGACCAGGAAGCCCATCGCGACCCCTTGGATCAAGCTTGATTGCGGCCCGAACGCGTGCACCGCTTCCGAGAACAGCATGAAGCCGTCCAGCGCCCACGCTAGCAGCGTCGCGTTACGAACCGAGTCACCGGTGATGTACACAACGCCGTCGCGCACGTGGCCCACTGAGAGCAGCAGCATGGTGACCGCGAGACCTACGCCGACGGCGCCGAGCACGAACATCCGCTCGCCTGCACACGTGCCGGCCATGCGGGTCGCGGCCAGCGCCACCGCGGGAACACTCACGGCCATGCAAAACGTCATCGTGGTCTTGAAGCCCTCGCCCGCCTTTTTCGCGCCGGTCTTACGTTTCGGGGGACCGAATACGCGGAGCTTGAGCGCGGGGATCAACGCTAGCGGCTTTTCGGGGGCTTTTTTGGCGCCCCCCTTTCGCTGGCCGCCCCGTTTCGAAACGGCCTTCTCCGCGGCGGGAACGGCCTTTAGGTTTGACTTTGCTTGAGGCATCGCTTTCCTGTGATCTCAGCATGGGGCAGCGGGGCCAATGGGCAACCGAAATCGGCCGGAAAGATTCGTGCCACAACGCAAAATGCGCAGCCTTTTGCGGGCTGCGCGCCGTGAGATTACTCACGTGAGATCTAAACCACGGGTCCGTCGGGGTTCCGCACCCCGGTTGACCGTCTGAGATCAGTATAGGGGCTGCGGGATAATCCGCAACCCCTATCGGCATCCTAACGTTTGTTCCGCACCCTAGTCCGGGGCCCCGGGGATCATGCAGAAGACCAGCACCAACCCCATGAGGCCCACAAGGGCCGCCAGTATCCACTGGTCTGGCGTCACGCGACACCCTGTAAGATCTCATCGTCCCACTGGTCGGAGATCTCCCGCACGGCTTCCGCGATGTCCGTCTCATGGTCGAGACTCACCTGGGCCCACACGGGCAGGCCGTAGCAGCCGCCCACATAGTCGGTGCTGCCGGTTTGCATGCCCCACTGCTCGCCGTCGCGGGTTCCGAACGTAACCAGCATCAGGGTGTGCTCGTCGCCGTCATCGTCATCGTGGCAGGGTCCGCCCGGTTGCCAGTCTTGTGCGTTTTGCGCCCAATCTTGCTGTAGGCTTGTCAGGCAGGCGGTGATCTCTTCTTTGACTTTCGGGGTCATGTTGGTTCCTTCTGATCTCAGTATGTGGGCAGCGGGCGAGGCGGTCAACCGAAATCGACCGCCTATTGTTTGTTCAGTGCTTGACGCCACGCGCAGCCGCGAGATCACGGTATCGCTCGGGGAACCGGCGCACAAGCCGCAGTATGTCGGCATCCGACAGATCCATCTCATCCGCGGTTTCCAGCTGCAGCCGAACACGCGTTCCCGGGTTTGTGGCGTCCATTGTGTGCTTTTGATCTTTGGGCATCTTGCGTTTCCTTTGTTCAGTGCGTCGTTAGCGCAGGTACCGGCAGCCGTGTACGTCCATGTGCTCCATGGCGTCATTGGCGCGGATGTTGGTGCGCACGCCGCGCTTCTTGGCGCTCAGCGGTGCTTTCCAGCCCGCGGGCTTGTGTACGTTGCCGGTCGTGAGATCGACGAAATGGTGCACGCTGGAGCCGCTTGGCACACCGTCGTACTGCCGCGTTGCGACAATTCGGGCATACCGGCGGCCGATCTCCGCGGTGATCTTCGGCATTTGCCGGGGGAATTTGGCCGTGTAGTCGGGACGGATCACCTTCTCCATGAGGGTTTCGATCCACTGGTTCAATTCTTCGGGGCTTACGGTGCTCATCGGTGCGTCTCGTTTCTGATCTCAGTATGTGGCGGGGAGGCTAGGCGGTCAACCGAAATCGACCGCCTATTGTTTGTTCAGTGCGCCGAACGCACGTTCAGTCAAGGGGCGCGCTGACTGCGCGCCCCCTGGGACGTTACCAGACGCCGCGGTAGGCTACGGTGCCGGTTTGATACCGATAGCCGCCCCTGCTGGCTTCCCTACGCGCTCGCTGGCCGCTCACACGCACCGGGCGGCCATTGCGGGCCACGACTTCATACCAGGACACGTGCGACAGATTGGCCGCATTCTCCTCTGCGCAGCGGCGCACCGCGGTTCTGCGCTTGTTTGATGTGGCGACGATCTCCGTCTGATCATGCCAGTGTTTGACGACGGTGTAGCGGGGCGTTTCGGGCTTGCGCATCGGTTCGTTTCCTGTGACTTCACTATGGGCCCGATGACACTACGATTCAACCGAAATCGACACCCAATTGTTTGTTCAGTGCCCGACGGGTCCGCCCAGCCGGACTAGACCGGCATATGGTCGCGATGCTGCAACGCCCACGCGTCCACAAAGTCCCACACATAGGTTCCGGTGTTCATGAGGCGGATCACAGTGCCTGTGATCGCTTCCTTGAGGAGTCGGCAAGCTGCGCGATGCTCGTATGTGGTCGGCAACCTCTCGGCCGCTGCGGCCGCGTATTGGGAGGCCTCAATCAACCGTCGGGCCGTCACGGCATGAGACACCTTATGGGCATCTCGACGGGCGACGCGGAGTGTTTGTAATGCTTTGTCGTATGGACGCATACGACGATTCTACCATTAGCGGCGCCTTCGGTTCGCCAACAGGGGGCCCGTATGATTCGCTAGCTCCGAACGCATCACTTCGCCTAGGGTGCGCCGACGCTGTAGCCGGGGATCTCGCACCATGGAAACCATCCAAGCCAGCACGGAGTACAGCATGACCCCTAACGCCATCCAATGGAGCGGGGCAGGCAACCGATTGCCGGCAAAAAGCCAAGTACAACCCGCGGTTACGACGATGAATGCACAAATTGAGTCTCGCATGGAACCACTGCCCCTAGGCCGTACAGTAACCTGTACGGCCGTCCTAGGGGCCGGGCCCGGCCCCTACTCGCGCATTACGATCTGGTAGGTGATCCCCCCCTCTTCGCACGTGTCGATCGCGCACCACTGTCCCCCGTGGGAATCCTGGGCACGTTCTTGCGCGCGTTCGGGACAATGGGTCGCGATGTAGTCCGTCGAGCCGGGGGAGGAGAAAGTGTGATTGCGGGATTGAAGCTGGCGGGGAAGCATGGGCGTCTCGTTTCCTTCTGATCTCAGTATGTGGGCAGCGAGATAGGCGGTCAACCGAAATCGACCGCCTATTGTTTGTTCAGTGCTAGCGCGCCCCGCACACCGGGCCGATGCCCGACTCGATACTCTCGGGGTGCGTGAGCTTGCGCCCACACTGACAGCACTGGCCGTGGTGGCATACGTCGAGATCGTCGCCCTTGCCAACGTCCAACGCCTGCAGTGCCCATGCGAACGCACGGAAGCTTGGCGCGCCGGGGGCTTGGGTTGCGCGGGTTGCATACAGCCGGCCGTCGCGGATCATGCCGAGATACTGGTAGTTATCGCTCCCATGGGCCAGGACGCGCACGAAGCGCACCCGGGAGTTTTTGTCACCTTTGGGTGCGGAGATCTTGTAAGTGTAGTGCTTACCAGTGCGCTTGCTGCGCAGGGTGGCGGTGCTGCGCTTACCCTGTAGGTATTGTAGGGCGTTGAAACGGTCGGCAATGGGGGTCTGGGCGGTGTTCATCGGTTCGTTTCCTTCTCGACAACTTCACTATAGGACCCATGGGTGCCGACTGCCAGAAGAATCGACACCCTACTGTTTGTTCAGTACCCCGGTGGCGCCAGACGCACGTTCAGTAGGTGGGTTTGGGAAAAACCACGGGTCCGTCGGGGTTCCGCACCCCGGTTGACTCTCGCCTGCTCACTATAGGGACCACGGGCGCCGACTTCAACCGAAATCGGCACCCTATTGTTTGTTCAGCACCTACGGTGCAGGCTTGTTCAGTTACCTTGGCGCTTGACGGAGTCCAGCCACGCGCAGGTTTCCTCGTACGTGTAGTCGGTGCCCTCGTCATAGAATGTCACCGGGATACCGACTCGGCTGCTACCCACCACGCGGCCCGCAGCGCCCCCTGGGGTGTCGACACGCCGCCCACGGCCGTCCGCGGCCGGGTTGAAGGTTACATCGGAGATCTCGCCCGCGGTGGGCTGTTGGTTGTTTTTTTTACGCATCGTGTTTTTCCTTTTGTGTTCAGTGCTTAGAAGAGGCAACCCGCGGCTTTGAAGATCTCACCGTAGGGCAACCCGCGGCCGTGTTCCTTCCCCATGCGGCAGGTGATCTCCCGACGCGTGAACCCAAGCCGAAACAGTTGGAGCGCTTGCGGCGCCAGCGCCTTGGCCAGCAGTTGCTTGCGCGACTTGCTGCAGGGGGCAGCCTTGCCCAGCGGCAGGTTCGCGTAGGGGTTTTCAGGGGTAGGGAGGGGACAGTTGAATTCAGGGGTCATCGCGGTGTCTTTCGGTGGGTCGGCAGCGCCGACATCCTCACTATAGGGATCTCGGTGCCGATTGAAAGGAAAATCGACCAACAATCGACATCCGCGACCAACCTCCGGAGATCACTAGCCTTTTTCGCCGGCCGCAGCACTCATCCGGAGATCAAGCCACCGACACGCGTCGTCAAACGACACCGCGTCGTGTGCGCGGTGCCACACCGGGCCCATGGTGCCCTCACCCACTAGCCGCATTCGACCCTGCGTTGCGTCGTCATCGGGTACCGTGCGGCCCCGGCCTGCCGCCCACGGTTTTGCGTCCAACACGTCTAGCGCGCCTGCTATCGGCTTTTGGTTGTTCCCTCGCATCACTCGCCCCCTTTCAACAGGTATCGCCAGCAAAGGCCTGCCACGGCCCACACAATGAGGATCATGCGTAGATCCTCCGGAGCCGCTCGCACTCCAGCTTCACCGCGGAGATCGCGCTCATCAGCTCCTCGTCGGTTTCCATGTGCTCCGAGATCTCTTTGTGATCCTCTTCATAGAAGAACGTACAGAATGCCGCGCCGCTGTACACCGCCACACTGAACACCCACGGGGTGCCGTCGACTTTCCACGTGAGATCTACATCCCCGCCTCCCGCGGACTCTACTTCATCAGGGGAGCCAAACTCACCGGCAAAAATGAGTGCGGCGTCGAATGCGTGCGGGGGGATGAGAGTCATATTCATCGTCGGTGCTCCGTGTGTCGGTGGTTAGGTTATAGGGTGCGGCGTGGCGGATTGCAACCGCGATCCGCACCCTATTGTTTGTTCAGTGCTAGACCCGGTGGCCGTGCCACTCTGCGCGCTTCACGCCTGCCTCGTGGTCCCGCTTGGATTGTAGAACGCGGCGCCCGTGTTCCGCGACTGCGCGACGAAGGTAGGGCGCCATCATGGCGCGTAGTTCATGGTAATACCCCTGGTATTCGGGCGCCCCTAGGCCGGTGTGCACGTACAGCTCCGTGCCTTTGCTGGGCTCATCGCCGCGGCTAAACGTTGTGATCTCCAGAAGATGCTTGGCGCAGTCCGCGCCGCCGTAGTCGATCTCGCACATGGTGCGCACCGTTTGGTGGCCGTACTGGTTGATCGTGCTGGTAGTGTTTCGGAGTGTGGTTTGCGCGGTGTGCATCGGTTCGTTTCCTTCTCTGCAACTTCACTATAGGGGCCCCGGGTGTCGATTGAAAGAAGAATCGACACCCTATTGTTTGTTCAGTACCCCGGTGGGTGCGCCGAACGCACGTTCGGCGCCCTAAAGATCTTTGCATCGCTTCACCCGTTGCGACTGCTCGCTAACCGCGGCCCCTTGCCGCTTGATCTCGCCTACTACCGCGTAGGGGTCCCGCGTAGGGTCCGCCAAGCCAGCGGCCTGTAGCATGGCGCCAGCGGTCCGCATGTAGTGGCGGCCGTATCCATAGGTGATCTCGCTTTGAAGTTGCTCGCCTGCACGGTTGTTCACTGTAACATAGGCTCGGTGCATGGTCTGGCCGTTGCGGTTCTGCCAGAGATTCGCGGAGATCTCAAGTTGCGTGATTTGCGCCATCGGTGTGGTCCTTCTACCTACTAGACCCCGCCGCGGTCATACCGGGCGGGGTTGGTGGGTTGCGTGGCCCCTATGGGCGCGTGGTGCTTACACGGTCCGGACACCCAAGACCACGACGCTGCCCTTCGGAAGCCGCGTGACTCGCGCTCAGTGCTTGGATGGGGTAGGACATAGTGCCGAAAATGAGGAAGTAGGTTTGCATCGGTTCGTTTCTCCGTTTCGCCCCTGGGGCACACTCGTTATAGGGTGTTGGGCAGGCGATTGCCAGAAGAATCGACACCCTATTGTTTGTTCAGTACAGCGGGTCCTAAGCGTCTGAATGTAAGCACATGTATGCTCGTTCCGCTTATGTTCGTTAGCGCCCACCCGCGGCTTTCCAGACGCGAGATCGCGGCGTTCTGCAGTGCAGTCTCATAGGCGGCAAATCGTAACTTGAGCATCGTGCGGTCGCCTAAAGTGCGATGTGGGTAGAGACGGCCTTGGGTGCTTCGTGCGGGCTCATGCGGCTCGCGATCTTCATGATATCGGGTACACAGCGGCGAACCGCGCCCGGCATGTTTACCAGATCTCCGCCCAGCCGCACATGCTGGCCATCGTCGACGAGATCTCCGCGGTAGGTTTCCCGGCCGATCTTCACCAAAAGGGCGCAACGGGTCGTGGAGCAAGCGGCGAAGTGTAGCGTTACGGCGGTCATCGGTGTCCCTCTCTCTCGGCAAGGTCACTATAGGGGCCGTGGGTGCCGATTGAAAGAAGAATCGACACCCTATTGTTTGTTCAGTGGTGCGCTAAACGCTCACTACCTCAAGATCTTCTGTCCCAAAGTGGCGCGCGGCGCGCTTATGCGCCTTCTCCTCCGCGTCGTCCGCTAGGTCTACCATGGGCCGGCCATCGTCTGCGATGTTGATCGTGATCTCGTACTTCTCCGCACCATTGTATACAGTGGCGACGAATTCGAAGGTCTGATAGTGTTTGGTTGACATTGTCCTACTCTCCCCTACAGTGCGCGGCAAGCGGCATCGAACGCGTCCCAGTTTTGATCGTTGGCTGGCGCAAAGCGCGCGTCCTTCAAGTCTCCCGCGAAGATCTCCGCGGCATCGACCACCGGCTTGGTTTCGGCCAGCAGGGCAAGAACGGAAGAGATAGCAAGGTCAGTAGCGGTCTGGTTCGTCATCGGTTCGTTTCCTTCTCGACAACTTCACTATAGGGGCCGTGGGTGTCGACTTCAACCGAAATCGACACCCTATTGTTTGTTCAGTACTAGGTCAGAACCTGCTGGATCCCTTGGCCACCGTTGCGACGATCGCGCAGTTCGTTCAAGATGTCTGCTGTTACCTTCGCAAGCGCAGGATCCCCCCATCCCCCGCGGTTTGCGTTGGCGCGTAGGCTACGGCGTCGTGCGGCGCCATCGTGGCCCCCTAGACGGGCGTACGCTTCCCTCTTGGCGATCTTCTCCTCATATCGGGTCATTACGAGATCGTCGATGTGGTCTGCGATCTCCCGCCAAGTAAGACCGGGCCGAAGATCGTAACCACCATCACCTTCAAGGATCGTCACGCGGTCATGGCGCACCACTACTTGCATGCGCGTAATGCCCATGGCCCGCCAGTGTACGCGGTTACCCACCGCGTCGCCCCCGGTCTCGCGTGCGAGGTAACGGGCGTTGCTTGCTTGTTGCTTCGGCTCTCGATTGTCCATCGTCGGTTCTCCGGTTCGCCCCCTGGGGCACCACCGTTATAGGGTGCTGGGCTGGCGATTGAAAGAGAAATCGACACCCTATTGTTTGTTCAGTGCCTAGCGGTTGGCTTGCTCGATGGCGTCGGTGCGTGCGGCGCCCACCGACAAACGGGGTGCTTCAAAGCTAACCAGGGCCAGTACTAGGAAGGCGAACCGACGGGATGCGACGCGGGCGACCACGGGGTAACGTTCGCACCATAGGGCCTCGATTGAAAGGGAAATCGACAGGTAGGATCGTCTTTTGTCCTACCTGTCGTATGTAGTGGGCCTTACGCCTGCATCGCCTCCCCCGCCGTACAGGCCGGCGCCATCAGCGCCTCTTGGTGCTCGATTGCCCATTGGAGATCCCCTTCGATCTGATCCATGTAGTGGTCCAATTCTTCGGGATCGTCCCAGTCCTGAGACAGTAGCGCGTCTTGCGCCAACAAAACCTCATCGGGCGTCTCGTGTGGGTAATCACAGGGTTCACCCTGGTTGCCCGTCTCCAAGAAACGGATCCGTTTCGTGATCCGCGCGACGGACGCCATGACGTCCTGGGTTCCCGCGGACGCGGAGATCTCGGCATTGAAGAGATCTTGCGCGAGATTCCAGTCGGCCGTGAGTTGCGTGGGTGCGTTGATTGCGTGATTGGCGGTGATGGTATGCATCGGTTCGTTTCTCCGGTTCGCCCCCGGGGCCCCCTCGTTATAGGGCCCCCGGGTGTCGATTGAAAGCGAAATCGACACCCAATTGTTTGTTCAGTGCCTAAAGGACGGTTGCGAACGTTACCAGGGCCACAAGGGCCGCGCATCCGTTGATCGTCAGGAGTGCGACCATGTTGCGCAGTTTGCGCTGTTCTTCTTCGAAGATCTCCTCAATGGAGTCTAGGCATGCGGCTTCTGTGGGTGTTACCTTCATCGTTCAGTCCTTCCGTGGTGCGTGGTGCGTGGTGCGTGTCCTAGAGACCAAGGCCGGCCGCAAGGCCGTTGAGCATGTAGCGCATGCGGGGCTGGCGTGGCGCGGGGCTATCGGTGGCGACGCTGTGACAGACGGTGGCGGACAGAAGGGCGGCGGTGATGGCAAGTGCTGCGAACATTTGAGAGTCTTTCGTTTGGGCGGCCCGTGTTGGCCGGTGATCACAGTATGGGACAGGCGGGCCCGCAATGTCTACCGAAATCTACAGACTAAATGCACCTTAGTCATAAGGCACCTAGCGTCGACGCTGTTGGCTTGTGGTGCCGCTGGGCCCCTTCGGCCTAGGTGAAGCACGAAACGCCAGCACGGTGGACGCTAGGCACCACGCTGGCAAACCACATGCTGCGGCTGGCCAGTAGGTCGGCGCCGGGGTCCTTCTATATAGAAGGGGGCAGTGGGTCGGCACCGTAACCGCGGGGGGAGATCTCCCTCGGGTCGAGGTTTGAATCGGCAGGGGAGATCTCCTGCAAGGGTGTACAGTACTGTCTTTATGTGTAGGTGAGGGTAGGTGGGGGCAAGCCCTACGTGTAGGTGGTGCGCAGGTGACGCAGATGTAGTGTAGCTTACAGGACTATAGGGTAATCCCCCTTACCCTTATTCTGAAATGAGATTCTTTGTTCAGCACGTGCGCGCTGTGCACAGTGT
>SPJJ01001045.1_pt1 | contig 13639 bp, 10 predicted proteins | sample 3741741 | NCBI WGS metagenome assembly SPJJ01 (sample SAMN10925908, study PRJNA522277) | cold seep metagenome | isolation source: Elba SIP-enriched marine methane seep metagenome, extraction at timepoint T1 | place: Italy: coast of Elba, Mediterranean Sea | collected 2014-05 | reverse complement strand
CTCGAAAAATTTCCAAAACGGCTGGTTATTGTCGGCGGTGGCTACATCGCGGTTGAGTTTGCCGGTATTTTTAAGGGCTTGGGTGCCGAAGTGACCCAACTCTATCGTGGCAACCTGTTCCTGCGTGGCTTTGATAATGAAATACGCGAGTTTGCTGCCGAAGAGATCAGAAAAAAGGGTATCAACCTCCGTTTCAATTGCGATGTTTCCTCTATTGAAAAGCAGGCAGATGAGTCATTAAAAGTTAACCTCAATGACGGCACGTTTTTCATCGCCGATGCGGTACTTTACGCCACGGGTAGAAAACCCCATCTTCACGATCTCGGCATGGAAAATGTCGATATCAAACTTACCGATAGGGGCTATATTGCCGTCAATGAGCAGTTCCAAACCAGCGCGCCTTCAATATATGCTTTGGGCGATGTCACCGGCGGTATGGAGCTGACCCCTGTCGCACTGGCAGAAGGGATGGCGCTGGCCAAATCACTCTATAACAATCAGCCCTGCAAGGTGGATTACAGCAATATCGCCACCACCGTCTTTTGTCAGCCCAATATTGGCACCGTTGGCCTGAGTGAAGAGCAGGCCCGCGCTGAATATAAGAATGTTATTAAGTATCGCTCCAGCTTCCGCGCCATGAAGCACACCATCAGCGGCTCTCAGGAACGAACATTGATGAAGCTATTGGTCGATGGTGACAGCGATAAGATTCTTGGCGCGCATATGGTCGGGCCCGATGCCGGGGAAATTATTCAAGGACTCGCCATTGCGTTAAAAGCCGGGGCTACAAAAGCTGATTTTGATTCAACTATCGGCATCCACCCAACCGCTGCGGAAGAATTTGTGACGATGCGTGAGCCGGTTTCAGAGTAAAGGACGGGGCGTCTTACCGGAAAGATAGTGTAAAAGGATAATGCGATGCTGCAGGCAATCACCATTTTTTCAACGAACTTGCTAATTGCCATGCTCGCAGAACCGTTGTCTAAACGACTCAAGTTGCCCTTCTCAAGCTTTCTGGTCATCATTGGCTTTATCGGCTCGGAACTGATTGTCTCTTTGGGGTTTGATAGCGGCTTAAGGTGAGACGACTTTATCGGCATCATTCTTCCCTCTGACATCAGCGCTTTTAGCGGGTGCAATAAAATTAAAGGGGGACGCTGCCAATTAATTGCGACAGAATTGTCGGAAACAGTGCTGCCGTAGTGTAGTTCGTTTATTAGTTTACGCACCACCAACCCAGACAACCAAGCTTATGTGCGTGGGCTGGTGCCAGAAGCCGAAGGCGACTTAACCGACATTCTGACTTCTCTCGGTTGCATTTAGCTTATTTTGCCGCTTAGAATGAATTTTTTTTACACAAGCAAATGTGATGGTACAGATTGCCAAATTGGGTTGTCCTGCTCCTCCTTTATGTGTGGCTGATTGGGTGCAGGGGCGGGCTGAAGAACTTGGGGGTTTAAAGGGCAGGGTTGTTCTGATTGAAGTTTTTCAGGTGAATTGTCCGGGTTGTTTTTTATACAGTTTGCCGCAGTCTGTTGACTTGTTTACACGTTATCGAGACAAAGGTTTGGTCGTTTTAGGTGTTGCCACGGCATTTGAGGATTTTTTGTTAAATACGCTCGACAATCTTAAATTATTGCTGTTAGAGAATAAAGTGGTGGGTGAAACTGAGCGTGTGTTGCAGCGGGAGAATCGCCTGATTAACGGACGTTTGGGGTTTCACATTCCATTTCCTGTCGCTATGGACAATATAGTGACACGTCCCGGAGCGACGACAGAAGATGAGGTTTCGGCGTTTATTCAGCAGTATATCACTGATATTAAGGGGCGTACTGAGTCAGAGCAAATTACGATTAGAAATAAGGTGCTTGATCATTTGAATTCTCGCTTTCGCTTTGCTGAGACGTTTAAACATTATAATCTGCAAGGAACGCCTTCGCATATCGTGATTGATAAACAGGGTATTTTAAAGGCCTGTGAATTTGGTTATTTTTCTGATCTTGAATGGGTGATTAATTCACTGCTCGCAGATCAATGAGGCAGGTGGAGGAAAAAGGACGTGTTACCACACACGGTAACACGTCAGATAATGTTGAGTTAATTGACTCGACGCTCAAGCGTTCCGCCTGGATAGGCTTTTATCGCACAGAATTTGAATTCTGGGATTTTTGCCGACGGATCTAATGCCTCATTGGTGATCAGGTTGGCACTGGCTTCGTTATAACAGAAGGCCATAAACAAACTCCCTTTTTGGATGCCTATATCAGTGCGTGCATAAGCGGTGATTTTCCCACGACGTGATTCAATGGTGATCAGCTCGCCGGGTTCGACCGCTAATTTTTGCATGTCCTCCGGGTGAATCATCACCACCGGATCCGGCTCGATGGCATCTAACGTGGTCGAATGACGGGTCATACTGCCCGTATGCCAATGCTCAAGTTGACGACCGGTAATAAAAATCCAAGGGTATTCTTCATCCGGTAATTCATCAGCGTGGATGAACGGTGCCGGGACAAATTTGCCTTTGCCGGTGTCTGTAGGAAAGCCATCGGTGAAAATAACCGGTTGTCCAGGGTCGCCAACGTTTTCTAACGGATAGGTGAGAGAGTCTTCGTTTTCCAAACGTTCCCAGGTCATACCGGCAATGCTGGTCATACAGGCGCGCATTTCATTAAAGACATCTTCTGGCCCAGTGTAATCCCAGTTACATCCAAGGCGTTTAGCGATTTCCTGGATAATCCACAAATCTTGTTTGGCATCGCCGGGTGGGTTGACTGCTTGTCGTCCCATTTGTACGCGCCGATCTGTATTGGAGAAGGTGCCTGATTTTTCATAAAAGGCAGAGGCTGGCAGAATGACATCGGCAAAGCCTGCTGTTTCAGTCAAGAAAATATCCTGAACGACCAGGTGTTCAAGGTTGGCAAAGGCTTTGCGTGCATGGTTTTGGTTGGGGTCGGACATCGCTGGGTTTTCCCCTTCTACATACATGCCGAAGACTTCTCTATCTAAAATGGCATGAATCATTTCCACCGTAGTCAGACCTTTTTCAGGATCAAGTTCTGTGTCCCATAACTTTTCATATTTAGCACGGAATTCAGGGTCTTCAACTGATTCATAGTCGGGGTACACCATCGGGATAAGCCCCACATCTGAAGCACCCTGTACATTATTTTGACCGCGCAGTGGATGAAGGCCGGTGCCGGGGCGGCCAATTTGGCCAGTCATCAATGCCAGCGCAATTAGGCAACGTGCATTGTCAGTACCGTGGATATGCTGAGATACGCCCATGCCCCATAAAATCATGGAGTTATTAGAGGTTGCATACAATCGCGCTACTTCGCGGATGGTATCGGCATCTATTCCACAGATAGGCGCGACTTTTTCCGGGCTGTATTGTTTTAAATGGCCGCGCATTTGTTGAAAGTCTTCAGTGTGGCGCGAAATATAGGCATCATTTTGCAGGTTTTCATCAAGAATGACATGCATGATGCCGTTTAACAGCGCGACATCGGTATCCGGGCGGAATTGCAAGACATGCGAGGCATATTTGGCAATGGCCGTGCGGTTGGGATCCATCAATATGATTTTTGTGCCATGTTGCGATGCATTTTTCATGAAGGTGGCACCGACCGGGTGATTTACCGTCGGGTTGGAGCCAATGATAATGATGACGTCCGCTTTTTTGACATCTTCTACCGGGTTGGAAACCGCCCCCGAACCCAGACATTCCAGCAGGGCAACAACCGAAGAGGCATGGCATAAGCGCGTACAGTGGTCAACGTTGTTAGAGCCAAAACCGGTGCGGATCAGCTTTTGGAACAGGTAGGCCTCTTCATTACTGCCTTTGGCAGACCCCAGGCCAGCCAATGCTTTCTTGCCCTTTTCGTCACGGATTTTTTTCAAGCCATTGGCGGCAAAGTCTAGCGCCTCATCCCAGCTGGCTTCTCTGAATACTTTGTCCACGTCATTCGGGTCAAGTAGTTCGGTGGTTTTGGCCACGCCAGGCTTGCGAATTAAAGGTTTAGTGAGGCGCAACGGGTTATGGATATAGTTGAAACCATAACGGCCTTTTACGCATAGGCGAAAATGGTTGGTGTAGCCATCACGCCCTTCGGTATATAGGATTTTGTTGTCTTTAATATGATATTTAATCAGGCAACCAACACCGCAGTAAGGGCAGGTGGAATCAACCGTTTTGTCGGCGACTTCCAGGCCAACATTATTGGCCGGCATTAAAGCGCCGGTTGGGCAGGCCTGGACACACTCACCGCAAGCCACACAGCTACTCGCCCCCATCGGGTCGGAAATATCAAATACAATTTCAGAATGGTGGCCACGCTTGGCGTAACCGATGACATCGTTCATTTGTTCTTCGCGGCAGGCACGCATACAACGTGTACACTGGATGCAGGCATCCAGGTTAACGGCGATGGCCGGATGTGATAAATCTGCTTCGGGTTGTTTGCGACTTTCAAAACGGGGAGTGCCGACCTGTAGTTTGTCAGCCCAATAATCCAGTTCTGAATCCAGCTTATACGGAGATTTTTCTTGTTTGGGCATGTCGGATTTTAATAATTCCAACACCATTTTCTGAGATTTGCTTGCCCGTTCGTTATTGCTTTCGACCTTCATGCCTTCTTTAGGCATACGACAGCAAGACGGAGCGAGGACGCGTTCGCCTTCAATTTCCACCACACAGGCTCTACAGTTGCCATCAGCGCGTAAGCCATCTTTGTAACAAAGGTGTGGAATTTCTTTGTTTAGGCGTTTTGCGGTTTGTAGAATCGTTTCCCCTGGAAAAGCCGAAACGTGTTCACCGTCCAGGGTAAAATTGACAGATGCTTCATTCATTAAATCAGGATTTGCAGCCATTATGTTTCACACTCTTCAGGTTAAAGTTCTTCAGGAAAATATTTAATAACACAGCGTAGCGGGTTGGGAGCCGCCTGCCCCAGACCGCAGATAGAGGCATCGACCATTACCGATGACAATTCTTCCAGCAAGTCGGTATCCCATTTTTTCTGGTTCATAAGCGTCGCGGCTTTTTCTGTGCCAACTCGACAGGGCGTACATTGACCGCAGGATTCATCTTCAAAGAATTTCATGGCATTCAAGGCCAGGTCTTTGGCTTTATCCTGAGTTGAAAAAATGACGACAGCAGCAGAGCCAATGAAACAGCCATGTGGATTTAAGGTGTCGAAATCTAACGGAATATCGCCCATCGAGGCAGGCAGGATGCCTCCGGATGCGCCGCCTGGAAAATAGCCATAAAATTCATGCCCCTCTTGCATGCCACCGCAGTATTCTTCAATAAGTTCTTTAACAGTGATACCCGCCGGGGCAAGATGAACGCCGGGGTTATTGACGCGCCCAGATACAGAAAATGAACGCAGTCCTTTACGCTCATGGCGTCCGTGAGATGAAAACCACTCGGGGCCTTTTTCAACAATATCCCGTACCCAGTATACGGATTCCATATTATGTTCCAACGTGGGTTTGCCAAATAAACCTACTTCAGCCAAGAAGGGGGGGCGCAGCCGCGGCATGCCACGTTTACCTTCGATCGATTCAACCATGGCTGATTCTTCACCACAAATATAGGCACCCGCTCCTCTACGCAGGTGAATAGTCGGTAATCGGTAAATATGTGAAGGCGGGTTGTTGACCAGGTTGGCAATTTCTTTGCTTAGAATTTCGCGGCAACCGGCGTATTCATCTCGCAAATAGATGTAGACTTCATCACAGCCCACTGTTAAGGCAGCGATTAATGCGCCTTCTAAAAAGCGATGCGGGTCTTTTTCTAGGTAGTGTCGATCTTTAAATGTACCGGGTTCACCTTCGTCGATGTTGACGGCCATTAGTCGAGGGCCAGGAAAGCCGCTGACGATGCGCCATTTTCTACCGGCCGGAAAACCCGCGCCGCCCAAACCGCGCAAACCAGAGTTTTCCATCTTTTTTATAATTGATTCTGCGCTGATTTTGCCTTCGATGACTTTTTTCAAGGTTTGATAGCCACCTTCAGCCCGATAATCTGCAAAGCTGAGGTAGTCGCTTACGCTGGCTTTAATCGCATTGTTTTGTACCGCGCTGTTTACCCGTTCAGTGGTTGCCTGGTCAATCGGGTTTTGTCCGACAACGGCGACTGGCGCATGTTGGCAACGGCCAATGCAAGGAACTTTTTGAATTCTAACTTTATCGGATAGCCCTTTTTGCAAAGATGAAATCAATTCATGCGCACCTGCCATTTCGCAGGACACTGATTCACACACTCTGACAGTTAAAGATGGAGGCGGGGTTTGTCCGTCTTTGACAACATCAAAATGATGATAAAACGAGGCAACTTCATATATTTCTGCAGGAGATAAGTTCATCTCGTGCGCCAGCGCCACAAGATGACGGGATGAGATATGCTGATATTTATCCTGAATTTTATGTAAATGCTCAATCAACAAATCCCGTTGACGTGACTCATCAGTAATTAGGGCTTTGACATCTTCCAGCGCTTGCAAATCCACCGCATGCCCTTTAGGGCCTCTGCGTTTTTTTTTGGTTATCTGCTCTGGGGATATTTTTATTACAGCCACACGTTTCTCCTCCACGTTGTGTCTAGCAGAATAAACGTCTGCAGACAAATTTAGTTTAAGTCACCGAAGTATAAAAAAGCAGTCTTAAAGAGTCATGCCATTTTGTCAGGTTTTTATGCCAATCAAGCTGTCTTTTATGCTGTGTCAGACCAAGGATAAATTACAATCTGAGCGCCCAAATGGCAAATTAGAAGCACTTTAACGTAACTGTAACATCACTTTCAAGTCATCTTTTTTGAGGAAAACTATCAAATTAGATGATAATATCGAAACCATATAATGAGCTAATGAAACTAAGTTTAGCTTTTTCCCCAGCAATTTGATCAAGAATGAGTGTTGAACCCAAATCATTTACTTACATTTGCTGTTGTCGCACGCTTTAACAGCATCACTCAAGCGGCTAAATTTCTTAATTTAGGTCAGCCTGCTGTGTCTGGACAATTAAAATTGTTGCAGAACGAAGTGGGTGAACCTTTATATGAACGTAAGGGGCATAAAATTGAATTGACGCCAGCCGGTCGTGGATTGCTTGAATTTGCGCTTAAAGTACAGAAAGACCTGGAGCAGGCCGTTGAGTATGCGCGTTGTTTACAGGATGTCAGCGCGGGGAGTTTGCGCATCGGAGCGACGATGACGATTACCAATTATTTTCTGCCTTATTATGTTGCACGGTTACAGCATGAAAACCCGGGTGTTCAAGTGTATATGGAAACAGCGGATACCCAGGAAATTCTATCTAGCATTCAGAACTATGACTTAGGTTTTGTAGAAGGGGTTGTGTCTCATCAGCAGCTTCCCTTTAACTATCAGTTTATACCCTGGTTAACAGATGAGATTGTCTTGATTCTTCCTGAAGATCACTCATTATGCATTGAATTCCCTGATGCTGTGCCACTGAGTGTTTTTGAACAGCATCAGATTATATGGCGTGAGCAAGGGTCTGGTGCAAGACAGGCGGTGGAAGCAGCATTGGATAAGGCGAAAATTAAGGCCGATGTAAAAATAGCGGTGACAGGTGTGACGGGCGTTAAAGAATGCGTGCGTGCTGGCTTGGGTCTGGGCTTTGCATCAGTAAAAGCATTGCGTAATGAAAGCAATGGTTTGGTGGCCAGACGTATCGCGCCTCCAAGCGGATTGCTTTGGCAATTAAATATTGTTGCCCCTAATCAGGAATTTCAATCACGCGTGACACAAGCCTTTCTAGCCTTGTGTGAATCCCCAATGGAAAACAAATGATAAAGACTTTAACCGCACTGTTTATTATTTTTTATGCATCATATAGTCAGGCGGATAGTCTGATGATTGAACAAGTCGCACCGGGGATTTATGTGCATTTTGGAAAACATCAAGTGCCCGATACGGTTAATCACGGCGCTATCGCAAATATTGGCTTTATTGTCGGCCATCAGTGTGTGGCAGTGATTGATACCGGTGGCAGTCCCGATGAAGGTAAAGCTTTGCGTTCGGCGATTAAATCGACCACGGATAAACCCATTTGCTATGTCATTAATACGCATGTTCACCCGGATCATATCTATGGTAACAGCGCCTTCAGGCAGGACCAGGCGAAATTTATCGGGCATAAAAACTTGGCCAGAGCTATCGCCAGTCGAGCGTCTTTTTATCTCGACAGGGCAGAAGAGCAACTGGGTATTAAGTTAACGGCTGAGGATTTAATTGCGCCAGATAAACCCGTAAAAAAACATATGGTGATTGATCTGGGGGGGAGAAAACTGACATTAACTGCGTATCCAACGGCACATACCGATAATGACCTGACGGTTTACGATCAAAAAACGCAGACGTTGTGGTTGTCGGATTTATTGTTTTTAGAGCATATACCGGTTATGGATGGCAGCATTAATGGTTGGATCACCGTGATGGAACGATTAGGCAAAAAAAACTATCCAAGGGTCATACCCGGTCACGGCCCACTGGTGACTGACTGGCCTCAAGCCATGTATCCCCAGCAAACCTATTTGCAAACCTTGCGGGATGAAATCAGGTTGATGATTAAACAGGGTAAATACTTGGAAGAGGCGGTAAAAAAAGTAGGACATTCACAGCGCAATAAGTGGCAATTGTTTGATGATTTTCATCGCAAAAATATTACCACTTCATTCGCCGAGCTGGAATGGGAAGGTGATTAAGCGATGCTACCTGATAAAACACAATAAACATGAGGAGTGTAAAATGAAAATGATTTTAGTAGGCTTGACCAGTTTATTTTTGGTTTCGTTGCAGGTACAAGCGGCCAGGGATGAAACAACTTGGAATACACAATTAAAACAGACTTTTTTTGATAAGAATGCTGAGATCAAAGTGGATGGTTTAATCGAAATAGAAGCCCCTTACCGTGCGGAAGACCCAGCGCTGGTTCCGATTAAAATCATTAGTAAAATTCCACAACAAAAAAATAAATACATTAAAAGGATTGTGCTTGTGGTTGATAAAAACCCGTATCCGTTTGTGGGTGAGTTTGAATTTACCCCAGAGAGTGGCAAAGCCGATTTAGCCATGCGCGTGCGAGTGAATACATACAGTTATGTGCGCGCTATTGCCGAACTCAATGATGGTTCATTACATATGGCAAAGAAATTTGTTAAAGCCAGTGGCGGATGTTCTGCGCCGATTGGTACCGACTTGGATGCCGCGATGAGGCGCCTTGGAAAAATGAAATTCAGACTGGATGATGAGGTGAAAGCGGGCAAACCTACGATGGCTCAATTGTTGATCAGTCATCCAAATATCACCGGCATGCAGATGGATCAGGTCACGCGATACATAAAAAAATCGCATTTTATGGATAAATTGGTCGTCACATATAACAATAAACCCGTGTTAACCGCCAAAACAGATATTGCTATCAGTGCAGATCCAAATTTTCGTTTCTATTTTATACCTGAAGGCAAAGGGGAGTTAAAAGCGGAATTTTCTGATATCACCTGTGAGTCACCAACCAGTCGTAAAGTGTGTTCTTCAAAAAATTCCTATTCTAAAACGCAGACAGTCAGTCCTTAAATTTCAACACACTAAAGGTGAGGGAACCCATAGTTGCTCATGCGCGATGTGACCCTCACCCATTGTACTTTCTCGCCAAAACGTTATCTTAAAACACGCAGGTGAAAATTAAGCCTTGCATCTTCTTGTAAAGGACACAGCTCAACTGATTTATTTAGATTGAAGGCTTGTTGCAGCTCCCTTTGCAAACCTGATAATACAGACGCTACGCATCCATACCCCCATTTGCGTAGGGAATACATGATTTATTTGTGGCATATTGGCTGAAGACATACTGACCTGTCATCGACCTTTTTTACATTCGCTCAGCATTTTCTGTAATAATCTACAAAAATTTCCAGTGACTCCTCACATGCTTAAAATCGGTAAAACCAACGCATTAACAATCACTAATCTCAGTGATAAATTTATCTATTTCCATACACCATCAGAACCAGAGTTATCAATTGAACGCAATAGTGAACTGGTGGATAAACGGATTGGCGATGAACTCGTGGTGTTTATTTATACGGATGGGCAGGGTGAATTAAAGGCGACCACGCAAACGCCTTTAGCTCAGGTTGATGAAGTCGCCTGGCTGCAAGTGGTGTATGTCAGCAAGGTTGGTGCATTTCTGAATTGGGGACTGGAAAAAGACTTGTTTGTGCCGTTCAGCGAGCAAAAAAACAAAATGATTGAAGGCCACTCTTATCTGGTGCGGGTATTTTTGGATGAGGATAATAGAATTGCCGCCTCTGCACTATTGGATGATTTTGTTGCGGATGAAGCCGTTTATTTAAAAGAGGGACAAAAGGTTGAATTGATTATTGCCGATGAAACAGAATTAGGTTTTAAGGCGGTCGTTAATCATCAATTCTGGGGCGTACTGTATAAGAACGAAACCTATCAACCACTAAGCCGAGGACAGAAAACCGACGGTTTTGTAAAAAAAATTCGCGATGATAAACGTCTTGATGTGTGTTTAAGCCTGCAAAAAAATACTGAGAAAGCGGAAGATTTAAGCCGTGCTATTTTGCAATATCTTAATCAGCATGAAGGGCAAATGCCTATTACAGATAAGTCTTCGCCCGAAATAATTAAGGATACGTTTGGCGTTAGCAAAAAAATCTTTAAACAGGCTCTCGGTAGTTTATATAAACAGCGTTTAATTGTCCTCAATCCAGAATCAACCCACTTGACCAAAAAACAATGAAAAAACAGGAAAAAACTTTAATCATGTCAGTATTGATGACCCCTGATATGGCTAATTTTAGCGGCAATGTACATGGAGGGTCATTATTGAAATTGCTGGACCAGGTGGCGTATTCCTGCGCTGCCAAATATTGTCGGCAATATGTAGTCACCGCCAATCTGGATCAAGTGGCCTTTAAAGACAAGGTCAAAGTGGGTGAGCTGGTTACTTTTTATTCGCGTGTCAACTATGTTGGGCGATCCTCTATGGAAGTCGGGGTGAAAGTGATGGCAGAGGACTTGCGTAGTCATGAAAAACGCCATACCACCTCCTGCTATTTTACGATGGTCGCTGTGGATGATAATGGTAAACCCGTTGCCATTCCGCCTCTTGAAATTGAAACTGAAAGTGAACGATTATTATTTTCAGCGGCGCAAGAACGCAAAAAAATGCGTTATGAAATGATGGAAAAAAATAAAGCATTACACGTTGATTTAACACAGGAAAAAGACTAGATGGGCTTGCAGGAAAATTTTGAACAACTGCCATTGAAGGAATTTACCGAAAAAGCGTATCTGGATTATTCCATGTACGTCATTCTGGATCGCGCGTTGCCACATATCGGCGATGGCTTAAAGCCGGTACAGCGCCGTATCGTGTACGCAATGTCCGAACTGGGGTTAAGTGCACTGGCCAAATACAAAAAATCTGCGCGTACAGTGGGGGACGTGCTGGGTAAATATCATCCACATGGTGATTCGGCCTGTTATGAAGCCATGGTGCTAATGGCTCAGGATTTTTCCTATCGCTATCCATTGATTGATGGGCAGGGTAACTGGGGCTCACCGGATGACCCTAAATCCTTCGCCGCCATGCGTTATACCGAATCGCGTTTGACCGCCTACGCGCAAACCTTGTTGAGTGAATTAGGGCAAGGCACAGTGGAATGGGCAGATAATTTCGATGGTACACTCAAAGAGCCGCAATTATTGCCAGCCCGTCTACCCAATGTGTTGCTGAATGGCACAATGGGAATCGCGGTGGGTATGGCGACCGATATTCCGCCGCACAACTTAAAAGAAGTGGCGGCGGCCTGCATGCTGTTGCTTGATAAGCCAGCGGCGGATTTAGGTGAAATACAAACATTAATTAAAGGACCCGATTACCCAACTGAAGCAGAAATTATTAGTTCTGGTGAAGAAATTTCCAGAATGTACAGCAGTGGAAATGGCTCGGTTAAAATGCGCGCCAAATATGAAAAAGAAGAGGGTAATATCATTATTACCGCGTTGCCGCATCAAGTGTCTGGTGCCAAGTTGATGGAGCAGATTGCAGCACAAATGCTGGCAAAAAAATTACCCATGATTGAAGATTTGCGAGATGAATCTGATCATGAAAACCTGACTCGTTTAGTCATCATTCCAAAGTCAAAGCGGATGGATGTTGATGAAGTAATGTCGCATTTATTTGCCACCACCGATCTGGAAAAAAATTACCGGGTTAATCTGAATATGATTGGCCTGAATGGAAAGCCGCAGGTTAAAAACCTTAAGCAAATTTTGACGGAGTGGTTAAGTTATCGTACCGAGACGGTTAGAAAACGCTTGCAACATCGCTTGCAAAAAGTGCTGGCACGGTTGCATGTGCTTGAAGGTTTATTAATTGCTTTTCTTAATATTGATGAAGTGATCCACATCATTCGTACAGAAGACCATCCCAAGCCGGTGTTAATGGAGCGGTTTACGATTACCGACATCCAGGCCGAAGCTATTCTTGAATTAAAATTACGACACCTGGCCAAGCTTGAAGAGATGAAAATCAGAGCAGAGCAGGATGAATTAGAAAAAGAACGCAAAAGTCTGCAAAAAACATTGGGATCAGAAGCGTTATTGAAACAACTGATTCGGCAGGAAATTGAAGCCGATGCAGAAAAATACGGTGATGAACGACGTTCGCCGATTACTCGGCGCGAAGCCGCCAAGGCAATGGACGAGGCCGCCTTGATAAGTAATGAGCCCTTAACCATTATTCTTTCACAAAAAGGTTGGATTAGGGCAGCGAAAGGCCATGATATTGATGTGTCCACCCTCAATTATCGTTCCGGCGACGGTTACCTGGCTTGTGCAAAAGGGCGCAGCACCCAACCGGTGTATGTGCTCGACTCAAGTGGGCGGGCTTATGCGGTGACTACGCATGATTTGCCTTCTGCACGAAGTCAGGGAGAGCCGTTGACTGGACGTTTAAAACCGCCTTCTGGAGCAATGTTTTTACATGTAATGGCAGGGCAACCGGATGACTGGTATATCGTCGCCAGTAGCGCCGGTTATGGGTTCAGAGTGCAATTGAAGGATTTATTCAGTAAAAACAAGGCAGGTAAAGCCTTGTTGAACCTGCCTTCGGGTGCCTCGGTGATTACACCTGTACCGGTGCGTGCAACAGATAGTCTGTTAGTGGTTGCTACCCAGCAAGGTCGATTATTGATTTTTTCATTAAAAGAATTGCCCGCGTTGTCCAAAGGTAAAGGCAATAAATTGATTCAAATAAAAGCGGCTGATTTTGATGCGAAGCAGGATGCGGTCGTGGCCGTGCAGGCTATTTCCGGCGACCAGGAAGTCAAGTTGTTGTCGGGTAAACGCCACTTGACACTCAAGGCCGTGGATATTGAAAGCTATTCATCTTCACGCGCAAAACGCGGCAATCTTTTACCGCGTGGGTTTCAGAAAGTTGAATCGATAACGAGTTGTTGATAACAAAGTGCGGCCAATTTAATCAAGAGTTAGAAAAATACGTATGTCAAGTAAGTGGTTCATATTTGATTAAGATTTTATTTTATATACTTTGCCCAACCAGCAAGTGGGTTAAT
>SPJJ01017913.1_pt1 | contig 13655 bp, 8 predicted proteins | sample 3741741 | NCBI WGS metagenome assembly SPJJ01 (sample SAMN10925908, study PRJNA522277) | cold seep metagenome | isolation source: Elba SIP-enriched marine methane seep metagenome, extraction at timepoint T1 | place: Italy: coast of Elba, Mediterranean Sea | collected 2014-05 | reverse complement strand
CGCCCGGGTAGACGGTGGATTCGTAGACCACGACCGCGCCTTTCTGCAACACTTTGGCTACGGTCTTGGAGGCGGCGACCAACGGGCTCAGGTCGGGACGCTTGTCCTCGTCGATCGGCGTGGGCACAGCGACGACGAAAAACGATGTGCCCTCGAGATCGTCGGTGTCGGCGGTGAGCTTGATCGACGATTTTTTGAGGTCGTCCAGGGACACCTCGTCGGTGGCGTCTTCGCCGCGCCGCAACTCGTCGACTCGCTTCTGATTGATGTCGAAGCCGACGACCTTGAACTTTTTGGCGAGGGACAACGCGACGGGTAGGCCAACGTAGCCCAGACCGATGACCGCAATTGTCTCGGATTGCTGCATGGGCGCAGCAAAGCACACCGGCGCGCTACCTTCAAGGCTCTGCGCGGCTCGGTGCTACAGGCTCGGACCGGGACGACACCATGTAGAACACGGCCTTGTCGGTGTCGGCGACCGGTTGAACCGCGTATTGGTGGCGCTTGTCACCTCGAACGCTGACGGGGGCGGCCGGCGGGGTGTCGGCCAGCGCCGGATGGGCGTAGCGCTGTGTGTCGATCACGCTCGGCGTTGGTTGCACCGGTGATGCGTGTCGGCGCGGCGCGTCGCCCATGGACAGCCATACCACCACGAAGGCCGCCGCCGCTGTGGCCGCGGTCAGGGCCGCGAACCGGGTTGCGAGCGCGCGTCGTCGGGAGCGCTCGGTGGCTAGACGTTCTCGCAACGCCTGCTGGCCACCAGGCGGCGGCTGCAGTTGTTCAAACAGATCTTGTTTCGACACTGTCACGGCTATCGTCCTGAAGTGGCCCGAGCTTGGTCCGCAATAATTGTAGCGCGGTGTTTCGGCGTGAGCCTACCGTACCGACAGCAATGCCCAGGCTGTCGGCGATTTGCTCGTAGCTCAGCTCGGTGAGCTCGCACAGGGTAATGACCCGCCGGTATTTTTCCGGCAGGCCATCGATGGCCGCGCGCACGGCGCGGCGGGTTTGTTCCGCTGCAAGGGTTTCGTCGGCGCTTGCCCGGCTGTCCGAGCTGGCTCGCAGGGCGTCCATCGACACCCAGCGCCATAGCTTGCGTGAGCGCCGGCGGTTGGCGGCCAGGTTGACTGCGATGCGATAGACCAGAGGTTCGACCGTCGCCAGGTTTACCCGGGCGCGCATCCGCCACAGTTTGACAAACGCTTCCTGGACGATGTCGTGGGCCTCGGCCTCGTTCCACACCCAGCGATACACCACATTGTAGATCGGTGTTTCGAGCCGGGCGTACAGCAGCTCCAACCTCGTATCGTCGAGGGTACCGGTGTCGGGCGATGACATCCGTCAGGATCAACTTAGCGGGTCACCCTGGTTTGGATCACGTAAAACAACGTCGATCCTTTGTTGGCGGTACCGGTGCGCAAGGGCCACAGATCTGCGGGTGGGCGATAACCGGCCTCGCCCAACACCAGCAGCTTGGACTCATCGAGGGCGACGTGGGTCTCTAGCTGCGAGCGAGATTTGCCGCTGACGACCTGTATATTCAGGTCGCCGACGATCTTGCCGCTGACTAGCGAGATCGTTTGGCGCAACTGGGCGTGGGTGCCCCGAGTCCTGCCCGTATGGTCGGCGAGGGACCGCACCTTGAGTCGTTCGAGCAGGGCGAACTCCATCTCGCCCTGGCTGGACGTGATCGTTTGCAACGCCGGCTTCACCTTGGCCAGCTCTGGGACCGACGATGTCTTCGCGGCGGGACGCCCGACCACCAGCCAGTAGGTGACCTCGACGCTGGCTGGTCTCGGCGGTTTGCGCTTTGCCATCTTGTCAATCAGCGTCTTGACGCCGCTTTGAATCGTCGCCGGGGCGACGACCACGAGCTGGCCATCGGGGCTCAGCGCCGCCCGGGCGGCCACTTTGTCTTTGACCCCGTAGAACACCTTGCCGAGGATCTGTCTGACCTGACCACCCTGGTTCTTGGGCACATCGTACGACTGCAGGGTCAGCGGTGGCTCTTTGGCCTTGGCAGCGGTCGTAGCCGCGGTCGGCACGTGCTTGGTCTCGGTATGCTTTTCTTTACAGCCGGTTGGCGCTGCCAACAGCGCGGCCCCGGCGATGATGAACGGTAGGACGTGAGGTTTCATGTCCTGTACTACCCGCGAGTCTGGCGAGCCTTCGAAAAAAAAGCGATCGTTCGAACGTGTCCAAGCCAGACGTCGCCAACGACCCGTGGAAGGGCTTCAACCCGTTCCAGAGCGCAAACCGCGACGGCATCGCCGGTCAGCTGTACGAGATCGTCAACAACATTCGCGACACTGAGCCGGTGTGGCGCACGCCCATGGGGGCGTGGATTCTCAGCCGGTACAAGGACATCGATCGCCTGCTCAAGAAGGCGCCGGCCGGCGTGCGCACCACGTCTGGGTTGATGTTGTCCGTGAGGCCGAACCCGGATCCGGACCACCCGCGGGAAGACTTCATGTTGTCCAATGACCCGCCCAAGCACACCCGGTTGCGCGCTCTGGTCCAGCAAGTGTTCACACCGCGGGCGCTCCGCGACATGTCCGATACCATCGATCGGGTCGTCACCGAGTGTCTGGATGCGGCGGATGAGCGCGGCCACATGGATGTGGTCGCCGACCTGGCCTTACCCGTGCCGTCGATCGTGATCTGCGAGATGATGGGCGTGCCCAGTGAAGATCGGGAGATGTTCACGGGCTGGACCGCCGACGCCACCCACGATCTACAAGTGATGCCGGATCCCGAGACTGCCGAGCGCGCCACGGTGGCGAGCTATGCCCTGCGCGACTACTTCGTCGATTTGGTCGACAAGCGGCGGGCGAACCTGACCGACGACATTCTGAGCGGGCTGATCCGCGCCGAACAGGACGGCGATCGGCTCAGTGAAAAAGAACTGATCTCCCAGGCTATCGGTCTACTCATCGCCGGGTTCGAGACTACGATCGGCGCCATCGCCCTCGGCGTGCGTGCGCTGTTGCAGAATCCCGATCAGCTGGCCCTGCTGCGCGAACGACCCGAGCTGATCAAGACCGCTGTCGAAGAGTGCTTGCGCTACGACACCTCGATCCCGATCACCGTGCGTGTGCTCCACGACGATTGCGAGTTTGGCGACCACACCATCGCCAAGGACACCCCGGTCGTCGCGTTGATCGCCGCTGGCCAGCGAGACCCCGAAGTGTTCAGCGATCCAAACCGGTTCGATATCACCCGCAAGCAGGCACCGGTGTTGGCGTTCGGCGGCGGCATTCATCACTGCCTCGGCGCCCATCTGGCGCGTATGGAAATGCAAAAGGCGATTCTCGCGCTGGTTCAGCGCTTCCCGGCGATGGCTATGCAGACCGACGAGCTGACCTGGGGGCGATCGCTATTTCGCGTGCCGGCGCGGCTCGACCTGAGCCTGCGCTAACGCAAGCGCCAACGGGATTCGGCTTGTTCGATGATCTCGTCGGTTGACCAGGGCAGCTCGAAGTACTGGTTGATCGACCAGTAGTCGTCCATCAAGTCGCGGAAGTGGCCGCTGTTGCGATCGTTGATCTGCCCGCCGGGTAATGCGATGCGGGTGCGTGGGGCGCCGCCGGGCGTCCACGTGGTCACGTGGCGCATGGCAGGGCCGTGGCCGTACTCGAAGAACCGATCGCCGAAACCCGGCGACGACGCATCCACGGAGAAGTTGTCCCCGGGCCGGGGATAGCCGCCGGCGTTGGGCGCGGGCTCACCCGGTGGCGGCACGTTGAGCTCATCGGCGGGGACGAGCGCTTCGAGGGTGAGTCGATGTAGATCGCCCCACCACCACTCGTCCATGTCGGTGCTGTTGAACTCGCTGCCGGCCCACGCCAGGGCCTGGGCCAGGGAGAACAGCGCCATGTAGGTGCAGCTTTCGACCTCGGGGGTGTCCAGGCTGTCACACAGCAGGGCTTCTCCAGTGTCTACGGAGATGCCGGTGACCAGCTGGTCGCTGCGTTCGAACAAGCGGAACGCGGCATTGGCGGTATCGCTGCCGACGCCGCGACCCATCAGCGATGCTTCGTCTCCCACCGAGTTGCGGATGAAGTAGGTGGCCCACGCGTTGAAGATCACCGTGGCCGAGCTGTCGGCGATTTGGCCAGCGCCGGTCGGTACCGCGGTGGTTTCGAATGTCCACGAGGCGAGCCGGGCGGACGCGGCTTCGAGGCGGCCAACGTCGGTGGGGCTCAACACACTGGCGTAGTCGCTAATGCTGGGATGGCTGCCCGGACTGGCCACCTCCTCGGTCAGTTTGGCAACCGCGGCCACGATGTGCGGGGTCATGGCGTCTCCGTAGTTGGAGAACGTGTCGGATTGCACCGATTCCATGTCGCCGCCGGTAAGCGGGCTGCCCGACGCGATCAGCGACTGGATGCGCCGGGTGATTCGCCCCGCGCGATAGCCCTGGGCGTAATCGCGGGAGCCGACGTACAGCAGGTGGCCTTCGACGGTGGGTTGGTTGAGTGGATCCCCATCGCCGATGCTGCCAATGGGATCGGCATTGGCGGTGACCAGGTAGCCTTTGCTCGGGTTGACCGCATGAGGAATGTTCTCCGAGGCGAAGAAGCCCTGCCACTCGCAGCTACCGTCGCCGGGCAATACGAACCATGGGGCAACGCCGCCGGGGTTGGTTGTTTGATCGAAGGTGAAGCAACCGTCGCTGCGCTTGGGCAACAGCGCATGGGTCGTCCAGCCGATGTTGCCCTGGTCGTCGATGAGCACGAAGTTCTGGGCGCCGAACTCGAACGACTCGAATGCGGTCATCGCCTCGTCGACGCTCTTGGCTCGCCACATCCGGTAGAACGCGCGCAGCTCGTTGGTGGCCTGGTGGCCGGTGTAGCGAACGCTGATCGCCTGGGCCGCCGTCCGGGGGACCAGGTCGTGATCGGCGATTTCGGGGATGATCGGGCCGTGGTGAGGCACGCGTTCATAGGTCGCGGTGAACTCGTCGACGATCGTACCCAGAGCGCCGACCTTGATGGTCTCGTCCCAGGTTTCGATCGCCACCTGGCCGCCGTCGAACACGACGCAATCGCCGCCGCCGGTCGCGCACGGCACGACGGTCTCGAGATAGAAGTCGGACACATCGTGATTGGCCGTCGTAGCACCCCAGGCGACGTGGTCGTTGTGGCCGAGGATCACCCCCGGGATGCCCGGGAAGGTGATACCGGTGATGTCGAGCTCGCCGGGAACGGTGAGGTGATTGAGGTAGAAGATCGATGGGCTCGACAGTTGTAGGTGTGGGTCGTTGGCCAGCAAGACGTCGCCGCCCGCGTGCTGGGGACCGACGACCCAGTTGTTGGAGCCGTTGCGCGGATCGCGCATGACGAAGCGACCGACCTTCTTCGGCTCGAGGGTCTTGCGCACTTTGGCCAACAGGCTCAGCGGAACCCGGGGGCGCTGGGCGTTGCCGCGGTCGCGCGCCTGGGCGGACGGGAAATCATCCACGGTCGCGGTGGTGTCCATGGGTTGGAACGCGTACAGGTCGAAGAACGCGCCAGTCCGGGCAGCGCGCTCCGGGTTGGTTCCCGGATCCGCATCGTCGAAGCGCTGTTTGGCCAGCTCGTAGGTTTCGGTCTCGCGGATCGCGGCGTCCGAGTACGACAGGTTCCACGCCTGCAAGCGACCGATGGCCAGGCAATCGACGGGGGTCCATGGCTCGGTTCGTCCCGGGTCGAACCACACCGACACCGATGTGTCCATGGTGCGCTCGCCGTCGCGCAGCTGTTGCAGGTAATGGTTCACCCCGTCCGAGAATCGGTTGAGGAACGCGGCCATCTCCTGGTCACCGGGGTCGCTCGAGCTCGAGATCGAATCCCAGGTCTCCTGGGCGAGGGGACGCATGCGGTGCATGCGCATCTCCAGGTCGGTGTCGATCTGTTCTTGTTCCAGGGCGCCGAACAGCTCGGCGACGGTGCCAGCTGCGAAGTGGCGGAACAGATCCATCTGCGGCAGTCGGTCCGACGCGATCACATAGCCCTGGCCGAACGCGACGTCGTTTACCGTGGTCGCGTAGATATGCGGTACGCCGAAGCGGTCACGCACGATATCCACCGGGCCGTCGAGGCCGTCCGCGTCGATCGTTTCGTCGATGTCGATGGAGTCGTAGGGCCCGGCGGGCCCGCTGTCGTCGCCGCATGCCGGCGACCAGGTGAGGAGGCTAACTAGGAATAGGACGCGCCAGGCCATGCCTGGCAGTCTACCTAGAAACCGCGGTCGCAGACGATGCCGAAGTTGCCGCCGAATGCCGGGTAGCGGTACAGGGTAGCGAAGCACATCTCCTGCTCGCTGCTGTCGCCGAACGGCACGTTGGATCCGCTGGTGTTGTTGTATTTGCAGTCCACGCTGACCAGGTCGCCGGACTTCATTTCAATCGGATCGATCTGGTAGAGCCGTTGCTCGTAGAAGGAATACAGCTCGTTGAGCAGCATCTTCGAACCCTCGACGGAGCTGTCGGCGTTTACGGTCATCTCGATGCCGTACTGATGCATGTGCGGGCCAACGGCGAAGATGGTGACGTCACCGTTCATATAGCAGCCACCGCTCTGGGTGCTGATGCCCGGAGGGACGTTGAGGCTGACCGTGGGGCCGGCCAGAATGGCTTCGGCCACGTGTTGTACCTGGGCCTGGGGAATCGTCTTGATGCGCGTGCCCGACGTGCCGGTGATCTCGGTGTCCGACGAGTTGAACAGGTGCAAGTTGAGCAGCAGCTTCTGGCCAGCCTTGATGTGCATGGCTACGCCCGCGGGCAGGTTGACCGGATCGGTGCCAACGCCGGAGCCGAAGATCATCGCGTCGTCGTTCGTGCCCGCGTTGCACGGGAACGTGTCATCGGGCTGGGTGCTGTCGCCAACGGTCAGTACCGTGTGGTGCGTGCCCAGCGGATTGATCGCCTCGAACTGGTTGATGTACATGTCCTCTTGCACGGTGAGGCGCACGCACACGTAGCCCTCTTGGAATGCGGGCATCGTCCAGTTGCCAGAGATCAGCGTCTGCCAATCTCCAGCTGCCGCATCGGCGCCGTTGTTGTTGCCGGCATCGACGCTCGGGTTATTGCCGGCATCCGCGCCGCCGGCCGGGTCGTCGCTGCTTCCGCAGGCGCCCATTACTAAGGATAGAATCGCGACATAAGCCAAACCGTACTTCGTCATTAAGCTCCCTCCAGCAGCGAGGGGAATTATGACGAGCCACATGATGTGGCTCAATTCAAAAGATGAAGCGCGGTTCGATTTCTGTGCGTACTGCGAATTGTTCGCAGGGCGTCAGCTGGCGAGGCCAACGGAGATGATCGCGAGTACAACCGCGACGATCATCACTCCGACGAGCACGTCGTAGTTTGTTGCTTTTGATTCCATGGTTCGGCTCCTAACCCCACAATCCCGGCCACCTGTGAGCGCGCTCAACCTATTGCTGCCTCGCAGTTTCGTCAATGTGGGTCTCAATCAAAGACGCTGACAGCCGGCCGGATATTGCAGACGTTCTGCGTAGATCACGTCTCAATCGGGTGACGGGTCTGCCGGCTGTTCGATTAGCCGTGTCGCGAACGCGGTCGACCTGGTGAAGTGACGTTATTTCAGCTTCTTAGGGCCGAGACGCGGCCCCAAGCGCGCAGAAAACTCATCTGGCTCGTACCGCTGTACTGAAAAACGACAATTCTCCGCAGCCGTAGCTGCCTGAAATCGTGTCCAGCCGCCTTGGCCCGCCCTTTGCGATAGGGCGGGTACGAAAAGGTAGGAAACGTAGGATGCGAAAACTCACAGCATTAGTCATGACTCTCGGTGTTGCTCTCGGGCTTGGTTGCTCGACCGTTGATAGCGACCCTCGCGATGGTGCTGACGACCCATTCCCCACTGGCAAAGCCGACGGCGCGCTGACCTCTCTCGAGGAGCTCGCCGTACTGGCCCTGGTCAATGATCACCTGGTAACCGCCGTCGAGCTCGACGACGACGCCCGGCTGTACAAGACCGCCGCGTACAACATCATCGATCACCGCAACGGTCCCGACCGGATTCCCGGTACCGACGACGACGACGCGTTCGATACGTTGCTCGAGCTCGACAAGGTCAAGTACGTAGGCAAGTCGGCGCTGTCGCGCTTACTCGCCTACGCCATCGATCAGGGCTATCTGGATCGCCTCGCCGGCAAGACCGCCGACGTCATCTTCTCCCCGCAGGCGTACGCCAACAGCCACAACGTTCGGGTTGCTTCGCTGATCGACGGCGCCACCACGACGCTGGACATCGCCATGTACAGCTACTCGGATGCGTTGATCGCCACCGCTTTGGACAACGCGGTCAAGCGCGGCGTCAAGGTTCGGTTCATCTTCGAGACCGCCAACAACGACCGCAAGAAGACCGGCAGCGACCTGGAGAACAGCAAATCGGCACGGCTCGAGCGCATGGGCATCAACGTTCGCTACGTGAACAAGATCATGCACCACAAGTACATGATCGTCGATGGCCCGCGGGACGACCTGGACGGGGCGGACACCGCCTGGTTGGTAAGCGGTAGCGGCAACTGGTCCAACGGCGCTGCCACCCGCTACGACGAGAACACTCTGTTCCTGCGCGGTCACCGCGAGCTCAACATGCGCATGCAGGCCGAGTTCAACTACCTGTGGGCCCATTCCCGCGACTTCGTATGGGACGACACCTTGCCGTACGAGCTGTCGGGTCTCGCCATCGAGCGCATCGACATCGACGACGGCCCCAATAGCCACGCGTTCTTCACCTCGGACAACTTCGACATCCGCGGCGACACCACGTTCACGGTTACCGGTCGCAACACCATCAGCGACGCCCTGGTCGAAGCCATCGAGCGGGCCGAGACGTCGATCTACGTCGCGTCGGGGCACCTGCGTTCCCGTCCCGTGGCCGAGGCGCTCATCGCCAAGCGCGCCGCCAACCCGGGAATGGACATCCGCGTTTACCTCGACGGTCAGGAGTACATCAGCAGCTGGTACCACGGTGAGCAGCTTCGCGACCTGGCGGACTGCGTGGTCGAGGCTGGCACCAGCGAGAGCAAGCTGCGTAAGTGCTACGACTCGGGCTTCTACTTTGGTTACGAGGTTGGCCAGTCCAGCATCGACGTTCGTTACAAATACTACGCGTACCGCTGGCACTACAGCTACGCCAAGCAGATGCACAACAAGTACGCAATCTTCGACCGCAAAGAGCTGTGGACTGGTTCCTATAACCTGTCCAACAACGCCGAGCACAACACCATGGAGAACATCCTGGTGTTCCGCGGCACCGAGTTCGCCGCGCTGGTCGGAGCCTACGTAGACAACTTCCTCACCATCTGGGAGACCGGCCGCGGTGGCAACAAGCTCGACGACCTCAAGACCGAGGTAGAGACGGCCAACAGCGTGCCGCTGGTATTCGACTCCATGTCTCTCACCTGGGACGAAGTCACGGAGCTCAAAGGGCTGATTCGCGACAACTGTGCCGAGATCAACTCCACTGACTACCGGACGAACCCGGAAGACCACTGGTACTGCCCGCGCTAACAGATTCCAACGCGGTGTGATTCGAACAGGGGGAGGGCGACCTCCCCCTCTTTTTGTGTTTCGTGGTAGCACTCATGTGATGCCCATTTTCGACAGCGTTGTGGACACCGTCGGGAACACCCCGCTCATCCGACTCAAGATTGGCGAGGGGACCGGGGCAGAGATCCTCGGCAAGATGGAGTCGCGCAATCCATGCGCGAGCATCAAGGACCGCATCGGCGTGGCGATGATTCGCGACGCGGAGGAACGCGGCGTCATCGAGAAGGGCGCCACCATCGTCGAGGCCACGTCGGGCAATACCGGCATCGCGCTGGCGTTCGCGTCGGCGGCTCTGGGCTACAAGCTCGTCATCACGATGCCCGAGACCATGAGTCGTGAACGGGTCGCGTTGCTCCGCCTGCTCGGCGCTGACGTGGTGCTCACCCGCGGCGGCATGATGCGCGACGCGGTCGAGCGCGCTCAGCAGATCACCAAAGAAACCCCCGGCGCCGTGATGTTGGAGCAATTCAAGAATCCCGCCAACCCGGGCGTGCACAGAGACACGACCGCGCAAGAGATTCTGCGCGATTGCGATGGTCAGCTCGATGCGTTCGTTGCAGGCGTGGGCACCGGCGGCACCATCACAGGCGTCGGCCAAGTGTTGAAGAAGCAGTTGCCGGACGTAAGAGTCGTCGCCGTCGAGCCTTCGGACTCCGCAGTGCTGTCCGGGAAGCCGCCCGCCCCGCACTACATCCAGGGCATTGGCGCCGGGTTCATCCCCGAGATTCTCGACCGCGAGATCATCGACGAGGTGATCACCGTGACCGAGCGCGCATCCGTGGATACCGCGCGCAAGCTCGCCCGGGAAGAGGGACTCTTGTGCGGCATCTCGTGCGGTGCGGCCGTGGCTGCTGCAGTCAAGCTCGCCAAGCGCAAGGGCATGTCGGGCAAGCGCATCGTCGTCATCCTACCGGACACTGGCGAACGCTACATGTCGACCTCGTTGGCCGACGACCTGACCCGCTAGTCCGGCCGGCGCCCACCAGGTAGGGGCGGGGGTTCCCCCGCCCGCTCGTCACGTCGCATACGTGGCCGAAACAAACGACGGGCGAGGCCGAAGCCCCGCCCGCGGGTTGTTGCTCGTCGTGCTGGGCTACTTCTTGACGTTGCCGTCCGCGTCGAGGATGACCAGCTTGCCCTTGCCGAGCTTGCCGCTGGCCAGCAGCATCTTCAGGCCTTGGAGCAGTTTGACCTGCTTGCCGTCGACCAGAAGTGGCTTGTCCTTGCCGTCCACGCGTACCTTGAGCGGCGCGTTGGCGTCGCCGACCACGAGGACCTTGGCGTTCTTCAACTTGAAGTGACGCTTGGCCGCGCGGTTCACCTGGGCCAGGGTTACCCGGCTCAGCTTGTTGGTGTACGTGTTGTAGTAGTTGAGCGGCAGCTTGTAGTAGATCAGGTTGCGGTAGTTGCGGAGCGCTCGGGAGCCGGTGGAGAAGCGGCCCGGCATGCCCAGGATGGCGCCGTTACGCTCGCGGGTGAGCTCGGCTTTGGTCGCCCGCTTGGTGCCTTTGGCCATGGCCTGGATGTCGTTCCACAGCTCGATGATCGACTGGTAGGTCGAGTTGCTGCGTACCGCGGCACCGGCGTAGAAGCCACCGTGCTTGCGCGTATAGGTGAACCCGGCGCGGGCGCCGTACGAGTAGCCTTTGTCCTCGCGAAGGTTCATGTTGACCCGCGCCGAGAAGCTGCCGCCGAGCACCGCGGCCGCCATGCTGTTGTGCAGGAAGTTGCGAGCTTTGCGCTTGGGGCCTCGCTTGAGGATCGTCACCGACGATTGCGCCGAACCCGGGATGTTGATGAAGAACACGCGGCCGTTCATGGGCGTGGGCTTGCCGATGCGGGCGCCGCGCTTGGCGCGACCCTTCCAGGCTTTGAGCCCCTTGCCGAACTTGGCGCGCAGCTGCTTGGTGGTCATGTCGCCGACGACGAACAGCTTGGCGCCGCGCGGCTTGATCCACGTGGCGTGGTAGGTGACGCAATCTTCGACTTTGAGGCTGCGCAGCGACTTGGCCGTGATCACTCGCGCCTGCGGATGATCCTGGCCCATCACGACCATGCGGCTGACGCGCCGAGATACCGAGCGCGCCGATGCGCGCGCCTGGCGCAGGCGGGCCAGGCGTCGTTTGATCGACCGGTCGAATTCCGCCTTGCGGAACCCCGGGGTCATCAGGCTGTCGTAGAACAGCTTGAACGTGGCGTCGAAATGCTGGCTGAGCGTCGACATGCTGATGCCCTGCTCATCCCGGCTGGCGTAGCTCGACACGCTCGAGGCGGTGTCGGCGAGCGCCTCGCTCAGCGCGATCTTGTCCAGCTGCTTGGTGCCGTCGGTGAGTAGGCCCATGCATACGCTGGCCAGACCCTCTTTGCCCTTGGGATCGTTGATCGAGCCCCCCGGAATCACCATCGACACGGAGATGGTGGGCAGGTCGTGCTGCTCCATGAGGTAGCCGCGCATGCCGCGGGGCAGGTTTACGCGCTTGAGCCGGGGTAGTTTGAACGGGCGCCGCTCACCAGCCTTCGGCTGCGCTTTGCGGAAGTCCTCGTCCGGGAACACCAGGTTCTGAATCGGTGGCTCGGTGCGAGTGACCTCGGGAGGCTTTACTTCCTTGGTCGGCTCTTCGGTTTTGGTCTCGGGGACCGGTTCGGTCTTTTCGGCGTGCGGAACCGGGTTGTTCACCGGTACCGTGCCCTTCTCGGCACCACCGCACGCCATCGTGGTCGTGAGCGCGGCGATCGCCGAGAGCTTTGTAAGGGTTCGTAGCGTGGTCATGATTATCGACCGCCTTTCTTTTTCATCATCCGCTTGCGCATCATCTTGCGGCGCATGTGGCGCCACTTGCCGCCGCGGCGGCCGGGCACGGTCAACAGCTCGATGCGGCGATTGTTGACCAGGTATTTGGCCGCGTAGCCGCGAATGCCATTGGCGGTCGCGTTGCGGTAGCGGGCCAGGTCCTTGCTGATGTAGTTGGGATTGCCGGTGAAGTGGTTGTAGCGCTGCAGCGCCTCCGCGCGGCGGAGCAGGCTCTCGAGCCCCCACACGAACCGCGACTCGGTGCGAACCACAGCGCGCTTGATTTCGCGCGCGCTCAGCGCCTGTTTGCGAACTTGCGCGAGCTCTTCATTGAGAATCGCCTCGACGCGCGCCAGGTTGGCTTTGCGCTTGAGCGTGACGGCGACGAAGAAGGCCGACGAGTACTGCATGGAGCGCTGGTACACGCTCACGCTGTTGGCCAGTTGCTCTTTGTGAACCAGTCGCTTGTACAACCGGCCGGTGCCGCGAGCGCCCAGGGCGTTGGCCAGAATGTCGAATTCGGCGTCTCCGGGCTTGAACGTGGCCGGGGTGTGCCAGGCGTAGGTCAACCGGCGCAGTCGGGCGAACTTGTCTTTGAGCTTGGCGCGTTTGCGGGTGATCACCGGCATGGCAACCGGCTGAACCGTGGGCTTGACGCTCTTTGGCAGAGTGCCGAACCACTTTTTGACCAGTTGCTTTGCCTTGGCGGTTTCGAAATCGCCGGCGATGACGATGGTCGCGTTGGCGGGAACGTACCAGCGCTTGTAGAAGTTGATCACGTCCTGCAGGCTCGCCGCCGACAGGTCCTTGTGCTTGCCGATGGTGGTGCCGTGGTACGGGTGCTTGGGCGGATAGAGCATGGCGAACGACTTGAGGTACGTGGTGCCGTACGGTCGGTTGTCATAGCTCTGGCGCTTCTCGTTGCGCACGACCTCGATCTGGTTGTCCAGGCTCTTTTTGGTGAGCATGGGCAACAGGTAGCCGATTCGGTCGCTCTCGAGCCACAGGGCGGTCTCGAGCTGATTGGACGGCACGACCTCGAAGTAGTTGGTGCGGTCGGTGTTGGTGGTGCCGTTGACGGTGGTCGCGCCGATGTTCTTGAGGATGGAGAAGTGCTTGTCCTCGCCGACATGCTTCGAGCCCTGGAACAACATGTGCTCGAACAGGTGAGCGAACCCGGAGCGGCCGGGCACTTCGTTGCCCGAAGCGACGTGGTACCAAACGCTGACCGCGACGATGGGGACTTTCTTGTCCTGGTGGAGAATCACTTCGAAGCCGTTGGCCAGCTTGTAGTGATCGAAT
>SPJJ01015688.1_pt1 | contig 13703 bp, 10 predicted proteins | sample 3741741 | NCBI WGS metagenome assembly SPJJ01 (sample SAMN10925908, study PRJNA522277) | cold seep metagenome | isolation source: Elba SIP-enriched marine methane seep metagenome, extraction at timepoint T1 | place: Italy: coast of Elba, Mediterranean Sea | collected 2014-05 | reverse complement strand
TGTCACGGCATCCGATATCGCGCGGGCCCAGGTCGCGCAGGCGGAGGCGGGTCTGGCTCTGGCCAAGAAGAACGTCACGGACTCAGCAATCCGCGCGCCCTTTTCGGGGCTATTGCTTCAGAGCAAGGCCAATGAAGGTGAGTGGCTCAATACTATGGCCGGCGGGGTGGTCGCTGAGTTTGCCGACGTGGACCCCCTCGAGATCGCGCTTCAGGCGCCTGAGCACATGCTCGGCAAGATCAACGTAGAAGATGAGATGGAGGTTCGATTCGCGGCCACAGGCCAGACCGTGACCGCGAAGGTTCGCCGAATCGTTCGCTCTGTGGATCCGACCACCCGGAGCTTTGAGGTCGTCGCCGAGATTCCTAATGCCGACCGCGCGCTCTCTCCCGGGCTCTTTGCCGAGGCGCAGCTCACCAAGGAAGTCACGCCATGAAGATCTCGGACGTAAGCATCCGTCGCCCCGTATTTGCGGCGGCAATGAACCTCGTCTTCCTGCTCTTTGGCGGAGTCATGTACTCCGGCATTGGCGTCGACCTCTTCCCTCAGGTCGACATGCCGGTAGTGACCGTGACTGCGGTCTATCCCGGGGCCGACCCCGCAGCGGTAGAAAGTAAGGTCATCGATAAGCTTGAGGAGGCGCTCAATACACTCAGCGGCATCGACGAGCTTCGCTCCGTGAGCCTTGAGAACGTCGGTCAGGTGATCATCACCTTCGACCTTGAGCGCAATGTCGACGAAGCGGCGCAGGACGTGCGGGACAAGGTCTCGAAGGTCTTGCCTGACCTGCCGGAAGAGGTGGACCCACCCGTTGTCGAGAAGTTCGATGTGGGCGCGGCGCCCATTCTATCGGTCGCGCTGGCCGGCGATGCACCGCTGTCCGAGATCAGTCGCATTGCCGATGATGTGGTGAAGGCCCGTGTGGAGCGCATCTCTGGTGTGGGGCTGGTGGAGATCGTCGGTCGCCAAGAGCGAGAGGTGCACGTCTGGGTGGACCGGGAGCGCTTGGGCGCCTACGGCCTGGTGGTCACGGATATCGCGCAGGCATTGGCGGCTCAGAACCTTGAGGTGCCCGGTGGCCGACTCGAAGTCGGGGCCGAGGAGCTGATGGTTAAGACCAAGGGCGAGGTGCGCTCCGCAGAGGAGATTGCGGCCATTGTGGTGACGCGCTTCGGCGGCGCGCCGATTCGGGTGCGTGATGTCGCGACGGTCGAGGATGGCCAGGAAGAGGCACGCACGGCCTCAACTTTGGATGGCGCGCCGGGCGTCTCACTCGTTATCCAAAAGCAATCTGATGCCAATACCGTGGCGGTGGCGAAGGCGGTCAAGGCCGAGCTCGCCGCGATGCAGGCTGACCTGCCCGACGGCGTCAGCATCGTGGTGCCGAGTGATAACAGCCGCTTCATCGAGGCTTCGATCAACGACGTGAAGTTCGACCTGCTCTTTGGCGGCATTTTGACGGTGCTCATCGTCTTCCTCTTTTTGAGAGACTTTCGAGCCACCCTCATTGCGGCCATCGCTCTGCCCACCTCGGTGGTTGCTACCTTTGCGTTCATCGGAACCATGGGCTTCACCTTCAACAACATGACGATGTTGGCCCTGACGCTATCGATTGGCATTCTGATCGATGACGCGATTGTGGTGATCGAGAATATCCACCGTCACTTGGAGATGGGTAAGGGGCCCATGCGCGCGGCTCAGGACGCCACAGCCGAGATTGGGTTGGCGGTCATGGCGATCACCGCGGCGATTATCGCGGTCTTCATTCCCGTGGCCCTGATGGACGGCATCGTGGGGCGCTTTTTCTATCAGTTTGGTCTGACAGTGAGTTTCGCGGTCGCAATCTCCTTGCTCGTATCCTTTACGCTCACGCCCATGTTGTCGTCCCGCTTCCTTAAGTCGGAGCACAGCAGCAATGTGTTCTTCGACGCCATTGAGCGGGTGCTCAAGGCGGTTGAGGCCGCCTATCTGGCCCTGCTGCGCACCGCCTTGAAGTATCGCGTGGCCACCCTAGGACTTGCCGCTCTAGCCTTTGTGGGGGCGGTGGGGATCTTGAACTTCGTCAAGTCTGAGTTCATCCCCCCCGAGGATAACGGGGAGTTTAATGTCGCCTTCGAGCTGCCTTCTGGACGTACTTTGGCGGAGTCGAAGGCCTTCGCCGCGATGCTGGAAAAGGAACTTGCGGCCGTACCCACTATGACGAACATCTTCACCACCATCGGCTCGGGTGCCGACGGTCAGGTGAACGCAGGCAAGATCCACGTGGGTCTGGTCGATAAGAATGGCCGGAACTTCACCACCGATGAAGCCATTGATTATGCGCGCGCGCTCATCGGCGAACACCCCCCGGCGCGGGTCTCGGTCGAGCGGGTGGGCGCGATCAGCGGTGGCGGCAACCGCCCACAGCTTGTGCAGTATAACTTGCGAGGCAGTGACTTCGCTGAGGTCGAAGAGGCCTCTGACGTCTTAGTGGCGCGGCTCAAGGAGGTGCCGGGCTTCGTGGACGTCGATACGACCTACCGCGGCGGTAAGCCTGAGGTCTCGGTCAGCATCGATAGGGCTCGGGCTGCAGAGCTGGGCGTGCCGGTAGCGGTTATCGCACAGTCGGTCCGGACCCTGATTGCGGGCGAAAAAGTCACGGACATCCCAGACGGCACCGATCGCGTCGATGTGCGGTTGCGCCTGACGGATAACGAGCGTCGATCGATGCATGACCTGTCACGCATCAAGGTGCGCAGCGCCTCGGGGCATCTCGTGGAGCTATCGAACCTGGTGAAGTTGGAGCGCACCACCGGTCCCGCCCGAATCGAGCGTCAGGATCGTCAGCGCCAGATTACAATCTTGGCAAACCTTGAGGCGAAGACTCTGGGTGAGGCGGTGGCCGATGTGGAGCGCGTTGCGGACGAGGTCGTTCCTCCGACGGTCCTGCGAAGCTGGGCCGGTATGGCGGACATGAATAATGACTCCAATGCGGCCATGCTGAGTGCGCTGGTGCTCGCGATCGGCCTCATCTATCTACTGCTGGCTTCGCAGTTCGATAGTATCGTGCACCCCTTCACGATTATGCTCTCGCTTCCCTTGTCGTTCATTGGTGCCTTTGGCGCGCTCTTGGCCACGGGGGCCACGTTGAACATCTTTAGTATGATTGGCCTCATCATGCTCATGGGCCTGGTGACCAAGAACGCGGTCTTGCTGGTCGACTATACGGCGATGCTTCGAAGGCTTGAGGGGCTGAGTATCGTGGATGCCTTGCTCCGGGCCGGACCGGTCCGGTTGCGGCCGATTCTGATGACCAGCTTCGCGATGATCTTCGGCATGATCCCGGTCGCCCTGGGCCGCTCCTTGGGCGGTGAGCAGCGTGCGCCCATGGCCATCGCGGTGATCGGCGGGCTGATCAGCTCCACGTTCCTAACTTTGGTGGTGGTACCCGTGGTCTACGCCATGCTCGACAGACTCACGGTCTCCGGCCGCAAGAGCTCAGGACCCGAGGTCCTCGCGATCCCGGAAGGGGCCGCCGAAGAGATCCCGTCGATGGGTTAGCCGGCGGGCGCGGGCGCCGGCACGAAGCGGGGCAGGCCCTCGACCCGTTGCAACCAGGCCTGCACCTGCGGGAAGGCCTCTCGTGAGACGCCCCCCTGCTCAGACATCGCTACATAGGGGTAGCAAGATAGGTCTGCGATCGTGGCGTGTTCGCTCGCGAGCCAGCTGCGCCCGGCCAGGTGCTGGTCCATGATGCTCAGCAGTCGCGCGGCCCGCTTTTGGGCGGCGGGCACGTCGAGGTTGCGGCCGAATCGTGTGCCGGCCCTCGCCCAGGCCGGTCCGATCACGAGGTCCAGGGTCGAGGTCGCTAGCCACTCTTGTACCCGGGCCGCAGCTTGTGGCTCTTCAGGCAACCAGCGCCCAGTGGGGTCATAGGTCTTGGCCAGGTAGACCAAGATGGCGTGGGAGTCCCGCACCACAAAGCCATCGTGATCGAGCACAGGGATCTGCCCGAAGCGGTTGATTGTGAGGAAGGCCTCGCGCCGGGTCTCGCCCTGGGCGGCCTGGAGGTTGATGACCTCATGCTCGACGTCGAGCATCGACAGCAGCAGGCGCACCGCGTGAACGTGGCCGGAGAGGGGGGAGGAGTACAGGGTCCGGGGCATCGCCCCGACACGCTACAGGCGCACGTACTCGTAGTCGACGGGGCGACCCTTGATGCCGGTCTTTGGCGGGGCGATCCAGTTGGCGACCTGGCCGGGCTTGGTGACCTGGTTTTGAATGGACTTGAGGTACTCGATGTCCTCGGGAGACATCAACCACTCCGCCTTCTTGGCGTCGAAGGCCTCCTTGCTGATGAGGTCACCTTCGGGGTTGAAGTTATAGTCCGCGTACTCACCAATAGACCGGTTGAAGCGCTGTGAGGGCAGCTTGAACTCGTAGTCATTGATGTCATTGTCCCGCAGGACCTTATTCCAACGGTCGACAGCCTTTTGGTTGTCCGCGGTGTAGTCGTCCCGCAGCACCTCGTTCAGGGCGTTGCGCAAGGCGACTTCCTCATTGACCAGCTTATTGTTGCGGACCACGTCGATGTTGAAGCCCTCGTTCAGCAGAACGTGGTCATCGGTGCGCTTGGTCTCGTAGGCGCGGCCCTTGAGGCCGGCTGCGAAGTAGGTCGCCGCGTTGGAGCTGATCTCCGAACCGAAGAGGTCCAAGGATAGCGTGTACCAGTGGTTCAGCGCGCGCTGAATCATGTCGAAGGGCACGCCGCCCTGCTCACGCACGTCACCGTTGCCGGTCTTCAGCAGCTCGCAGGCCCGCTGGATGACACGCTGGATGCCCGTCTCACCGACGAACATGTGATGCGCCTCCTCGGTCAGCATGAACTTACAGGTTCGCGCCAAGGGGTCGAAGCCCGACTCCGCCAAGGACAGCAGTTGGTACTTACCGTCGCGGTCCGTAAAGGTCGTGAACATGAAGAAGGACAGCCAGTCGGTCATGGGCGCGTTGAATGCGCCCAAGATGCGCGGCTTGTCGGCGTCACCGCTGCGACGCTCCAACAGACCTTCCGCCTCTTCGCGACCATCACGGCCAAAGTGAGAGTGCAGCAGGTAGACCATGGCCCACAGGTGGCGGCCCTCTTCGACGTTGACCTGGAAGAGGTTGCGCATGTCGTACAGGCTGGGCGCGGACATACCGAGGTAGCGCTGCTGCTCCACAGAGGCCGGCTCGGTATCACCCTGGGTCACGATGATGCGGCGCAGGACGTTGCGGTACTCACCGGGCACCTCCTGCCAGGCGAGGTCGTCGGCGTGGTCACCGAAGCCGATCTTACGATCGGGCTGGGCGTCGGCCAGGAAGATGCCCCAACGATAGTCCGGCATCTTGACGTAGTCGAAGTTCGCCCAGCCATCGCGGTCGACGCTGATCGCGGTCCGCAGGAAGACGTCCTTGCTCTGAAAGCCCTCGGGCCCCATGTCCTGCCACCAGCTGAGATAGTTGGGCAGCCACTTCTCGAGCGCCCGCTGAAGCTTGCGGTCTTCCGAAAGGTTGACGTTGTTCGGGATCTTTTCGTTGGATACTTCAGACATCTCTCTTCTCCTATCTAAGTGGTTCTCAGGTGCGGGTCATATCGAACTCGGGCTGGCTCTGCTTGCCGTAGAGCGTGAGCGCCCCGTTCTTACCGACCGCGTTGGGCCGCTGGAAGATCCAGTTCTGCCAGGCGGACAGCCGCCCGAAGATCTTCGTCTCCATGGTCTCGGGACCAGCGAAGCGCAAGTTGGCTTCCATGCCGGTCATGGCATCGGGTGAGAACTTGGCGCGCTCCTCGATCGCGATGCGGACCTCGTCCTCCCAGTCCAAGTCGTCGGGCGCGTAGGTCACCAGGCCCAAGTCATCGGCCTCGTCGGTATCGAGCTTGTCGCCGATGGTCTCGAGGATCTCTCCGACCTTGCTGGGCTCACCCAAAAACCGGGTCTCAAGGCGGCTGAGGCCATTCGACATGGGCAGCAGGCCCTTGCTGAAGGGCGAGACCGCCATGTGCACCGGGTTATCGGGGTCGTTGAGCATGTATACGCGGTCCGCAGCCATCGCGAACTCGAGCAGGATGCCCGCGAAGCAGGAGCCGGGCTCGACCAGCGCGAACATGGAGCGGGCCATCAGGTCCACCCGCTTCATCACGCGCTTGATGAAGTGCATGATCTCATTGCCCAGCCAGTCGTCCTTGGCGTTCAGCAAGGCGCGCTCGGCCTGAAGAACGGCGTCCATGTCGCCCTCGGTCTTCAGCGCGATGAAACCCAGCTTGGGGAACTCAAAGCGCAGCCGCAGCAGCGCGTCGTCCAGCTCGCGGAAACAACGCACCACCCAGGACTGGTCGCCGGCCTTACGGAGCCCCTCAGCATCTTCCGGCTGCGGCTCGGTGGGGGCCTTCACCGTCAGGGTCGCGGTATTGGCGTCATCGTCGAAAGCTACGTTGACATACTTATAGGATAGGCCGTTTTCGGTGTACTCGGCGCCCACGGGGTTGAGCGTGATGCCGGCGCCTGTCTTGTCGGCGCGCTTTTCGGCCATCTCGGTGCTGATCGCGCCGAGCTTCGCCTGCCACTTGGAGCGCGGCACGAGGTCATCGACCAGGTCCCACTTTACGGCACGCTTTCCGCGGATGCCCTCAGCGATGGTGCTGAAGACGTCGGCGCGGTCGCGGCGCACCTTGCGCTTGTCGACCAGGCGGGTGAGGCCGCCGGTGCCGGGCAAGACGGCCAACAGCGGGCACTCGGGGAAGCTCACGGCGCTGTTGCCATCGTCGATGAGCGCGATGCGCTCACACGCCAGGGCCAGCTCGTAGCCGCCGCCGGAGGCGGTGCCGTTGCATGCAGCCAGGGTTGCAACCCCAGAGTTCTCCGACAGGTCCTCAAGGCCCAGTCGGGTCTCGTTGGTGTACTTACAGAAGTTCACCTTGAACGAGTGGGTGGAGCTTCCGAGCATGTAGATGTTGGCGCCTGAGCAGAACACCCGGTCGATGTCCGAGGTGATCATCAGGACCTTGACCTCGGGGTGCTCAAAACGAATGCGCTGCACCGCGTCCGCAAGTTCGATGTCGACGCCCAGATCGTAGGAGTTGAGCTTGAGAACGTACTCGCCCTCGCGGATGCCCTTGTCCTGCTTCACGTCCATGGACAGCTTCGCGAGCGGCCCATCAAACGTGAGGTTCCAGTGCTTGTATCGATCGGGGTGGGTGTCGAGCGGCAGACGCTCCTGCACCATCGTGTCCTCAGCCATGGGCGGCAACGTAGAGGCACTCGGTCGAGGTTGCAAGCAGTATATCGCTTGCTCTTGTGGATCTTCGAGCACTATAGTGCACTGCATCATGAGCGACTTGGAGCCCTTGGGCAGCGCGGTTCGACGCGCTCGCCAGGCGGAAGGCCTGACCCTCAAGGGCCTCGCTGAGCGCTCAGGGCTCTCTGCACGCTTTTTGTCCGACCTAGAGTTAGGCAAGGGCAACATCAGCATCGGCCGCCTGATGCAGGTGGGTCGGGCCCTCAATACCCGCCTCAGCGACCTTGTGGCCCCCCTGGACTCTGAGGCCGAAGCGCCCCCGGTGCTGGCCTTGGTGGGCCTACGCGGGGCCGGCAAGACCACGGTGGGCAAGGCGGTGGCCCAGGCTTTGGGCTTCGACTTTGTGGAGCTGGACGAAGCGGTGGAGGCCGCCGCCGGGCTGCCGCTGTCCCAGATCTTCGAGATGCACGGCGAGGCTTATTATCGCCGTCTGGAGCGCGAGGTCCTGCAGCAGGTCTTGGATCGCGCGGGGCGCGGCACAGTGCTCACCACCGGCGGAGGCCTGGTCACGGCGCCCGAGACCTGGGCGATGCTGAAGGCCCGCACCAAGACGGTCTGGTTGCAGGCCTTCCCGGAGGATCACTACCAGCGGGTGATGGACCAAGGTGACCTTCGGCCGATGGCAAATCGCCCCTCCGCCATGGCCGAGCTGCGAGCGCTGCTGACCGTGCGAAGACCTCTATATGCGCAAGCGGAGTTGCGTGTACATACCTCGAAGGTCAGCTTACAGAGTGTGGTTGACAGCCTCTGTGCCCAGGTGGGCGGCGTCCAAGCCTCCTAGCTCTTTTTGAGCGGCGGTGGGCACTCGGGCTCGCCGTGCATGTACTCGGTCTTCTTTAATATCCCCACGGTGCCCAGACTTCGCACCATCACCTTATTGCTGTCCGGGTACTCACAGACCTCGTCCGGGTGCCGGTCGCCGATGCCAAGGTAGATGAGGTCCTCATCATAGGGGTTGCAGATCTGGTGCGCGATGCCGGTACCGGCGGGGCAGGAGACGCAATCGCCGGGTTTGAGGTCGATGACCTGATCGCCGTAGCGAAGCACTCCGCGCCCGGATTGAATGAAGAACACCTCATCCTCGTGGCGGTGCGAGTGAAAAGGGCAACCTGCCCTGCCGGGCAACAGCCGGTTTTGAACCATGCCCAGACGTCCTCCGCGCTCCCGCATGGTGGGCGTGAGCACTTTGTAGGTGCCGCCCCAGTGGTCTCCGTCGATGGCCTCGTGCACGGGCACGTCGTCCAGGTTCACAACCGGATTCACGATGTCTTCGCTCATGGCCGCATCCTAGGCCGGCGTGTGCGCCGATTGCGAACGCTGCTCAAGTGCACATCGTCATGGCGCCACATGATCTGGTACGAGCAGCCCGTGCTCAAGCATCTCCCCCAGTCGCTCCTGGTCCTCGGTATCGCCGCGTGTGGTGGCACGCAGACGGGCACAGACGCCGGCAGCCAGGACGCCGCCGCGGTTGATGCCGGCATGCTCGATGCGGGCTCAGCCGACGCGCAGGTCGATGCGGGCCCACAGCGGCCCCAGGCCCTGTCCCAAGTAGAGGGGTACCTGATTGGGGACTTCGACAATCAGGCCCAGTACGACACCGGCTTTCCGCAGCTCGTGGAGCGGCACGTGTGCAAGCTGGCTGGCGTTGTTGAGGACCCGGAGGTCCTTTGGTTGTACGTGGAGCACGTCGAGCACGTGGCTCAAGGGCGGGATGCTTACTTCATCCGAGTCAATGAAATCCGCATGCAGGGGCAGACGCCGGTCTCGAAGGCCTATCGATTCCCGGCGGGGCACACCCTGCGCACCAACGCTTTCGCCTTCAATGGTGCGCGAGACGCTTGTTTCGATGCCTCCTTGATCGGCGACCTCATGCTTGAGCAGCTGGAGTATCGCAGCGGGTGCGATGTGACCTTCACGGCCACCACCGCCGATCGCTTCTCCGCCGTCAGCGGTGAGGGCACCTGCATGTTCCCCGGCGGGTGGATTCAGACCATCTCCGAGGTCTGGGCGGACGGTTTGGACTCCACGGACCGCGCTGTGACCACCGGCGGCAGTGAGACCGGCGCGACCTTCGAGTTTCGGCGCGTCGACAACTTCATGCCGCCCGGCTGAGGTCTGAGCGACGGTTTGTGGGGGTAGGTTCTCGGATCACCCAGCCCGACATGGTCTCACGTCGTTTACGCTAATGCCTCGATTCTTTTGAGCTTTTCCCGCAACACGGATCAGGTCGGATCCGATGACTGTTTCACCACAATCACGGATTGCCGCGGCGGTGTCGTCACCGTCGCCTCAGGAGAGAAAAATGGCAGGATTGCAAGGCATCGGAACGGGCGGAAACAACTTTGGTATTGGCCAACACGGGGGCGTAGACGCCCTCGGAATCGGTCAGCAGGGCGTCCAGATGGACGCCCAGAAGCTTCTCCAGAAGCTCGCGGAGATGCTCGGCATCGACGCTCAGAGCGGCGAGAAGGGCTGTCAGGGCTGCAAAGGCGGCCAGCAGGCCGGCGGCGCAAGCGCGGCCGGCGGTGGTGAGGACCTCGAGGAGCTGCTCAAGAAGCTGCGCGAGCTGGCTCAGAAGAACCCCGCGGCCCTTCAGCAGGCCCTCGGTCAGATGCCCGGACTCACTCAGGCGCTCAGCGGCGCGATGATGGGCTCGGGTGGTGGTGCAGGCGGCGCGGGCATGGCCCTGGGCTGATTGCCACCCTTCATCGGACCTCGAAAGGCGGCGCTTGGTTTCAAGCGTCGCCTTTTTCCGTTTGGGGCGGCAGGGATCGCGGGGCGCGGCGGGCCTGATTGAGCCGCCAGAGTTTTCGGCCGCAGCTTCCAAGGGCCCAACAACACAGGGCGATCGGCACAATCAAGAGCAGCCCGGCGGACCAATAGAGCACCGTCAGGGACCGACGAAGGTGGTCCAACAGGCCCCTGCCTGACCGCGCGCTCTGCGCCGGTTGATCTGCCGCGACTGCCGACATGCCTGTTATCTATTATCGGCTCAGATCGATTTGGGTTCAGCGTGATCGCCCTCAACTTTTTCGTGACATTGACGGCGGACTTGGGTCGAAGAGCCCAGCCAGCCGCCACCGCACCGACACTTCGTCCCGGGCGTCCCGGTCTTCGGCACGAAGCAGCAGGCTGCGCACCGAGGTGAGCTGGGTGGGCTCACGGCGCGTGGGGTCCCAGATTCCCACCTCGGTCGACGTCCACGCGGTTCGCAGCCGCGGCCAAGGACGGTCCCAGCTGGCTTTGGCCTCGCGTTCCACCAGCTTGGCCAGGTCGGCATCCAGGACATCCGTAATGTTGGTCGCGCTCAGCTTCTTGGTGCCGCGAAAGACCAGCCAAGACTGCTCAGGCCCGGCCGTTGGCAGGCTGGTCCTCAGGGCCTCCGCGGGCAGCACAGTCGTGCCCAGCCACAGCTTGTGGGTGAGGTGATTGCGCATCGCCTCAAGCTGACCACCGTGACCCTGCATCCAGTGCCGTACGACCCGGTCCGCCACACGAATCGCCTCGTCCTCGGATGCGCTGGTCTTCTTGCTCGCCGTGACCACGTCATCGGGGCTGGGCAGGGGCAGGCTAAGGATCTTCCACCCTGTGTCGTGCGGCGCGGCGAAGAGCAGGGCGCGGCCCTTGGTGCCCCGGCGCCTGTCCAGCTGGGCGGTCACCACGATGCATCCAGGCAGGGGGCTCGCAGCGGCGAGTAGCGCCGTCAGCCCCTGGCACAGCACGCTGCGCAGCTCACCGAGGCTGTAGACACGGAGATCACGCACGACGACCGGGGCGGCGGGCCGGTCTTCGGCCTCCAGCGCCTCACAAAGCTCAGCGCGGGGGTGTTGAGCGAGTGAGCCATCCGGCCAGAGCACAGTGACCACCTCACCCAAATGCGGGGTCACGCGATCAAACTCCGCGGCCAAGACCCCATCGAAGACCTCCATCGCCGCGTCGAGGAGCGCGGTGCGGTTGCGGTGGTGGGTACGCAGCGGCGCGTAACCGTGCTCGGGCGGGCAGGGCGCGAGGGTATCGAGCGCAGGCGGCCGTGCACCGAGGCAGGTCTCAAGCGCGTCGCACAGCGGCTGAGCTCGGGCCCCCAGCGCGGACTCTGGGTCCGCCAGGTGCTGCTTAAGGGCTTCGAAGTCGGGCGCCGCCGGCATCATGATTGAGCCTGGCAGCGCGAGTCGGTTGGGTAAAGCTGTGACAGTTGCGTATTCGCAGGTGTTTACAGGTTTGACTGTGATTAGGTCAAAATGGTTATCTCCGCCTCGTGTCGATCCTATACAGACTACGGAATACGCAAGGATTCAGGGCTGGAGCCTGCCTTGCCATCACGGCGGGGTTGCTGACCCTGGGTGCCTGCGGCCTGGATGCCTCCGAGGACCCCAGCCTGGACACCCTGGTGATCCAGGACCCGAACTTTTCGTTCGCTACCAGCCGGTCTGTTCGTTTGGAGCTGACCCCCAATGACGCCGCGGGCGAGCCGCAGGCCTTGGAAGTGCGCGACGCCGAAGGTCGTCGTCTCATGAAGGGTGGATTTGCAGGTTCGGTTGCGCTGGACCTGAAGGTGCCTGTCGGCATTCAGCAGCAGCTCACCGTACGTCAGGGCCTCGGTGAGGCCGTGACCGAGCAGACCGTCAACCTAGACAGCGCTGGCAAAGCCACCGCGAGCTACTGAGGACGCGCAAGTGAATTACTCCAATACTCGACACAGCACGATGCTATGTGGGCTCGTCCTTGGCGCCGCAACCCTGGTTGCGCAGCCGATGGCCCAGGCTCAGACCTCCAGCCCCGCGACCAACCCCACCACCGGTGGACAAGCCGGCGTCGACTCCGATGGTGACGCCGTGCAGGATAACGTGGACGCAGAGCCCTGCGATGGCCGCGTCTCCGCCCGCGTGATGGTTCCCGCGGATCGCACCTGGGGCATGTTGCTCTTTGAAGACATGTGGCCCGAAAAGGGCGACTTCGACTTCAACGACCTGGTGCTGGCCTACAACCAGACCCTGGATTACGACAGCTCTGGCCAGATTCGTGGCCTGCGCACCGACCTTCGAGTCATGGCGGTGGGCGCGAGCTTGCAGAGCGGCCTCGCGCTGCGCGTGCCCGGCTTGTCAAAGGGCAACGTCACTTTCACTTCGCTGACCGTGGACGGGCAGGGTGTGAACCCGTCGTTTTGGACCACCGAGTCCGAGGCCGTCATCACCATCGCCGCTGATACCCACGCCCTATTCGGAGTGGACCAGACGCGTGAGTGGGTGAACACCGACCCGAACCTGCCCTCACACCCCTATGTGGACATCGTGCTGGAGCTGCAGTTCGACGCAGGTCACCAGATTCAGGCCAATGACGCACCCTTCGATGTCTTCATCTTCGACGCGGTGCGTGGAAGTGAAGTCCACTTGCCTCAGCATCGCGGCACATCGCTTCTGGATCCTGCACTCATCAACCGGGCCGGCGACGCCACCAACGCGCAGCGGGCCTTTGTGACCGATGGTGGCATCCCATTCGCGCTCGATTTCCCGGAGACGGTCGTCTATCCCCAGGAAGGCATCGCGATCGACCAGCTCTTCCCAAGCGTTGTGCAGTACGGCGCTTCTAGCGGCGCGCTGTCCGCCGACTTCTTCCGCAACCCCACCTCCGGGATCGCCTACGGCAATATCAACCCCGGCACCTTGGGCGCCGCGGCCTCGGTGGACGTCAGCTGCTTCGCGCCCGACCCGGGCATCTGTGGCTCCGCCGCTGGCTCCGGTCAGCTGAACGCCCCCACCACGAACCTCTGCTCGGTGGGCGCAGCTTCAGTGCCCAGCTCATCGGGCGGCTTGCACCGCTGGACCTGCACCGGCAACTACTCGCTGGCGACCAGCTGTGACGCGCCGGATTGGGCCTGCCAGCCCAACGTCGCCAACGATTGTAGCGCCAGCATCAGCAATGGCTCGGGCACCCAGACCTGTAATGGTTCGGGCACGGGCTATAACGCTTGTACGCTGACCGCGTGTAACGCGGGCTACTACGCCAGCGGCAATACTTGCGTGGCTCAGACCTGTACCCCGAACCAGGTGCGCTCCTGCAGCATCTCCGGCGCGACCGCGACCGAGACGTGCAATAACGTCGGCTCTCAGTGGCATGCCTGCACCGTGCAGAGCTGCGACTCGGGTCTGACTCAGGTCGGCAATACGTGCGTGAACCTCACCCCGACCGGCAATAACGTCTACTATCAGTGCGCCAACGTCGAGCGGACCTATGGCCTCAACAGCGGCTATGTGGTCTTTGTGCAGAACGTCGAGAACCGTCGCACCGATACTCCGGCCGAGCTGCTGTCGGCCTGCTTGCACTATGGCTTCAAGGGTCTGGCGACCTCGGACAGCCGCACCCACCGCAACAATGGTTGGGGCATCAATAAC
>SPJJ01012370.1_pt1 | contig 13730 bp, 7 predicted proteins | sample 3741741 | NCBI WGS metagenome assembly SPJJ01 (sample SAMN10925908, study PRJNA522277) | cold seep metagenome | isolation source: Elba SIP-enriched marine methane seep metagenome, extraction at timepoint T1 | place: Italy: coast of Elba, Mediterranean Sea | collected 2014-05 | reverse complement strand
GCAGTGGCAAAGCGCACAGCACGATCGATGCTCTCCGTATTGGCGTCCTCGTCGCGGTATAGCCCAAAGCCCTGCGTTGGGCAGACCAGTACGGCGTTGGTTCTTCTCAATAGCTCTGGATAGGCGAGGAAATTGCCCGCCGCGCCGTGCAAGAAAACGAGGGCAGGGGGCTTCATTCCGTCCTTTGGTTGCTGGTCTGGCTTGCTCCAGTACATGTGGTGCTCACCGCGTGTGCCGCTGAGCAGCGCCGAGTAACCTAAGGAGAGTGCGCTGCGACGGCTTTCGGTCTGGAGCCCGCGGGAGACCGGCACCATGATCTGGGCGATTCGTTTGGCCTGTGTACTATCGATGAAGCGATCGAGCGCCGGGGCCACCATGATCCCCATCTTCACCTGGTCGATTTCGGGCACAAGCTGAGACCAGGTCAGCGGAAGGGCTGAGCTTTGTACAGGACCGCCGGCCCGTGTGCCCGGTACGGCAAGCAAGAGCCCACCCAGAACAGTGATTCCCGCTGCACTGAACCCAACGGCTGTCCTCACCCTGCTAGCATAAGCGCAACTGGCGGCTGCCGTAACAAGTAGGGCCGTCACAGCAAGCAATCTGGATTGCGTCGTCTCAGAGTAGCAGGCGAGCAGCAGGCCCGCCGGCGCGAGTAGGAGTATTATCGAAAGGGCCACGCCTCTCGCCACAGACGCAACGATAGACATGACAGAGGTGCACTGGCATTTGCGCGCCTTGACCATAATCCGTCCGCCAGCCCCGGCTCGCCGACGGCGGTTGCCGCGGTCTACGCAGGAAGGCGGCGTTGCGCCAACCTGCTGCCATCGGCGTGCGTTACAGTGAGCACAAACTCATCACCGACCCGTCTGATTCCCGCGTGGGGCGACGGCGGCAGATTGCTATGCCTGTCTGAATGTCTGGGTGGATGGGCGGACCTACCGGGTCGCTCTGGCCGCAGGCAATGCTGGGTAGGACCTTAGGCCGACGGACCACGCGGGTTCGCCGGCCCTGGGCAGCACACTAGGGCAGGCGGCTATAGACCTTGAGGTACTGGCCACCTGTGGCCACCGCAGGCACATCCTCAGTCAGCAGGCCGTCGGCACCGACGGTGAGGGTGTGCGTGGACGAGCGGCCCACCGCGAAGAGGGTCTGCCCGCTGGGCGTCACCGCAATATCGTTGGGGCGGTCAATGGCGAAGCCGGTGGCGCCATTGATGGGGTCGCCGTCCGCGTCAATGAGGCCCAGGGTGCCGGTATTGGGCGTGATCGCATAGGTGAAGACCTCGGTATCGGTGAGTACCCAGAGGAAGCGCCGGTCCGGGTCGACCTCGATGCGCTTGGCGTTGGGCACGGTCTCGAAGTTGCCTGCCACGGGGGTCAGGGTACCCATCGTCTCATCGATGACATAGGCGAAGATCAGCGGGTTATTCGTGGAGCGCTCCCTACCCACCACGTATAAGTACTGTCCCAGCGGACCCATCTCCATATCTGAGATGAAATAGTTCAGCGACATCGTCTCGATCTCGGTGAACCCACCCAGCGGCTCCGGCGAGGCCGGGTCCCGGTTGATTTCGAAGATGCCCAACTCTCTCGAGCCGCCCGCGACGTATAAAAAGCGCCCCAACGGGTCGATGACTACTTTCTCCGGCACAGAGACCGCGCTGCTATTGGTGATGTAGGTGAGGCGGCCGGGCTGGGTATCCTTGTCGATGACAAAGCTATGAAAGCGCTGGCTGTCCGGGCCACGGTTGGCGGCGAAGACATACTCACCGAGCGGGTCCGTGACGACGCTGCGCCACTCCTTGAGGCCACTGTTGGTGCTGAGCTGCTCATAGACACTCAGGCTGAGGTCCCCGGAGCGGGCGTCCGCGTCGAGCGCGATGACGGAGCGGCTGCCATTGCTGCCGCCGGCGACATAGACGTGGGCACCGTCCGGGCTGATCGCGATCTCCCGCGAATCCCCCCCGCCGAGGCTCACCGGAGAGTTCATGCGCTCGGTTAGAGCAGCGTCGGGACCCACATTCAGCACGCGCACCGAGGAGGAGCCGCCGGAGACGTATAGCGCCACGGCCTCGGGTCGGCAGGCGAAGTTATCCTCGGTCATATCCGCGTTGAGCGGCTCAGCTTCGCAGCGGTCGCCCAGGCCATCATCGTCGGTATCCGGGTTATTGGGGTCCGTGCCGGCGGTGCGTTCTTCGGCGTCGCTCAGGCCGTCGCCATCCGAGTCCGTGCGAATCGGGTTTGAAGACACGCGGTAGGCGATGCTGCGCTGGGTGCCGCCCTCGAGATAGTCAATGCTGACCTCCCAGCCTTTCTTGCTCTCTTCAAAGTCGGACAGGCCATCGTCATCGCTGTCGTCATCGGTGTCGCTGCTTCCGTAGATAGCCTCCTCGCGCTCCATGAGTCCGTCGCCATCCATGTCGCGTACATAGACCAGACGAACCTCGTCGCCTGCGAGCAGACGGATATCCTCAAAGGGCAGCTCCACCTCAGCCTGAGCCTGGCGCTTGACGTAGATGACCCACAGCTGCTCGCTGTCCCCAGAGACCCCGTTTTCAGGGTCGCCGCGGTCCGCGGCGCGGGCATTATCCAAGCCGCCCAAGGAGGCCAACTCTTCGACCATGACCATCTCGCCGGATGCGGTGCGGCGGGCGACGGCGGCAGTGCTGAAGGGGATCTCGAGGATGTCCCGCAAGACGGTCCCCAAGGACACGCCCGCGAACTCACCCATGGCGTCTTTTTCGACATTGGTCGCCACCTGCTTGCGCAGGATGGGGCTGCGCCCATCATCGATGACCAAGGTGGCGGTGCGCGCGAAGGTCTCCTCGGTGAGGAACTGATAGTTCACGCCGTCCCGATCGTTCAAAGCGAACTGGGCCGGGCTGAAGAAGACGGCCTGGGGGCGCGCCAAGAAGCCCTTGATGAAGTCTGCGTTGACCTCCCGGTTTTCCATCTGGACCAGCACGTCATCATTGGGTGCCAGCGTGAAGGTTCGGTTGCCGGAGCCATCCACCTGCCCACCGTCGATGGCCGCGAGGGTGGCCAAGGTCCGAAACGCGCCCGAGCCAAAGCCGGCCTGAGCGAGCGGGGAGGGCGTCCATTGCATCATCGTGACGGATGGGTTGACGAGCTCGAAGGTCGAGATACCCACGTTCCTGATGCGAAAGCCCAGGCTCACCGTGCCGTTCGAAGCCGTCTCTGTGCGGGTCTGACTCTCACTGCGGTACTCAGAGTAGGTATTGGTCGCCGAGGTCTCCGACTCCGACGTCAGGGTGGTGGAGGTTGTATTGGTGGTCTCGGGTGAGGGCGCATCACATACGCCCGTATTGCCAACGCCCAGGCCGTTGAATACATCGGTGGCGAGTCCGCCCACAAAGTTCACCGCATCTTCCAGCAGCGAGGGGTCCTCCTTGTCGAAGACGACGCCGCCATTGTCGACCAGCTGGCAGACCCCCTGACGGCCCAACTCAAGAGCCTTACCGCCAAAGAACTTGATGGCGCCCTCTTTACTGAACTCGAGGTCATCGAAGAAACCCTCGCCGCCCTGAGAGGCCGCAATGGTCACCGCGGTGCTCTCCATGTCCGAACGCGAGCGGCGAGAAGTATTCGTCGTGGCGTACTCATTGCCGTAGGTGATCTCTTCGGTGGTCTCGTCGGTATAGGTCACGTTCATTTGAACCGTGAGCGCACCCTCGGTTTGCATGTCAGCTTGCGGAATCTCGGCGACGCGTGGGTCGCGATTGCTGACGTCCCGCTCTTCGAGGTCGGTCTTGCCGTCACCATCGGTATCCGCCAACGTGGGCGAGGTGCCGGCGGCCAGCTCGGCGCCGTCGAAGAGCGCCGCGAGGGGGATGGAGTTGCCCTCGATGTCTCTGGCGTCGCCGTCGCTATCGACGCTCAGCAGGTTGGATTGCCAGCGGCGCTTCTCCTCCGCATCGGACAGGCCATCCCCGTCCGTATCGGCCCGCCGGGGGTCGCTGCGCTCGGTGAACTCCTCAAAGTCGGACAGGCCATCGTCATCCGTATCCGGCTTTTGGGGGTTGCTGGTGACGGTGCGGCGGGTGACCAGGTCGGCGCCGGCGGCCAGACCAAATCCTTGCTCATCGACCACGATCTCCCAGCCGGCCAGCTCGTCGGTGTCCGAGATGCCATCGCCATCGCTGTCGCTCTGTGAGCCCGGCTCACAGAGGAAATTGACGCAGGCGAAGCCCTCGTTGCAATCGGCGGGCACATTGCAGGAGGCCTTATTGACCATGTTGAGGTCTCCACAGCCGACGGCGACCGTCAGGCTGAGGGCGGTGAGCAGAGCAAATGTCTTGGGTTTGTGCATACGCGGGCCCCTACGAGTCAGCGGCCGCCGTGGGCCGCCCGTTTTCACTAAAAACTTCCGGCGACGCCCACGAGCATATTCTGCTCGTCGTTCGCCGAAGCAGGCTGGGCGCTTACCCACAGCCACGTGCCAGCGCCCGCCGTCGCCGCGCTCAACGCGGCGCCTACCCAAGTAGCGACGAGCAGCCGATCGTAGCGCGCCGCCAGCTCGGTGGCCGTGCGCTGGATCGTGGTCTCATCGTGCTGCTTCTTGGTGCGTAACGCAAAGGTGCCGGTGATCACGGAGGACACGGCGGCGGCGCCTGCGGTGGCGAATAGGCCCACCGCGGCCTTTTCTTTCCAGGTCCAGCGTTCAGATAGGGGCACGACGGCCTGCACGCCGAGATCTGCCGAGACCAGGGCCCGGCTGTCCACGTAGCCGCGGTAGTAGGCGACGTCGAAGGGCTCTACGAAGAGCTGTTGACGCAGGGCGTCGTCCAGACTGCCCCGCGACGCCAGGCGTACGGTGCGAAAGCTGAGGTCATCGAGCTGCAGCACCCCGTCCCGTGTCGCCGGCAGCGCCGCCTCGGAGTCCGCGGTGCGCACATAACCGGCGGTATTGTGTGGCAGCAAGATTGTGAAGCCACCTTGACCAGCGAGGTGGGCATCTACGTAGCGCTGCCCGCCCTCCAGCTCGATGTGAAACTTTGCAAGCTGGGCTGCGTCTCCACGCAAAAAGGGGCCGTCCAGGGCGGCGAGCGACAACAGGGGAGCGCGGTGGTCCGCCGCGGGTGGCATCGCAATGACGCTGGGGCGGGCCCGAGGGTCGCTGACGCGGCTATTGGCAGAGGCGATAAAGGCCTGAAGCTCGGAGTACTCGATCTTCAGGTCTGCGTTGATGTCAGCGGCGCCCACCGCACCCGAAAGCAGCTCGTGGGTGAAGACGCCGGACTCAATGCGCGACCACTCGTGAGACTCCTGGCCCGCGCTGGTGGCGATGATCGCGCCCACGTGAGGAAAGCGTGTCAAGGCGCCTTGCTGAAGCACCGCGCGCTGAGTGGAGGGGCTGACCGCCTTCACTTGAGCGTCGACTTCGCGGTCAAAGGCACCCTTGGCGCCGACCATCGCGCCCGCATTGCAGGCGTCCACGATGAGGTGCACCCGCTTCGCGGGCAGCTTGGCCAGGACCTCTTCGTACAGCATCTTTTGGCTCAGGCCTTGGTCGAGTAAGGCCAGGTACGGCTGCCCCTGCGCGTTCTCGCTGCCGTGGCCGCTGAAGACAAAGTACAGCGTGCCCGGCTCCGTGCGCAGCTGCGCCTCGATCTTCGCCAGGGTCTGGCGAAGCTGGGCGAGGGTGGGCGGCAGACTTCGAGCCGCGAGGCCCGGGTGCTTTTTTTGGCTTTGGGCGTCCAAGACCGTCAACAGGTGGGTCTCGTCCGTAATGCGCTCAAAGAGCTTGAGGTAGCGCACGGCATCATCGTCGGCAAAGCGCAACGCGGCCAGGCTAGAGTCCTCGGGCGGGCTGGCGTTATTACCGATGATGATCGCGAAGCTGCGGGCCTCGGCCTGCGGCGCAGCAAGCGTGCTTGCCAATGCAGTGGCAAGTAAGATTGCACCCAGCCTCACCGTTGGGTGCCTCGCTGTAGGGTCAGGGTTCGCGGCAGCACGGTCACCGTGTCGGTGCTCTTTAGGCCCTCGCTGAGCGCGGCCTTGATTTGGGCTCGGCTCATGGGCGCGTCCGTAAAGACCCCAAAGACCTGCATCGTCGACGTGTCGTAGGACGGGTCCAGCACAAAGCCTTGCTCAAGCAAGCCCTCTTGCCGCTCGCTCGCCTCACCCTTGGCCGGCAGGTACCAGATGATCGTGCCCTCGGCATCCTGCGCGAACGCCGCAAAGTAGGGACGATCGTGGGCTGTGACCTTGAGCGTCAACGTGGCCCCGGGTGCACAGGGCACCGGGGCCTGTGCATGCACGCAGCTCAGGCTGAGGCCGGCCTGCGAAGAGCCCTTGGTGCCAAACTCCGGTCGATCTGGCGCGCCTGGCATCACCAGGACTCCGAGCCCGACCGCGGCCACCGCGATGGCCGGCCACAGCACCGCGCGCCAGGCGAAGCGCCGGCCCTTGGGCTGTTGCTGCATCACGGCCTCGAAGGCCGCTTCCTTTTCGAGCACCGAGGGCCCGGAGCGCCCGGATAACAGGCGGGCCAGCTCAGTATCGGTGGGCTCTCGCTTCATCTCAGACTCATCTCGCCCCGACCTACGGCGGGCCGGAGGCTTTGGGCCGCTGCGACCCCAAAAAAAGTGTTCGCGCCCTTGCGGCTGGCCCTCTTAGCGCCGGCTCGCACGGACTCATCGGGTGCGTAGGCCCGATGTGCGCCCTCTTCGCCGAACGACCAGGCACAAAAATCTCTCACCGGCACGAACACGCCCACTGTTCCTGGGGCCGCTACGGCAGTCCCTTTTTGGCAAGATAGCCGCGAAGTCCCTCAAGGGCCCGCTTTTCTAGGGTTCGCACGCGCCTTCGGGTGATTTTCATCTGCTCCAGCACCTCATACTGGGAGAGCTCCTGCACGAAGCGCAGCTTTACGAAGGTCTGCACCTCCTCGTCCTGGGTCTTCATGAAGGCTTGGGTCGCCTCGCGAAGGCGCTTGGTATGCAGGTCCGCTTCCGGATCGGGCGCGTCTTGGGGGTCGAGGCGGTCCTCGGGGTTTACCTCGGAAGGTCCGGCCAAGTCCTCGATGGGCACCTCCCGACGCTTACGAAGCCGATCGATGGCCAAGTTCTTGGCGATGCGCTCAAGGAAGGGCTGGTAGGGGCGCAGCCCGTCGTAGCTTTGTCGAGCGGACTCCGCAAAGGCCTTCATGAAGACCTCTTGGGTCAGCTCCATGCACAGGTCTTCACTGCGCAGGCCCTGCACCCGCGCCTCGCCGGATACAAATCCACGCCGAAATACGGCCAGCACCGCGTCAACATGCTGTCGGTAGACGACCTCAAGCGCAGCTCTGTGCCCACGACGAAAGCCGTCCAGCAGAGCACGGTCCGTGGTGAGGTCCCTCGGCACTTGTCTTAGGGCTTAGGTCGGCCGGACAGCTACGGCAAGGGCCGTAGGCGCATTGACCGCGCTGACACGAGGGCCTCGGGGACCTCAGCCAATGCGAATGCGCACGTCGACGGCGGCCTGTCGCTCGGGGTTGCGGTGGGCGAGGAAGGGGTTGAGGTCCATCTCGACAATCTGTGGAAAGTCGCTGATGAGCTGAGAGACCCGCAAGAGAACCTGCGAAAGCGCGGCTTGATCCACGGCGGCTCCGCCCCGAACCCCACTCAGCATGGGCGCGCCTCGGATCTCCTTAAGCATGCTATCTGCGTCGCGGTCGGTGATGGGATGGGCGCGAAAGACGACGTCCTTCATCAGCTCCGCGAAGATGCCGCCCAGCCCAAAGGCGATCAGATGGCCCACGGTGGGGTCCAGGGTCACGCCGATCAGCACTTCAGCGTCCCCGGAGGCCATGCGCTGGGCGAGCAAGGCGTGATCTCCGGGCTGGCCTTCGATGTTTGCCTTGATCTCGGCGAAGGCCCCGCGCACATCCTGAGCTCGGCGCAAGTCCAAGCGGACCCCGCCCACCTCAGACTTATGCAGGAGGGTGTCGGAGTCGAGCTTCAGCACAATGGGATAGCCGTGGGCCTCGGCGAAGTCGACGGCCTGGTCGCTGCTTTCGACCATGGCCCAGCTCGGGGTGGGGATCCCGTAGGCTGATAGTAGGGTCATCGCCTGGGGAAAGCGCAGCCAGCCGCCGTCGGGGTGCGTCTTGCCAAACTCAGCGAGCACCGCCGCGGCCGCCGCTTTATTCGGGCCCGGAGATAGTTCGGGGACTTTGCCGTCGGGCTGCCGCAAATACTCTCCATAGTTAGCCATGCTGGCCAGACTCTCGGTGGCGCCCTCCGGGAAGGGATAGACGGGGATTCCGGCCGATGTGAGCACCTGCAGACCGGCGTCGCCCCGATGCTTACCCATGAAACAGGATAGTACGGGTTTGTGGGGGGCCACGCTGCGCGCCGCCTCGATGCCCGAGACGATGGCGCGGGCGACCTGCTCCGCATCGATCATAACTGGGGAGACGAAGATGACGATCAGGGCGTCCAGCGTATCGTCCTTGAGCATCAGCTCGGTGCAGGCCCGATACTCCTTGGGACCGGCCGTGGCGATTGTATCCACAGGATTGCGCACCGAGGCCTCCGGCGGCAGGATGGATTGCAGGCTGTCTCGCGTCGAAGGCTCCAGCTCAGCGATCTCTAGGCCAAAGTGCACCGCAGCGTCGGTGGCCATGATGCCTGGCCCGCCCGCGTTGGTGAGGATGCCGACCCGACGGCCGGCCGGCACCGGCTGGCTCGAAAAGGCCTGGGCGGCCGCGAATAGCTGGGCCGCCGTATCGACCCGGATCACACCGCATTGGCGCAACAGGGCGTCGATGGCTGCATCTGCGCCGGCTAGGGAGCCGGTGTGTGAACTGGCGGCCTCCGCGCCGCGGCGTGTGCGCCCGGATTTGACCGCCAAGATGGGCTTTTTCTTGTCCTTGGTCATGTGTCGGGCCAGGCGAGCGAATCGCTGTGGGTTTCCGAAGGACTCCATGTAGAGCAAGACAAGTTTCGTTCTTGGGTCATCCGCCCAGAACTCAATGAGGTCATTACCGGAGACGTCTGCTTTGTTGCCCAGCGAGACAAAGCTGGACAGCCCGAGGCCGAGATCTGCGGCCGTCTCGAGGATCGCCTCACCCAGGGCGCCTGACTGGCTCGCTACGGCCACGCCGCCCGCTGGCGGATGTGCGGCGGTAAATGAGGCGTTGAGGCGCACGTCGGGGTCCGTGTTCACCATGCCCATGCAGTTGGGGCCCACCATGCGGATGCCGGCGTCGCGCACCTTGGCCTGGATCTGCGCTTCGAGTTTGGCGCCTTCGCTGCCGACCTCCTTGAAGCCGGCCGTGATGGTGACGACGCCCTTGACCCCCTTTTCGATCACATCATCGAGCGCTGCGAGAACGTGGGGGCTTGGCACGGTGATGATGGCGAGATCCACCGGCTGAGGTACATCCCTGAGGCTGGCGTAGGCCGGTACGCTGTGCACGGAACGGGCCCCGGGATTGATGGGGTAGACGGGGCCCTCGAAGCCGTAGCGCACCAGATTTGTGACCACCTGGTAGCCGACAGACCGGGGCCGGCGGGAGGCCCCGATGACGGCCACCGAGCGGGGGGAGAACAGTGGGTCCAGATCGCTCATCGCGGCGCACGCTAGCGCAACCGTGATGTCCGTGGGCGCGCGATCTGGTCAGGTGACTCGGGATCGATCCGTTCCCTTTAGGGGCCCCATGCGCTAGGCCTGGCCCCGAGGCTACCCATGACCAGCGCCGCCGCGATTTCCGCCCCCACGGTCCCCGAGGACATCATCCCTTGCCACGATCCTGCGACCCGCGAGGTTCTCGGTGAAGTGCCCGTAGATGACCCTCAGGCGGTCGAAGAGGCGGTTCAGCGCGCCAAGGTGGCCCAGAAGGCGTGGCGCAAGACGACCTTCGCGGAGCGCCGTCGGGTGCTGAAGCTCATTGTCAATCACATCGTCGAGCGCAAAGACGAGATATGCGAGGACATTCGTCGTGATTCGGGGAAGACCCGAGAGAATGCGCTGGTCGGAGAGATCTGGCCGACCTGCGAGAAGCTGCGGTGGACGATCAATAACGGCGAGAAACACCTCAAGCCGGAGAAGGTCTCCTCGGGGCTATTGCTGCACAAGAAGGCGCGCCTGGAGTACCACCCGCTGGGGGTCATCGCGGCGATCATCCCCTGGAATTACCCCTTTCAGAACATCGTCAATCCGCTGATTCCGGCCCTGATGTCCGGCAACGCCATCATCCTCAAGCCTTCGGAGTGGGTGGCCTGGTCCAGCGCGCGCTTCATCAAGGCCTTTCAAGACCTCTTGGAGCAGGCCGGCCACGACCGGAACTTGATTCAGGCGGTGCAGGGGTATGGGGCCACCGGCGCGGCTTTGGCCAGGGCCGATGTGCAGAGTATTCTATTCATTGGATCTGTGGGCAACGGCCGGCGGGTGGTGCAGGCCAGCGCGGAGCGGGTCATCCCCGTCGTGATGGAGTTGGGCGGCAAGGACGCCTTCATCGTGTGTGATGACGCGGATCTTGAGCAAGCGGTGCACGCCTCACTGGCGGGCTGTTTCATCAACTGCGGCCAGAACTGCGTCGCCTCAGAGCGCATCTTGGTGCACGACGCGGTCTACGATGCCTTTGAAAAGAAGGCCTTTGAGTTGGTCTCAGCCTTTCGTCAGGGTGACGGCCGAGACGGTCTCGTCGACGTAGGGGCCATCGTCACGCCCCTGCAGCTCGATGTTATCGATAAGGCAGTGCAGGGCGCCATCGCTCAGGGCGCGCGCGTAGTCACCGGTGGGCAACGTACCTTGCAAGACAAGGGTGAGTACTTTCAGCCCACCATCTTGGCAGACGTCACGCCGGATATGCACATCATGCAGGAGGAGGTTTTTGGCCCCGTCATGCTGCTTTGTCGGGTCAAAGATGATGATGACGCGATCAAGACCGCGAACATGGTCTCCTATGGACTATCGTCGTCGGTCTTTTCAAAAGACCGCCCGCGGGCCCGGCGCATTTGCGATGCGCTGGAGTCGGGCATGGGGGCCATCAATGACTTCGGCGGCATCACCTACATGGCTCAAGACCTGACCTTTGGAGGCGTCAAAGCCTCCGGCTATGGGCGCATGAACGGGCGCGAGGGCTTGCGTTCGATGTGCAACATCAAGGCGGTCATGGATGACCGCCTACCCATGAATCAGGCGAACCGTGTCTTCCCTGTGGCAGAAAAGGACTACCGTACGTTCAGCGGGGTCATTGAACTCATCTACGGCCAAGGTCTCAAGGCGCGGTGGAAGGGGCTGATGAGCCTCATCGGTCGTGGCGCCTGATCATGTCCACCTACGACTATATCGTGGTGGGCGGTGGCTCCTCGGGCTGTGTGCTCGCGGGTGAGCTGGCCGCCGACCCGAATCACAGCGTACTACTGCTTGAGGCGGGGCCGGCGGCCGAGGCTCACCCGGAGGTGCTCAGCGCGGATGGATATAAGGACGCCTTCGTTAACGATAGCGTCTTTTGTGACCGCTTCTCGGTGCCCCAGACCCACTCTGCCCAGCAACGCGTCTTCGCCGGCACAGGCACCGTGGTGGGCGGAAGCGGCGCCGTCAACGCGATGGTCTATACTCGGGGTGCCAAAGAGGACTTTGCCGAATGGCCAGAAGGTTGGCACTGGCAGGATGTGCAAGAGGACTTTCAGGCTATCGAGAAGGTCCTGAGGCCGAACCGACGTACTCCCACCCGATGGACAGAGGGCTGCATTGAGTCCGCGGTCTCTCAAGGCTTTTCGCGTAAGGAGGACCTCAACGATGGCGATATGAAGAACGCCATTGGTTATGAGTGGATGAACTTTGAGGGCGACCGCCGCCGTAACTCCTACGTAGGGTTCATTAAGGAGCGAGGCCCGCGAGAGAACCTCACCGTGCGAACCGGCGCGCGTACCCACCGGGTGCTCTTCGAAGATGGCAACCGAGCCTGCGGAGTGCAATTCGACGAGGGCGGGGACCATCAAACGGCCTATGCGAATAAGGAGGTCATCCTCTGCGCGGGGGCCCTAGAGAGCGCAAAGCTCCTGATGCTGTCCGGCGTGGGGCCGGCCGAGCACCTGCGGAGCCTGCACATCCCGGTCGTCGTCGACCGGCCCGAGGTGGGCCGGGGCCTGCACGATCACCCGAACGTACCCGTCTTCTTCAAGGCCAACGCTGAGGTCGATTGTAAGTACCCCCAGGTCTACAGCTTTTACCGAACCAATGAGGCGACGGACCTTCCGCCCTCACAGAGCGACACCTGCTACGTCTTTTGGCCGGCGGTGACCGCGATGCGGCAAATGATGCAGCGGATTGTGCCGACCAAGCTGCCTCAGTCCTTGTTTGGGCCCATGAGCAAGAGCGCGATTCGCGGCGCCGTGGGTATGGCCTTCAAGGTGGGGGCGGTGCAGCGCTTCGCCGACCAACTCTTCGGCATCATCGTCATCTTGGGCAAGCCGAAGAGCCGCGGGCAGCTTAGGTTGCAGAGCAGCAACGCCTCCGTACAGGCCGAGATCGACCCGGCCTATTATTGTGACCCCGAAGACATGCAGACCATGATCAAGGGGGTGCGTCGCGCGCGCAGCATTGGGCAGGCTGAGGGCCTCGCGCCGTGGAGCCCTACGGAGCTGATGCCCGGACGCCGCACTCAGAGCGATGAAGCCATCGCGAAGTATGTGCGCACCAATACCATCACGACGTATCACTTCGCGGGCTCCTGCCGAATGGGGACCGCAGAATCAGATCCCCTGGATCCCCAACTAAGAGTGCGTGGTGTGCGTGGCCTGAGAGTGGCCGATGCCTCCGCGATACCCTGGACCCCGGTGTCCGCGCTCAACGCACCGAGCATGCTCATCGGCTATCGCGCCGCGAAGCTCATTCGCGGTGATTAGGAGCCTGTATAATCATGACTGAACAGCAGAATACCGAAGCGGCTCAAGAAGCCCCCGCCGAATCGAGCCCCACCGTCGAGGAACTCCAAGCCGAGATCCAGAGGCTGAAGGCAGAGAAGGACGCGATCGCCAAGGCGAGCGCCGGCGCGGTGAAGCGACGCGGCAAGGAGCGGGAGCTCAAGCCCTATCAAGCTGAACTCATCAAGATGCAGCAGCAGCTGGAGCGCGACAATAAGAAGATGATCATCATCTTCGAGGGGCGCGACGCGGCCGGCAAGGGCGGCACCCTGAGGCGGGTCACCCGCTACATGAACGAAAAGCACTATCGTGTCGTCGCCCTGGGCAAGCCATCGGATGTGCATCGCACACAGTGGTACTTCCAGCGGTATGTGGCCGAGTTCCCGCGGGGCGGCGAGATCGTGCTGTTTGATCGCAGTTGGTACAACCGCGCCATGGTGGAGCCGGTGTTCGGCTTTTGTACCCCCGAAGAGTACGCCACCTTCATGTCGGGCGTGACCAACTTCGAAAAGGAGCTGGTGCGCAACGGCATCATCTTCATGAAGCTGTACTTTTCGGTCACCCAAGATGAGCAGGCGCGTCGCTTTGAGCGACGCAAGACGGACCCCCTGCGCCAGTGGAAACTATCCGAGGTGGACCTTCAGGCCCAAGAGCATTGGGATGAGTTCTCCGAGGTCAAGTACAAGATGCTCAAGCGCACGCATACGACGACTTGCCCGTGGACGGTGATTCGATCCAATGACAAACACGCCGCGCGCCTCAACGCGATTCGACTCATCCTCAACGCGCTGGACTATGAGGGCCGAGATACCAGCCTGGACTACGTGCCGGACGATGAGGTTGTGATCTC
>SPJJ01001307.1_pt1 | contig 13760 bp, 11 predicted proteins | sample 3741741 | NCBI WGS metagenome assembly SPJJ01 (sample SAMN10925908, study PRJNA522277) | cold seep metagenome | isolation source: Elba SIP-enriched marine methane seep metagenome, extraction at timepoint T1 | place: Italy: coast of Elba, Mediterranean Sea | collected 2014-05 | reverse complement strand
GTAACCCTTCTCGGCGACCTCGAGGGCTTCTCCGTACTTGAGCAGGTCTTGCAGCGCGCCGGCGAGGCCGGAGTAGGCGTCTGGGTTGGCCGGATCGAGCTCGACGGCCTTGCGGAAGTACTGCTCGGCCTTGAGCGCCTTGCCCTCTTTGTCGGCGGCCTTCCCGAGCTCGAGGTAGATGTCTCGCAGCTCTTCGCGGGCGAGGTCCCCCAGGTCGGGGTCGTTCATCGCCTCGCGGTACTTCGAGTCGGCGTTGTCGAGGTCGCCCTCGCCCTCGGCCCACGCGAGGCGGGCGTCATCCAGCGGGGTCGAGCACGCGGCAGCGCCCCCGAGCGCGGTGACCAGAGCAGCGCCGGCGACCAGGCCCCGAAGATGGGGGGTCAGACGTCCAAGGATGCGTAGCGTTTGCCGTTCCATTCGTACAACTCGCGGGTGAAGCCGGAAGAGGAGACGTCGTATACCGAGAAAGCGGCCGCACGTCCCGGTTTTTGGAGCTTGGATGTGCCCGAGGCGATCCCGTGCACGGGGACGGGCCCAGCAGGCCCCTGAAGGGCCATCTCGGTGTTGACGTGCTCGTGACCGTGCAGGATGAGCTCGGCTCCGGCGGCGGCGATGACCTCGGCGAAGGCAGAGCGGTCGACCAAGGCATGATGGCGCTTGGACAGTCCGTCGACGGGCGGGTGGTGCACCAAGACGACGCGCGCCAGCCCCTCTTCACCGAGGGCGAGCAACATGCGGCGTAGCCGCCCCAACTGCTGGGGGCCGCATCGACCGGTCGCGTCGAACGGAGGGGTCGCCACGGCGCTCGAGACCCCGACCAGCGCCACGCCGTCGTAGCGCTGCACGAACGGGTAGTCCCCGCTCTCGCGCTCCCCGTCCATGTAGGGTCGCATGTAGTGCTCGAACAGCTGGGCGCGGGCGCTCGCGGCGGTGTACGTGTCGTGGTTGCCGGGGATCACGGTGACCGGGACCGGGATCGACTCGAACTTCTCCACGCACAGCTCGAACTCGGGTTCGAGCGAGAGGTTGGTGAGGTCGCCGGTAACCACGAAGCGGTCGAGCGAGAGCTCGGCCGCCGCCTCCACCATCCGGTCGAAGAGCGCCTGATCGTGCTTCTTGCCCCGCTTGAGCGCGAGGTTGAGTCGCCCGGTCAACCGCTTGTTCAAGTAGCGCCAGGGGGCGACGCCATCGAGTCGAAGCAGGTGGATGTCGGAGGTGTGCAGGAACCGCAGCACGCGGGAGGGTTGTAGCAAGCGGGCGGAGACCCCCATGGGCCGGGCATCAGAGCAAGCTCACACCTGGCCGGCGGCGGGTGCGGCGAGCGGACGGATTCGCGCTGCAGCGGCCGGGCGGGTGGCTTACGCTCCGCGACATGTCCTTGCTCGAAGTCGGCCGCACGCACTCGTGCGGTGAGCTGCGCCGCGAACACGCCGGCGCTCCCGTCGTTCTGTTTGGCTGGGTGCACCGTCGCCGTGACCTCGGCGCCCGCATCTTCATCCAGCTCCGCGATCGAGACGGCATCACGCAGCTCGACTTCGCCGAGGAGCTGGGCGTAGACGCCTACAAGCTGGGCGAGACGCTGCGCAGCGAAGACTGCATCGCGGTCCGGGGCAAAGTGGCCGACCGGGGCGAGAACGCCAACAAGGACATGGCCACCGGCGAGATCGAGATCAAGGTCACCGAGGTCGAGGTGTTCTCCAAGGCCCAGACGCCGCCGTTCGTCGTTGCCGACGACGACCGCCTCGACGCCCACGAGAACCTGCGGCTGCAGTACCGCTACCTCGACCTGCGCCGGCCGGTCATGCAGCGCAACTTCCGGGTGCGCTCTCAGATCGGCTACCTCACCCGCAAGTCCCTGGCCGAGGCGGGCTTCTACGAGCTCGAGACGCCGTACATGGTCAAGTACACCCCCGGCGGCGCGCGCAACTTCCTGGTGCCCAGCCGGATCCACCCCGGAGAGTTCTACGCGCTCGCCGAGTCGCCGCAGATCTACAAGCAGCTGTTCATGGTCTCGGGGTTCGACAAGTACTTCCAGATCACCCGCTGCTTCCGCGACGAGGACCTCCGCAACGATCGGCAGCCCGAGTTCACGCAGATCGACGTGGAGATGAGCTTCGCGACGCCCGAGCGGGTGTTCGCGCCGATGGAAGCGCTGATGCGGACGCTGTGGAAGGAGATCCTGGACGTGGATCTCGAGGAGACGTTCCAGCGCATGAGCTGGGACGAGGCGATGGCCCGGTTCGGCTCCGACAAGCCCGACATTCGATTCGGCCTCGAGCTCAACAACGTCACCGAGCACGTGCGGGACAGCGGCTTCAAGGTGTTCGACGGCGCTGAGTGTGTCAGCGGACTTTGCGTCCCGGCCGACAAGGCCGGCGGCCTATCCCGCAAGGTCATCGACAACCTCACCGAGTTCGTCAAGCAGCGCGAGAGCGGCGGGGCCAAGGGCCTGGCCTGGACGCGGATCGGCGACGACGGCAGCTGGAGCGGCGCGGTCGGCAAGAACGTCAAGCCGGAGGTTCAAAAAGCGCTGGCGGAGGCCATGGGCGCCAGCCCCGGCTGCGTGCTGATGTTCATCGCCGACGGCTGGCACACCACCCACACCGTGCTCAACAACCTGCGGCTGCACCTGCGCGACAAACTGAACCTGCTCGAGGGCAACGACAACCCCTGGCGCTTCCTGTGGGTGACCGACTTCCCGATGTTCGAGCAGAACGACGCCGGGGACTACGTCGCCTCCCACCACCCCTTCACGTCTCCTCTCGACGAGCACGTCGACATCTTGGTCAGCGACCCGGGCAAGGTGCGGGCGAAGGCCTACGATCTGGTGCTCAACGGCAACGAGATCGGCGGCGGCTCGATCCGGATCCACCGCAGCGACGTGCAGGCCAAGGTGTTCACCGCCCTGGGGCTTTCGGACGAGGACGCGCAGTTCAAGTTCGGTTTCCTGCTCGAGGCGTTCAAGTACGGTCCCCCACCCCACGGCGGCATCGCGCTCGGGCTCGACCGGGTCGCGATGCTGATGACCGGGGCCGAGAGCCTGCGCGACGTGATCGCGTTCCCCAAGACCCAGCGCGGCCAGGACCTGATGACCGGCGCACCGACGGTCGCCGACGATCCACAGCTGGCCGAGCTGTACATCACGCACCGCGAGCTGCCCCAGAAGCACGGGCAGTCGGACGGCGAATAGACCGCCCCCTAGACGGCCCTAGGACCGCATGGACACGACGAAGCCCAGTCTGACGCGAAAGCATCGCCTGCTGCTCACCGCCTTGTCGGTGGTGCCCATGGTGCTGTGCGTGGCCGACTGGGACATCTGGATCCTGGGCTACGTCGCCTGGATCCCGATGCTCGCCGCCGTCGAGGGCACGCGACCGCGGCAGGCCCTCTTCTGGGGTTGGCTGGTCGGCACCTTCACCGTGTTCTGGGGCTTCTTCTGGATCACCGAACTGCTGGTCAAGTTCGCCGGCTTCCCGGTGGTGATCGGAGCACCGATCACGTTCCTGTTCGCCAGCTATCACGGCCTGCTGTGGGGGCTGGCGATGATGGTGACGGTGTGGCTCACCACGCGCACCCGGCTGCCCCTGTGGATCACCGCCCCGATCTGCTGGGTGGCCGTCGAAGCGACCCTGCCCAACATCTTCCCCATCTATATGGCGCAGGGCTGGGCCGCGGCGCCGATGCTCATCCAGACCGCGGAGCTGGGCGGCGTCACCACGGTGAGCTTCGTGATGGTCGCCACCAACGCTGCGCTCTACGTGCTCATCGCTCGCTTCTGGCGCGAGCGCACGCTCGACCGCGCGGCCGCGATCGTGGCCGGGGTTCTGATCCTCACCGTGCCAGCCTACGGCGCAATTCGGATCGCCCAGGTCGAGGCCGACATGGAGGCGGCGCCGCACATGAAGATCGGCGTCGTCCAGGGCAACATGAGCATCGCCGAGATGACCCAGCCGCGGCTGCGAGACCGCGCCTTCCGGGGCCAGCTTCGCATGAGCGCCGAGCTCGAGGCCCAAGGCGCGGAGCTCATCCTGTGGGGAGAGACGGCCTACCCCAACAGCCGCATCTTCCACCGCAAGAGCGAGCACGAGCCGCCCGAGGGCCATCCGTGGCGCCTCCACCAGGGTTTCTCGGCCCCGATCCTCGTCGGGGTCGTCACCCGGGAGGACGTCCGCGGCGTCAACTGTGGCGGCAAGCACAAGTGCTGGAACACCGCCGTGCTGATCGACTCCGACGGCCAGATCATCGACAGCTACGACAAGGTCTATCGGCTGGTCTTCGGCGAGTACGCGCCGCTGGTCGACCCCGAGTGGTACCTGCAGCAGATCCCCAGCGCGTCGCACCTGCAAAAGGGCGACGGTCCCAAGGCCGTCAAGCTCGACGAGCATCGCCTCGGCGCGTTCATCTGCTACGAGGACATCCTGCCCCGCTACGTTCGCGAGACCGCGCAGCAGGGCGTGCACGCGTTCGTCAACCTCACCAACGACGCGTGGTTCGGCAAGACGCACGAGCCCGCCCAGCACCTGGGGCTGGCGGTGTTCCGCGCGGTCGAGCACCGCAAGGGCATGCTGCGCTCGGTCAACACCGGCATCAGCACCTACGTCGATCCCACCGGCCGCAAGGTGTTCCGCACCGAGGTCACGGACCCGGACATCGACGGTCCCCAGGAGCCCGACGGGTTCATGGCCGACGTGCCGATGATGGATCTCGAGGCCAAGACGCCCTACATGGTCACCGGCGAGCTCTTCAACGGCCTGTGCATCCTGAGCATCTTCGTGCTCGGCTGGCGGTTCCGTCGCGAGTAGTGCTCACTCGAACGGAGCGCCGGCTTCGATCCACGCCAGCCACCGCGCCCGCACGTCCTCGGGGATCGGCACTTCGTTGAGCATCTGGGCCGTGTCGTCCATCGGGGTGACCCATGGCACGGCCGGCGCGTTGATGATGTTCTGGTAGTTCTGCATCAGCTGCTCGGGCGTGGGGTCGGCCACGAGCACCACGTTGCGCTCGGGATTGTTGTGGCAGGGCGCGCCATCGATGCAGCTGGGGTAGGCCCCTTGGGCGCCATCCATGTTTTCGAGGTCGACCTGGATCTCGGCAAAGCCGACCACGGAAGCGCCTCCGCTGCTGCTACTCCCGCCGGTCTCGTCCAGGCTGCCGGTGCTCCCGCTGCTGCTGGCGTCCTCACCACCCGAGCTCGAGCTGCCCTCGGCGCCGGTGGTCGTCGGCGTCACGCCGGTCGTGGTCCCCTCCCCCGACGTGGAGCTTCCCTCTCCTGACGTCGTGCGCATCGCACCGGTGCTCGAGCCCGACGATCCATCGCCGTCATCGTCGTCGCATCCGAACACCCCGAGCATGGCCACGAGCAGCACGCGCTTCATGGGCGGGAGTGTACGGGCGCCCCGGTCTGGGCGCGAACCTCCTCGATCGACACGCCCGGCGCCAACTCCACAACGCGGAATCCATCGCCCGAGGGTTCGAACACGCCCTGTTCCGTGATCACCCGGGCGACCACGCCGCAGGCCGTGAGCGGGAAGCTGCACGCCTGCACCAGCTTGGCGTCGCCGGTCTTGGCTGCGTGGCGCATCAAGACGACGAGCCGACGCGCCCCGGCCGCGAGGTCCATCGCCCCGCCGATGCCGGTGGTCTTGCCGCCTGGGACCTGCCAGTTGGCGAGGTCTCCGTTCTGGGCGACCTGCATGGCGCCCATGATCGCCACGTCGACGTGACCACCGCGGATCATCGCGAAGCTGGTGGCGGAGTCGAACGTGGCGCCACCGGGCAGGATGGTGACGGTCTGCTTGCCGGCGTTGATCACCTGGGCATCTTCTTCGCCCTCGAGGGGGAAGGGCCCCATGCCGAGGATGCCGTTCTCGCTCTGCAGCCACACGTCGGCGTCCTCGGGCATCACGTCCGCCACCAGGGTCGGCAGGCCGATGCCCAGGTTGACCACGTTTCCCGGCTCGATCTCCGCGGCCGCCCGGCGGGCCATGTCTTCCTTGGACCAGCTCATGCCGAGGCCCCCTTCGCTGGCCGCGTCGTGCGGTACTCGATGAGGTTGCGGTGCTCGGGCACGTGCACGACCCGCTGCACGAACGCCCCCGAGAGGTGCACGTCGTCGGGGTCGAGGTCGCCGAGCTCGACCAGATGGTCGGTCTCGACGATCGTTGTGCGAGCCGCCATCGCCATCGAGGGCGCGAAGTTTCGGGACGTCCGATAGAACCGGACGTTGCCGGTGGGGTCGGTGCTGTGCGCCCGGATCAGCGCCAGGTCTCCGGGCAGCGCCCGCTCGAGGATCGCCTTGCGGCCCTCGAACGCGCGGGTCTCCTTGCCCTCGGCGATCACCGTGCCGACACCGGTGGGGGTGTAGAACGCCGGGATTCCGGCGCCAGCGGCCCGCATGCGCTCGACGAGCGTGCCTTGGGGCGTGATCTGGACCTCGACCGTGCGGGCGTCCATCGCGGCCTGCAGGTCGGCGTTGTTGCCGACGTAGCTGCAGATCACGCGGGCCACGATGCCCTGCTGCAGCCACGTCGCCAGCCCCTCGCCAATGCTTCCGGCGTTGTTGCTGACCAGCGTGAGCCCGCGAGCGCCGGTATCCAAGACGCCGCCAATGAGCGCCTCGGGGTTTCCGGAGAGGCCGAAGCCCGCGACCATCACCACCGCCTCGTCCTGCAGGCCCTCGAGCGCAGCGGAGACGGAGGGACGGACCTTGGAGCGTCTCACGACTGCGCCTTGCCAGCGTCGCCGACGGGATAGCCGGAGAACGCCGAGAGGTAGTCGGTGTCGACCGCGTCGTGGTCGAGCATCCACGGCATCACCCGCAGCAGGAACGTGCTCTCGAACTGCACCCACATGCTGTTTTCGCTGAGCAGCTCGGGCCGGTTCGCCTCCTCGTCGGTCATGCCCAGCGTGTGCTGGACCGTGCGGGCGCTGACGCCGTGGGGCGTGAGGTACGGGGAGAACGTGAACGTGCCCGACTGCCAGGGGCCCGAGGTCGCATCCGTCGAGACGATGGCGTTGAACTCGATCGCCGAGTTGCGGTGGAAGTACGGCGCCCGGAAGGTGCCCTCGGTGACGTCCCAGCGGCGCTGGAACACGGCGACGTCGATGACGTTGCGGCCGTGGTCGTCGGCGGGGCTGGTGAGCACGGTGAGGAGCGACGGGTCGGGGTGGTCCCACGTCACGCTGCCCATGCTGTTGAACTTCTCGAGGTCGTATTTGTACGGCGTGTAGTTCCCGTGCCAAGCGACCACGTCGAAGGGACTGTGCGGCGAGGTGATCGCGTACAGGTCACCGCCTTGCTTCACGACGATCTGCGTCTCCTCCTCCGTGTCCTCGAACCAGGCCACCGGCACCTCGAAGTGCCGGTTGTCGGCGAGGCCGTTGGCGCCCACCGGGCCGCGCTCGGGCAGCTGGAAGTGGGCGTCGAAGATCTCGGCCACGAAGCCTCGGGCCGCGCCGTCCAGCAGCTTCACGCGGAATCGGATCGCCCGGGGCACCACCGCGATCTCCGTCGGGCCCACGTCGAGCCGGCCCATCTCGGTCTCGAGGCGAATCCGGCCGTGCTCGGGCACGATGAGCAGGTCCCCGTCGATGTTGGCGAACGCGCCCTTCATGTCTTCATTGGCGCCGTAGAGGTGGATGGCCATGCCTCGCTTGGCGCTCGGGTCCCCGGCGCCGGCGAAGGTGGTCAGACCGTCGAGGAAGTCGGTGGGCGTCGTCGGCAGCGCGATGGGCTTGTAGCGGCGAACCTGCGGGCTCGACACGCCTTCGCCGAAGTTCCCGGTGAATCGGGGATGCGCGTACGACTCGAACGCGCGGTCGAGGATCTGCGGCCGCAGCCGATACATCCACGTGCGCTGGTTGTGGGCGCGCTCGACGGTGAAGCCGGTGCCGTTGATCTGCTCGGCGTACAGTCCATGGGCCACCTCGCGCGGCGCGTTCTGGCTGCGGGGAAGGACTCCAGGGATGGCTTCGGTTTGGAAGGCGTTGCCGAGGCCGTATTGGTACTCGAGGTCTTCGTTCATCAGGGTCTCCAGAGCGCCACAGAGGGTGCTTCGTTCGAGGTCGTCGATGTGATGGATGTCGCCCGGCCGAATCCGGGCGTGGACGTCGGCCCCGCCGGTTTCGAGCTGGGCCACGGTGTTGCGGAAACTCGCGAGAGGAATCCAGGGGTCTTTCTCGCTGACCGAGAGCGCGATGGAGAGGTCCTTCACGTCGGCCAACGAGGCGAGCGCATCGTTGTTGGCCCCGCTCCAAATCGCGGTGTGACCGGGACGATGAGCCCGTGTCGCCAGCCAGCTCAGGGCCAGGCAAGCGCCCTGCGAGAAGCCGACCAGCACCACGCGCTGCGCGGGGATGTGCTCCGTGATCGCGGTCCAGGCGGCATCGAGGGCGCCCAGGGCCGCGTCGAGGTCGGGCTGGTTGTCGGCCGGCGGGGCTTCGAATCCGTGCGGGTACCAGGTTCGGCCCGCGGCCTGCGGGGCGACGACGGCGACGTCACGGCGGCCTCCAATCGCGCGGAGGACCTCGTCGCTGAACCGCTCGGACGTGCTGCCCCGACCGTGCACGGCCAGCACGGCCACGCGCGCGCGCTCCAAGGGCGCACCGGCCAGCGCGGCCGGCAGGTCGTGGGGCGCCGGCACCCCGAGGTCGGCCCGTCGGGCATGGCGCGAGGGTCGACGACCGTGGAACGCGTCCCATAGCAGCTGCTCCACGTCGGCCTGCTCGAACGGCCGCGGGTTGGCGTAGCGCTTCTGCATCACCAGGTACGCCGCCTTGGGAACGTCCTGCGCGCGCAGGCCGAGCGACTTCAGGTCGGTCGGCACACCGAGGTCGCGCGCGACCTCCCAGATCAGGCGCGCGGGGTCGTCGTGCCGAAGGGCCCGCTGCATCCGAGCGAGCGCGTCTGCGTGGGCATTGAAGGCGACCACGTGGGGCAGCAGAACCGCGTGCGTCCCTGCGTGCGGCGTGCCGAACGAGCCGCCGAGCACGTGGGCGAGCTTGTGGTGCAGCGCCATGCTGGCGCGCCCCAGCGCCGTGCCGGCCAGGTAGGCGCCGAACAGCGCATCGCTGCGGCCCGACAGACTCGCCGGCGATCCGGCGATCGCACGCATGGCGTCGAGGAGAGGCGCCAAGCTCTGCTCGGCGACGTCCTTGGTCGCGTCGTCGGCATCCTCGGCGTAGAGCGCCTCGACGCTATGGGCCATCGCGTTGAGCAGGCTCTGCAGGCTCATACCGACCGGGAGCTTGGCGCTCAGGGTCGGGTCGTAGACGACGAGCTTGGGCAAGACCCGATCGTCGCGACCGGTGGTCTTGATCCCGTCTTCGGTCAGGCCCCAGATGTTGGTGCGCTCGGAGCCGGCATAGGTCGTGGGCACTGCGGCAACCTTCACGTCCTCGGTGAGCGCCACCGCCTTGGCCACCCCGATCGCCGTGCCACCTCCATGCGCGACGACCCAGTCGGCCTGCTGCTCACGGGCCATCGCGCGGGCCGCTTCCGCCACCTCGCTGGGCACCTGGACGGTCAGGTCGGCGAACACCCCCACCGCAGCATCGCCCAGCGCCGCGGCGATGCGATCGGCGCCGTCGCGATACTTGGGCTGGGCGACCAGCATCACCCGCTTCGCACCGAGGCGCTTCAGCTCGGCCGCGGTATCCGCCTCGCCCCCGGCCCGAAACACGATGCGTTCGGCTCCGTCGTCGATGAAGTCTCGCCTCGCCATCGCGACCATCCTGACTTGCATTCCCGCATTCGCACCTGGCAAAATCGGCACTCGGAGTTGCAGATATGCAAATTCGCTGGGATGACCTCAAAGTGGCTCTTGCGGTCGCTCGCGCGGGTGCTGTGGGCCCTGCGGCGCGTGCGCTCGGCGTGAATGTGACCACGATCTACCGCCGGTTGGAGGCGCTCGAAACCGAGCTGGGCCAGCCGTTGTTCGACCGCCAGCGAGGGTATGCCCTCACCGCTGTCGGCCACGACGTCTTCGAGCACGCGCGCGCGGTCGAGGAAGAGACGCTCGCGCTGCAGCGTCGGGTGATGGGACACGACCGCCAGGCCACGGGTCCGGTCCGCGTCACGATGCCCGAGTCGCTGCTCGAGCTGCTGCTTCCGCTGGTGTGGGCCTTTCGCAACGAACACCCTCGCATCGAGCCCGTGCTCGAGACCGGCGATCGCATGTTCGACCTCCAGCGACGCGAGGCCGACGTCGCGATCCGACCCAGCCCAACCCCGCCCACCGAAGCGGTCGGTCGCCATGTCGCCGCCGTGGGCTGGGCCGCCTACCGCACCGCCGACGCCCCCCACGACGCCCCCTGGCTGGGCTACACGGACGCGCTCGGCGAGGTCGCGGCGGTCGAGTGGCAGCGCCGCCACCACGGCAACGAGACGATCGCGATGCGCCTGAGCACCGTGCCCGCGATGCACACCGCCCTTCGCTTCGGGAAGGGGCGCGGGATGCTCCCGTGCTTCGTCGGCGATCGCGATCCCGATTTGGTCCGGATGGGGGCGCCGATCCCCGAAGCCTCGAGTGCGCTGTGGCTTCTGATCCACGCCGACCTGCGTCGGGCGGCGCGCGTTCGGGCCTTCGTCGACGACCTCTATCCGAAGCTGCGTTCGCTCGCCCCGGTCTTCGAGGGACAGGCGTGACCCCACAGGCAGTTGCGCTACGAGTTGGTCAGTTCGTCGCGTCGCAGACGGTCAGCGCGTCGATCGAGATCTGCGCGCTCATCCCGTCGTTCTCGTAGCGATTGAAGAACAGTCGGACGTCCGCGCTGGCAAGGTCGAACGGCTCGCCGATGGTGACGAGTTCGTCGAACCCATCGGGGCCGCCCGCCTCGACGACGATCATCCCCGGCTCGCCGGCGATCCGGAGCAGGTTTCGGTCTTGATGGGCCGGCGTCACCAAGGGGTCTCCTTCGTCATAGCTGATCACGAAGTTCGGCCCGTCGTACAGGGCATAGATGATGCGCCCTTGGGCATCCTCCCACTGCAGGGCCACCAGCGTGCCCGTGGACGCGGGGAACTGGGCAACGTCGAGCGTGGTGCTGCCGCCGCGGAGGTCGGTGCCGCGTCGCACCCCGAAGTTCGCCGAGCTTCCTTCGCCGCCGGACCAAGAGATGGTCAGAAGACCGGCGTCGAGAATGACGTCGGTGAACACGCCGAGGTCCTCGAAGTCGGGGAACTCCTCGAAGTCGTACGTCTCGCACGAGGCCGTCGTCGGGGTCGAATCATCGGTCGGATCGGTCGGGTCGTCGGGTCCCGACGTCGAGGTGTCATCCGCCGTTTCCGACGTCGTCATCGGCCCAGCGGACATCTCGGTCGTGGTGCCGGAGCTCGGCTCGAGGGTCGTGACACCCGTGGTGCTCCCCGTACCGGCGTCGCCGGTCGAGGCCTGCTCGTCTTCGGCCACGCAGGCGCCCGCGAGGCCCATACCAGCAAAGGTTCCGAAGCGGCGCCCCGACGGACAGGCCTCATCATCGAAGCTGCAGTAGCCCGCGTCTTCACAAACCCCGGGCTGGCCCCCGCGACTGCAGTCGGCATCGTCGCCGCATGCGAACACCGAGGGGCTAGAGCAGCCGCTCACCACCAGCAGTGACGTGACCACCACCACCCCGGCACGCATACCCCGATCCTAGCAGACTCAGTCGCGGAGCCAGCTCAGAAGATCGCTGCGCATCTGCGCGTAGCTGGGTGCGACGTACAGATGCGCCTGGTAGTCGGTGGGGTCGAAGTCGTCCGCGGCCATCGCCTCGATGTCCCAGGGCCGATGCTCGGCGTCGACGAAGCGCCGCATCTCCCCGAACGAGGACAGGATCCCCGCCCCGTAGACCTTGAGCACGTCGTCCTCCTGCAAGATACCGAACTCGATCGTGTACCAGTAGACGCGGATGAGCGCCTCGATCCGCGCGGCGTCGGCCCGCTGCGCCGCGAGGCCGAAGGCGTGATTGAGCTCGGCGAGCTCGGGGTGAGCCAGCCACGGCACGTGGCCGATGTACTCGTGCACGACGTCGGGCTCGGGCGTGTACAGCGGCTCGCTGTGGTGGCGCATGTACTGAGTGGCCAAGAACCGCTTGTTGCCGAGCTCCTCGAGGAACACGCGCGGCAGGACCAACCCGGCGACCGGCAGCAGGATGAACCCCTGGATCGGCTGGAGCTCGGCATTGACCACCTTGAAGCTGGGAATGGCGTGGTGGTCGAACCGAAACGCCTCGCAGGCCTGCAGGTACGCCCGACACGCCACGCGCCGATGCTCCTGCTCGAGCTCCCCCCACACCGTCTCCCAAACCCCGCGCTCCACCTCGTCGTATTCGACGTTGGGCAGGGGGTCGCCCTCGGAATACTGCTGGGCGAGCGCCGCGATCGCGTTGCGGCGCTGCCGATAGATCGGGTCGTTGAACCCTGGGTGGTCGCGGTCGAGCTCGACCAGCTCGATGCGGGCGCCGGAGAAGCCGCTGGCGTTGGAAGGCTCCACGGGCCGAGGCTACCAGCCGACGGGTGGAGCCGGCACTGCTACCCTGTCGCCCATGCGACGCGCCACCCTGCTCTCCCTCGCCGTTTTGCTGCTCGCATGCGACAAGTCGAGCGAGGCACCGCCGGCGGACACCAAGGCCCCCGCAGCCAAGTCCAGCCCCGAGCCCGCGGCCGCCCCTGCCGACGCCAAGGCCGCGGACGCCAACGCTGCCCCGATCGCCACGGACGCGAAGGCCGTCGTCGGCCAGCCGGCCCCGGACTTCACGCTCACTGGCCTCGACGGAAAAGCCCACGCCCTGTCGGAGTATCGGGGCAAGACGGTCGTCCTGGAGTGGTTCAACCCGCAGTGCCCGTTCGTCAACCATGCGCACACCGAGGGGTCACTCGTCTCGATGGCAAAGGACGAGACCGCCAAGGGCGTGGTGTGGTTGGCGATCAACTCCGGGGCGCCAGGCAAGCAGGGCCACGGTCCCGAGGCGAACACCGAGGGCAAGTCCAAGTACGGGCTCGAGCACCCGATCCTGATGGACGAGACCGGCGCGGTGGGCCAGGCCTACGGCGCCGAGAAGACGCCGCACGTCTATCTCATCGACGCCTCGGGCACCCTGCTCTACCGCGGGGCAATCGACAATGCGCCATTCGGCGAGGTCGACGGCGGCGGAGCCAAAGTCAACTACCTGGGCGCGGCGCTCGAGGAAGTCCGCGGCGGTCAGACCGTCACGACCGCCGAGACCCCGGCCTACGGCTGCACGGTGAAGTACGGATGAATGACGAGCTCGGCGATCGGATGCGGGCGTTCGAGAAGGCCTCGGACCCTGTCGCCCTACCCGACACCTGGCTGCTCGTTCGCCTCGATGGGCGGGGGTTCACCCGGCTCACCGGCGAGCAGCACCACTTCAAGAAGCCCTTCGATCCGATGTTTCGGGCACTGATGATCGAGACGGCGGATGCGCTGATGCAGGACAGCGGGGTGGAAGCCAGGGTTGCGTTGACCCACAGCGATGAGATCACGCTCATCCTCGATCCGAAGACCCAGGTCTTCGGCCGCCGCCTCGGCAAGCTGTCCACCGTGCTCGCCGGCGCGGCATCGTCCCGCTTCTCGCTCAGCCTACGCAGCGCCGCGACGTTCGACGCCCGCGTCTCGCAGCTCCCATCGCTCGAGCACGTGCTCGACTACGTGGCCTGGCGCCAGGCCGACGCCCACCGCAACGCGCTGAGCGGGCACTGCTACTGGGCCCTGCGGCGCGAGGGCAAGACGGCCCGGGAAGCGACGGCGATGCTCGATGGCGCC
>SPJJ01010155.1_pt1 | contig 13771 bp, 15 predicted proteins | sample 3741741 | NCBI WGS metagenome assembly SPJJ01 (sample SAMN10925908, study PRJNA522277) | cold seep metagenome | isolation source: Elba SIP-enriched marine methane seep metagenome, extraction at timepoint T1 | place: Italy: coast of Elba, Mediterranean Sea | collected 2014-05 | reverse complement strand
GGCCGGAACCGGAGGCCGGAACCGGAACCGGAACCGGAACCGGAGGCCGGAACCGGAACCGGAACCGGAACCGGATTACCCGCCGGGGCCGCCGGACAGTGTCACGTAGAGCACGGGTACTGAGATACCGATCAGAATCAGCACCCCACCCCGGCCGAGCAACCCGCGTCTTCCGGGCAACATGAACATCCCCGACACAGCGAGAAACAACAGAATCACCGCGTAGAAGTCGGCGATAAACGTCCACGCCCGCTTGCCTCGGTTGTAGTGCAACCAGTTGGCAACCCGAATGAAGAACCGTGGCTTGCGCCAATGCTGGGTCGCCACACCCTGCTTCAAGTCGACGTAGATCTTCGTGCGATCCATATCGATCTCAATCTCGTTGTCCGACACCTTGTCGAACTTGCGCGGCTTACCGTCGATCTTCAGCTGCGCCAGAATCTCCGCAACAGCATCCCCTACATCATCGGGCAGCGGCGTCGTCAGCTTCTGGGTATTCGTGCCGCTCTTGAAGTTCGGATTCCAATCATCGATGTGATTGATCGCAATTCCCGAGAGCGCGTAGATGAAAGTCAGACCGATGACCAGATAGCCCGCATCGCGATGAACGAACCGTAACCACGCTCGCCAGCGCTTTCGAAGTCGGGTTGCAGAGCGGGCGAGCAGCGGTCGTTCGTCATCGGTCATAGCGTTCTTCCAACCAGGGATCAGCGTGGTTGTTGTAGCCCCGCGTCTCCCAGTATCCGGGCACGTCCTGTTCGACGAAGCGGATGCCATTGAGCCACTTGGCGCTCTTCCAGAAGTACAGATCTGGTACCAGGGCGCGAACCGGTGCGCCGTGCTGACGCGCAAACCTGCGGCCATTGAGCCGGTGCGCGACCATCACGTTCGGCTTCAGCGCATCCTCGATGGTCACGTTCGCGGTATAGCCGTGAGCTGCCTCGAAGATCACATGGCGGGCGCTGGCTTTGACTCCTGCCAAATCCGCCAGGTCGGACAACTTCACGCCGGTCCACAAGCCGCCGAGCATCGACCAGCCGGTCACACAATGAACGTCGGCGCTGGCCTGCACCTCGTTGAGCTTGCGCAAGTCGGCGTAGGTCAGCTCGATTCGCTTCTTGACCTGACCGTGAATCAGCAGGCGATAGTTCGCCGCACTGGGATCACCTTCTTCGCCGCCCATCGGTTTGAGGTTTCGAATCACCCGCTGCCCCGGAGGCAACCGGCGTCGACCATCCGTACGCTTCTCGGCGCGAGCCTTCTTCGACACGGCGTCGCTGGCGAGCCGATACAGACCCCCGCCCAGGGCGATCAACGCGGTGCCGGCGGCGGCCTTCTTGATGAAGTCTCGGCGTTCGCGCAGCAGCTGCAGCTCGGCGGATGCGTCTTTTGGTTTGTCGTCGGACATGCGGCGTTCCTCCTGATCGGCAACGTTACTACGCTGCACGAGCCCGGGGGTTACGCCGATTGTACTAGGAGCGACCGTATACGGGGACCAAAGAACCCGAGGTGAGCTGGTTGTCCGCAGACGCCAAAAACAAAATCGTCGTGGCCATTTGCGCGGGTTTGGGCCACGCATCGTGGTCCGCATCGGGCATGGCGCTGCGATTGTCCGGTGTATCGATAATGGACGGAAGCACAGCGTTGACCAGGATACCGTCGTCTGCCAGCTCCAGGGCCAGAGATTCGGTCATCGCCGTCACCGCGGCCTTCGAGCATGTGTAGCCAACCATGCCGGGCACCGGTGTTACCGCTGGCCGCGCGCCGACATTAACGATGCGTCCGCCGCCGGAGCCGCGCATCGCGCGCGCCGCTTCGCGGCAGCTCAGAAAACACGTCACGGCGTTGCGATTGAACATCTTGTTGAACGCCTCGAGCGACGTGTCGACCAATGGTGACATGTCAAAGCCGCCGGCCAGGTTGATCGACGCCCACACAGTACCGACCGACGCATAGTACTCGGTGACCGCGCGTTCGTCGGTAAGGTCGACGCTGTTGGTCACATGCAGACGCTCGTGACCGCGGGGCGAGAACGACTCGGGGACCGAGTCGAAAAAGTTCGGAATGTGCACGACCGCTCCCGCTTCGAGAAACGCACCGACGACGGCTTCACCCAAGCCGCCGATTCCGCCCGTAATAACTACGTGTTTGTTTTCGTAGGAAGCTGTCATCGCTCGTGGAGTCTAATCCTTAGACGTGCGCGCGAACAGAAAGTTACGGCGCTTTGATTGCAACCGGCAGGATGCCGCGTTATTAGCGGAACATGGTGGATCTCGCGCCAAAAGAAAAACGCCGAAAGCTCAATGTGCTCGTGATCTACAGCATCGAGCCCGCACCCAAGGGAGCCGAGGACCCGGATACGCGCGACCACAAGATCGCTCAGACCGCACGAATCAAGGTCGCCGAGGGCATCGCCAAAGAGATGGTGAGGGTGCTCGAGTTGCACGGCTTCAAAGCCAGCCATGTCAACGTCGAAGACGACCCGGAACGGCTGCGCGATGCCCTGGTCATCGAACGCCCGGACCTGATCATCAACCGGATCGACGAGTTCGAGGGCGATTACACCGAACACGCCAAAGCCATCCCCGCGTTTCTCGATCTCGAGGACTATCCGTACTCCGGGTCCGACACCGCGTGCTTGATCAACTGCGCCAACCGCGTCCACTCGCATCTGTTCCTGGCAGATGCCCGCGTGCCCACGCCCAAGTTCGTATCGGTGCACGACATCAATAGCATCCCCAGCACCGACGGCTTCGACTACCCGCTGATCATCAGCCAGGCCCTCGACGACATCTACGAAGAGGAGGGCCATGAGCACCCGCTGGCCAACCGCGAAGAGGTCGAAGAACGCGCCATCGCCCTGGCCAGTGAATGCACTCCGCCGCTGCTCGTCGAGGAGTTCGTCGAGGGCAAGGTGGTACACGCCATCGTGCTGGGCAATCGCAGCCTCGACGTTTTGCCATTGATCGAAACCGTGTATGCGGCCGACGAGCCAGACGACGGTGACGACGCCGACAGCCCGGCTGCCAACAACGTCGCGTCCGACGACGGCGCTGCCTACGACGGCGATGCCAGCACTGGCGACGCCGGTGATGACCAAGCCACCGTCAACGCCGCCGACGACAACGATGGCCCAGCCACGAGCGCTACGACCGGCGCCGCGGGTGACGAGCCGGCCAAACTCGCAGAGCGCCCGGCGCGCGCGAGCACGTCGATGGAAATTCAGGCCGAGGTGCTCGAAATGCTCGACGTCGATCACCTCGAGATCGCCCGGCTGCCTCAGGACACCGCGGACCGCGTGCGCGCGCTTGCACGCCGATCGTTCCACGCCCTGCACTGCCGCGACATCGCCCAGATCGATTTTCACATCGGCAGCGATGGCAGTCCCCGCGTGGTCAACGTTCGCCCCATGCTGGACCTCGGCCGTCAATCGGCGTTCGGCGTCGCCGCTACCCACACCGAAGCGGGCTACGAAGAGCTTCTGGTGTCCTATGTGAAACTCGCGTGTGAGCGCGCCAAGCTCGATCCCCGCGGTGTGCTATTGCCGCCGCCGCCCAAGCAGGACAGCCCGGCGCCACAACCGCCAGGGAACCAAACCCAGCCAGGGCCGGCAACCGAAGCCGCCGCGGAGCCGAAACCAGAAACGCCGCCGGAATCGGCGGCGCAACCGGAAGTCGCGGACGGCGTAGCCGTCGCAACGGTCGACAGTACGACTACGGAATCGGCGGGAACCCCTCACACGCAGCACTGAACGTATCGAGTGCGTCGCCGAGGGATGACGCCAGATCACCCTGACAGATCGAGCTGAACACAGCGTTCTCGCCGGTGAGGCTGACGAACTGCTTGAGCCGTACCGCCTCGATGGCGTCGCCGAAGTCTGAGCTGCACGAGTTGGGGCCGGCGATGACTGCCGTCGCCCAGCGGCCACGCTCGCCCTTGAGCGCGTCCAGCTTGTCCACGTAGCTCTGAACGGTCTCGATGTTTGGGCCACCGGAGCCACAGGCATCGCTAGCGATGGTGAAGTTGTTGTCCTCGCGCGAACAGTCATCTTCGTCGGTGAGAATAACGATGGCGAGCAGCGCGTCCTCGCGCAGGAAGCCAGCGTTGGTGCCATCTGCGATGCGCTCGTGGAGAGCCCAGTCCATGGAGAGTAGCGGCATCTCGAGGCTGGGACCGCCGGTACCGACCTGGGCCGCGCAGCCGAAGGTGGATGCCAGGTTTGCGTCGCCGCGCTCGAGCCAACGTCGGCTCATGCCGCACTCCTGGCGAAACACACCGTTGTCGCCAGACTCGCTGAACGGTAGCGGTGGGAAGCCCGGGATGCCCGGATCGATCGTGTACGCAAGATCGCGACCAGTCGTCGTCACCGCGACCCGGTAGTCGAGTTGATCGCCAGCCGATGTCATATAGCTGTCGATGAGCGTGGCGAAGGCGGGAAAGTTCGTCGCCAGGTTGCTTTGCTCTTCGGACATGGAGCCCGAATCGTCGACCACGAACAACAGGTCGATCTTCTGACAAGCCTTGGCTGGCGCGGCGTCCACGAACTCCTGCGGATTCTCTCGCGCGTCTGGCTGGAACGGATTGGCGTCGGCGCCTCCGTTATTGAACGGGTCATCGGTCACTGCCGGACCACATCCGAATACAACAGCCGACATAACAACGAGAACTAGCTTCATCCGCATAACAACCTCCCCAGTACAGAGCGGATTGACAATCGAAACCCCAGCGAGGTGGAACAATAACACCAGTTCCATGATCTCGATCGGATTTTTGGAGTATCCGAGAACTTTAGAAAAGGAAAAATTCTAGCGAGTTAACAGAGGTGGGGTCGGGCGGGGAAAACGGCTCAGTGAAATATAATTCTACTTCACAGAGAAGGCGAGAATGCCTTGGAGTCCGGTCGTGTAGACGCCGTCGGTGGGCGACAGCTGGTGGAAGCCCACGTTCAGCCGCACCGAGCAGGTGTTGTCGTGATACTCGCCCTGGGGCCAGCAGTACGACACGAACGGCATCTGCTGGGTCAACTCATTACACACGTCCTCGCCAGTGGCGATGATCGCGTTGCAGGTGTTCTTGCTCATCGGCGTGAGCGACGTCGCCGAACGATTCACCATGAGATGACTGCGCAGGCCCTGCCACTTGTCCTGTTTGACCACGGCGAGACCAGCCTGCTGGTAGTAGTTCTCGATGACGGCTTCGCAACCGTTGAACGGCTCGAGGATGCACTGGGCGTCGCAGCCGTCCCACATCTCATGGTTGCCGTCGTCACACTCTTCGCCCTCGTCCAGCTCACCGTTGCCGCACGTCGTGGCTGCCTGACCAACAGGCTCACCGGAGAAATCCAACGCGTAGAGCCGGCTCAGCTTGCCCTGGTCGTAGTCTTCGTCGCGGAACAGCTCGAGGCGAACCGCGCAGCGTGGCGTGTTGTTGGCGAAAAAGAAGCTCGCTTGCTGGCCGCAATACTGGGTCTCGCCCGATGCCACCAGGTCGTTGCAGATCGTGTTGAGCTGATCGTTCACCGCGTTGCAGCTGTCCCACGTAACGTCGCCGTCCATGGTCGCGCTGTTCAACGAGAAGATCTGATGCTCGATGTTGGTCTCCACGGGCGTCACGGCACCGACGGGATCAAGGCGCTGTTCGACCACGCCACCCACGTCGCCGGGCTCGCCGATAGGCTCGGAAGAGCACGCCCCCAAAAACACGGCCCCGAGAGCCACCGAAGTCCACACACTGATACGCATAACGAGTCTTCTCCTAGTCATGCCCCACCGCTGGGGCAACAGCGTGTCTCGCAAGCCTCGTGCCGGTTCCCCCGCACACATCCCCAGCTACTTAGCTGTGATCCGCCATCAGATATCCGAGGACACGAACCAGTTTTCTGGTGCAAGATGCCGCCGTGCGTGCCGCCGAGTGGAATCACCACAGCGCCTGTTGGCTGGCGTGGCCACGGCCCGAGCCGTGGAAACACGACCTCGCCACGATTGGCGCCAGCTTCGATCAGCTGTGCGCCAGCTTCACCGAGCTGTGCCGAGCCATCGCGGCAAGCGAACCGTTGCGCATCCTGGTCCACGACGATGTCGCCCGCGATCAGGCGGCCGCGGCCCTCAGCGACCTCGAGGTCGAGCTGGTCCCCATACCCTACGGCGACATCTGGCTGCGCGATACCGCGCCGGTGTTCTGCAGCCGCGGAGCTCGCCTCACCGGCGTATGCGGGCGATTCAACGGTTGGGGCGGCGACTACTTGTTCGAGCACGACCCCGAAGTGTCCCGGGCCATCGCCGACCACGTTGGTGCGGAGATCGTCGACCTGGACCTGGTGTTCGAAGGTGGCGCCCTGGAAATGGACGGCACCGGCAACGCGATCACCACCCGCCAGTGCCTACTCAACGACAACCGCAACCCGGGACTGAGCGAAGCAGACGTGTCGGCACGCCTCGGCGCGGCCTTCGGCATCGACCGCCTCACCTGGCTCGACACCGGCTTGCGCAACGATCACACCGACGGCCACGTCGATACGCTGGCGCGATTCGTCGCCCCCGGGGTGGTCGCGATCATGGAGCCGGCCGACAACGACCCCAATCGCGACGTGCTCCTCAGTATCAGCGAGGCCCTGGCAAGCTTCGACCAGGTGCGAGTGCCGTCGCCCGGAGCCGTTAGCCGTATGGACGGCGAGCTGCTGCCAGCCAGTTATCTCAATTTCTACATCTCCAACGGTGCGGTGGTCGTGCCCGTGTACGCTTCGCGCTACGATGACGCCGCCGTGGCCGCCATCGCCGCGGCGTTCCCCGACCGCGAAACCATAGGACTCGACGCGACCACCATCCTTGCCGGTGGCGGCGCGTTTCACTGCCTGACCCAAGAACAACCATGAAGCTGATCGTCGCCGCCATTCAGAGCTCGTTCACCGACGACACCCAACACAACGTCGCTCGCATGGAAGAGCTCACCCACGAGGCCGCCGGTCGCGGCGCCAACGTCGTGTTGCTGCCCGAGCTATTCGAGGGCCACTACTTTCCCAAGACCCAGCGCGAACAGTTGTTCGACCGCGCCAGACCGCTCGAAGGCCACGAGACCATCGCGCGCTTTCAGGCCCTGGCCGAGCAACTCGACATCGTCGTGCCCGTATCGTTCTTCGAGCGCAGCGGTCCCCACTACTTCAACAGCGTGGCCATGATCGATGCCGGTGGCGCCCTGCTCGGCGTCTATCGCAAGAGCCACATCCCCGACGGTCCGGGCTACCAGGAGAAGTTCTACTTCCGTCCCGGCGACACGGGTATTCGGGCGTGGAAGACCCGCTACGGTACCGTGGGCGTCGGCATCTGTTGGGACCAATGGTTTCCAGAGGCCGCGCGAATCATGGCGTTGCAAGGTGCGGACGTACTGCTGTACCCCACGGCGATCGGTTCCGAGCCAGCGGATCCCGGACTGCACACCAAAGACCCGTGGCAACGAGCGATGATCGGCCACGCGGTGAGCAACGTGGTCGGCGTCGTCGCAGCCAATCGCATCGGCGACGAAGACGGCCAGAGCTTCTACGGCCACTCGTTTGCTGCGGACCACCGGGGTGACATCATGGCCGAGTTGACCCATACGGATGAAGGAGTGCTCACCGCCGCCTTCGACCTGGAAGACCTCAAACGGCAACGCGCCTCGTGGGGCTTTTTCCGCGACCGCCGCCCCGACCTGTACAAACCGATCACCGACTAATCGTCAGGAGTCATCGATGAGCGAGCTCGTCAAATACACAAGCGAAGCCGGCGTCGCCACGCTAGAGCTACACAACCCACCCGCCAACGCCTACTCGTACGAGATGTTTCAACAGCTCGACACGGCGATTCTACGCGCACGCATGGACAGCGATGTGCACGTGCTGTTGCTGCGCGGCTCCGGCGATAAGTTCTTCTGCGCCGGCGCCGACATCGCGATGCTCTCGGCCGCGACTCCTGACTTCAAATACTACTTCTGCCTGCACGCCAACGAGACGTTGCTGCGCCTGGAGCAGACGCCCAAGCTGGTCATCGCGGCAATCAACGGCCACTGCGTGGGCGGCGGTCTCGAGGTCGCGATGGGCGCCGACATCCGCATCGCCAAGGCCGGCAAAGCAAAGATCGGTTTGCCCGAAGTCGCCCTGGGTGTGCTCCCCGGTACAGGCGGCACCCAGCGCTTGGCCCGGTTGATCGGCAAGGCCAAAGCGCTCGAGTTGATGGTCGAAGGCAAGACCGTCGGCGTCGACCGCGCCAAGGAGCTCGGCATCGTCAACGACGTCTACGATGCAGAAGAGTTCCTGCCCAAGGTCTACGAATACGCGCGCTCGTTCTGCCCGCCGAACCGCGCCTCCCGCGCGGTCGGACACATCAAACGAGCCGTGCAGACAGGCGCCGAGCTCACCCTGGAGACCGGGTTGGCCCTGGAACGAGAGCTGCAACAGCGCTTGTTCACGTCCGCCGACGCCAAAGAGGGCATCGGCGCGTTCGTCGACAAACGCAAGGCCGAATTTTCGGGCGAATAACCCCGACCCATACGCTACAACTGACCTATGGGAATCTTTGCACGGGCAGTCATCTCCGGCTTCGGCTTCACCCTGGGCGCAGCCCTGTTCAAACGAGTCAGCAAGCAACTCGGCCTGGACGACGGGGACAAAACCGAAGCGCCGGCCCACCCGGTGGAAGCCAGCGCCGATGAAGACGGCGACACCTAGTCGCGCTTTACTTCGCCGCGATCATTTGGAACACTCCGCCTAGGTGTCCCCCGTGCAAGAGACGAGCATTGCTCCAGGGTTGCTCCTGGCGATGCCGCACTTGATCGACCCGAACTTCAGCCGCGCTGTCGTGCTGATGGTCGAACACAACGACCAGGGCTCCTTCGGCCTTGTCGTCAACCAGCCCAGCGACATCGACGCCTCCACCCTGCTCAATGCTCTCAACATCGACTGGCGCGGCAAGCCCAATACCATGGTGTGGTCCGGCGGCCCCGTCATGCCGACCAGCGGCTGGGTACTCCACGGCCCATGCGCTGTCCCCGCAAACGAACATGCCACCCTCGAAACCGGCGGCACCATCCAGTTGGTCGAGGGCGTCGCGCTGTCCACGTCCCCCGAGACCCTCAAGGCAATCGCCGAGGAACCACCGTCGCAGGTGCGCCTGCTGTTGGGCTACTCCGGGTGGGGGCCAGGCCAGCTCGCCGGAGAGATGGCCCGGGGTTCGTGGCTGCACGCGGACCTCACTGGCGAAATCGTGTTCAACACCGAACCCGACAAGATGTGGGAAACCGCCCTGCGCACCCTCGGAATCGACCCCGAGTCTATTGTCCAGACCCACGGCATTCACTGATACTCGGCTGGTAGTCCGAGAATCAGCATGAAACTCGACGATTTCGAAGCTGTATTTCGCAGCTCTGTCAAAGACCGGTTCCATTACGAGGAGCCCCAGGTCAACAGCGTGCTGTTGGTCACCGACATGGACAAGGAGGCCGCCGCCGAGCTCGAAGCGGTGGTCAAACCGTTCGTCGAAGGCCTGGTGTTCAGCGATCTGGGTTGGCGCACCATCGCCCGGGACGAGTACAGCAACGTGCCCGAGCTGGTCGGCCTGGTCGGCAACCAGGCCAGCGACTTGATCGTCACCTATCGCCACATCAATGGCGCGATCAAGGATCTGCCTCACTCCCTCGGCTCCTACGTGGACTCGCTCACCCAGGCGACCAGCGTACCGGTGCTCCTGTTGCCCCCGCCCACCGGCGAGCGCTTCGCCGCGACCATGGAGCGCCCGCGCAAAGTCCTGGTCGTCACCGATCACATCCAGGGCGACGACCGATTGGTCAACTGGGGGGTGTTCGTATGCCCGGACGAGGGCGAGCTGTTGTTGGCGCACGTTGAAGACGACGCTACCTTCCAGCGCTATGAACAAATCATCGGCATGATTCCGGACATCGATACGGCGACGTTCATCGAGCGCGTCCGCACCAAGCTGCTCGATCGCCCGGAGTTCTACATCAACACCATCGCCGAGGCCCTGCGCGAACGAAACCAGGAACGGGTCACGCCACTGGTCACCATGGGCCACGCCCTGAGTGACTACAAGCGCATCATCTCCGAACACAACGTCGATCTGATCGTGCTCAATACCAAAGACGACAACCAATTGGCTATGCACGGCATGGCCTACGCGATCTCGGTCGAGATTCAGTACTGCCCGCTGCTGCTGCTGTGATGACCGGTTCCGCTGTCAACATCGCCAGCGCGGGCTCCGGCGCGGCACCGGCTGGATACGTCACGTACGTGTTCTTGGCGGTCCTCGTCGGCATGATCGCCGCGCTCGCCCTGGAAGAGAAAATCCACGCCAAGAAGTCGATGATCACCGGCTTCTTCGCGGTGGTCGCGCTGCTGCTCGGCGCAATGTTCGACATTTTACCCAAGGGCGACGCGCTCACCCTGCCCGGCAGCAAGCACGCTCTACCGGTGTACATCCCGGCCATCGAGTGGGAAGTCATCGCCATCATCCTGGGCTCCAGCCTGTTCATCGATGTGGTGTCGCGTTCGGGCATCTTCACCTGGACGGCGATTCGTCTGACCAAGGTGTCCGGAGGCGATCCGCGCCGGCTACTCATCTACTACTGCGTACTCACCGTGGTGTTCTCGGCGGTGCTCAACAACGTCACCGCGATGATCATCATCGGCTCGCTCACGGCGGTGTCCCTGTCGAAGCTCGAACGCAAGGACCTGATGCTGGCGTTCCTGCTGACCGAAGGGTTCATGACCAACATCGGTGGTCTGCTCACCCTGATCAGCTCGGTGCCCAACATCATCCTCGGCAGCATGGCGGGCATCAGCTTCATCAAGTTCTTCATCGTCGCCGCACCCTACGTCGTCGTCGCTACAACGGTCACCATCTGGTTGGCGACCAGACTGTTCGGCATCAAAGGCCTCGAGACCGACGAAGAGCGGGCCGCGGCAGAAGAGCTGGTGGCGTCGTTCGACGAACGAGACGGTATCGATAGCCAGTCGTTCTTCGTGTTGTCCTGGTTCTTGCTAGCGGGCTTCATCGGCGTCATCGCCACCACCGAGTGGATGCCCTACGTCAAGCAACTGGGCATGGGCTACGTCGCCATGGGCTTCGCCATCATCGCAATGCTGCGCTACAAGCACGAGGTCGACAAGAGCTACGCTGCCATCGACTGGGACCTACTCGCGTTCTTTGCGTACCTGTTCGTGGTCATCAATGTCATGGAGCACGCCCATGTGCTGGCGCTGATCGGCGACGGCATCAAGCAACTGATGGCCCTGGGCCAGATCGGCGGTGGCGTCGCCCTGTTGTGGAGCTCGGCCGCAGCTAGCTCGCTGACTGACAACGTGCCCCTGGCCGCGGTCATGGGCAACATCCTGACCACCGCCGGTCCCCACGACTCTGACTGGTGGTTCACCATCTTCGGCACCAACCTGGGCGGCAACTTCACGCCCATCGGCTCGGCCAGCACCGTCGTCGCGGTATCGATCATCCACCGCCAGAACCTCAAGCTCAACTTCGGCGGCTTCGTGGTCAAAGCGCTACCATTCGCCATCGCCCAACTGATCGTGGCGACCGGCTATGTGATTCTTGCCGACGCGGTCGGCCTGTTATAGGCCCATCTGCTTGGCGATGATCACCTTCATGATCTCGTTGGTGCCGGCGAAGATGCGCTGGACCCGAGCATCCATGTAAGCGCGAGTCACCGGATACTCCAACATATAGCCGTAGCCGCCGAAGAACTGCAGGCAGTCGTCGACGACCTCGCCCAGCATCTCGCTGTGCCACAGCTTGGCGATGGAGCATTCCTTGATCAGGTGTTTGCCAGCGGTGTGTTCGCTGAGCACCTTGTCGATGAACGCCCGACCGACCTCGACCTTGGCCGCGCACTCGGCCAGCTTGAACTTGGTGTTCTGAAACTTGCTGATCGGCTTGCCGAACGCCGTGCGGTCCTTGCAGTACTCGATGGTATCGGCCAGTACGCGTTCCGCAGACGCCTGACAGGCGATGCCGACGCACAGGCGTTCCTGCTGCAAGTTGGTCATCAACTGCATGAACCCGGCGCCCTCTTCGCCGAGACGATTGGCAGCGGGAACGCGACAGTCCTCGAACGCCAGCTCGGAGGTGTCCTGAGACGCCATACCCATCTTCTCGAGCTTCTTGCCCTTGGTGAATCCAGGCGTATCCGCCTCGATGACGAACAGCGAGATTCCGCGGTGGGAGTTCTTGGGATCCGGATCAGTCTTGGCGGCGACCACGACCAGGTCGCACAGCTGACCGTTGGAGATGAACGTCTTGGCGCCGTTGATGATGTAGTCGTCGCCGTCGCGAACAGCCGACGTGGTCATACCCGCCAGGTCGGAGCCAGTGCCGGGCTCGGTCATGGCGAGCGCGGTAATGATCTCGCCCGAGATGCAGCCGGGGATCCACCGCTTCTTCTGGTCGTCGTTACCAAAGTTGTACAGGTACGGCACGATGATGTCCGAGTGCAGGGACATGGCGAACCCCGACTCGTAGACCTGGGCCAGCTCTTCCATGATGACCGCGGAGTGCAGAAAGTCTCCCCCCGGACCGCCATCCTCCTCCTGGATCCATGGGCACAAGAACCCGGCGGCGCCGGCTTTGCGCCAGGCCTCCCGATCGACGATGCCATTTTCGCGCCAGCGCGCCTGATTGGGCGCGACTTCGCGGGCAATGAACGTCTGAAACGCCTTGCGGAACAGGTCGTGTTCTTCCGAGAACAATGTGCGGTCCATCGCGATCCTCCAAACGTGACGATTGCCGCAGGCTAACACACGCTTCGTGGCCCTACTGCGGGTTTTGTGACCCGCGCCGGCTGTGCCCGCGACGGCCTCTTGTTACCCTCGTCCAGTTGGACAGCTTATCAGGGGAGACACTAATGCGAGCACGATTCAAGACATCCGCCATCATGGCAACACTGCTACTAGCACTCGCCCCGGCATGCGGCGACGACGACGGCGGCGAGACCGCCGACGCCATGAACAACAACACCGCCGACGCCATGAACAACAACAACCCGGACGCCATGCAGGTCGAAACCTGCACGACGGATCTGGCCCCGACGGGCGACACAGATCTCGTCATGTCCGAGATCTCGCCGGGCAACTACATAGAACTCTACAACGCCGGGAGTACAGCTGTGGATCTAAGCACGGTCAGCCACCAGCTGTGCTCCCCGTTCGCGTATGCGGGGTTGAGCAACCTCGCCCCAGAGAAAACAATCCAACCTGGCGGCTTCGCGACTGTTCCGTGGCCCCCCAACTTCAGCGACAACGCCGCAATGGGGCAAGTAATGCTGTACGTAGACAGCCGATTCGACAACGACTCGTCGATCATCGACTTCGTATGCTGGGGAAGCCACGGGCCCGCGCGTCAGCCACAGGCGGAAGCGGTCGGAGAATGGAGCGGCGGCTGCGCCCCCGCACTGACCAATGGCTCGATTCACCGAAACATGGCGAGCGCCGGTACCACTGCGTCGGACTATGACTCCACCGCTGCCGGTTCCCCGGTGAACTGCTCGCAACCGTAACGATGCAATAAATCCGCAACCCCCACTCGCGCTCGGCGATAACCCGTTCATGACACATAGAAACGCAATGTTGCTGAACGCGCAGTTGGTCATCGCGGCCATCGCCATGGTCGCAGCTGGCTGCGGGACCAACAGGGCGGAAGTCCAGTGCGAAGAAGACCAAAACTGTCGCCGGACCCCTGGTGGTCTATGCGAGACCTACGTCGCAACTCAGAACAAGTGG
>SPJJ01035716.1_pt1 | contig 13799 bp, 13 predicted proteins | sample 3741741 | NCBI WGS metagenome assembly SPJJ01 (sample SAMN10925908, study PRJNA522277) | cold seep metagenome | isolation source: Elba SIP-enriched marine methane seep metagenome, extraction at timepoint T1 | place: Italy: coast of Elba, Mediterranean Sea | collected 2014-05 | reverse complement strand
GTACGGGATGACCTTCCCGCCCGGCGACACTTCGCGGGCAACCGTCACGAAGCGGTCCGGGCAGACGATCAGCGGGTCCGAGTCTCCGCACGTCTTGATCGAGTGCCGAAACTTCGCCTCCGAGTAGCACTCGAGCGTGTCCGTACCGGTGCGCCGCAGCATTTCGGACACGCGGCCGAGCACGCGCGCTCGAGGCTCGAATACGAGGACGCGGGCCGCCATCAACTAGTCCTCGACGCGGGCTGCGAGTCTGTCGAGCAGCTCGACGATCTCTCTGGAGATCTGCAGGCTGTCGGTGTAGGTCGCGACCGCCGACTCCGACGCCCCGGCGTTGTACGCACGAATCGACTCGGCCGCCAATCGATGGAGGCGAGTGTGAGGGGCATCGATGGCGTGGTAGATGTCCGCCGTACCCTCGCCGAGGTCCGAGGGCGAGCTGGACCGGTACCACTCACCCAGCCGGCACTTCGTGTGGTCGACGAACTCCTCCTCTCGGATGACCTCCTTGCCCTCCACCATCCGGCGGAGGCGGTACATCCAGAACAAGTGGTCGACCTTGCACTGCTGCAAGAGTGCCCGTCGACCGATGTCGAGCTTCCCGAGGCAGTTGCGGGTCTCGTTGGCCCGACGAGTGACCGCGTCCACCTCGCTCGAAACGTGACCGATTTCGTCTTTGACGGTCGCCGAACTCCGGCTGATCGTCGAGATGTTGTCGGCAATGTCCGTGACCGCGATTGACTGTTCGTTGATGGCGGAGCCGATGTTGGTGACCTCGTCGTTGACGCGGTCGATGCGAACGACGATGTCATCGATCGCTGCCTTCGCGGCGGAGACCTCTTCGACCGCAGCGTGGGCCGACTCCGAGCCCGACTCGATGCTCTCGGACACGGCGCTCACGTTGCGCTTGATGCTGCTGATGATGCCTTCGATCTCCGAGATCGAGGCTTGTGTCTTCTCTGACAGTCTGCCGACCTCGTGCGCCACGACGGCGAAGCCGCGCCCTGCGTTCCCCGCCCGCGCGGCTTCGATGGAGGCGTTGAGCGCGAGAAGATCCGTCTTGGCGGAGATGTCGTGAACGACGCGAATGATGGTGTCCGCCTGGTCTGCGACGTCGAGGAGGCCGCGCAACGCCTGCGTCGCGTCGCGGAGCACCGCGTCCACGGAGTGGATCTGCGAGACCGTGTTGTCGATGACCGTCGTCCCGTTGGACGCGTGCTCCTTGGCTTCGGCGGCGGCGGCCATCGTGCTCTCGACGTTCTGATTGATCGAGTTGATGGTTGCGCTGAGTTCCTCGCCTGCGCTCGCGATGGTCGAGGAGTAGTCGGCGAGCTGCGCGGCACTGTGGCCGATCTTGTCGACGGCCGCCGACGCATTGGCCAGCGACGTCACGGTGTCCACGACGTTCTCGGAGACCTCACGCAGCGTGTACTGATGAGCGTCGTTGGCCGGCGCGACGTTTGGGTCGGCAGGCGGGGACTTGCGACGGGCTTGGCTGGTCATGCGTGGTTCTCCGGAATCATTCGTTCGCGGCCGCTTTCAGGGTTGGCGGCTCGATCGCGCCCGCCTGGAACGCTGCGCGCTCCCGTCGCAGATCGTCCCGAGACAGGTACCCCAGGTCGACGACCACACCGAGCAGCGGTCGAGACGCGCGGGTCTGAATGGACAGCAACTCGGCGACCTGCCGCGACGTCAGCAAGCCGAGCGCCACCGCGATCTCTCCGAACAGACGGCCCTGCTCGCGCTGTGTCGCAAGCACCTGTTCGACCTCTTGGTCCGTGAGCAACCCCGTCCGTACGGCGATCTGCCCGATGTTGGGGCGGTCGTCGTAGTGACACTCCAAGACCTTCACGAGGTCCGCGGGGCTCAACCGTCCGAGACGTACGAGGTGAAGCAGGAAGAGCATCGCCAGACACCTTGTTCGGCGAGGCCGGAACCGGGGGAAGGTGCAAAATGGGCCGGCCATGGCCCCAGCTTGGTGCTGTAGCCCGACGCCGTTCGACCCCATGAGGAATGAGATGTCCTCCGGCCCTGCTGCGTTCGACCCCGCAGCCGCCCTCGACGCGCTCGTACGGGCGATCGAGAGCGGGTTGGGCGCGTGGACGACCACGGCCTCGAGCCACGAAGACGCGGCGAACCTCACCGGCTACGCCGCGACGATCGAAGCCGCGGGCGACCATCTGTCCGCAACGGTCGACTCCATCTCGTCCAGCATCGACAACACGTCCGTGGCAGCCGACCACGCGCGCATCCGCGTCGACGAGGGGGCCCAAGCCATCGGTACGGCTTCGCAGAAACTCGTGCGCATCAATGATGAGTTCCAGCGCGCCGACGACGTCCTCCGGGAACTCGCAGCCTGCTTCGAAGGAGTCTACGGGATCGTCAAGACCGTCCAGGCGATCTCGGCGAAGACGGATCTCCTCGCATTGAACGCCTCGATCGAGGCTGCCCGTGCGGGCGCGGCTGGTCGAGGCTTCGCGATCGTCGCACAGGAGGTAGGACGCCTCTCCACCCGCACGCGAGAAGCAACCGACGACATCGAAGCCCTGCTGCAACAGCTCAAGAACGGGGTGGCCGACGCTTCGAACACGATCCGAACCGGCGCGCAGAGTGCCAAGCGAGCGGTGGCCGACGTCTCCAGTGGGGTGGAGACGATGGCGTCCGCGAGGGACGACATTCGTGTCGTCGAGGATGCGGTATCGCAGATCCGCGCCGCGGTGTCGGAGCAGACCGACGCCATTGCCGACATCGGCGACAACGTCGGAACCGTGTCGCACCAGAGTCGGTCCATCGAACGAGCGCTGGAGGGCTCGGCCCGTTCCGCTTGGTCGGTGGTTCGGGACGTCGTGAAGGCCAAGGATGCCGTCGCCGGGGGACACGCCACGAACGAGGCCCTTCGTTCCTGCCTGGCCAACCACGCGGTCGAACTCGCCGCTCTGACTCGCAGTCTGCGGCGGGACGCACCCATCCCGGGCGCCTTTGGGGACGAGGCCTGCATCGCCGCGCGGCTGCACGGCCGCGAAGGGTCGAAGGTGGCAGTTCAGCTCGACCGGGAGTTCCACCGTCAGATGCACGAGGCAAAGAACGCCTTGTCCCGGCGGGACGTGAACGCCGCATCGGACCGGCTCCACCGGCTGCGCGCGACACAGGACGAGCTCGCGCGGACACTCGGCATTTCGGGGCCTCTGACCGCCGCCACCGTCGCGATCAAAGATATCGAGCCCGCGGACGCCGTGGCTGTCTTCCGACGGGCCGACGTCGTCGACGTTCGTTCGAGGCAGGAATGGGTCGACGAGCTCGGCCACATCGAGGTGGCCAGGCTCCATCCGTTGAAAGAGGGTTTGGACCGTATGTTGGCTGCCCGGGACAAGCACCGGCCGGTCATCTTCGTGTGCCGGTCGGGCGGTCGTTCGATGAAGGCCGCGATCATGGCCCGCGAACGGGGACACACGGAGATCTACAACCTGGCGGGCGGGATGCTTCGCTGGGTCGCGTGCGGACTTCCCGTCGTCGGCGCTACGTCCAAAGCCGTATAGCCCGTAGGGGCACCCTGTCTACAAGAGACACATCTACGCGGATCGCGCAGATCACCTTGACATGTGGCCATTCGGTGCTACATTGAGAGGGCTGCGTAGCGTTGTGTTTCGCGGGCCCTGGCGGCTCGCGATGGCCGACGCTGCCGGCGGCAGGAACTGAGCCCCAGATGGCTTGGAAGTGCCAGTCAACGGCCAGAGTCGCGATGTTGCGCCAGAGCCGTCCAAAACAACCCGTACCCAGGAGGTCCCATGAGCGAAGCCACCCAGACGTCGTCCACCACCCCAACCCAGCCGAGCATCGCCCCGCTGGTGACACATTCGAAGAAGCAAGAATGGGGACGGGCGTTGCTCTTGTGGCGTCGCGAGGAGAAGCGCGCGTATCAGTTCGAAGACGGCAACATGCGAGTCTTCGCCGAACGCTTCTGTGATTTCTTCGAGCCCACCCATCAGCCCGACCCGGTGCTCCGTCAGCAACTCCGCGAGCGCGCCGTCGCCGACGGGCACGTCAAGGCGCAGGGCAAGAGCACGAGCAAGACGAGCGGAGGCCCCCGCCCAACGGTTGCCGACCAGGTCTCGGTGTTCTCCGTGCTGTTCGAGGACGGCTTCCAAGGTGCTGCCTGGCGCGACGCGTGCCGAGGTCGGGAGAAGGGCAAGGCGCTCAAGCGCCACCTCGACCCCGCGATCGAGCGGGCTCGCGAGGCTCTCGGCGAGGACACGCTCCGCAAGCTCGCGGACGAGGGCAAGCCTGGCGCGGTCCTGGATGCCGTGCTCGACGTCATCGGCCGCACGTCCTTGGCCACCAAGACCCAGCTCGCGGCGATTGGAAAACTCGAAGCGGATGCAGCATTGGCCCACGCGTTCATCGACTTCCTCCATGGCGTCCAGGGGCACGCCCGCGGTCCTCTCGACCGTCTTCGCATGGCGCTGGCCAAGCATGGGCTCAAGGCTGTGCCGTGGACGGTGATCACGGGTGCTCGAGCGCTGCTCTATCCCGATACTCACGTGTTCGTTCGCCCCTCGGCCTTCCGGGAGCAGGCAAAGCTGTTGCTTCCTGGCTTCAAGCTTCCGACCACCCCAACGCCCGATGCCTACGCGCGCGGCCTGGAGATGGCGATCGGTGTTCGGGACAAGCTGCGGGCATCCGGACTTCACCCCCGCGACATGCTCGATGTCGCAGAGTTCATGCGTGTCACGCTCGCACGCTCGGCCAAGGATGAGCTACACGGCGCGATGGCGGAGCGACTGCGAAGCAGCTCCAAGCCCATGCACTGATCGCGAATGCGGCTCGAAAGAAGGGGCACCCCGGTGGGTGTCCCTTCTTTGCGTTCCGGGGATAGACTTCATCCGTGTTCGGTCGCGCTCGGACTGCTGTCGCTCTCCCCCTCCTCCTCTGCCTGGCCTGTGACGGACAACGCAAGCCGGACGAACCTGTCGAGGATGGGATGGCGATGGTGCGCTCCGCTTTGCTCGACGGCAGCAACTGCTACGCAGAGACGCCGCTGCTGTGCATCGAGGACGACGCTTTCGTGAGCGCCGCGATCGAGGCCGCCCTCGAGTCGCGCTGGAACGGGGAGATGCCCAAGATGCGGAAGGACGTCGAGGACGTCATCCGAAGCGCGCGCTCGAAGTATCGCAAGTCGATGCAGTCCCCGGTCGGACTCGAAACGCTCGAAGACATCGTCCAGAAGCGCTACGACGAGCCTGCCGTGGACACGGAGACCGTGCCGGGTATCGTATCGGCCGATCTCGGCGCACTCCCAGGGGAGCTGCGCTCCAATACGAGAGGCGCGTCCGTGGTGCTCTCGAAGACCGACTTCCTCGACGGCTTCGACTGGAAACCCGACGAGGCGGGACGCCAGCTCGCAAAGGTCGCCGACGCGCACCCCGAAGCCAAAGAGATCCGGATCGAGGTGCGCTACCCATCGACGGCCGCTCGCCACTTCGTCTATCGCTATCTCCGAAAGCCAAACATCGTCGTCCATGAGGAGTTGGAGGTTGGCCGCGGGAAGTCGCAGTACGTCTCCAACCCCATCGAAGGAGGCCTCGTCACGCTGCGCGAGGGCAAACTCCGGCTCGGCAAGGATGACGGCAAGAACTGCTACGCAGCTCGCCACCACACCTCCGAAGACTGTCGTCTCACTGACACGTACCGCGAGACCAAGGAGAAAGAGGCCAAGGAGAATAAAAGAGGCCGCTAGGCCCCGCCCATCGGCGACAGTGTGGCTCCGTCGAGCACGAAGCCGCCGGCGTCGTGGAAGTCTGGGACGGTCCGCGGATGCGCGAGCGCCCAGTACGAACACGCGCCGTCGGGCCGCCGGATCACGGCCGTGATCGACGCGGCAGTCACCTCCTCGAAGAGCAGCCGGCCTTCGGCCACGACGTGGACACTGGCGGACTTGCTCACACACGAGACTGCCACGGGCACGTTGAACGCCGATGATCTGCGCTCCCGGTAGGCGCTGAACTCGTAGCGGGTGGCCTGCCCGGTTGGAGAGAAGTTCCACTCGACGTAGCTCGCGTCTCCCCGCGCGAGGAACAGCTCGAGGCACGTGTGCTGGTACAGGCGATGGAAGGGCACCAAGCCCCCGGGCAGGCTCAGGCAGTCCAGGCCGCCGTCGATCCTCAGCTCGAGTCTTTCGCCACGATCCGTAGCCGACATCGACACCGAAAGCGTGTCGACCGTGGGTCCGATGCACGACCCATGTCGATGAAGTGTATGCGGGGGCAACTTCATTTGAGCTCATCCCGTAGCGCGCCACCCCAGAGGGGTCAACGCCCACGCCGCAACCACGATGCACACGAGCAACACGACCATCTGCAGCGGGAACCGAGCCGGCCGGCTCGGCGCGTCGTGGCCACCACCGGGCCTCAGGCAGAGGGCGATGATCAGCAGGGATGCAGCCACGTAGGGCATGGTGTTGAGCAGCGTGATGTTGACGTGCAGCAGCAGCAGCAGCCCGCCCCACACCGCCCGGAGACGTGGACCGAAGAGCAGCAGGAACGCGCCGGTCTCGATCACCAACGTTGCGATCGACGCGGCGATCGCCACCTCGTGCGCGTCGATGATCGCGGCCCGATAGCTGGCGAGCCACCCCCAGTTCGCGATCGGCTGCTGCTCGAGCACCAGGGCTCGAACCTGCGCGCCATCAGCCCACGAGACACCGGTCGTGAGCAGCTTGCTCAGCCCCGACCCCACATAGCCCGCAGCCAGGCAGCCCAGGGCGCCCGCTTCGCCCAGCCGCTCTCGGAGGTCCCGACCCGGCGCGCGCTCGACGTTGTGCGCCCACGCCTGCCCCAGGGTCCAGCCGAGGAGGACCGCCCCCGGGAAGAACGCGTTCCGCGACGGCGAACCGAAGATCTGCGTCTGCCACTCGCTGAGCACCGCGGCGGCAGCGAGGGCCAACAACGCCGACGCGATCGGACGACGATCACGTGCCACCCCGACGAGGCCTGCCAACACGACGGCGAGTAGAATCCAGGCGGCGCCCGGGAGCTCGGCGAGCCAGCGACTGAGACTCCCGGTCGGCGGGTAGCGGACCGGATCACGCGACTGCCACCCGACTTGAAACGCCTCGACGGCCTGCGAGAGGCCAGCGACGACCGCGATGGCGATCCGTAGCGGCGCGCGGTCGCGGCCGTCCCACGGTGATCCCCACAGCGTCACGGATGCCTCCGGGTCGCCCGGCACACGGCGACGAGACAGTCCTCGAACGCACCCGGCTCGTGCACTCGGTAGGCACGGGACACGATCCGGACCTCTTCGGTTCCCGGCCCTGTGTTGGCATCGAGCAGGTGCGACTGATCCCGCGTGACGTAGGACAGCGGCCGGTGGTCCTCTCCGCACGTCGCTTCGAGATCGAGTAGATCGGCCTCCCACTCGCAGCTCCACGCTTCGAACGCGTCGAGCTCGGCCACTCCTCCGCTCGCGTCGACCGCAAGCACGCGGGCGACCACGGCGGGTGCGTGCGCTTGGTACATGTCGAAGACGGATAGCGGGAACAGGTTCCGGGGACCCCGGGCGGCCAGCAGATACGTTGCGAACACGCTCACGGCGACGACCCACGAGAGCGGCACGCGCCGCGTAGGCGTGGACTCGCCGGGCATGGACCAACGCTACAGCAGCGCTGCGCAACAAACCCAGGCCAGCGGTGTCCATGGTTGATATGGCTGCATTGGATGGTGAGGGGCGACCCTGGGGAGCCCTGAAAACCGCGTCGTTCCGGTGGTTTGTGGTCGTCTCGTGTCTGTTCATCGCCCCGATCGAGCCCGTGACCAACCTCGTCATTCCGTGGGTCGGGAACACCGTGTTGGGGTTCGAGGGCGAGCTCTCGGTCGAGATGAGCGGCAGCGGCGACTCGGCGGCGGAATACGCTCGCCTGTTCTTGCACGTGGTGCTGGGCGGGATCGGAGTGGCCATCTGGACCGCGCTGGGCCGACGATGCGCCCGCTACTCCACCCTGCTGCACTGGTTCACATTTGCCCTGCGGCTGGCGGTCGCCATCGCGATGCTCACCTACGGCGCGTCCAAGCTCGCCGAGGGTCAGTTCTCCCCGCCCGGAGACATGCGGCTGTTCCAGACGTACGGAAGTTCATCGCCGATGGGGCTGCTGTGGACGTTCATGGGGCACAGTCCCGCTTACACGATCTTCGCCGGCCTGGCTGGGATCGCCGGCGGGCTGCTGCTGCTATCCCGACGCACCACAACCCTGGGCGCACTGGTCGTCGTCGGTGTGATGGCGAACGTCGTGATGCTCAACTTCTGCTACGACGTCCCGGTCAAGCTGTTCTCGACCCGTCTTCTGGTGTGGGGGTGCTTCATCGCGGCTCTCGACGCACGGCGCCTGGTCGCCGTGTTCGCCAACACAGGCTCCACACAGCCGCACATGCTTCCGCATCTCTACCGAAAGCGGAAGGCTCGGATCGCCGGCCAAGTCGGCAAGGCACTGGTCGCAGCGTTCTTGCTGCTTGCCGCGACCATCGCCCCGATCATGATGAAGGCCGAGACCGACGCCAGCACCAAGGCAATCCAAGGGACCTACGAAGTCAAGACGTATCAGCGTGGCGGCGTGGACGTTCCGCCGCTGGTGACGGACGCCGACCGGTGGCACCGCGTCGTGGTCGAGACCTACGACCGCTTCGTGGTGTTCGGCGCCGACGGAACCCGCACGTTCTACGCGCCCACCCTCGATGAGGACGCCGGCACGTTGACGCTCGTGCACCACCATGACGACGCCGAAGAGACATATGTCTTCGCGTACGCCGTCGACGAGAGCGGTACGATCGACCTCCGCGACGACGAACGGCACATCGTGCTCGAGCAGTACGAGCCCGAGTTCCTGCTCCGGGACCGGGGCTTCCACTGGGTGCAGGAGCATCCGTTCAACCGCTAGCGTGGTTGACGCCCTGCAGCGGCGCGCGCAAGCTACCGGCCGTGACGATCTCCTTCGTCGTCTTCGACTGGGACGGCACGCTCGCCGACTCCAAGGGTCGAATCGTCGACACGCTTCGGCAGGCCCTCACCAGCCTCGGTGCGCCGGCCGGGACGGACGAGGAGCTCGCAGGGGTGATCGGACTCGCCCTCCCCGACTGCGCCGCCGAGCTCGTCCCGGGCTCCGACGAGCGCTTCGCCGAAGCGTTCGTGCAGGCGTATCGCGACACCTGGCTGGCCGCCGACGCGCCGCCTACGGAGACCTTCCCGGGGGTCGCGTCCACACTCGCGGCGATCGCCGACCTCGGCATCCCCATGGCCGTCGCCACCGGGAAGAACCGCGCCGGCCTCGATCGGGAGCTGCGAAACACCGGCCTCGGCTCACACTTCGTCGCCACGCGGACCGCTGACGAGACCCGCTCCAAGCCGCACCCGCAGATGCTCCACGAACTCCTCGGTCAGGTCGGTACGCCAGCCGAGGAGGCGATCCTGGTCGGCGACAGTCACTGGGACATGCGGATGGCCGCCGCCGCATCGGTCCGGGCCGTGGCGGTCAGCTACGGTGCACAGCCTCTCGAGCGGCTTCTCGAGCACGACCCTTGGCACCATATCGACCGGATCGAGCAGCTGCTCGAGAGGCTGTAAGCTCGGGTCAGGCGTGGGCAAGGGCAAGGCACTCTCGGTCCGAGCGATCCGCACGGCGGCCACGAAGGCGAAGAAGCAAAACGACGAGCCCGGGCTGGACGCGATCTGGTCCACCGCAGGCTGGCTCGTCCCGGTGCAGGGGGTCGTGCTGACGGTCGCGGGCGTGGGCGTGTTCGAGAGCCTCGGGATCGCGGTGGCCACCACGCTCGGCTTCCTGTTCGCGAGCCCGTTCGTGGCCGGCGTGCTCGAGGCGTTCATCCCCAAGCCCAACTCCGACCGCCTCGCGTGGGTCACCATGGTCGGCCTCGCCGGCGTGGGTTGGTATGCGGCCGGGGGGCTCGTTCCCGCCGTCGCACTCGCGGCCGTCGGGCTCCCGCTGTTCGTCTATCAGCACCGGCGCCACAGCGCCCCCAAGGCCGCGCAAGCCAACCACGTGCTTCCGCCCGCGCTCACCGAGCGTCTCGCGGCGCTGCCGGGCGACATCCCGGAGTCGCTTCAACGTCGGCTCGATGGCGCGCTCGCGTCGGTCGAGAGCCTGCACACACTTCATGCTGATCTCCCGGACGGAGGTGCCCTGTGGTCCGATGCCATCACCTGTACACAGCGTGTGGTGGATCGCGCTCAGGCTGCACTTCGATTGATGGCGCTCCCGCAGCAGAGCGACGAGATCGGGGACGCGATCGGGGCCATCGAGGGCCAGATCGACGGGTTGGCGCAGCAACTCTCCGAGGCCGTCGACGCGGCGGGCCGGTACGTCGCCCTCGATCGCGACCAAGGGTTGGAGGAACTCACCGAGCGCGCGGAAGCGCTACACGCCTTGGCCGAAGCGACCGAGGAAGTCGAAGACGCGCTGCGATGATGCACCTATAGTCCGCCGATGGTCTCCACAGAACGCGGTGTCCAGCTTCCGTCCGACACGACCGCCTCCGCCCTGCTGCACGACCTGCTGCGCAAGGCGTGCGATCACTTCGACGACTTGAGCCACGTACAGATGCCCGCGAGCAGCAAGGGCTTCCGCAAGGTGTTCGCCGAGGTCGTGCCTGCGTTCGAGGCGGCCCGCGTCGCGAGCAAGGACCGCTCGGCGATCGCTCGCCGCATCGCGCTGGAAGCCGCATCGGCGCTCGTCTACCGCGACGAGGACGGCAACGACCAGAAGCTCGCCGACTACCTCGGTGGCGACCCTGCTCGGCCGCTGCCCTTGAGCGTGCAGTCCGGCACCTCGACCGAGCCATTCTCGCTCGAGATCCCCTGCGACGGAGAGGTCTTCCGCGGGTCCGCCCTCGCCAGACTCGTCGACCGCCTCGAGGCCGAGAACGGCGTGACCTCAGGCGCCGCGCGGGCGCTTCGTTGGGCGAGCGAGGCCGACCTCGACCTCCAGGGCCGGAAGATCGTGCTGCTCGGCGCCGGTGCCGAGCTGGCTCCGACCCCCCTGTTGCTCGCCGCTGGCGCGGACGTGCTCTGGATCGACATCGCCGACCCCGAGATCGACCCGGCCACGCATCGAGGGACGCTCCGCCACGTCGAGGGCGGCGCGGACCTCCTCACCCAGCCCAAGGAAATCCTCGCCACGATCAAGGACTTCGCCGGTGACGAGAAGATCTCGATCGGCATGTTTGCGTACGCGGCCGGCAAGGGGCGGGAATGGAGGCTCGAAGCAGCCATGAACGCAATCGCCAACGCGCTCCCACGTGGGACCGTCGAGGCGGTGGGCCTCTACATCTCCCCCACCTCCGCCGCTTCGGTGCAGTCCAGCGACGCCGAAGCGGGCGAACGCCGCAAGTCCGGTGCGCCTGTCTGGCAGAAAGTGCTCTCCAAGACCGGCGCTCTGGGTCCGGCCTTCGCAGAGAGGGGAGGCAGAAGCGTCTCGCGGGCGATCGTTCCGATCCAAGGTGCGAGCTACCAAGCGGCTCAGTACATCGCCAAGGCGCTGGCCGCGGAGGCCTTCGCCACGTCGCGCCGCATCGGCAAGGTGTCGGCCAACGTCGCGGGCATCACCAACACCCGCTCGATGAGTCTCCCCGTCTTCCAAGCCGGGTTCGTCGGCGCGAAGCTGTTCGGCATCCGCATCTTCGACACCGACACCACCCGCTGGCTGGCCGGGCTGCTGCTCATGCACGACTGGCTCAACCGCGACACCGCATCCGAAGATCCCCAGGTGCTGTTCGAGCGTCAGATCCACGGCGGTGTCTACACGACCGGCTACCAGCTGATCGACGTCATCAAGTACGCCGCGATCTACGGCTTCGCCCGCAAGCCTTCGCTCATCGCCGCCATGGCGCGCAGCTAGAGCGCTGATCGGTTTGGAACGGCCTTCAGTGCTCTAGCCCAGCTCTTCGGCCACCGCGGCAAGGAGCTCGCGGGGGAGGAACGGCTTGCGAAGCACGCGACCGCGTAGATCGCCCTTGGGATCGTAGCCGGTCATGAACATCACGGGTACGCCGGACTGAAGCTCGGCGGCGAGCTCCGCCACGCGACGCCCGCCCCCGCCCGGCATCGAGACGTCGGTCAACACGACGTCCGGCCTCTGCGAGGCGAGGATGTCCGCAGCTTCTTCAGGGCCGTTGGCGACGAGCACCGTGTGGCCGTGCCGTGCCAGTGTCCGGGCCGTCACCCTGCGAACGTGCTCGTTGTCCTCGACCACGAGAATCGTCCCGAGACCCTTGGGCTTGGCGACGGGCTCGTCGGCACGCTCCCCGGCCACGCTCGTCGCGGTCATCGGGAGCTCGATGCGAACTTCAGAACCGCCTTCGGGCGGGCTCTCCAAGCTGACCGTTCCGCCGAGGCCGACGATCACCGAATTGACCATCGCCAGCCCGATGCCGGAGCCCTCGCCGACCGACTTCGTGGTGAAGAATGGATCGAACGCCCGTGCCATCACGTCCGGGGCCATCCCTGGGCCTTCGTCCATGACCCGCAGCCGAACGCGCTCGCCCTCGACCTCGGTGCGCACGGTGACCGTCCCACCATCTGGCATGGCGTCCCGTGCATTCGCGAACAGGTTGAGCAGCACCTGATGCAGCTCGGCCGGGTCGGCCACGATCGAGACGGGTCGGTCGAGCAGCTCGAAAGCGATCGAGACGTCGTCGCCGAGGATCCTGTGCGCCCACGTCGACATGTCCCGGATCGTGGCGGTGAGATCGATCGGTCTGGGCTGACTCGGACCCCGCCGCCCGACCGACAGCAAACGCTGCACGAGGTCGGCACCGGAGTGCACGGCGGTCACGATCTGGTCGAGTCGGTCGTCGGGCCTCTCGCGCGCCAGCTCCTCGGCGCTCGTGAGCATCACCGTCATCAGGTTGTTGAAGTCGTGGGCCACCCCAGCCGCGAATCGACCGATCGACTTGAGGGTCTCCGAGACGCGAAGCTGCTGCTCGAGCTGCGCGCGTTCGGTGACGTCCTGGATGACGCCGATGTGAGGGGTGAGCTCCGGATCCGCGGTGCTGATGACGTGCGTCACGAACGTCCGCCACTCGCCATCGGGTCGCCGCGCACGGAACTGGACGGGCCCGGCCATTTGTTTCTCGCGAACGATCTCGCGAATGCCGGCGAACGCCGGAAGGTCTTCGGGATGAAGCATCTCGACGAACGCATCGCTGCTCAGGGGCTCATCCACGCCCAGAACTTCTGAGAGTCCGCGCGACCATTCGGCCGTGTCGGTGACCGGGTCCCACACGAACGTTCCGCTACGGGCGATGCGCTGCGAAAGATCGAGGAGCTGTCGCGCCCGCTCGACCTCGGTCTGCCGCGCGACGTCTTCGGTGCAATCGAAAACCGTACCGACGACCCGGACCAGCCGACCGTCCGCATCGAAAGCCGGCCGGCCGCGCGCGTGCAGCATTCGCACCTCACCGCCCGAAAGGACGACGCGGAACTCCAACGACTCGGGAGCGTTCCCGTTCTTTGCGTCGGCCAGCTCACGACCGAACGGCTCGCGGTCGGCTAGAACAGCCGCTCGCGGGCGGTATCGGTAATTGCCAGGACGCCGGGGTGACGGATCCGGCGCTCGGTGGAGATCGCGTAGAACCGCTCCGTGATTCCAGTCAGCTCGCCAATCACTTCGACCCCATAAGTTCGGGTCACCGCGTCGACGATGACGGTGGGAATCGCAAACGCTCCCAGCCCGTCGGCGCCCAGGCCGAGCCTCACCGGGTGCTGCTCGAGGTCGGGCCCGAGATCTCCGCACAGCCCGTGTT
>SPJJ01042578.1_pt1 | contig 13822 bp, 12 predicted proteins | sample 3741741 | NCBI WGS metagenome assembly SPJJ01 (sample SAMN10925908, study PRJNA522277) | cold seep metagenome | isolation source: Elba SIP-enriched marine methane seep metagenome, extraction at timepoint T1 | place: Italy: coast of Elba, Mediterranean Sea | collected 2014-05 | reverse complement strand
GACCTCATCGTGCTGGCGTGCCGGCACCGTGCGCTTGAGGTCCACGACGGCCCCTGCGACAGCCGAGACCCTGGCCACATGCTGGCCCATCAACGCGTGCAAGAAGTCCTGCACTTCATCGACGACAGCAGCCTACGCAGCAAGGTGCAGTGGGTAGCTGACGAGCAGCTTGCCGCGCCCGGCCCAGCGCCCGCCTCGACGCCATGCCCGCCGCCTGCGCCAGAGAGGGTCTCCCAGGGTCGGCGTCGGCTCATCGGCATGTTCGTGCCCCCGCTCAAGGAGGCCAAGGGTGCCGACCTCGTGCACCCTGATCGGCTGGACCGTACCCGCATGCAGCAGGTCCCCAAACGCCGTCGGCGCTTGTTGGCCGCTCTGCCCTCGTCGATCGAGGCCCGCACCGCCGCTCGAGCCCAGGAGCAGGTGAGCTTCTTTTCAACGAAGCACCTGTCCGCTGAGGCCTGCACGGCCTGCTCCGTCTGCGTCGCGGTGTGCCCCACCGGGGCGCTACAGGCCCCGCGCAGCCTGCGCGAAATCCGCTTCGATACCAGCCGGTGCACCAAGTGTGGCCTTTGCCATGACGTCTGCGAGCCCAACGCGATCACGTTGGCACCCGAAACCTCACTTGCGGACCTATTGGACTTTGGACCACGGATGTTGGGGCGGCTCGCGGTCGCACCCTGTGCAGAGTGCGGCATGCGCTTTCGCAAGCTGCGGCCTGAGCAGGGGCTCTGCGAACGATGTGAGGACATGGATCGCGAGGCCCTTGAGCTCGCGGGAGGCGGCAGATGATCCAGGACGGCCCCTTGGACCAGCTCGCTCGGCAGCTGGTCATCCCAGCCTCGGCCGGCATCTATCTCGCGAAGAGTGAGATGATCGTGCTGGCTCACCTCAGCGAGGGTAGCCTGCGCGTCAATGAGCGCAGGCGTATGCTCGCGGACGTGCTCAAGTCCCCGGATAACTTGGTCGATCTCGGCCGGCTTATCCAGCGCTTGCGGGACTTCAGCCAAGCCCACATCGACCGCTACGACGAGCTCACGGACAGCTTCCCCAGCCTTGGGCCCATCTTGGCGTCTTGGCGAGACAAGGCCTCAAAGACCATCGAACTGCTGGCCGAAGTTCAGGAGGAACTTGAAGATGAGCCCAGCGGTGGTTGACAGAATATGATGACCGGTCCATTTTAGCTCCATGAAGAAGGGTGAGCAGACGCGGGCTCGGTTGGTACAGACCGCGCGCCGTCTCTTTGAATCCCAGGGCTACGCCGCCACAGGCCTGCAACAGCTGCTCGCGGAGAGTAAGACCCCGAGGGGCTCGTTCTACTTTCACTTCCCTGGCGGCAAGGAGGACGTGGCCGCCGCCGTCGTGCAAGCCCACGCCGAGGCCTACGCGGATGGTCTCGACGCAATCTTTGATCAAGCACCCGACGCGCTGAGCGCAGCCGAGGCCTCCTTGGACCTGCTGGGCGCGCAGGTCTCCCAATCGGAGTGCCGGGCGGGCTGCCCCGTCGGCGCCATCACCCTAGAGATGGCCAACCACAGTGAGGCCCTGCGCACGCTTACGCGAGCTGCCTTCGATAAGTGGCGACAACAGATCTCCCTTCGCCTTCAAGCGGAGGGGCATGCCCAAGCCCAGGCGGATACAACGGCTCGGGCCCTGCTTTGTGCCATAGAGGGCGCGCTTTTACTGTGTCGAGCGTACGCAGACCGAGGGCCCCTCGATGATGTTCGGGCTCAGCTGTCGCGCTGGCTCGCCCCTTAAACCCATGCCTGCCTCGGAGGACCTCAATCCATGTCATCCATAAATATGTCGACCGGTCTACAGCTTTTTAGCGTCGTGACGGGAGCGAACGGCTTCATCGCTCGATGGCTCATCACGAAACTCACAAGCCAAGGGCGACCCGTGCTCGCCTTGCTCCGCGATCGCGCCTCAAGGACCCCGGAGCTGCGAGCCTGGATACAAGCGTCTGGCGGCGATGCCAGCCTGGTACACTTCGCAGACTTCGACCTCATGGAGGCCGACTTGGGCCTCAGCCCCGACACCCAACAGCACCTGCAGAACGCGCAGGCTGTCTTTCATCTCGCCGCGAAATTTGGCTTCGGGCTGGATCCGGACGCTACCCGAAAAGCCAACGTGACCGCCGCTGAGCGCCTGCTTGAGTTGGTGGCGCCAAGCCCACACCTGAAGCGATTTGTGCACATCACAGGCTACAGAAGCGCCAGCCCGGCTGCGATGGCCCTCAACATCGATGACGAGTCCGCCCTCGCCGAGTACTACAGGCAGCACGGCAGCTATGAGGCGTCCAAGATGGAGGCCCATGAGCGCGTACGTCGACGCGCCGCGGCTCTGCAGGTCCCCCTGACCCGGATCAGTCCGGCGATGGTCATCGGCGACAGCCGCACCGGACAGACGAGCCAAAGCACGGGCCTGGCCGAAATCCTCGAAAAGCTCTGGCAAGGCCGCTTGCCAGCCATGGTGGGCGGCGCGCACACCTGGCTGCCTGTGGTAGCCGTGGACACCCTGGCTGAGCTGCTCGCTGCCCTGCCCTTCGACGAGGACTCAGCCGGGCAGCACTATGTGGTCTTCGATGATGAGACGCCTCAACTGCCGGAGCTTATCCAGCGCGCGGCCTCAAGAATGCAGCGGACCGCGCCGCGCTGGAGCATGCCCGCAGCCTGGATGCGGCGCATCCCGGAGTCGCTCAGCGGCGTTCATCCCGAGGCTCTGTCCTTCATCAGCGACGATCGCTACGACCCCCAGCCTCTGCAGACCCTGATGGGCCGGCTGAAAATCGAAATGCCGGACGTGCATCGCGGCCTCGACCGCTGGGTGGACTACCTCATCGATACCCACTTTCTGACCCGACCGGCCAAACAACGGCGCAGCGTCACGAGGGCCGGCACGCGCGCCTTCGTGCGCGGCGCCTCGGCCACAGCCCAGGCTGCATTTCTTCACGGTGTGATGCTGAACGAACACTCCTGGGTGCCGGTGAGCGATCGGGTCGGCGTGCCCAGCGTAGCGGTGGACCTGCCCGGCCTTGGTCGCAGCGCACCCAACCCGGCGCCCCCCGGACAGTGGCTGACGGCCGTGCTGGGCGATGCCTCCCAGCCGCTGACCTTGGTCGCGCACTCGCTGGGCACTGCCTTTGCCGTCGACTACGCGGCGCTGCATCCCCGGCGCGTGAAGAGCCTCTTGCTCATCTCTCCCTTCTTCCTGCAGAAGCGACCCTCGTGGCTGCTTCGGCAGTCCTGGTTAATGCAACATGTCTTTCGATGGGCACCACGGCGATGGCTGGCAGAGCCTCTGGAGGGTCCGCTCGACGAGGCCCGCGCCGACGCCCTGGCTCTGCTCGCGAATGCCTCGGTCAGCCGCCACACCGCACGATGGCTGAGCTGGGCGGGCACCGAGCGGGTGCGACGAGCCTACACAGACCGCCTCAGTCAGCTCCAAGTCCCAACCACCTTATTGGTGGGCGAGCATGATCCGGTGCAGGGCTTCATGCCGGATGGGGTGGAGGTGCTCAAGGTTCAAGGGGCCGGCCATCACCCGCAGCTCACGCACCCCGAGCAAGTTGCCCGGGCCGCCACGCAGGCGCTGTCACGCGAGCGTCGATCGCCAGGTGATGTTGGTTTGGCCTACACTTGATGGGTGGAGTGGCTGAACTATCATCATTTGCACTACTTCTGGCTGGTGGTGCGGGAAGGCGGCGTGGTGCCGGCCGCGCGCAAGCTTCGCATCTCGCACCCCACGGTCAGCACCCAGATCCGAAAGCTGGAGGAGGCGCTCGGAGAGACGCTCTTTGACCGCAGCCGCCGCAAGCTCGAGCTGACCGACATCGGCCACACGGTCTACGAATACGCCACCGATATCTTCTCCTTGGGCAAGGAAATGCAAGAGGTCCTGCACGGCAAGACCAGCGATAGGCCGATCCGGCTTAAGGTCGGCATTACGGACGCGATGCCCAAGCTCATTGTGCGCAAGCTCCTGCAGCCTGCCTTGCAGCTGAAGACCCCAGCCCGCCTGGTCTGCCGTGAGGACCGAACGGACCGAGTGCTCGCGGAGTTGGCGCTGGGACACCTCGACGTGGTTCTCGCAGACACCCCGGTGCCCTCGGGCTCGGGGCTCAAGGCCTATAACCACCTATTGGGTGAGTGTGGGGTCTGCTTCTTGGGCACCCCCGAGCTCGTCGAGCGCTACGCTGCCGGCTTTCCGATTTCCTTAGACCAAGCCCCGTTCCTTGCTCCCACCAGCGATTACGTGCTGCGTCGAGCGCTGGAGCTTTGGTTCGATCGAGCCGGGGTGCATCCAGACGTTGTCGCCGAGTTTGAAGACAGCGCCCTGTGCAAAGTTTTTGCCCAGGATGGGCTCGGCGTGTTTGCGGCCCCCAATGTGATCAGCGCGGCCATATGTCAGCAATATGGCTTGCAGGTCATCGGCCGCACCGAGGAGATCACCGAGCGCTTCTATGCCATCACCATGGACCGGCGCCTGAGGAACCCCGCTGTGCTGGCGATCTGCGAGACGGCGCGCACCGAGATCTTCGGGGAAGACGATATGTAATCTATTCCTATATAAGTGTGTCCTTCTTTTGTTCTTGAGAACATATCAGGCCCTCACCAAGAGGTCGTCAGAGGACACCAAAGATGAAGATGAACACCATGCCCCTTGCCACCCTAGCCGCCCTTGCTCTGCCTAGCCTGACCGGCTGCGCAGGTGGCCTGCAGATGAACCACGCCGCGGACCCCCTGCTGCGTCCAGCCAGCTACCAGACTTACGGCATCGTCGGACACGGCGTCGGTCAAGCGGACGCTGATGTACGCATTGAAGAGGCCATTCACGAAGCCATGACGGCCCGCGGATTTACCCACGACAAGCCGGGGCAAGTAGACTTGCTTGTGAGCGTTAAGGTGCTCACGACGATGAAAGCGGAGACAGCCCTCGGCACCGGCCGGCTGGCGGCCGGAGATGGCTTCAACGATGACGGCCTGATGCAACAGCGGCTGGACAAGCTCGTGCTGTTGCAGTTGCAGGATGCGCGAAGCCTAAAAATCGTCTGGGTCGGATGGTCGCAGGCCGCCGTGACGCCCGAGCAGCTCTCCGCGAGAGCCACGGAAGCGGTCTCGGGTCTGCTCAATCGCGTACCGGCGCGCATCTAGTGTGCCCCACGAATCGTGCATCAAGCGGCTAAACTCCTGGCAGCCTGACGGCACCGCGTGGCACGCTCAACTTGGTCCAATCGTGAAGCGCCTGTCATGCCTCATCGCCCTCCTCCTTGCAGCTTGCTCCGACAGCACTGCGACAAGCGACGCAGGCTCTCCTGCAGACACCGACGCACAGGTGACAGACTCAGGAACAGTCCCAGCCATGGACGCAGGTGAAGTCGACGCAGGCGAAGTCGACGCGGGCCCCTCCCGATTAGACCAGTCCTTGGCCGACTTGCTGGCGAGCCTGCCAGAGCCGCCCACCGCGCTCGACGCCGAGCCCGCCGTAGATCCGGCGATCTTTGCGCTCGGCGAGGCGCTCTTCTTCGATCCCATCCTGTCCGGCAACAAGGATACGGCCTGCGCCTCCTGTCACCAGGCCAGCAGCGCGAGCGCCGACGGCCTGCCCCTGGCTCTCGGCACCGGAGCCTCCGGTCGGGGAGCCGAGCGCGCCGAGGGTGAGCGGCCCGCGTGGGCGCGTCGTCACAGCCCAGATCTTTGGAACCGGGGTCGGCTGCACACCCTGTTTTGGGATGGCCGCGTGACGTCGAGCAGCACAACCTCCGGACCACCCGTCCCGACCGGGGTCACGGACCCCTTGGCCATCCAGGCCCTGCACCCCATGCTCGACCCCGCTGAGATGCTGGGGCGGCCCCAGGACATCGCGGTAGACGGCCAGCCCAATGAGCTCGCTGGTCTCAGCCCCGAGCTGGTCTATGCAGGTCTTGTTGCACGCCTGGAGGCGCTGCCTGGCTACGTCACGCTCTTTGAAGCCGCCTACCCAGGCGAGGGCGTGAGTATGCAAGGCATCCTGACCGCCATCGCGGCCTTCGAACGTAGCCGCTTTGACGCGAGCAATACGCCCTGGGACCGGTACCTGCGCGGAGACCTCAGCGCGCTGAACGACGCGGCCAAGCTGGGCGCCCAGGTCTTCTTTGGGGCAGGTAAGTGCGTGCAATGCCACAGCGGCGCCATGCTCACAGATCAGCGCATGCATAACGTCGGGGTGCCGCTGCTGGACCCCGTGGATGAGGGCGCAGGTGCACGCGCAGTCCCGGGCCCGTCCTTTGGATTCCGCACGCCTCCGCTGCGAAACGCCGCCGCGAGCCCGCCCTACATGCACAACGGCACCATGGCGACGCTGCAGGATGTCCTGCGCCACTACTCAAACCCCGAGCTCACGGCCGCCACCTACCAGGGCGAAGCGCTGCCAGAGGACTTGCGGGGCCGCATCGTCAGCACGGCCACGGCCACCGCCCGCCTCGTCGGCGCGCTGTCCGATGACCTGCCGGTCGCAAGCAGCGGCTCTACTCCGGTGGGTCTGTCCAATATTCGTCAATTCCTGCTGCAGCTGGTGGACGAAGAGGCGCTGCAGGGCGCGATGGCTGTGCCCGCAGAGGTCCCCAGCGGTCTCGCCGTGGGCGGATTGTAGATCGTCGACAACCGTCCTGAGCGCCGGCCGCCCGCAGCGCTTCAGACTCGGCGCGACGGCCCGCTGATGCGTCGAGCGACTTCATTGGCGCTCACCACCGCTGCTTCCAAGAGCGGGAATCCTTCAGTGCAATACGACCCGACGAACCAAACGCGGCGCTCAGCCTGCGCGTGCAGGCGGCGGATTGTGCGCACCGCAGGAAGAGTTGCCACGCTGAGCACCGGACGATCCAGCTGCACGACCTTGTGCACACGTTGGGGATCCGGCTGCCGCAGCGGGTTGATGGTCTGAAAGAGCGGCCGAGCCTGGGCCAGCTCAGGCACGATGGCATTCATCCACATGGTGTACATGGGCATCTCGTCCGGCCCACGCATCTGCGCGTTAATCGGCCGCCAGTGCTGCCGCTGGGCCGGCATCAGCGCGGCATCTTCGTGCACCACACACGAAAACTGAGTGTGCTCGAAGGCCTGCAGCGCCGTACGCTCGGCATCGCTGGCGTTAGCCAGTAGCCCAGGAACTCTGTGCACCTGGGTCGCGAAGATGACGTGGTCAAAGCGCGACACTGCATGGTCGGCGGTGCTCAGCTCGACCCCCTCGGGTCCCCGAAGAACCTGCAACACCGGCGTGTCGAGGTGCAGCACGCTGACGTGCGTGCTCAAACGACGCACCACCTCCTGCGTTCCCGAGGCCACTCTCGAAAACCCACGCCCCAGGATGCGCGCAAAGAAATCAATGACCGCCGCGGCCGGCTGAGCGCGAGAGTCAGACAAAGAGCAGGTCAGGATCGCCGAGAGCGTCGGCCATAGTATCTCGTCGCAAAAGCCTGCCGAGTAGCCGCGCTGCCGCAGATAGTCCGCGATATGAACCTCGGGGACCTTGCCGGCGGCGAGGCGCCGCGGTTCATGCAAAAAGAGTCGAGCCCCCGAGGCCGTGCGCAGTATATTTGTGATGATGCTAGCCAGTCGAAGATCGGGCAGGGACAGCGCCCGTCCTGCCCAGTGATGGCTTCGATAGCCAAAGTACGGGCGCGCGCCCAGCTGGCCGTAGCTGGCCGAATAATCCGCCCTTCCGCGCTCAATTCCGGCCTCGGCGTAGAGTCTCAATAGGTTCGGATAGTAACCGCTGCCATAGACTCTCAGTGGTACGTCGACCCGCGCCGTGCCGCCGGGCAGATCGACGTCCACCGAGCTGGAGTCCATGCCTAGGCTGGGTCTGGCCTCATAGAGCTCAACGTGGTGCTCCCGGCCAAGCCGCCAAGCGGCGGTGAGTCCGGCGATGCCGCTTCCAATGACCGCGATGCGCATGGTTCAGCGAGCCCCCCGCACTTGTACCCCATAGCGAGGTGGGGCGGCAGATCAACCGCGCAGCGGGTCATGAAAGCCGAGCACCCATGGCCCCAGCGCCGACCGCACAACGCCCCTAGCCCACGGCTCGGCGCTGAACGGATCGTCGTTGGCCGCGCCTAGCTCTGCGGGCCCCAGGGCCTCGATTTGCACCGCAGCGTGGGTGGCCAGCGCCGCGTCGAGGGCTGAGACGGCATACTCGACCGTATCTGCGAGCACAGATCTCGCCGCCCACTGCACAGCGCACTGTGCAAACTGCGGTGCCGTTTCCTGGGCTCCGGCCCAGGAGGCCGATGGGCACCCATGCAAGGCGGCCACCAACACCTCCGTGTGCTGCCCACAGGGCCGCTGCACGCAGGCCTCGGCCGCGTCGACTAGACTGCGTGCATCTTGCAGGTCGGCCTGCGGGCAAAGGTCGAGGCTCGCCCGGGCCAAGGCGAGCGCCGCCCGCTGAAGTGCAGGCCTACCAAAGACCCCGAGTCGCTCCATCCACCCCTGTACGCTGGTCGATGCTCTGCGAAATCGAAACACCGTTGTGGCCCCCACCGGGTCCCCGCAATACTCAGCGGCGGGCACGCCCAGGTGCCGAAGCAGAGCTGCGCCCTGCCGACTCAAACTTTTGATGCTCAGTCTTTCGCGCAGCTGCTCGGTGCGCTGCTTGGTGCTTCCCAGGGCCCAGCGGCGGCCATACTCCGCCGGTGCCCAGCGTGGGAATACCTCCTGGGGACGGTACAACTGTCCCTCGGCCCATCGACTCATGTACCCATCGCTATGGCCCTGGGCAAAATGCAGGGCCTGAAGCTTGAGCCGCGGCGGCAGGTTCCCCAGCTCAGCCAACTGTCGACGGGTGGCAGGGTTTAAGAGGTAGCGCAGACCGCCGCGCAAGATATCTTGCGTGTGCTCGGGCGCGGAGATCGCGCACATGATCGTCAGTCGGGACTGGCGGCGAAGCAGCTGCAAGGCGAGCTGCTCATACGCAGGAAAGTCCCCCCAGGGCCCTGCGCCGCAGCCGTACCACCCCAGCAGGAGCTGGGCCCGCGACAGCGGCTCGGGCACCCGGCGCTCAAGCTCGGCCGCCAGCTGGGCGGCCACAGGCCAATTCGGGAGTGACTCAAGCTCCGCGTAGCTGACCTCCCATTCACCACGCAGCACGTCGACCGGCGGGGCCTCGGGCAGGAGCTGCCGAAGCACCTTCGGCGCGGCCTGCCGCGCCGAGGCCAAGGCGCCTTGCAGACTGCGGACTGCCGGTGCGTCGCTGCTCGCCAGCAGATGGGGTGGGCGATCGTACAGCCAAAACCATGCTTGGACCGCGGCCATGTCCGCGACCCTGGTGTGCAGAGCCTCGCCATCTACGACAAATGTCAGGCCATCATGCCCCTGCGTCCAGGCGACACCCAGCTCCTCCTCGGGAGCCCTGCTGAAGACAAAGTAGAGCTGCGGCGGCCCGGTCGGGCGGGCACCCGCCGGCCGCTCAGGGCACGGCGATCTCGGACTCACCGCCGCACACAACATGTTGAGGTAGGGCCAGGGCTCGTCGCTGGGCCGCGGCGGCTCGGCCCGCCCTTTGGGCATGTAAAACGAGTACAGCGACCAGTGTTCGTGCTGCCAGCCGGCCACCACATGACGGGCGTCACGGAGCATCTGGAGCACCCGGCGGCAGCTCAGGCTCGCCGGCAGAGGCGGCGGCAAGGACTCCCTCGGCAAGGCAGGTTTCACGGCCCGCGTTGACTGCATCAGCCACTTCGGCCACTTCAGGGGCATGCTCGGCTCCCAATTCCCGGTCGATCTGTCGTGCTCTGCGGCAAACCCCAAGCCCTCAGCACCTGACTCGACCGCCGCGCGAACTTGCTAAGGCACAACTCATCGCTTCGAGACCCAGGGCCTATCCGCTAGGCTGCGCCGCGATGACGAAGCTGTCCGTCAATGTGAACAAGGTCGCTTGGCTGCGAAACAGCCGTGAGGGCGATACGCCCTCGGTCTCAGCCTTCGCAGAGATCGCGCTGGAGGCCGGGGCCGATGGCATCACGGTGCACCCGCGCCCCGACGAGCGCCACATCAGGGCCAGCGATGTCGAGGTGCTGCGCGCGGTCTTGCAACAGCCGCGATGGGCGGAGCGGGAGTTCAACATTGAAGGCAACCCCAAGGAGGGCGCCTTCATGGAGCACTGTCGCCGGGTCCGCCCTGAACAGTGCACCCTCGTGCCCGACACCGTGGGGCAGCTCACCTCTGACCACGGCTGGGATGTCGCAAGTCACGTTGACTTTCTGAAGGATACAGTGGCCGAGCTGCAGAGCCTGGGCTGCCGGGTCAGCCTCTTTGTTGACCCCGTGCCCCAGGCCATCGAGGCCGTGCCCCTCACCGGCGCAGATCGCGTGGAATTATATACCGAAGCCTACGCCAAGGCCTTCGGCGGCCCGGCGGAGACCGCCACCTGGCAACAATTTGCCGATACCGCTGCCCGGGCCCACAGCCTGGGCCTCGGCCTCAACGCCGGTCACGATCTCAACCAGCCCAACCTTCCCCGCTTCCTCGAAATCCCCGAGATTTTGGAGGTATCCATCGGCCACGCTCTGACCGCCGATGCGCTGCACGTGGGTTATGCGCAGGCTGTGCAAGGCTACCTGCGAGCTATGGGTCGCTAGGCGATTTGCCAGGCGGCCTGAATGAGCTCCTGAAGCCGCGCGGGTGAGGTCGCGCTGGTCTTACACATAAAACCCCGCTTGTGCGCAAAGTGCACGTCAGCCTCTGCTTCAACCTTCGAAAAGTCTAAGCCCGCGAAGTCCTCGTAGCGCGAGATACCGTAGCCGGTGCCCCGACGATCGGGATAGACTAAGGCGGCTACGGACTCATGCAGGCCTTCGGCCCGCACATAGCTTGCGACGGCCCGGGAGGGTTCGTCCGCGGCCGGCTCGCTGCGCGGAAGAAAGACAACTTCAAGCTGCTCGTCCTGCCTTTGCAGCGTCCAACGGCTCACCCGCTGAGCCACATAGTCCAGCCGCGCCCGCGCATCCGCGAGGAAGTCCAATAAGTCCTGCCCCACCAGGCGCATATACTCATAGATAGTATCGCCCGGCTGATGCAGCGTGCCCCGAGCAAAGCCCCGCAGAAGCGTCATGTCGATCGGTGAGTTGAGCTGCGAGACGGCGCGGCGCGGGACCCCGAGCCACTGCGCGGTCGCGTTGGGTCCCCTGGAGTCGAACCACTCCGCGGTGGGCAGCCAGTCGCAGAACTGCAGCGCGTCCTCATACAGGCCAAGGTGCTGAAGCAGCAGGCTCAAGCAGCAGGTCGGCGGATGCTCCCGGTCGAAGTGGTGGTGATCGAAGTTCATGCGTTTCGGGTCATGCTCCCCGCCCACATCGAGCACGGCCACCGCCTCGTCGCTGAGGTCCTCAGCCGTCGGCTCCCGGCGGTGCACAGGCACAGCATGCTTGGCGACAAGCACACAGGCTGCGAGCAGCTCATCTTTGTGGGCTCCGCCCGGGTGAGTGACGATTCGACTAAGCATGGCGCATGCTGCCGCGCCGAGACCGCGCCTGTCATGCGTCATCAACCGGCGTGCCGGCCGGGGGCTTGATGCCCGCCTCGGCGGCGATGCAGGGCACAGGGCGCCGGTGGGCCTCAGTGCGGGCCGACAAACTCTGCGACAAATTCGGTGGCCGGAGCCGACTGGAGGGTTTGCAGAGCGCCGCTCTGCACCACCCGCCCCTGCTCAAATACCACCACATGCGCGTCGAGCGCGGCGACATCCCGCACATCGTGGGTGACCATGATCGTCGGACACGGGATGTTCGCAAGGCGTGCTGCGAGCATTGCGCGGACCTTACGCCGGGTGGTCGCATCGAGCGCGGCCAAGGGCTCGTCTAAAAGCAGGAGCTGTGGCTCGACGACGAGGGCCCGAGCGAGGGCCACACGCTGTTGCTCGCCTCCCGAGAGCCCCCCGATGCGACGCTCGGCGAGCGCCTCGCAGCCAAGGTCCTGCAAGACCCGCCGGGCCTGGCGGTGGCGTTGGGCGCGCCCCTGGCGTCGGCGACCCGTGCACAGACCGAAGGCCACGTTGTCGAGGACACTGAGGTGAGTGAAGAGGCCATAACCCTGGGGCAGGTAGCCCATACGCCGGTGCTCCATGGGCACGTGCAGTCCCGCTTGCGTACTGGACAGCACGGTATCCTGCACGGTTATTTCGGCGACCTCGGGGATCACAGCCCCCGCCACCGCGCGAAGGAAGGTTGTCTTGCCGCTGCCATTGGCCCCGATCAGCGCGACAGTGGAGGCGTCTTGAGACTCGAGGTCTACGTCCAATAAAAAGCCGCCCAGGCGCGCCTTCACGGTAGCGCTCCAGCGACTCATCGGGACCTCGCGGCGTACATCAGGGTGGGAAGCACACGAAGCCCAGCCAGCAGCACAACCCCCAACGCGCTCAGGACGAGCGAAAATACCACCGCAAGCTGCACGTCAGACTCCAGGGCAGAGAAGATCGCGAGCGGCATAGTTTGGGTGCTGCCGGGCATGTTGCCGGCAAAGAGCAGCGTAGCGCCGAACTCTCCGAGCGCCCGGGCCCACGCCAATGAGGCTCCGGCCACCAGCCCCGGCAAAGCGATGGGCACCGCGACCCGGAAGAAGGCAGCGGGCGCGGAGGCCCCGAGGGTGCGGGCCACGATGAGCGTATCAGCGTCGACCTTTGCGAAGGCGTTGGCCGCAGCCTGTACAAAGAAGGGCGCCGAGACCACGAGCTGAGCGATGATCACCGCCGAGTCCGTGAAAGGCACGGCCACGTTGATGCTGTCGAGGACCGGGCCCAGCAGGCCCTGTCGACCAAAGGTCTGAAGCAGCGCTACGCCCATCACAGCTGGGGGTATCACGATGGGCAGATCCACAAGCACGGCCACGACGCGTTGGGTGCGTGAGTCGCGGACCGCCAGCCACCACGCCAAGGGCGTGCCCAAGACCACGGTGAGGGCCAGACTGCACAGCGTGGTGCGCAGGCTCAGGACCAGCGCCGGGACAAACATTGGATGTGTGAGTCCCGCGAGCACGGACGAGGGGGAGCTCGACCAGGCCAGCGCGAACACAGGTACAATGAGCAGGCCGATCAGCAGCACACATGCCAGCCCTGCCATCGTCGACAGACCCCGTGTGAACGCTGAACTGCTCACGGCGCACCCTGCAAAAAGCCCTGCTCGCGCAAGATAGATTGCGCAGGCGCGGTTCCGAGGTAGTCTATGAAACGACCCGCGGCATCAGGGTGTGCGCTGAGACGCAGCGCAGCCGCCACGTAGCGGGCTCGCACGTTCAACGACGGGGGGATGTCTATGGCAGCGACCCGCTTCGACGAGACGGCATCGCTTCGATAGACCAAGGCCGCGTTCGCTTCGCCGAGCAGCACCTTCGCACGCACCAGGCGCGCGTTGCTCTCCCTGGAGACAACCCGGGCGCGCACCGTCGAGCCAAACCCAGGCCCGAAGGCAGACTCCGCCTTGTCGAGCACTTGCTCGGCGTAGATCCCCACCGGCACATGGGCGGTGCCCATCACGATGCGCGGGACCCTCTTGAGGTCGGAGAGGGACTCAACCTGGGCGGGGTTGTCACGCGGCACAATGATGACGAGGTCATTTTCTGCAAAGCCTGTGGGCGCTTTGACATGCCCATCAGTCAACAAGCCCTGCACATGCTGCTCATTGGCTGAAGCGAAGACATCCGCCGAGACCCCCTGTTGAATCTGTAAGCTCAGGATCTGGCTGCCGGCAAATACCAGTCGCAGGTCTACTTGCGGATTTCGCCGTTCGTAGTCCGCCTCTATGCGGCGAAAAGCCTCCGTCAGAGACGAGGCCGCGAGCACCCGAATGGGCGTCTTG
>SPJJ01059583.1_pt1 | contig 13829 bp, 9 predicted proteins | sample 3741741 | NCBI WGS metagenome assembly SPJJ01 (sample SAMN10925908, study PRJNA522277) | cold seep metagenome | isolation source: Elba SIP-enriched marine methane seep metagenome, extraction at timepoint T1 | place: Italy: coast of Elba, Mediterranean Sea | collected 2014-05 | reverse complement strand
CCTCGAACACGACACCCATGCCGCCGGCGCCCAGGCGTTTGACCGGCGCGAACCGGTCGGTCCCGGTGAACGTCTCCTGGGTAATGAGCCCGGAGCCGCTGAGGTTGTCTAATCCCATCCCGCCTTATCGCCACCCGCCGTACCCACACCCGACTTCCGCGGCTCCGCCAGCGTATCAAACCGCTCGCAGCCGCCCAAGGCTTAGACTGGTGGCTCGGTCGGCGGCCAACCAGACGGTGCGTCGCCGGGTTCCTGGCGGGGCACAAGATTTCGCTCGTGACGGAACTTGGACAGAGTGGTGTAAACCTGGCGCCTCGCCCGGTTGATGCCACCGAGCGGCCTGTGCTCGGCCAGGCATCGCCACGGGTTGAAAGACAGATCCTCGCCGAAACGCCGGCGTTCCCGAGTATCGAACGTCTGCTGTGGCAGCGTGATCGTGGCGAGCTTGGTGAACGGTGTCCGCCACTGTACCGTCGGGTCCTCCACGGGCTCGCTGCCGGGATCTCGCTGGAACTGGATACTTAGCTCGAATCGGGCCGAGGACGCCGACAGCTGGTCCACCAAGCGTTTGCGCAAGTAGTCCGGCTCACCGGCCGCCCGGCTGGATGTGGGTATGGGGGCGATAGGGGTCAGCCGGTATTTTGCGGCCCGGTCGCCGAACAGGTAGGGCACTGCGCTGAAGTAGCTGCAGCTGAGCAAGTCGCCGATGGTCTTGAACGCCCGGCGGATGTTCATCAGCACGCCCAGATGGCTGGCGAAGAACGCGAGCTTCTGCCAACCGCTACCGAACAGCGCGGCCACCAGCGCGTCGAATTCGGCCACGTCACTCACGATGAACGTGGGGTGACTGACGAATAGGAAGTCGTGGGTCGTGCAGGTCTCCTCGCCGTCGATGAGTTTGGCGCCGTCGACGTCGAGCAGCTTGATAGCGAAACCGCGGATGTCTTTGTCGCCATCATCCTGAACCTTGCCATCGGCGTTGGATAGCCTGACCCAGGCTTTGTGACTTCCCGGTTTGCCAAAGATGCCCACGCGCAGGTCGTCATCCAGGTCGTCGGGGATTTCGAAGCTCGCCTCGACGCAGCCGTGCATCTTGGGGTGGGCATCGCGCAGGGTTTTGCCCGCGTCGTAGTCGCGGTTCATCTTGGCGCGCAGGTTCTGGATCAGGTTGTCGATGTGAACTTGCTCGTTCTGCGGGATCACCTCGAGATCCGGCGTCGGCGTGGCGCCGTGAACCACCGGGCCGGCGAGCATGCGAACCGCAGTAATCGACGGCATGAAGAAGTAGCTGCTGCCGCGCACCCGGACGAAGCGCTCCATGTCCGTCGCCTGGGGCAGGGTATGAACGTCTACATCGGTCTGCGTGGTGAAGGTGCCAGGGACTTCGCCTCGCTCGGCGCCAGCAAACGGGCCGAGTAGGGGGCCGGCACCACTTTGCAGCCCGGCGAACTTCGAGTTGCCGCACCACTGCTGCTGAACGAACTCGAACTGGCGTTCGATGTTGGCGTTGAACGCCAGGAAATGTAGGCCGCGTCGTGCCGGGGCGGCGCCGGCGGCCGCGCGCTCGATCATCGCGGCGGGCCTCAACTCGGCGTCGAGGGGATCGCCGTAGGGGCGCCCGCGGCGGATGATGCGATGCAGATGGGACAAGCGCAGTGATTCTTCGCGGGTCTCGCCGACTTCCCAATCCCGGGGATTGCTGCGCCGCAGATGGGAGCCAAATGGGCAGCGAGCGCCGTAGCGGTCGTTGTGCTGGTTGTTCTCCAGGTAGCCGAAGTCATCCTCGTCCTGGAATCGCGGTTGTTCCGGATCCGCGTCTGGGTGGCGTACCAGGGGGGCGCCACTGGGCCAACGCCCGACCATCTTGCTGGCCACGGTCACCGGATCGGCAATTTCCGTTTGGCGAGCGCAGAAGCTCCAAAACCCTTCCACGTCCTGGGCCAGCTGGCGAAACACCAGATAGCTGCCGTCCAGACCGAAGTTGAAGCCGTTTGCGCTGGTGGGGCCGTGAAATACGTTGCCGTAGCCGTCTCGGTGGCCGAGCAAGAATTCACCAGCGGCGACCGTATTGTTGTGAACCTCCGGCCGACCGCTACCGACGACGATGGGTTGGGCGATGCCATCGCGGAACCCGAAGTGCTCCTTGCGTCCGGCCAGTCTTCGACCTTCGAGCGGATCGACCACGCGTTCCAACCAGGCCGACGCCTCGCCGTGGAGCGTGGCGACCATGGTTTCGACCTGGTCGGCATCATCTGCGTACACCAGCAACACCAGGTCGACCTGACTGTCGTCGGCTCCCCACTCCCAATGGGTACTGTCGTTATCGCCGATATCTCCGTTGATCCGGCGGCGGTAGTCGTCGTGGGACCCCTGAACGAAGGCCAGCGGGAATCGATTGAGTAGACTCTGATCGAGCTGCAACGCCGCCATGCCCCGGTGACTGAATGCGATATTGACGAACGGTTCCCGGGCGTCCACGACCCGCGGGGCCAACGCTGCGGGGGTGAGCGGCAGTGCTGACAGCCAGGTGCGCAACGCGGCAACGTCTGTGTTGGCGCGGACCCGATACATCACGAACCGGGCCTCCGGTTTGTGGCCATACCCGCGCAGCACGATGCCCTGGATGTTGTGCAGCGCCAGGCTGGGCTCGCGGATCGCGTCCTGGCCAGCCAGCTTGTCCGCCGCCGTCTTGTCTACGGAGCGCAAGTAGTGAAGCCAGGTGGCCGCATCCATGGCGTCCGGGTCGCCGAGGCCTCGCCGGATCTGGGTGTTGTCGTTGATGTTGACCACTGACAGGGACGGGTACGCGCCGTACCACACCGCTGTGGGCAGTTGGTGGTACCGGGTCCACGCCAAGAACCGCGCCGCGTCCCGGGAGCCGGCAGCGGTGAGCCAGCGGGTTCGCGGATACCCCTCCGTGTTGCTCCACACGGCAGTCAGGCCGGAGCTGGCTTTGTCGATGAAGTCGCCCAGATAGCTCTGCCACGAAGCGTCGAAGTTGCTCATGAACAACACCCGGCGACCGCCGATGAACGCCCAGCGGGCCATGTGGATCGACGGGATGTCCCCCAGCTTGCCCTTGTTGAACACGTAAGTGGCGGCGTTTTGCAGGTATACGAACACGCCGCGGATGACCAACGCGCGGATGAATCCGGGCTTGACCTGGACCATGTGTGTGAGTTGGTTCTGGTGGTACAGATTTTCGTCCACCGAGGCCCAGCGTTGGCGATCATGACGCTCCACGGTCTCGGCGGGCTCGAACGGTACGTCGTGCTTCTCCTTGTAGCGAAACAGGTACACGCCGATGGCCGGCAACACGACCATGAGCGCTAGCAGACCGCGGGCAAGCCACGCCCACGGCGACGGCAGCAGGACCGCAGCCGCGACCACGGCGCCGTAGACCACGAGTAACACCCGTTTGACCCGGGTCCACAACTTGTCGGCTTTCGCGCTGAGATCCGGTTGCGGGCCGAACGGCGGAACGGATTGACCGGCGGCGTCTAGCTGGGCGATCACCGCGTCGCGCAGCTGGTCCGGACTCATGCGCTGGCCCTCCGGGGTGCGCAATAGGTCCTCGTTGAGCATGGTCTGAACCCGGTCGTGCAACTCCTTCTCGCCCAGGATCTGGTCCCGACTGCGGCCGCTGGAGCCGACGTAGAACGTCTGGGCAGCGACATGGCGCTTCGCCATGAAACGTCGCAGCGCGGCCTTGCCGGTGTAACCGCGGCAATGGGCGAACACCTTGTCGAGGCCGTCGCCCGCCTCGCGTACGAGCTCGTCGATGTGCAGCCGGCGAGCCTCGCGTTCGTTCACCGACGGCTTGCCGACCGGTCCGTCGTAGTTCGTGGACAGCACAAGCAGGGGGGCCGCCGGAGGCGTGGCCGGGTCGCGGTCATCGTCGATCAGGACCAGTCGCGCGTAGTGGATGGTGGTCACCGCATCGAACGGCACCAAGCGCTCGGCGCCATCCTCCCCTCGCATATACGCGTTGGTCTGAGCGGCGATGGTGGCGAGCACCGCGCGCAGCTCCGCCAACCGCTCTGGCACCACTTCAGCGCGCACCAGTAGCGCAAATTGCCGGGTCGCCTGCGTCGGAAGTTGCCCCAAACCCATCCCCCTCGTTCCGCGTCGACCCAGTCGTTGGGTCGTGAACACGAATATATTGCGACCGACCTGCCAAATAAACCCGGTGTGCTAGCTTCGAACCGATGTCGTCGGGTTTTCTTCCGCTGGCATTCGTGGCCGGTGTTCTCATCGGCGCGGCGGGTGCACTGTTACTTCGCCGGCGAGCAGCCGGGGACGAGCCGTCGCCGCGACGCAACTATGGGCTCAAGATCGCCGCGTTGACCGCAATAGCGTCGATCGCGCTCACCCTGGGTGTCGGCTACGCGGTGGTCCGCTACAAGTTTCGCAAGCGCGCTGTCAGCGGCGTCAGCGTCGATCAGGCGGTCAAGACGTTCCGGGCCAGAAAAACCGCCACTCCCGTAGGAGATCCCGGCAAGCGGCCAGCGCCCGGTGTCTACACATATATGGCCTCTGGCTACTACCAACTCGACGTCCCGGTCGTGGGCAAGGATCGGCGTGAGCTACGAGCCAAGACCGTGGCGACGCTGACCCACACCGAAACTTGCTGGCAGTTGTCGCTGCAGTACTTCGCCCAGCACACGTGGGCGGCCGAGTACTGTGCGACTGCCCAGGCGCCGGTAGCCATGGCGGGCTGGAAGCTGCGTAACCAGTACTTCGGGCGCAAGGTGAAGTGGTCGTTCGCATGCTCGCCTGGCGCTCTGGTGCGCGCTGCGGCCAAGCCCGGTGATACGTGGAAACAGACCTGCCGTACGTTGCTCGACGACGGCAGCCCGGCCAAGTCGGCGAGCGTGAGCTACGTGGGCCGCGAACAGCTCAACATAGGTGACGCCAGCATTGCCACCCACCACGTGCAGCGGGTAATCGTATCGTCGGGACAACAGAGCGGGCGCACCGTGCGCCACTTGTGGTTCGGTCCAAAAGGAATGCTGGTACGCCTGCGCGAGACGTCCAAGAGCAGCGGCGTCGCCAGCTTCGAATCGAGCTTCGAGCTGACGCTGGCCGCGTTGACACCGGCGCGTTAACACCGGCGCGTTAACGCACGACCACCGGCTCGGTTTGGAGCACGCCCTCGGCGACCCAGCTTTCGTTGACACCGTCGAAGTCGAAGTCCACGTTGGCCGGTGTGCCCGCGGCTTCCATCAGCTCATCCAGGCGCATGTCCAATCGCGGGACCCGGATCTGACGCGCCATCTCAGGAGACAGGATGCCGATCACCCGGGCGCTCGCCGGCACCCGATCGTCGTCGTCCAGGGTGACGTCGAATAGCACGGCCGAGTCGAGGCGCAGGATCTGCTGGCCGCCGGCGGACAGGCTCAGCTCGAACGATGCACTGGCGACGCCTTGTTCGGTATCGCTCGCACTCACGTCGAACGCGTGTTCGGCCGAAACCTCGCCGACGTCGTCGGCGTAGTGGCCGAGACCACCCCACAAGCGCAGGTCACCAGCGGGCGCGGCGTAGGCACCGATAAACACCGCCTGGCGGTTGGACTGGCGAATTCCGTCGGCGGGCCACTCCAACATGACATCCAGTGCAGCCGGGCGCGTGAACTCGAGGCTATGGACACGACCGGCGTTGTGCTCCGGGGCGGCGCAGCCAACAGCGACCAGCACGAACAGACAACTCACAGCGTACTTGATCATGGATCGATCGTGCCGCGATCTCGGCTTCAACCCAAGTAATGCTTCGGTCACTTTCGCGTCAGCGCCGAGCCGGTTTGTCACGACTCGTGAAGTTGATACGGGTCAACTCAGAACAGCGATTCGCGCGAGTTGCTAGCGCCAATACGCAATGACGGTAGGTCAGCGGAGCGTAGCTCATTCGGTACACCGCCGAACACGACTCGGTCAGCACCCGACCACGCGCACAGCCATTGATCTGGCCTGTCCTCGTTTTCACCGATCCACGCTTCACCGATCCCTGCTATCGACCATTGGAGTCGGCGCTGGCCCATTTGCTCGGCCACGATGCGCATGGCCTGCAGCTCGATGGTGTGCTCGGCCAGGCTCAGACGAGCGAGACCCGCGAAATCTACAGTCACTTTGGCATCCACTCCGGGCAGCGGTGCGTGGGGGCGGCCTACGACCATGACCGCGGGAAGCTCGATGGGGCGCGCGTGCAGGTTGCCAGTGCCCGGGTGATACAGCGCGGTCTCGGCAAACGTGTCGTCGCCGATGACGAACACGGTACGATCGAGGGCGCTGATCGTGTCGCCCACAGAGTAGCGGTCCACCTGGCGCTGAAGACCGCCCGCCAGTCGTGTGACCTGCGAGCGCACCAGCACGGTGTCGCCGTTCGCACGCTCATGAACTGCCGCGTCCGGCTCGCCGCCGGTCCACACGAAATCCCGTAGTCGTACATCGGCGACGGAGCTAGCCACAGGCTCGATGCGCAGGCCGGTCATGCCAGCTCGACCGTCAGCCCGGGCAGCTGCTCGGGAAGCGCCGTCAAGAACCGGCTCAGTGCGGGAGACGACGGCGCGCGCAGACCAACGCGAACGACGCCCAGGGCAGCCGCGGTGCGCAAGCCTTGAAAGGTCTCGCGAAAACTCGGCGCCAGGTCGACCAGGGCACTGACTCTGAGCACGTCCTGGGCGGGACGCTGCGCGTTGATGCGGGCCAGCGCTCGAAGCTCGCGGGTCAACGGCGACGCCGTGGTCAACGCGTTGGCGTCGCAGCTGACGCATAGCTCGGTGGCGCCTGCGCGCCACAACGCCTCCGCATCACCCAGGGCAAGATCGTGGACGCGCACCCAGACGGTCGGCGTGGTCGCCGCGGTGACCCGGGCGAGCACCGCGGCATCGACGACGCTACCGGCATCGACGATGGTCTGGTGCGAGCTGGCCTGGCCGCCGGTTCGCCACGGTGGTGCGACCCGCGCGGGCGGCGCAATGCCGCTACCACCGCGGTGGTCCCAGTACGCGTGCCAGGCGCCGCCGCAGCGGCTGCGCAAGGCGCAGTCGAAACATGCAGCGCCGTGCGCTTTGTTGCCCGCGTTGTCGAGTCCTGGCGGTGCCCCGGCATCCGAGATGCCGCGCCGGCGCGCAGCCGCCTCGTTGGCCTCCACGGAGCGCTCACTGTGGTCGGCCCAGCCAACGCACAGCGGTAGCCCGCAGTACGGGTTGAGCAGGCGCACGCCGTGATGGTCAGCGCGTCGCCGGGCGCGTGGCACTTCGTCGGCCAGCACAGCATAGTCCGGTAGCAGATCCAGGTTGCGCGCCGCGCGGCCGTGGGGCTGCACCGCGGACAGAGAAATCCCTTCGACCGCGGGCAACTCCGCGGCCACGAAGTCGACGTACTCGGCGATCAGTTGTTGGGTCTGGGTGGCGATCACCGGATTGAGCACCACGTGTACGCCGTGCCCGGTCAAGGCGCGGATGCCGCGCATGCAGTCGGCGAACGCGCCGTCTAGCCCAGCCAGTTGGTCGTGCAGGGCCGGCTCGTGGGATAGTAGCGACACGAACCCACCGGTCAGCCCGGCGTCGGCCAGCGCGGCCGCGTAGCCGTCGTCGATCAGCACCGCGTTGGTCTGCAGCTCCACCCAGTCGATGCCTCCCTGGCGTGCGCGCCGAATCAGCGCGAGCAGTCGGTCCCGGTACAACGTGGGCTCGCCGCCGGAAATCGTCACCCCGCGTTGGCCCGAGTCCACGAACACATCCAGCTCCGCCATCACGTCTGCCAGGGGCGGCGTCGGCCGCTCGTAGTCCTCGACGGGGACATTGCAGAACGGACAGCGCTCGTTGCACGCCATGGTCAGGCGCACAAGCCCCTTGGTTCGGTGATTGTGCTCACCGGCAACGGGCAGCTTCGCGCTCATACGGCCAGTATAGACCACGGCGGTTGCGCCGGCCGGGGGATCGTCCTAGGCTGAACCTGGTCTCCGGGGAGAACTCATGAAACGCACCTGTCTAATCGTGTTCGCCGTGCTCGTAGGCACGAGTGCCGTGGCGCTGGCCGACATCAGCATCCGCAAGGGTGGTAGCCAATGGGCCAAGCTCGAAAGCAACGGTAACGTTCGCATCAAGGGCAGCATCGTCGGCAAGGTCGAGTCCAACGGCACTGTGCGCAAACGCGGCAGCATCGTCGGCAAGGTCGAGTCCAACGGCACGATCCGCAAGAGCGGGTCGATCATCGGCAAGATCGAGTCCAGCGGCACCTTGCGCAAGAGCGGGTCGATCATCGGCAAGATCGAGTCCGGTGGCACCATCCGTAAGCGGGGTTCGGTCTGGGGCAGCGCATCCAATTGCTGCGGCGGATTTGGCGGCAAGCGCAACGTGGCCGCGGTGATCGCGTTCTTCTCCAGCGACTTTTTCTAACCGCGAGTCAGCGCAGGGCGGCGGCGCGGATGTCCTGAGCGGTGGCGCTGTTCCACAGCTCGAGCATCGGCGTGTCGAGCACGCTGCCCAGGCTGGGATAGCCGTAGTCCACCTGGTGCACGCCGCCGTCCGGATCGATGCACGCCTGCTCCCACGGGGCTCGGCAGGCGCAGTATTCGAAACGATTGGCGTAGTCGTCGGCCCGTCGGAAGCTCCTCAGGGCGTCGCTGGCCTCGCCGCACACGCATCCGCTGGGAGGGTTGACGTGATCGACCAGGGTCACGCCGGTGTTCGCCAGACGCTCCGCTGCGTTGGCTAACGCTGCAGCCATGCGCTCGTCGCTTACCAGCAAGCGGTCTTCGATGGCGAAGCCGTTCACCGGATAGGTTTCTTCGAGCTTGAGCCAATCGACACCGATGTCGACGGCCAGCGCGGCCAGCGAGTCGGCCTCGTGGATATTCGTCTTGCCCAGGACGGACGAAATTCCGATTCGCAGGTCGTAGCCGTTGGCGTCGCGTAGCCGTACCAGGTCGCGCAAATTGGCGACGATGCGCTGGAGCCGGCCGCCGATGCGGATGCGGTCGTTGACAGCTGCGCTGGCGCCATCGAGGGACACCATGATGCTGGATAGGCCGCGATCGAGCAGCGGGAGGATGCGCTCACGGCGCAGCAACATGCCGTTGCTGGCGAGATGGATGTCGTAGCGCCCGCTCTGTCCGGCGTGCGCGCGCTCGATGGCCGCGACCATGCGGCCGAGCATCGGCGAGACCAGGCTTTCACCACCGTGAACGAAGCCAAAGTAGTCTGCGGCCGCCAGGGCGGGTGCCAGGGCGTCGACCAACCAGGGTTGCACGCTGCGGGCTCTGCCCTCCCGGGTGAGCCGCGGGGCGTCAGTGATGCAGTGAGCACAACGCAGATTGCAGGCTTCGGTGATGGTGAGGTACAGCCGGGACGGGTAGGCGGGGCATTCGGTCAGCCGTTGGGCGCGCGCTTGGCGGCACAGCTCGGCATTGCGGTCCACGAGCTGGGCATCCACGCGCTGGCTTCGGTCGATCACCGCCCAACCGAACGGGTCCAGGTGCAAGCTGTCGCCGGCGATGTGGGCGCCGTCCGAGCCGAGAACGACGAATGCGGGCTCCGCGCCCACTGGGATCTGAGCCGGCTGGGTGTCCCGGTTCATGACGACATCAAAGACGGCGGAGCCCGCGATCCTTCGAAATCCAAAGATATGGGGACTGGCGGCGGCAAACGGCGACGTGTGCTCGGTGCCCCGGTGCAGGGCCGGATGCTGCTTGCGCAGGGCCAGCACGGCGCGCACGAATTCCCGGCAGTCGCTGTGGCCGGGCTCATCGTCCCAGGTCATGCACTGGCGGTCGGGCCACGCGTCTTCGAACGCGCAGTCGCGCACGTCGCTGCGCAGGCCGATTTCGTCGCCGTAGTACAGCATGGGCACGCCGGCGCGCAGCAGCACCGACAACTGGCCCAGGCGCGCCAGAGCCGGGTGCGCGGTCTGGCTGGCCAAAAGTAAATGGTCATGGGTCGATGTGAACAGCAGCGACCGCCAACCAGGGCCGCCGCTGTCCAGCTGCCGCTGGCGACGCACGAACTCCAGCTGGCGCGCCCCACTAGTGCCGCACAGCCAGTCGCGAAGCGCCCCCTGGAACGCGAAGTCGGTTGCCGAGTGCAGGCCCGCTCCGGTGAACCGGTGGGTATTGGCCGGCACCACTTCGCCGAATACGACAGCGTCCGGGTTGGCGTCGGCGACCGCGTCGCCAATGCGGCGAAGCAGGGGCAGCGGTACGTCGGCGGCGGCGTCCACACGCACACCATCGGCGCCCCAACGCACCCACTGCGCGAAGGTGCCGGCGATGTATTCGGCCACCTCGTCGTTGTCCAGACGCAGCATGGGCTCGCGCCACTGTCCCTTCTGGTAGTGACGGTAGCCCGGGCGCTGGCCTTCGGCGAATGGCCAACTGTGCACGTAGAACCAGTCCCAGTATGGCGACTGGTCACCGCGCTCTCGCACGTCGCGGAACGCGAAGAAGTCCCGGTCCACGTGGGTAACGGTCACATCCACCAGCACCCGCAGGTCCAGATCGTGCGCGCGCTCGATAACGCGGTCGAAGGCCCGACGGCCACCCAGGTCCGGGGCCACTCGACGGGGATCGATACAGTCGTAGCGATGAGGCGACGCAGCCTCGCAGATGGGCGTTAGGTGCAATGCGGTCACGCCCAGGTCGCGCAAATAGGGCAGGGCTTCGCACACCCCGTCCAGGTCGCCGCCGGCCTGAAATTCCCGGTCCCAGCGCTGCGGATCGGTCCAGCTGCCGTCGTGTCCGCCGCGACGAAACCGGTCCACGAAGATTGAGTACACGACGGCTTCCCGCCACCACGCCGGCGCGTGACCGGCGAGCTGGTCCACCCGTACACTGAAACCTTCGCTCGTTCGCGGCGTGTCGCCGAGCACGAACATGTAGTCGAGACTGGCGGCGCTACCGGGCAGCCGCACCTCGTACAGCTGGTGCTCGCCCTCGTCGGCTACCGGCGTCATCGCCTGGTGGCGAAATCCGGCGCCCTCGTTCCACGCGATGGCCAGATGGCTCGCCGCTCCACGGCGCAGACCGGCGCGTACGCAGATCCGACCGTCATCCTCGACGTACAGATAGGGCGCCACTGGAGCGTGCAGGATCGGCTCCGAGGTCCCGCCGACGACGAGCAGACTGTTGCGCTCGCCGGCGCTGGCTCGGGTTCGCGGGTTGGCCGGGTCCAGCTCCCATTGGCGGTCGCTCAACCGAAACTTGTACTCGTACACCCCCGGGTCGAGGGGGCGCTGCAACTGCCACCAGCCGTCCCCGGCGGGCGTCATGTCGCCGGGGTCGTTCCAGTGGGTCATATCCCCGCGCAGGTCGACGGCTGGTGTGCCCTCGGGTGCGCGGAAGCGGAACAGCACGTCGGTCAAACCGCTAGCTGTGCCTCCGCGGTGGCGTAGGCGCCGCCGGCAAGGATCGCGTCCACGGTGGCACGAGGCGTTCCGTGAGGCGGGTGAACGTACTTGCCGCCGTGCTGGTGGTCGTCGCTCGACGCGGTCCAGTGTTTCCCATTGGCCTCTGCGTAGGCGCGGAACTCGGCGGCGATGTTGTGGCGGTGACGTGAGGTGTAGACCTCGAGACCGCTGGCGTATTCGAGCACCTGGCGCATGCGCGCCTTGTCGCGACATCGCCCCGGATGGGCGACGATGTCCAACCCGCCGTCGGCGCGGATGGTCTCGATGAGTTGCTCGGGCGACCAGCCGAACAAGGCGTCCGCCTGGGTCCAGAATTTGACGTGATGGCGCCGGAACGCGTCGTACAGCACCGGGTGGCGGTCCATGATCTGGTTGATCATCGACTGAAGGCCGGGGAACTCGAAGCCATCGCGTGTTTCGATGGAGCCATCGTGGTCCAGGGCGAGCCGCTCCGCGGTGGGCAGGCTGTACATCCAATCGACCACGAAGTTGCGCCAGCGGCGGGCGACTTCGACCGCGCGCTGCCACATCATGGTCTGCTCTAACGCGCCCGGCGCCAACAACGCCGGGGAGTAGTAAGCGAGTACGTGCACCTGTTCGGCTTGGTCGGTGCCGAAGTGAATGAACGACGACGCCTCCATCGCGGGCACCAGGGTCAGGCCGTGGATCGCGGCCTCCGCGGCAGCGCGTCGTACGCCGGCGAAGGTGTCGTGATCCGACAACGCAATGACCTCGAAGTTGCGTGCGGCTCGAAAGCGCACGAACTCCTCGGGGGGGATGCGCCCATCGGACAGGAGGCTGTGGCCGTGCAGATCGGTGGCGACGTACTCGCTCATGATCTACTCCACCACCGGTCGTTTGACCGAGTAGTTCTGACCACCGTTGTTGGCCCAAAAGCCGTACTCGGTGGCATCATTGATCACGCCGTGGTGGTAGACGACGGCGTACTGCAGCTCCTGGTAGTCGCCCGGGATATCGAGGTCGATGTGCCAGACCTCGCCGTTGTACACGTCCTGCGACCAGTACCACTTGTTATTCTCGCCGGACTCGCCCATGCCGTACTCGAGAACGGTGTTCCAACCGTCTACGGTGGCGAGCATGGTGATGCGCTTGTCCCAGTCCAGGTCGCTGATGCGCAGCGATACCTTGCCCGAGACGCCTTCGCCGTCGACCACGACCGTGTTCTCCCAGGGCTGGACGCGGATGATCTGGCTATCCGGACCAGCGTTGATCACGTGGTACTCGCCCTGGTTGTCGTCGTAGAACGTGTGATACGCGCCGTCGCGATAGAACGCGTTGAACGTGAAGTAGTCGCGCCACGCCGGCACGGTCACGCGCACGTGCCACTCTTCGTATCCGTCGGGCAGGCTGCTGAAGTAGTAGCCGTAGGCGGTCCGCTCGCCATAATCCTGCGGGTTCTTCCACACGACGCCGACCTCTTTGTGGTTGAGGTCCGCGCCCTGCACCTGCTTGACCTTGAGCTTGAGCATCACGTCCACGTCCGAGCAGCCGAAGCGGGTATTGACGTTGGCGCACTCGGCCCAGAAGCTGCCGAAGTAGCTAACCATCTCGGTGTTGCGCTGGCCTTCGTACTGGACCCAGTCGGCTTGCTGCAGAGATGACACGGGGGCGTCATCGGTTACGCAACCAACCATCGCGGGGGTGGTGAGTGCCATCGCGCCAGCCAGGACCGGGCCTTTGAGCAGCTGCGACGTGCGATGACGTGCGCGCTCCATGGCTCGACTGAACATGGCTTCGATGGAGTTGTTCTTGGGGGGCTTGGTATCGTTGTCACGAGTCTTCATCGGTTTCTCCTGCCCGCCCGGTAGAGCAAGCGGCGCGCCATGTAGGCAAAACTGGAAGTCCCCGAAAAGCCCCGAGTAGCGAAGCCCATTCGGCAACTCGCGTTGCCGCTGCCAGCGCGCGACGTTGAGACTCGCAACGCCGGCGCGTCGAAGCGCATTTTTCCTGCCTTGCGCATTACAGATCTGCGATGCTTATCTAGCGCGCTGATGTTGGTTGTTCTCCGCAGGAGCCGGGTACTTCTGTTGGTCCTCGCCTGGGGTGTGTCCGCTTGTTCGTTCGACACCCAGGGGATCGCGTTTCACGATGCTGGGGTCGGGCCGTGTACCAACGGCACCTGCGTGGACGCGACGCCCGCGGCCGACGCGGCAAGCGACGTGAGCGATGCGACGGTGCCCAGCAATTGGTTCGACCCTTCGTGGACGCGGCGTAGACAGATCATCATCGACAAGGATCGGGTGGACAGTGAGCTTGGCCAATTTCCGGTGATGATCTCGATCACGGATCCAGCCATCGTGGGCGCCATGCGCAGCCAGGGCGAAGACCTGGTCTTCACCGGAACCGACGGTCAGAGCCAGTTGCCTTACGAGCTCGAGCGCTTCGATAGCGACGCGGGCTTTTTT
>SPJJ01008286.1_pt1 | contig 13841 bp, 13 predicted proteins | sample 3741741 | NCBI WGS metagenome assembly SPJJ01 (sample SAMN10925908, study PRJNA522277) | cold seep metagenome | isolation source: Elba SIP-enriched marine methane seep metagenome, extraction at timepoint T1 | place: Italy: coast of Elba, Mediterranean Sea | collected 2014-05 | reverse complement strand
GGTTCTAATCACCGGAGCGCATGAACAGTCGACTACTGTTAATAATCAATTATTCCAGGCAAATGGACAATCAGAAACCTTTAGCTGGGAGCGTCTGCAACACAGCTATCATGGTTCCGGTTGCACCCTGGCCTGTGCTGTCTGCGCTCTGATGGCGCATGGCCTTGATATATTTACCGCAATCGCCGAAGCTCAGGAATATACCTGGAATGCCCTGGCACAAGCCTATCATCCCGGCCAGGGCCAGTTTAATCCCAACAGACTTTTCTGGATGGAGGATGCATGATGAAATTTCCAAACAGTGGACTTTATGCCATCACTCAGACAGAAGGAAAAGACAACCAGAACATTTTGCAAGATGTCGAGGGCGCCTTAAAAGGCGGCACCAAAATCTTACAGTATAGAGATAAAAGTGATCGCGATAAGGTCAAGCTAGGCAAACAACTGTTAGACTTGTGCAGGCGCTATCAAGTCCCTTTATTAATCAATGACGATGCCGTGTTAGCAAAAGAAATTGGCGCAGATGGCGCTCATGTTGGCAAAGATGATGGCAGCATCAGCGCTGCCAGAGAAATACTGGGCCCTCAGGCGATAATAGGGCAATCCTGTTATAACGACTTGGATCTAGCCCGGATGGCACAGCAAAATGGCGCAGATTATGTCGCTTTTGGCCGCTTCTTTCCTTCCGGCTCCAAACCATTAGCGGCGGCGGCAGATATTGAAACCCTCAAGCAGGCTAAATCCTATATCCACTTGCCTGTCGTCGCTATAGGAGGGATTCTTCCTGGAAACGGCGGCAGTCTATTAGCAGCCGGAGCCGATTTATTAGCCGTTATAGGCGGTGTGTTTGATAATCAGCCTGAACAAGCTGCACGCGCTTATAGTAAACTGTTTGAAAGCTGACAATTTATTCAGACCAAAGTGATTATTTATGTCTATCAGTCGTCGACAATTTCTGCAAACGTTTATTGGAGTTTCTGCCGCGGGCTTGAGCCTGGTTTCTGAACTTGCCCAGGCAACACTTAGCCAATCACAACGATTGAAAAAAATCTTTGCCCTCAACAGCTTTGATGAAACCATTGCCGAGCTGTTTGAAGGTGAAAAGCTGATAGACAATCATAATAAAATAAAATTTATTCGCTTACCCCAGGTTGCTGAAAACGGTGCTATCGTTCCGATTAAAATCAATAGTACACTGAAAAAAGTCACTAATATTTATATTCTGGTTGAAAAAAACCCCCACCCACTGAGTGCTGAATTTGAGCTATCTCCCGCTTTAGTTCCTGAAATTTCCTGTCGTATCAAGATGGCAAAAAGCAGTGAAGTCATCATTATTGTTAAAGCCGACGGACAATATTTCCGAAAAAAACAATTTGTAAAAGTCGCTATAGGGGGCTGTGGAGGTTAATTATGTCCAGTATCAAAATTAGAACCAAGAGGCTAGAAGATAATACCCAGATCAGAACCCTGATTACCCATCCTATGGAGAATGGTCGAAATAAGGACGAACAAGGACAAGTCATCCCTGCACATCATATTGAAGAACTCTGGGTGGAACATAATCAACAAAAAATTATCAGCTGCAATCTATCCGGCAGTATTTCCAAAAACCCCTATTTCGACTTTTTACTCAAAGGGGGTGAAGCCGGCGATCAAATTATTATTTCCTGGCGTGACAATCTGGGAGAAACAGATTCTAAAGAGCATTTCATCAAATAAGTCCACTCAGCCCAATACACTGCCGACATTATAAATAAGTATTGAATCGATACTATCAATATCAATAAAAACATTACTTTTTTTATTGATATTTGTTTTAAAGCAGTTCAAAATAGCCAACCCATGAGATAACAGTCATTCAAGAATTAACTAAACCCTTCCTGAATGACTGCATACAAAAAGTTTCGCCGCAAAACTTTCTTAAGGAAAACCTTTGTTTATTTCGGATTTAATTATGGCAATACATTCTGGACTTATGACATCTTTAAAAGCTGTTTTTTGCTGTCGCCCTTTGTCAACTCTAGACTACTTCAGACGACCGGAAAACTCGACCCTTTCAACGCAAACTGAAACAGCCTGCTAACAAGGTTCTTGAGCATCGTAATTACTTAATAAAAATGTAATCCCGCTCAGGTTTTTTTAGATCTTTTACCTACCCTATTTCATGCTAACAACTAACCCAGTCACATGTAATAATTGCAGCCTTGATAGCATCTGCTTCCCTCGTGGATTATCGGAAGATGAAATCAATCATATCAGTCAAATAATCAAGCCTAAAAAGACTTTGCAGAAAGGTGAATACATTTTTCGCGAAGAAGGTAATTTTAGAGGTGTACTGGCGATAAAATCAGGCTCGGCAAAACTCGTCACCGATGATCACCACGGTAATGAACATATCCTCAATATTTTATTACCCGGTGAATTACTCGGCTTTGATGGGCTCAATAATGATAAATACCGATGCTCAGCCATTGCTCTAGATACCCTTAGCTTTTGTGAACTGCCCGCTCAAAATATGGAAGAGTTGTTTAAAAACGTCCCTACTCTAACTAAAGAGCTATTTCGCCATAGTAGTGCAAAAATGAATGCTGATAAAGAGTTTATTATTTTAAGCAAACGTCCAGCCGATGAAAAACTGGCCTTTTTTCTGATCAGCCTGTCAGACCGCTTAAAAAAAAGAGGGTTTTCCGCTTCAAAATTCACCCTGTCTTTAACCCGACAGGAGATAGGCAACCACCTTGGTTTAGCCCTGGAAACAGTCAGTCGTTTATTTAAAAAGTTTCATCAGGAAGAGCTGATCAGCGTCAAGTCCAAACAAATTGAAATTAATGATATAGACCGCCTACGCGCCATTTTTGCCTATCCAGAATAACTCTAGATAAAAAACTACAGCTATCCTTTTAGCAACTTTGGCTCCATATGGGGCGTAGGCTTTAACCTGCTTTTTTTAATACAAGTGCAGGCTAAAGCCTACGCCCCGTAATACAAATATTGTTACTTATAAACGGGGGACTCCAGTTAAGCAAAAATACTTAATAATCCATTGCTGGCGACTGCCCTTCCGGCTTCGATTTCATCGACTATATCCATCACCCCTGCTATTTGTTCCTGTTCAGTCATCTCTTCCGGCTGTTTTTCCCGCTGACTGCCATCGCCCTGTGCTTGAGAAAAACCACGCGGTTGCTTTTGTCCAGCCTCGTCCTGAGTCACCGTTACTTCAGCCAGGTTTAATTGTTGAGTTGAAAACAGCTCTCTCAATTTAGGCAAAGCCGCATCAATCGCCTCTTTAACTGCCGCATGTTGAGCACTAAAAGCAACTGTTGCCTGCTCCTGACTAACATCAATTTTAATCTTGATCGGTCCTAAATGCTCAGGATTCAGTCTTAATTCTGCGGAAGGAATTGCACGTTTATGCATCCAGACTATACGCTCGCCCATTTCCTGTCCCCACTCAGGGTGAGCAAAGTGTTTATTCATCGCCGGCAAATCAGCCTTATTTTCAGATAATATGGCTCTATTCATCTGCGCAATATCGGCTGCAAAGCGAGGCAGACTTCTATCTAGGGCTGGATCCGTTGCAGTTTGAGTCTGATTGGCGGGATTAGCCTGTTTTTTTGCCAAAAAAGCATTGGAAAACTCATCGGCTTTAGGTTTTAAAACAACTTCATCTTCAGCCAACAGACTGTCTAATTCCTCATTTTGACTCAAGCCATTTGACTGTTCTAGCGCTCCTTGCTTTAACGCCGCTCCTTGTTTTGGCATTGTCAATATGACTGGCTTTTCACTTTGCTGATTTTCCGTCTCCTTAGAAACTAAGCTTGCCAATTGACTGATCAACTCCAGCTCATCCTCTACCTTGGCGGGAGTTTCCCTAGCCGGTGTTATCGCCTGCTCTATCACTTGTTTAATTTCTTTTATATTCTTTGATAAACCGGGCTCTGTGACTGCCTGCTCGATTAGCGGTACGGCTAACAAAATTTCTTCTAACAGATCATCGCTTATAGGCTGGACTTGCTCAGAAATCACTTCAGTTACAGCTGTTTCATCCGCTATTAAATCAAGCACACCAATACCTGAGTCAGTTGAGTCAGCTTGTAAGGCTTCCAGCTTAGCAATTATATTTTCCACCTGAGCAAGTATTTCTATAGACTCATCTGCTTCAAGCGGTTGCTCAGTTACATCAACTTGAGCAAGAGTCTTTATAGGTTCTGCTGCTTCTAGCGACGGTTCTGCTGGAGCATTGCTAGACAGCTGCTGTTCTATCCCGACTTTTATCGACTCTAACTTATCTTTTAAAACTTCCGGGGTTAAATCTAATTTTCTGCTTTCTTTTTTCTCAGCAGAAAGCAATTCGCTTTCTCCAGTTGTGTCCTGCAAGCTTTCTAATACTTCAGTCAGACTCTCCAGGGTCTGTTCCAGATCTATATTTAAACTCTCAGACGGCAAGCTTTTGCCTGAAAACTCTGGGTAGGCCCCCAACAACTTATTGTTGTTTAATAAGCCGGCAATTTCATGCAGGCTATTTTCAGCAGATGATGCATCCAGACCCAGCTTATTATGTTTAAAACCGGCTGAACTCAGCTCTTGTAATTGTTTAAGTTTTTCCAGCAAAGCCTCAGAGAATTCGCCAGATAAGACACTACCATCCTGCAAATCATGCGCAAATGATTCTATTCCATCTGGCACTGAAAGCATGGCAAGTAAGTTTGAGCTGTCGATATTCATATTAATTCTCCACAAATCCTATCTACAACTAAGCATTTCTTGTGCCACCATTTCTGCCTACTCGCGCCGCCCGTTCATCCTGCTCATTTTGCTCCCTTTTATCTTCCGCCTTTCTTTCCTCTCTGACAGCCGCATCACATACTTTCTGCATAGATCGGGTCTTATGATGCTGACGTTCCCATTCTGAACGAGCTTTCTCCAACTGTTTATCTAAATCAATAATATTTTGCTGTTGTTCGGAAATAGCTTTATCCAACTTGGCGATAAAGGCTCTAAACTCCATTAATTGTTGAACATTCAGACCCATTTTCAGTTGCAACTGATATTTATCTTTATAATCCTGTAGATAAGATTGCAAATGCTCCAACTGCATCTCGGCCTGATGTTTTTGTTTTTGAATCTGACCAAAAAGCTCCAATGCTTTTTTCTCATTTTTAGCATTGAGTTCAATAATCACTGAGAGTCGTTCAGATTTCTTCATTGCCTCTCTCTTAGTCCGGATAATTCATGAGAAGAATGGAGTTTCTGGGAAAACTGGATATTTTATAAAGCACTAAAATAAACATAAAACTACTGATTTCACTAACAATATCCAATTTATGCTGCCGTCTTCATAAAATATCCAGGTTACCTCGTCGCTAATAAAGCCTCTAACTCAGTCAAACTACGACTGATATCAACGGCTTCGTCCATATCTTGCTGTAAAAACTCCAGAATTGCAGGAAACTTACTGATCGCTTCATCTATTCTAGGATCTGAGCCGGCCTGATAAGCCCCGACACTGATCAAATCCCTGTTCTGTTGATACAATGAATATAAGCGCCTTAACTCCCTGGCCAAACCCATCTGTCTAGCATCTGCTATATCGGGCATCACCCGACTGATAGAGGCCTCTATATCGATTGCAGGAAAATGCCCTGATTCAGCAAGGGTTCTGGATAACACAATATGTCCATCCAAGACGCCTCGGGCGGCATCGGCAATCGGATCGTTATGATCATCCCCTTCGGTTAACACAGTGTAAAAAGCGGTAATCGACCCCCCACCTTCATCTCCATTTCCTGCTCTTTCCACCAGATGAGGTAATTTGGCAAACACTGACGGTGGATAGCCCTTGGTTGCGGGCGGTTCGTCGATAGCCAAAGCAATTTCTCTATGTGCCTGAGCATACCGAGTTAAGGAATCCATTAATAATAAAACATCCAGCCCCTGGTCTCTAAAATATTCTGCAATACTGGTTGCCAGCATACCACCATGGACACGCATCAAAGGCGAATCATCTGCAGGAGAAGCGACCACCACCGCTCTTTGCATACCTTCCTCTCCAAGGATTTTCAAGACGAATTCATTGACCTCCCTGCCCCGCTCACCAATCAACCCCACCACCACCACATCGGCACCGGTATATTTTGTCATCATTCCTAATAACACACTTTTCCCTACTCCTGTACCGGCAAACAAGCCCATCCTCTGGCCGCGTCCTACAGCAAAAATAGAATTAATTGCCCGCACGCCGACATCCAACGACTCTCGCACCGGTTTTCTGGACAGAGGATTGATATTTTTTCCGGCCAGAGAAATTTTACTGTCGGTTTTTAAAGGTCCTTTATTATCCAGCGCCTTTCCTGATCCATCCAGTACTCTTCCCAATAGGCTGAAACCTACTTTTGCCAGGCTCTGTTTTCCCAGAGGAATTACCCGGCAGCCTGGTTCCAGTCCATGAGTACTGCCTGTTGGCATTAGAAAAATACGCCCGGCGGAAAATCCCACCACTTCAGCACCAATTCTGTCGCCGGACTTGGTCTCTACCTGACATAAAGAACCAATTGCGGCCCGACAACCTTCTGCCTCCAGTGTGAGCCCCACCATACGCGATAGTTTACCCTCTACTACTAAATCAGGTGTTTCTGACAATCTGGCAGTATAAGGTTTGAGCCTTTTTAACCAGCTTTCACTCCGATTCGCTGAGGGAATCACTCGCTTTCATCCTCTTCTCGTTCGCCACCCAAAATTGTGGCAACAATCACCGCCAAACGATTTTCAACCGTATTCTCGACCAGGGAAGTTTCCGTTTTAACTCGACAACCGCCACGGGTAATTAAAGGGTCTTCAATAATATTCCAGCTGGCGGACATATCTTCTAAAGCCAGAGCATTTTTAACCAGCTCGACATCTTCCGGATGCATTTGTATGCTGATATTTTGTGATGCAATTGGCAAGGTTGCTATGGCTTCTCTTATCACCGCAACTATTTGCCCAGGATCGATCTTGATTTCTCTACGCACCAGTTGGTTTGCTATGCCGATGGCTAAATTAACCAGTTCCTTTTCCACGGCTTCATCTAGATCTTTAAAGGGTTCAGCCAAAGACTCCAGTAAACTGACAAACTCGGCTGTTTGCTTACGCAATAAATGAAGGTTATCGTCATAACCTTTTTTTTCACCTTCTATTTTTCCCTCGACAAACCCTTGCTCAAAACCTTTACTCTGACCTTCTTTAAAACCGTTATCAAAACCTTCTTGCTTACCTTGAGCAAAAGCCTCGTCATAAGCCTGTTGTTGCATTTTTTCTATGGCTTCAACAGTTAAAACAGTACTTTCTTTGGCTTCTTGTTCCTGCTTACTAGACTGGATCCCAAAGTTTTCACTTGCATCCCATAAGTTTAAAGCTTGTAACTCATCTTCTGAAAAACCCTGATCTTTAGATGAGTTCATCACCGCCGCCACTGCCTAACATTATTTCACCCGACTCAGATAGTTTCTTAGCTATACCTAAGATATCTTTTTGCGCCAGTTCGACCTCACTCAACTTCGTTGGAGGTGCCGCTTCCAGATCATCCTTAAGCATTTCTGCCGCCCTTTTAGACATATTGCCAAATATTTTTTCTCTAAGACCATCACTAACCCCTCTCAAGGCAACTAATAATTGATCGGTAGAGACTTCACGCAACAGAGTTTGAATACCCCGGTCATCAACATTAATCAGATCGGCAAAAACAAACATCTTATCCTGGATTTGCTGCCCCAGCTCGGCATCACTTTCATTAATGCCTTCCATCATTTCTTCACTCAAAGCACCCTCAAGGAAGTTTAGAATATTCGCTGCGGCATCAATACCTCCAACATTAGAGGCTTTTACGCTATCACTACCCGTCAACTGTTTCTCCATCATATCATCAAGCTCTTTTATCGCCGCCGGTTGCACACTTTCCATCGTAGCAATACGCATGACAATATCAGAACGTTGATTTTCAGGTAATAATGCCAACACTTCAGCCGATAAATCAGCGTCTAGCAAAGATAAGATAATGGCAATAATCTGCGGATGTTCCAATCTAATCAAATCTGCAATGGAGCGTACATCCATCCACTTAAGTTGCTCAATTCCCTTACTGTTTGCCCCCATCAGGATACGATCAATAATACTACCCGCTTTATCCGCGCCTAATGCATCGGTCAGCATATTACGAATATAAGAATCAGAATCCACCCCTAAGCCGGTCTCATCTTTGACCTGCATAATGAAACTTTCCAGTACATTATCGACCATATCAGAGGTGATAGGTCCTAGCGTCGCCATCGCAGAGCCCACGATCTGAACTTCTTTCGGCCCCATATTTTTCAGCACTGAAGCCGCCCTGTCCTGTCCGACAGCCAGCAGCATTAATGCTGCACGATCGGTGGCATTTAATTTACTCGATTTATTTACCAGCAGTGCTTCAGACATCTGACTTCAACCAACCTTTAAGTACTTCAGCAACCAGTTTAGGATCTTCATCAATCAGTTGCTGTATATATTCTAAACGTTTCTCATAACTTTGCGGTGCATCCAGTAATAACAGATCCTCAACACCTGCAGAAATACCAGCTTCTGCATCTTCCCCTTCTTCTCCTTTGATCGGAACGGCAACCGGTTTCCCCTGATCGTCAAAACGCACTGTTCCACCCATGGCATCAGCCTGGGCATGAGCATCTAGCAAGGCTTTAACTTCTTCATCACGGGCAACCAAACCCTGCATAGCGGGACGCAATACGCCAAAGATCAAGAAAATAATCACCGCAACCGCTGTTATCTGTTTTGCCGCATCAAGGAACCAGTCCTGTTCCCATAAAGGTATATCAGGTAATTGTTCAAGTTCATCCGGCACTCTAAATGAGACATTGGTAACAGTCACTTGATCACCCCGGGCACTGTCAAAGCCAACTGCCTGCATAACCAGTTCACGCAACTGATTAACATCTTCCTGGGCATAGGTCTGAGTGCTGAAAGAGCCATCCTCCAACTGCACTTTTTTATCATCCACGACGACGGCTACCGATAAGCGTCGTAAAACACCCGTGGCTAAACGAGTATGGGTAATGGTTTTATCCAGTTCAAAATTCCGTGTCGCACTCTGTCTGGATGACTGTGGTGTAGCCCCTGCTGTTTCGGCCTCCTGACCGACAGCTATTTCAGGTGCGACACCGGCAGGTGGCGGCTGATTTGACAAAGCTCCAGGCACGCCTTGTATGGCTCCAGATGCATTTTGTTCAGCCTGAGTCTGCTCACTTCTTAATGCAGGCAGATCTGGATTAAACATTTCCTGGGTTTTTTCGGTCACGGTAAAATCGACATCGGCTGAAATCTGAGCCTGCATGCCTTCACGACCGACAACAGGGAACAGGATATTTTCTATCCGCTGCATTAAATGTTCTTCCAGGTTTTTTTTATATTCAAACTGTTTAGAAGTTAAATACATATCTTCTGAAGACTCATTCCCACTCAGCAAACGGCCTTTTTGATCCACCACGGTAACCTGGGTCGATTCCATCATTGGTACGCTGGAGGCAACCAGATGCACAATGGCTTCTACCTGGCCTTTTTCCAGACTACGACCTTGATAAAGACTCACCACGACAGAAGCACTAGGTTTTTTGCGTTTACGTACGAAAACAGATTGTTTAGGTAAAGCCAATAGAACTTTGGCTGATTTGACATTTTGGATAGTGGCAACGGTCTTGGCAATTTCACCTTCCAAAGCCCGCTGAAAACGCATTAATTCAACATTTTTACTGGTTCCGAAACTCGTTTCTTTTTCCAGAATATCGTAACCTGAACTTTTGGTTCGCGGTAAGCCCTGAGAAGCCAGTTTTAACTTTAATTGACGAACCTTATCCGCCGGCACCATGATCGCGCCAGATTCGGATTCCACCGAGTAATCTACGCCCATTTGCTCTAAGGTTTCAATGACTTCAACTGAATCGGCAGTCTCCATCCCTGAATATAGCAGGCTATAAGAGTCTTCTTGTGACCATAAAACTACAGCAATACCAACAGCAACACTTAGCGCAAGACTCAGCATCAAGCCTATTTGTCTAGCCATAGATAAATTACCTATGCCCTTTAAAATAGGAGGTGTTTCAACTTTCTCGGTTAATTGATTTAACACTCCTGACTGTGAATTCAGGTCTGTTAAATCGCCGCCATCTTGCTCACTCATTCTTTCTTCATTGATAACTTAGAAGCCACTCTTTACTAAATACTTTAATATTATCATTAAAATATAAAACCTGTTCACTGTATTTTATTGACTGGAAACATAGCCACTTAAAAATGGCAAAGCTTCCGTCGATTCAACGGCTAAATTGCCTAGTTATAGTCAATGATTAAGAAATAAAAACCGGGCAACATGCGCCCTGCTTGTAACCCGGCTAGTGCACAGCCTTCAACTGCTGCGCTAATTGACAGGCGGTTCACTATCAACCTGTCTGTTATTATTAATCACACCTACATAGGCATATTCATCACATCTTTATAAGCATCGACCAGTTTATTTCTCACCTGTAACATCGCCTGGAATGAAACACTGGCCTTTTGAGATGCAATCATCACTTCTGCAAGGCTCACATCAGAATCTCCGGTCTCAAATGATTTTGACATCTCGCTGGCAGTTTTCTGGGTTTGATTTACAGCGTCTACTGAATCTTTTAACATCGATGCAAAATCAGCCCCATCATCTGTTTTAACAGCCTGCTCCGGCTTACTGGATGCCTCTATGGACATGCTCCGCATCTGGGCCAGTACCTGGTCTATATTCATATCGCTCATTTTAATCTCTCACTGTTATGACATATCAAAGCTATGCGTCAGAATGTCAACTTTCAAATCTTTTATAAATATACAAGCATATTTCAAGCCAAAAGAGACTATCAACAGATTTAACTAACAAGGCACGACGACCCCGGCCTCTTTCATTCGGGCTATTTTATATCTTAAAGTTCTGGGACTAATTCCCAATTTCTCCGCAGTCACTTTACGACTGCCATTTTCATCATGTAAGGTCTGCAGGATAATACTTTCTTCAGCCGAACGCACGCTATCACCCAACCGTGCCCCTCCCATATTTATTGGGCTGAGAACATCAACTCCTGCGCTCTCAATAACTTTCGGTATTTCAAAACTCGCTTTATCCTGTTTAAGCAAAATATGCTGTTCGTCCATATCGCCTTCAAACACCAGACTAGCCGATACAACATAGCCATTCTGCTGCAATATCAGTGCACGCTGTACGACATTCTCCAATTCTCTGACATTTCCCGGCCAAGGATAATCCTGCATCATTTTTGCCGCATCCTCAGTAAAAACAGGTAAAGGTTTTCCTTCCTGGGTATGTTTTTTCATTAATTCCATTGCCAACGGCAAAATATCACCCACTCGATCTTTTAAAGCAGGAATTTTGATCGGAAACACACTGAGACGATAATACAAATCTTCTCTGAATAATCCCTGTTCAACATAATCCTTCAATTTGCGATTAGTCGTCGCCAAGATCCTGAGGTTTAAAGAAATCTTCTCTTGACCGCCTAGCCGCTCTACTTCTTTTTCCTGTATCACTCTTAATAATTTTGCCTGCAATCCCAGGTCCATTTCTGATATTTCATCCAGTAATATGGTTCCTTCCTGAGCCTGTTCAAATTTACCCGGCATGGAATGTACCGCCCCTGTATAGGCACCTTTTTCATAACCAAACAACATCGCTTCCAGCATATTTTCTGGAATGGCTGCACAGTTAATGGCAATAAACGGGCCTTGATAATACAAAGAATTATGATGAATAAAACGCGCCATCACTTCCTTACCGGTACCACTTTCACCTTGCAATAAAACCGTTACATCGGTTTTAGCCACTTTTGCAGTCAAAGCATACAAAGCTTTCATTTTCGGATCAAAAACCACACGTTCACTAGGCTGAGCAGGTTTTGTTGCTACATACTTGCTGACTTTTTCAACCAGCACTGAGGCTTCAAAAGGTTTGATTAAATAATCAACAGCCCCTGACTGCATTGCCTCAACTGCCTTTGGAATAGTCCCATAAGCGGTCATCAATATAACTGGTAATTCAGGGTGTAGTTGTTGCATATTGTTCAGCAGCTGTATGCCATCCATTACTGGCATTTGAATATCACTAACAACCAGCCTGACATGATTTTTACTCAATTGGCTTAAGGCTTCCGTACCATTATTGGCAGAAATGACTTTATATCCTTCTATTTCCAAGGTATCACAAAGCGCTTCACATAAATCCAGATCGTCTTCTACGATCAATACATCATACTGTTTCATAGCGATTCTCCTGCGACTGATCATGTTGATCAGAAAAACCTGAAATATATTGGTTAATACAGGGCAGTAACACCGTAAACTGTGTACCATGCCCCCTTTTGGTCTGACATTCAATTGAACCGCTATGAGCCCTGATCACGCTGTCTACAACAGCCAAGCCCAAACCAGTTCCTTTTACTTTAGTGGTGTAAAAAGGCTCAAATAAACGTTGTAGCGATGCCTTTTCTATGCCATAACCATTATCTTTAACCAGAATCTGCAGAGTACTGCTATCTACCTGTGTCACTGTCATGCTGATAGCGGACTGTGAAACGCCTTTACATGCTTCCAAAGCATTATTCAAAAGATTCATCAGCGCTCCAGACAAGGCATCTTCATTTCCCAACATCTGGTCGACCGTTACTTCGTTTTGCAAGCTAAATTGTATTCCCACCCCGGCCATCTGATCTTGCATCGTATCATTGAGTCGTTGCAGAAAACCCTGCAATGAAAAAACTGCCATCGACAATCGCCCTTCTTTGGCAAAAATCAACATATCATTAACCTGTCTTTCCAGATAATGTAAACGTTCTAAAATTTTATTAGAAAATTTAATCCGACTGCTATCATCCACACTGGGCTTATTCATTTGCGATGCATATAAAATAGCAGTAGAGAGAGGCGTTCTCACCTGATGCGCCATACTGGCAACCATTTCTCCCATCGCTGTCAAATGCTTCTGTTGATTGACTCTGTCCTGTAAAGAACGTAATTCGCTCACATCAGACAACAGAATAATGCGCCCGGCATGACGGTTTAATGTATTGCTCGTAATACTGACACGCGTGCCATCTCTTAACTGTTTCTCATGTGGATTATCAAAAACTGGAATCAAGCTGCGTTGAACCACTTCACTCCAGTTCTGTCCGATTAAAGGCTCTTCCAGATAGCTGATGGCAATCGCATTACAGTCCAACACCTGGTTTTCGGCATTTAATACCACCACTGCAGCCGGTAAAGCCGCTAAAATCTGTTGCAACCTGTCTGCCAGCTTTTCTTTTTCAATCAGTGTTTTAAGGCGCTCACTACGAGCTGCCGACAATTCTTTTGTCAAGCTTTCCACCTGTGCTTGTAGACCTTGATAAGAATCCGACAGATTTTGCGAGAGTTCATTAAAACGCTGAAATGCATCCGTCAACTTTTCGGCTTTTCGAGTTTCAAAATTAATTAGCTTATTCATATCCAATCTTTGCATTTTTCAGTTACTTGAATAAAAGCAAAAACCAGACCATCTATTTTTTTACTTACATATCATATTCTTAAAAACATATTGTCAATATTTTGACAAATAATCCGTCTATTAAAGCTAAAAATAAATCTGGTTACCCATAAGTTTCAATCATATAACAAAAGCACCAGCTCATCTGTTGCACTTCATCTAAGTAGCGATTCACAATGGGCTTTCCTGCCTATTGCCATTTGAGTAAATGCAATGCTAGATTCTGCACCACTGCCGTATGCTCAACTCCTGAGAG
>SPJJ01011650.1_pt1 | contig 13917 bp, 11 predicted proteins | sample 3741741 | NCBI WGS metagenome assembly SPJJ01 (sample SAMN10925908, study PRJNA522277) | cold seep metagenome | isolation source: Elba SIP-enriched marine methane seep metagenome, extraction at timepoint T1 | place: Italy: coast of Elba, Mediterranean Sea | collected 2014-05 | reverse complement strand
GTGGTTTAAACTCTTTTTCCAGGCGTTGTTTTGCTTTGGCTGCCTGGGGCGCAGCTTCAAGAACTTTCGCGACATTGACAAAGCCAATTTTTAGCTCTGCAAAAGCCACATTTGCTGAAAGCAACATTGCTACAATCAAAGAAATTTTAATTTTCATTTAAAAAACATCTCCAGTTAGGATTATTATTGACCTTAAGATCAGGGATTATAGGTTAAATTTAGCTTAAACTAAAGAGACCCCGAGAAAACCTATTTTGAAGTCTCAAGGTCTGCCGGGCAGTTTAGACAACGCCAGAAAATTCATGAATTACCCAGAAAAACATGACGTGTTTTTAAGCGGGCTGTCCAAAATTAAAAGCCTGAGCCAAAGGAAAACTGAAATGACTGCTCTTCATCGTTTTCCCCTGCATTTAACGGTATCGCAAAGCTGACGGCGAGCGCACCAAATGGCGACAACCATTCGCCGGAAATGCCCACTGAATAGCGCAGGTTATCAACCTTAAATCCATCACTCACGGTACCCACATCAAAGAAAGAACCTAATCTAATTGAGCGGGAATTCTCCATAAAAGGCACAGGAAAAAATAATTCAGCCTTACCTATAATTTTACTGTCACCGCCAAATGCCCGGTTACGTGAATCTCTGGGGCCAAGTGTATTATCATTAAACCCTCTGACTGAACGGACACCGCCGGCGTAATAATGTTCAAAAAATGGCAAATCATCAGTATCGCCATACCCTGCACCATATGCCACTTCACCTAATAAACGAAAAGTAAAGTCTTTTGCCAACGGAAAATAATGTTGGTGTTTATAGGCTACTTTGAAATATTCCAGGTCACTTCCAGGTATTGTAATCAGCGCTGATAAACGTTGCTGCCCACCATCCGTCGGAAATAATGCTCTGTTCAAGGTATCGTGCGTCCACCCGACTGATGCACTGAAGGTGATAAATTTATCACCTTCTTTGTCAATAAAATCAGAGATTTGTGTCGATGAAAATGTCGACGTATTCAGCTTGGTATGTTTAAAATCCAGATTAAAGCGTAAGCGATCATATTCATTCAACGGAATACCAAAGTTAAACCCACTATTTATCACATCTGTGGAATAATCAGATATGTTCGCTTCTTCCGCATCCCGTGCGCGATAGCCTACATCGTAGCCCATGCTGATACCATCTACCGTAAAATACGGATCAAAATAGCCAAAACTGTATTGGGTGGTTACATCGCTGTTATTAAAGGCAAGGTTTATTCGTTTACCGGTACCGAATACATTATCCTGGGACACATTCGCATTAAACACAATCCCTTGTGTTTGTGAAAAACCGACGCCCGCCATCAGGTTACCCGACGCTTTTTCTACCACCGTATAATTCACATCGATCTGATCGGAACTCCCGACAACCGGTGGCGTTTCGACATTGACTTCTTCAAAATATCCCAATCTTTCAAGGCGTGTTTTGGATCGCTCAATTTTTGCGGTCGAGGCCCAGCTTGATTCCATTTGCCGCATTTCCCTGCGCAATACTTCATCCCTGGTTTTTGTATTCCCACGCATATTGATATGTCTGACATAGACACGTTTGCCTGGATCCACAAAAAAAGTCATGGTCACTGTTTTGTTTTCGTCATTGATTTCCGGCACCATATTGACATTGGCAAACGCATAGCCTTCATCCCCCAACCGGTCTGAAATGGCTTTGGAGGTCTGTGTTGCATTTTTGCGAGAAAATATTTCCCCAGGCCCCACCTGAACCAGCTGGGTCAACTCTTCCGGCTCTACAATCAGGTTACCGGTCAATTTCACTTTTTCCAGCGTAAACAACTCGCCTTCTTTGACATTTACCGTAATATAAATGCCTTTTTTATCCGGCGTAATCGCTACCTGAGTCGATTCAATATTGAAATTTATATACCCTCTATCCAGGTAATAGGAACGCAAACTCTCAAGATCGGCTGATAACTTCTGTTTTGAATATTGATCATCCTTGGTATAAAAAGATAACCAGTTTGACGTGCTCAATTGGAATTGATCAATCAATGTGTCCTTGTCAAACACCTGACTTCCCACCACGTTAATGCGCTTGATTTTAGCAACTTGACCTTCAGAGATGTTGATATGGATGCCCACCCGGTTGCGCGTCAGACGCGTGACTTCTGTATTGATCTTCAGGCCATATTTTCCTTGACTAAAATACTGACGTTGCAACTCTTGCTCAACCTTGTCCAACACCAATCGATTAAACACCTTACCTTCCGTCAAGCCTATTGAATCCAGTGCCTTTTCCAGGTCTTCCGTACCAATATCATTGTTACCTTCGAAGATAATTTTGGCAATAGAGGGACGTTCGAGCACATTAACCACCAAGGTGCTTCCTTCCTGCCCCATACTAATATCTTGAAAGAATCCGGTTTTGAATAAAGCGCGAATGGACGGCGCAACTTTTTGCCTGGAAAAGCTTTCTCCAATATTTACCGGTAAATAGTTGAACACTGTTCCCGCTGAAATCCGCTGCAACCCTCTCACCTGAATATCTTCCACTACAAAGCTATCAGCGCCATGCGCCACAGAAGCAGAGAACAAAACCAACAGAGCAGCTTTAAAAAACAATTTTTTGATCACGTATATGCCGAAGTTATACAAATTTTTTGGATTATATCATGCCAATTGAGCATTGAATTATGCATGCACTATGCTTTACCGTTTTTGTCTCCCAGGAGACAGTCCAAGAACAGGCTAATCTACCGAGGCCCTACAATTGGCCAGCTTCCTAACTACTAAGCGCGTGCCAATGGAAATGCCAGTACCTCTTCTATACTTTCCCTCTTTTGTATCGCCATCAACAGTCGATCCAACCCCAAAGCCACACCACTGCATTCAGGTAAGCCATGCTCTAATGCGGCAAGAAATAATTGATCCTTTTGTACGGTAGTTTGCTGATTATTTTGTCTTTCAATAATTTCCATTTCAAAGCGTTGCGCCTGCTCCTCAGCATCGGCCAGCTCATAAAAACCATTTGCCAATTCGACGCCATTAACAAACACTTCAAAGCGATCTGCCACCCTGGAATCTACAGAATTAATCCTTGCCAGCGAGGATTGAATCGCTGGATAAGCATACACCATACAAATTCTATCTAGCCCTAACTGGGGCTGAATTACAAAACTGAAAATATAATCAAGCCACACCTTATGATTCTGTTCACACACCGCAATGGCATCATAAAAACCATGGCGCTGCGCATAATCCCGATAAAGCTGTTCATCAAATTTCAGGGGATCCAATCCAGTATATTGCTTAAACACTTGCTGATAACTGAACATTTCTACCTGCTGGAACTGCGCATGCTCTTGGCAAATTTCTGCCAGCAAGCTCGACACATCCTGCATCAATTGCCGCATATCAAAATCGACGCGATACCATTCCAATAGTGTAAATTCGGGATTATGCAGTTTTCCACTCTCTCCATTACGAAATGCTTTACAGATCTGGAAAATTGAACCACTTCCAGACGCCAGCAAGCGTTTCATTGCGAATTCGGGTGATGTCTGCAAATACAGACGCTTCAGCATCGAACCTGTTTGATAATCGGTAGAAAAAAAATCTAGCGCGGGATCGGTACCTGTCGCCCGACATAGCAACGGCGTTTCAACTTCCATCACCTCATTGCGCAAAAAGTACTGGCGGATATCTGCCAGCAGTTTTGCCCTGGCTTGTAACTGCCTTAATTCACAACTGGGTTGCCAGTCGACAGCCACTAGTCTTTAACGCGTGACACATACTCACCGGTACGCGTATCTACTTTAATCATTTCATCAATTTGAATAAACAGTGGCACCCTGACGACAGCGCCAGACTCTAATGTTGCTGGTTTACCCCCACCGCCAGAGGTGTCGCCTTTCAACCCTGGGTCAGTTTCAGCGACTTTTAATTCAACAAAATTAGGCGGCATTATCGACAGCGGCGAGCCATTCCATAGTGTCATGGTACAAATATCTTGTTCTTTCAACCATTTGACAGCATCGGCAACCGCATTTGCATCGGCCTGATATTGTTCAAAACTTTCAGGTTCCATAAAGTGCCAGAATTCACCATCGTTATACAAATACTGAGTATCAATATCTATAACATCTGCGGCCTCAACCGACTCACCTGATTTGAATGTGCGCTCAATAACACGACCAGTTTTCAAGTTTCTGATTTTTACACGGTTAAACGCCTGCCCTTTTCCCGGCTTTACAAATTCATTTTCAATGATTGAGCAAGGGTCTGCGTCCAGCATGATTTTCATACCCGCTTTAAATTCATTCGTGCTAAAAGTCGCCATTTTATCCTCAAAGTAACGCAACAAAAATGCAGTGCATTATAATAGCTGCAATCCGTATTGTCATGAGAAGACGCCAGGAGGCTGTTGGATGATGGGATTCGTAACAAGGCAAGTGGAAAAATCAACCCATTTTCCATCGCCGCAGTAGAACCCTTCATAAGCCGACAGTCTCCTGGCCTGTCAATCAGTCATACGCCTTTAACCCACGTTCTCATTCACCTCATTAAATCAATCGTGCACCCACATTCTCCGGCCACCTGGCAGCAACAACTACAAAACGCTTTTACAGATCTTCATGATTTATGCGATTTTCTACAACTATCTGTGCATGAAGCCACATTTTTATCCTCACATAAAAACTTTCCGATTAAAGTTACCCGCGATTACGCCAACTGCATGAAAAAAGGAGACCCTAACGACCCATTGCTGCTACAGGTTGTTCCTCAGCATGCTGAAAAGCTTAACGCCCCAGGGTTTATGGCTGATCCAGTTGGTGATTTACAAGCCACAATACAGCCAGGCATTATCAAAAAATACACAGGCCGATTGTTATTAATCACGACGGCGGCATGTGCCATCCATTGCCGATATTGCTTTCGACGCAACTTCCCTTATGCAGACAACCAGCTTACTACTTCACAAATTGACACCACCATCGACACTATTCATCAGCAAAATGACATCCATGAAATCATATTAAGTGGTGGCGACCCTTTAGTCATCAATGATGATCGCTTGCAATTGATTATTTCAAAACTGGAGGCCATCCCTCATCTAAAACGCATTCGTTTCCATACCCGTTTGCCCATTGTCTTGCCAGATAGAGTCACGCCCAAACTGCTCGATGTGATAAGTAATGCAAAAAAACAGATTGTGTTCGTGGTACATGCCAACCACGCCAACGAATTAAGCAACAAAGTGACCCGCAATTGTATGCAATTATCACAGGCCGGAGCGCTTATGCTCAATCAAAGCGTGCTTTTAAAACATATAAATGACTCCAGCCAGGCTTTGTGCGAACTTAGCGAATCCCTGTCGCAATGTGGCATTCAGCCTTACTATTTACATTTACTGGATAAGGCGCAGGGAACCGCGCATTTTGAGGTCTCAACGAAAACAGCACGTACATTGATGGAAAAAGTACACAGCCAGCTCCCAGGCTACCTTGTCCCCAAACTCGTACGCGAAGTCACAGGAGATACATATAAAAGGCCTGTCTTTTGATGACAGGCACGACATGGTTCTTCAATTTATTTCTCAAAAATCAGCCTTAAATCAACTACGCTTAGTGTAAGTTTACCTGCGTTTTTTATTTGCATGACAGAAGCATCACAATTTCCATCAACGTTGAATAACACAACCATTGCTGAATGGCTTGCAGCTCTTAGCCAGCTAAAACCAGTCAATGCGAGCAGTTTATTAAATGATGGAATTAATCAGTTAAGAAAAAAACATATATCTCAACCTGAAGCCCTAAACTATTTAATTAAGTTGACGCCGGTCACCTTGCATTTATCTTCATCCTTAGTCGACGCCTTCACAAACGCTGAAGCAGATAGAGGTGCCATAAAAATATCAAAATTAAGCCTGCTACTTCCCAGAAACCTCGCTTTGGCCTTTCACGCTTTATTTCAGAAAAACAACGCCGAACAGCGCGCTTGCACAGGTTATTTCACAGTACAATTAATTGGTCATTATCTGCAATTATGTGCAAATTTTCAGAGCCTTCCTTCTGAAAAACTATGGATCATCAGTGGCGAAATTTTCGTTCGTGCAGAACAGGAAAGCTTGCTTAGTCAAACTGTCAGTAGCAAAGTTACAGAGTTTAAAGAACAACCTGACATTGAACAGGTCATCAAACGGAACCTGCTATTTTCCTTGTGCTCTATGCAAAAACTGCAAAGGAATGAAGTTGAGTCTGTGACGAAATTTTGTAACCTTTTTGCAAAACATGTACAAATCATTCAGGAAAACACGACTTTTTCAGCATTTTATTGGGACTACCTGAAAACATTTCCGGCACAAAAACAACACTTAAACCAACCTTTAAGACAATATCAAATCGGCATCAGCTGCAATGAACTCATTCTAAAATCACCTGATTACAATCGTTTATCGGATGTTCTGAACGAATCTTTATATAACAAAATAATGCTTACACTGACGTCATTTAAAAAACCTTTATATGACAACATACCCGCTGCCCCCATAATTCAGCGAGCTATCACCGGCTTATCAGAAATTCACGCATTCTTAACCCGCCTGGAAAAATTACAGCGCATTAACCAATTGGGTTCACTTGCGCCAGACACGCAAGCTTCAAACAGAATGCTCCTGGAACCCATGGATCACGAAAAATCACACTTTAAAAGCACGCAAACTATTCTCCAACCTGCTGAAAATGACGAAGAAATCAGTGCAGGACAAACGGTAAAGATTTTACGCACCAATAACAGCCACTTTATAAATATCGAAACCCATAAAATGAATTTCACGAATGGAGACTTGATATTATTAATTGATAAGAAAAAAAACCTGACCCTCGGCATCATCAGACAACAAAAGCTGGCAAACACCGCAGACTCCACTCAAATATTGGTTGAAAAGATCAGTCAATCCATCCGCACGCTTTGCATTGAAAATAAAACCGGACTCTCCGTTGGACTGTTGCTGAATAACCCCCCCGATCACCCATCCATCATCCTGGCTTATACCCGTTTTCAAAAGGGTGAGACTCTCAAGCACCAAGACCAACAAATAACGTTGGGCAACTTGCTTGAATACACGCCCAGCCTTGTTCACTATCGTCTATCCAGTTAATCGAAACTCACCTCTTAAAAAATGCCCCGCCGGTTTTGTAAGCGACTAATCAGAGGCGAAGGCATAAGTCACACTATGTTAGCGCTTGCCCATCATCCATATGGGGACTTGTCAGCCACTGATTGATCCACCCAACAACACTTTGATAAGCAATTTTCTGCTAATAAAATTATCTTTAATCAACTAAAATAAACATTGTCTCTTCTTATTTGACCGTTCTGAATGCGCACGCTAGTACATCATTTATTAACCATTAGCGCCGAACTTTCTCCAGAAAGCTCAGCACTTACTCACAAAGGCACGACTTGGAGTTATCAACAGATAGCCAAGGAAACCGAGCGGCTTAGCTCGGCCATTCTGCAGCATGGACTGTGTTTTCAAGATCGGCTGGCAGTTTATCTGCCAAAACAGAAAGAAACCGTGACCAGCATGTTTGCGGCATGCCAGTCTGGCACTGTCTTTGTCCCAGTTAACCCAGTGCTTAAGGCACCACAAGTCGCGCATATTCTCAAAGACTGTAATGTAAAACTGCTTTTTACTTCAGCTGCCAGACTTAAAAGTCTATCTGATGAAATCAGCCACTGCCCTGATTTACAAAAAATCATAGTGCTTGAAGGCAAAACTGACGATCTCAGCTTGAACGGATTCAAAGGTGAAATTATCAGCTGGAATGCATTTTTATCTTCAGACCATGCGCCGCTCAGCTTTCCCAACATCATAGACACACACATGGCCGCCATTCTTTATACGTCTGGCAGTACAGGCAAACCCAAAGGCGTAGTGTTGTCTCATAAAAACATAGTGGCTGGAGCCGCCAGTGTTGCAGAATACCTCAGCATATCAACTAAAGATAAATTGCTTGCCGTACTACCTTTTAGCTTTGATTATGGGCTCAATCAGCTAACTGCGGCTTTTTTGCAAGGCGCTCAGTGTGTCTTACTGGACTATCTTTTGCCCAATGATGTCATCAAGGCGTTAGACAAGCATCAAATCACCGGGCTAGCAGCCGTTCCTCCATTGTGGGCGCAACTTTCACAATTACAATGGCCATCCAGCATTAATCAACACTTACGTTATATGACGAATTCTGGCGGTAAAATGCCTAAATCCGTATTACACAAAATACGTAAAAACGTCCCTGATAGTGCGTTTTTTTTAATGTATGGCTTAACCGAAGCCTTTCGTTCCACTTACCTTCCGCCCGAGCAAATTGATATTCGCCCTGACTCCATGGGCAAAGCCATTCCCAATGCCGAAATTTTGGTGATCAATGATAAGGGGCAGCCTTGTCAAGCCAATGAACCCGGAGAACTTGTCCATAAAGGCTCTCTGGTTGCACTGGGATACTGGAATGATGCTGAAAAAACGGCTGAACGCTTTAAGCCCGCCCCTGACCAAATTCAAGAATTACCTATCACAGAAATCGCCGTGTGGTCAGGAGATCAAGTACAAATGGATGATGAGGGTTATTTGTATTTCGTCGGTCGAAAAGATGACATGATTAAAACCTCTGGATACCGAGTCAGTCCTTCCGAAGTGGAAGAATGTATTTATAATTCTGGCTTGGTAAAAGAAGCTGCGGCCATTGGCGTGGAACATGCGACTCTCGGGCAAGCCATTGTCGTTGTCATCAAACCTGAAAACCCGGAAACATTTGATGATCAACAGCTACTCAAGGTATGTCGACTGAAACTACCCAATTTTATGCTGCCAGCTAAAATCATCTGCACCGAACATATGCCCAGAAACCCTAATGGCAAAATAGATCGCAAACAATTATCAGCAAAATATGCTGACCTTTTTCAATAAATCCAGCATTAAAAATGAATAACACGCCCCCCGCACATTCACCACAAACTGTGTATGCCAGTCAGGACGACCAGTTAATCATCGGTCAGCAGCCAATAAACCAATTAGTGGATCGAGTGGGAAAAACGCCCTTCTACGCTTACGACCGGGAAAAACTCACGCAGCGCATCAATTATCTACGTCAGCATATGCCTGCTCAATTAAAAATACACTATGCGATGAAGGCTAACCCTATGCCTGCATTAGTGCAGCATATGGCAAGCATTGTCGACGGTTTTGATCTGGCCTCCGCCAATGAGATGAAGGTGGCTCTGGATACGCCCATGCCTCCAAAACATATCAGCATGGCTGGCCCTGGTAAACGCCCCGAGGAGTTGGCTCAGGCGATTGCTGCTGGCATCACCATCAATATTGAATCGGCAAACGAACTCACCACGATTGTGTCGATTGTTGAAAGTACAGGTTATTTGGCTAACATAGCCATTCGTATTAACCCAGCGTTTGAATTAAAAGCTTCGGGTATGAAAATGGGGGGCGGCCCTAAACAATTTGGTATTGATGAGGAATTAATTCCCGATTTATTACAAAGAATAAAGTCGATGCCGGTTAATTTTCAAGGATTTCATATTTACAGCGGCTCACAAAACCTCAAACCTGACTCTATCATTGAAGCCCAATCAAACAGCCTGCAACTTGCTAAACGCCTGGCGACAGACTCTGCGCTGCCTATAAAAAAACTAAATATTGGTGGGGGGTACGGTATCCCCTACTTTCCAGGAGAAGAACCACTAGATATTAAAATCATTGGCGAAACGCTGGAAAAAAACATATCTGAATTTTTAAACGCATCTCCACACACCGAAATAATTATTGAATTAGGACGCTATCTGGTAGGTGAAGCGGGGCTGTATGTTTGCCAAGTCATTGATAAAAAATATTCTCGAGGACAAGCGTTCCTGGTGGTAGATGGAGGACTTCATCATCATCTCGCGGCATCGGGTAATTTTGGCCAAGTCATACGCAAAAATTACCCAGTAATGATTGCAAATAAAGTCAACCAGACTGACATGGAATCCGTAAATATTGTAGGCCCATTATGTACACCCCTTGATATACTGGGCAATAAAATGGAGCTTCCCAAAACCGAAATTGGTGATTACGTAGTCATTTTTCAGTCTGGAGCATACGGCTATACTGCGAGTCCTCACCTGTTTTTGAGTCAGCCGGAATGCGCAGAAATTCTTGTATAAATACCGCTAAAAAATAATCTTAACAGCCATCCCATGCAATCATCAACGCCACCCTTTATCAGACAAGAACAGTATAGCCTTTACGTTTTATTAGGCATTGCCCTGTCCTGTATCTGCATTTTTTACAGCTCCTGGGAATCATTAGTTTCCATATGGCTCCGCTCTGATACCTATGCGCATGGCTTAATCGTTTTCCCTGTGAGCATCTGGTTGGTGTGGCGGAATAAACCTTGTCACGCTGGAATCTTAAACCCGCAGTCACGTAGCTGGCTGGGGTTACTTTTTCTCATTAGCAATGGCTTATTATGGCTTATGGCATCCATTATTGATGTCCTTGTCATCCAACAATATGCATTAATTGGTATTCTGGTTGGGAGCCTCTGGTTTTGGCTAGGCAACAAAGCAAGTCAGTCCATATTGTTCCCTTTAGTTTTTTTATACCTAATGGTGCCGGTAGGTGAAAACTTTTTACCCGGCTTAATGATCCTTACTGCCGACATCTCTGTAGCACTGCTCAAACTGACAGGCATTACGGTCTACCGTGAAGGTTTGTATATATTCTTGACGAGTGGTGACTGGCAGGTCGTCGAGGCGTGTTCAGGGCTAAGATATCTGATTGCCACCATCACTTTAGGCATAGTCTATGCCTACATTACCTATACAAAATTTTATAAACGGCTCATTTTTTCCTTATTATCCGTTCTCATCCCTCTCATTTCCAATGGCGTTAGAGCGTATATCATCATCATGATCGGCCATTTCAGTAATATGGAATTAGCGGTTGGCGTTGACCATTTAATCTATGGTGCCGTATTTTTTGGCATCATCATTTTTGCCATGTTCTATGTGGGTTCATTTTGGAAAGACCCAGAGTCTGCAAACGTTGAAACGACCACCGCCCCCCAAGACAAGACTACCATCAACATCTCCAACTGTTATCAACCATTGTTACTTCTTGCCGCTAGTTTTTTGATATGGCCTGTTGCCCATTTTCAGTTGAAAAACAATTACAACGCCCAAACTCAGATTGTCGAACTCGCCCATTTTTCAAATAACAACGCATGGCAAAAATCCACCGTTCCTAGCTGGCTATGGCAACCACGGTTTAACGGTGTAGAAAATGAAACACTCGATTTTTATCAAAATAACGAGGGCTTGACTGTTGGAGTATATCAAGCGAATTTCGGCAATGAAAAACAAGGCTCAGAGCTTGTCAACTCAAGAAATGTATTGGTCAATGACGAGCAAACTGAAGGCTTGCGAGTTACGAAGCAAACTAACACTCATCTGAATTTAATCGACACTACTGCCGATCTTACTGTGCTTGATGAACAAAACACTGGCAACGAATATTTCACTGTAAAATGGTATCAGCTTGGTAGTTTTCCTACCAATAAAGGCTATTTCGCCAAACTTTACCAACTGTTTAAACGATTAACTTTAAACACCTCACCAGAGGTCTATACAGTCATATTTACTCAATCTGATAAATATGACCTTCAACAAAAAGCGTTAATTGAAGCCTGGTTAAAAGCATTATAAATTTTAGAAGGTATAGGTCTTAATTGATCAGGCTTTTTCAACAAGACATTGCAGCTGAGTAGTTTTTATAAATCTAGCTTTTTGGCAAGTTGGCCAACTTGAGCCAAGCCAGTGTCTGCTCTTCAACCTCCGCACGCCAAGCAGCCGAGGAAAAAGTATGATCAGCATCCTTGAGTTCAACATTAGTCACTCTTTTATCGTCAAGCAGTTGACGCCATTGTTCATCCGATTTAACCGCTTCCCTAAACTCATCTGCAGTCAAGTCCCGTCCACTGAGGACAAGCAAAACAGGGCCAGCAAAACGTTTGAAACATTCGCGCATTCTTTCTGGAAGAGGAAGGCTTGAGGCGACTAAATCTACAGAAGCGCTTGGCTCCTCAACTTTCTGGTTTGTTTCGGAAAGAAATATCTTACTCATAAACGAGGTAAGTGAATATAACGAATCTTTATAATCGAACTGAAGTGTCATTATTTTTTTCCATAATTCAACACTCAAAATTCGCTGTAAATAATAATATTTCAAGTATGTTTTAGCCGCACCCTGTTCGGTAAACACCCAGGGATTCAACAAAACCAGTCCGCAAACCCTGGGGTCTTGATAGGCATAAAAAAGTGCCGCTGAAGCAGCATCACATAACCCCCAAATCACAACACCATCCAATTCTGGACATGTTTCATAAAACTTGTTTATTGCAACCCGTATATCTTCATCCACCGAAGCAAATGAGGTGATTTCCCCACTGGCATCCCCCATGCCACGATAATCAAATCGCATCACAGGAAAGCCTTCTCCACAAAGCTTTCTGGCCAGCAACACAAATTGTCGATGACTTCCAACCCGATATTGTGGCCCACCAACAACAATCAAAACACCCATTGACGTTGTACCAGCACTTTTATGCACAATGCCAAACAGATGCTCTTGTTGGCAATTAAAAATGACAGGGACTTCTTTCATACACACTCATGATTAACTCAGTTAACTATCTCAACCAACCTTAGCGACGACAACTCTAACAAACCCGGTGATTCAGCAATATCCTGGCTGGCCCAAAACTGGGCATCACTCAACACATCTACTGTCGTCCTGACGCCAAGTTGTTTTAAATGCTTCCCCCATTTATCCGTCAGAAATGAAGCCTTTGCACTTTCATCTAATGCCAATTCAAAAATATGGCACTGAGCAATATTTGCAATGTCCGCTTGTCCAAGTTTTAGCTGCATCATCGGCTCAATCAATGCAGGATTCAACAAATAACCAGCGACTTCAACAAACTTCCCATTCAGCAATTGTTGTTTTAAATCAGATGTTTTTATCTGGGGCGCATGTTTATCCATCATCGATGAAGCAGCTCGCAATCTTAAAAACTGCATAGCATATTGCTCACCATTTAACACAGGTTGCCACGCAAGCAATTTATCAAACACATCATCCGATTTAAGCAAAAAATCCAGCGCTAACAAAACCCCCGTCCTTAGTCCCCACAAACTAATGGAACTATAGCCTTGAGTTTTTAACCACAAAACCACTGCATTTATATTGTCTAACCATCGCGCCCATGTTGCTTCGGCAAACTCTCCCTGACTATCGCCAGTGCCCCACAAATCAAAAATAACAACCGAAACGCCTTGCTCGACAAATACATTGGCCTGTTTAGTTAACATATGCCTGGACTTATTCATTTCTTCAGCAAACGCTGGAATATGAATAATGCACTTAGCGTTTTCTACATCGCCTGCATAATAAATTGTAAACAACGAGTCTTTGGAGGCGTTCAAAAAAAATGAGGATACTTGTTGTTTCAACGTCATTCCCTAAAACCGATTCAATTCCCATTCACTATAGTGGTAAAACGTTCAACTAGACACCTTTTGTTCAACAAAACGAACTAATGAGCCAACAGTTTCAAACACTTCAGCATCAATTTCATCATCATCAACAAAAAAACCAAACTGCTCTTCCAAAGCAGTCAAAACTGACACAACAGCCATTGAATCAAATTCAGGCATAGAACCGACTAAGGGTAAGTCTTCATCCAGACTTACTTCTTCATTCAACTGCAACACGTTACGTAAAACACGACTTACATCGGACAACATTGACATAAATATCCTATAAATCTAAAGTTATATTCAAAAACAATTCCACAATCCAAATTGTTG
>SPJJ01016889.1_pt1 | contig 13926 bp, 8 predicted proteins | sample 3741741 | NCBI WGS metagenome assembly SPJJ01 (sample SAMN10925908, study PRJNA522277) | cold seep metagenome | isolation source: Elba SIP-enriched marine methane seep metagenome, extraction at timepoint T1 | place: Italy: coast of Elba, Mediterranean Sea | collected 2014-05 | reverse complement strand
TGGGGATCTTGGAGTACACCACCCACGAGGGTGAGTGGGCCCGCACCGCGTTTTTGAACATCACCAGCTTTGGTTTGAGCGGCATGGTGGACCAAAAGGTCAACAGCAGCTCTAAAGCCTTGGGCGGCACGACCTCCTTTTTGATTGCGCTCGGAAAGGCCCTGATGGCCTACCGCCCCGCGAACGTGCGGATCCGGGTGGACGGCGAAGAGCTCTACGCCGGCGAGATGGTGACCTGTGCGGTCGCCAACGCGCAGTACTTTGGCGGCGGCATGCGCTTCGCGCCCGACGCCGAGATCGATGACGGCCTATTCGACGTCGTCGTTCAGACTTCGGCCGGCATGCGCGAGTACATGAAGATCCGGGATCTCTACACGGGCAAGCTCAAGCAATGGCCGACGGTGCGCGTCGCGCAGGGCAGGGTGATCGAGGCCCTACCGGAGCAGGATGAGCCTGTGCTGCTCGACGTGGATGGAGAACCCATCGGCCGGTTGCCCGCCCGCCTTCAGATCGTGCCCAGCGCCATCCGTATTAAGACTGCAGTTTAGTCCGCCCTGGGCAACTCGCCGCATTGACCGGCCTTTAGGCCGCACCTAGGATACCGCCCATCACGTTGAGACGAGCCCCACGGGGTTCGTCCGGACCTTTGGGTTCGGGGCTCGACGGGAGCGCTTCTCGAGAGATTCGTGGCTACCTCTCCGGCCCATCCACCCTCCACCCCGGCACGCCGTCAGGTGGAAGAGGCGCTCGACTCCTTAGGCCTCGCGATGGACGAGGTGCCCGGACCGATCGTGGATCGCATGGTGGACCGGGCGCGGCTTCCCGGGGCCAGCCTGACCATCGGCCGCTATGTGGTTGTGGGCGAGCTGGGCCGCGGCGGCATGGGCGTGGTCTACGAGGGCTGGGATCCGGGCATTGAGCGGCGGGTCGCCATCAAGACGGTCGAGCCGGACCTGGTGCCCGAAGAGGACCGCGATGAAGTGGTGGAGCGCTTTCGGCGCGAGACCAAGGTCGTCGGCCGGCTGAAACACCGCGCCATCGTCACCGTCTTCGACTCCGGCCGCCAGCGGGCCGTCGATCCCGTCACCGGGGACCGCTACACCTCCCATTACTACTACGTGATGGAGTTCATCGACGGCCGCAGTCTCGCGAGCCTGTTGAGAGAGCAAGGCCGCTTGCCGGAGGTGCAGGCGCTGCGCATCGTCGTCGACATCGCCGAGGCGCTGCAGATGTCGCACGACGCGAGCATCATTCACCGCGACATCAAACCTTCGAACATCTTCCTTCGGGACGGGGTCGACGCGGTGCTGTTGGACTTCGGCATCGCAAAGACCGGCAGCGTGGCCCTGACCCGACAGGGCCAGATCCTAGGCACGCCCAGCTATCTTGCCCCAGAGCGCCTGCGCGAAAAGGACGTCGCGATCGACGGGCGGGCCGACATCTTTTCGCTGGGCGTGCTGCTGTACACGATGATCACCGGCGAGGCGCCCTTCGTCGGCGAGGACGTGTATGACGTCATCGACAAGATCGCCCGAGAGTCCCATCCCAAGGTCGCCCGCCAGACCCCCCCCGGCGCCGCGCTGGCGGATGTCATCGATCGCATGCTCGCAAAGCGCCCCCAAGACCGCTTCCCTAGCGCGGGGGATGCCGCGGTGGCTCTGCAATCCGTCTTGCGCCACTTTGAGGACGACCAGGCGGCGGCGGACGCATTTGAAGAGCTGTCGGACAGCGACTATGAGGACCTAGAGGACCTCGAAAAGACCAGCCCCTCCGCGCCCACGCCGATGCCGGAGGGCGCCGACGCCTTCGTCTCGGCCGAACTCGACGCCTTCGAGGCGGAGATCCAGGAGATCGCGGCCCTCGCAGAGCCCGGGCAGCCGGCCACGGAACAGATGCCTGGCCTGAGTGAACCCCCAGCTCCGGCCGCGCCCGTGCGCGTCGCCGAGCTGGAGGGCACCCGCCCCGAGCTGGCGCTGATGCGAAAAACTCGGGAGCTGCAGAGCGGTCAGACCCCCGTGATTCAGGACGTCGCGGACTTCGACGGCCCCGATGATACTTCGCCCTCTGTGCCTCCCGGGGTGCTTGCGGCGGTGACGGCAGAGGGTGCCTCTCAGGCCCATGCCTACGTCTCCCACGCGCCAGAAAACGATGAGTCCACGGACGACGAGACGGTCGCCGACCCAGCCTTTCGGGTGCCGTCCTCCATTCGAAATACGCCCATCGTTCGCGCCCACCAGCGTCAGATAGCCACGGAGCAGGTGGTGCGCGCGTCGAACCCCGCGCACTCCGAGCAGGCCACGGAGGCGGCGACGCCGATCGTCGCTGAGCCGCGGGCCCGGCGCTCACGCATTGAGGCCTCCCTCGTCGATGAGGACGATGTGGTGGTGCAGCCCGCGCCCCTGGATCCGATGAACCCGGATGAGCTGCCGACTCAGACCGGGTTTGAGATCCCGCAGGGCTCGGACTCGCGCCCTGAGATCATCGATCGGCACGAGGTGAAGACCCGCGGGGACGTGGACTTGCCCGACCCGGCCGAGAGCCACCCGGATCGCCAGCTGCCGGTGGGGGCCGCGAACCTGCGGGCTCGGGAGCTGGAGCTGAGCGAGGTCTCGGGCTCCGTGCCGGAGCTGGACGTCAAAAAGAGCGCCGCCGTGGCTCGGCGCACGATTGGCCCCGCGCCCTCTCGAGACGCCTCTCGCGCCAAGCCAGCCAGCCCGCGGGGCAGCGCCGACCCCATCCTCGACGGCTTCGAGCGCTCGAAGATGCTGCGTCGCCGGGCCTTCCTGCTCGTGAGCGCCACCCTGTTGAGCGTGGCCCTGGGCCTGCTCTTGGGGCGGCTCAACCGTAAGGACTCCACGGCCAGCCAGCCCAAAAAGGCGGGCCTTGTCACCGTTGATCCCGCGGCCCCCGTCGCCGAGCCCCGCGATCGGGTGCGGGCCATGCCGGGCTCAGGCCAGCCGGACTTGGTGCGGCCGCGCCCCGCGTCGGAGCTGATCAAGGACGCGGAGGGGGCCCGCCTATCGGGGCACCTCGATGACGCGGCGCGCCTGTTTGAGTCCGCCATTCGGGCCTCTGCGGATGAGTCGAACCTGCGCGCCAAGGCCCTGCTGGGGCGGGCGGACGTTCTGAGGCAGCTTGGGCAGCAGGAGGACGCCATCCGGCTGTACCGCATGGTGGCCAAGGGCCACGCCGACAGCCCCCAAGCCGAGCAGGCGAAGGTTGCCTTGCAGGAGCTCGGTCGCCCCTTGCGCCGCCGCCGCCGCCGCACTGCGCGGGTGGTCGACGCGCCGGCGCCGCCACCCCAGGTCGCGCCTGAAGCCCCCCCCAAGAGGCGCGCGGCCATCGATACGAGCGCATCACCCCAGGCTCAGTGCAAGGCCATCATGAAGCAGCACCTTTCAAGCCCCAGAGGCGCGATCTTGTCTCTTCAGCGTATGAAAGACCGCTTGCCCAATGAGCCCTGCGTGCGCTGGCACCTGGCCAATAAGTACGAGCAACTCAACCAGCTGGAGCAGTCGGTGCGAGAGTACCAGCGCTACCTTAAGCTGGTTCCAAACTCCCCGCGGCGCGCCGCCGTGCAGCGTCGGGTGCGCGACCTCCAGGCGCGCTTGCGGCAATGACTTCGGCAGCAGAGCGGCCTGAGCGCCAATGGCCACGGTTGAGCGTGGCGGAGAGCTGGCGGGTGCAGGCTCTGTTGCTGCTCTGCGCCCTCTTACTCTTGCCCGCGGCCGGCCAGCGGATTTGGCCCCAGGCCCAACTCAGCCCCCTTGAGCATTGCGCGCAGGGTGCCTTGCTCACTCCAGACGGGGTCTTTTGCGCCGCCGATGGCCATGCCCAAGCCGCGCAAAATGCATCGCCGCTCACGGCCTGGTGGATGGGCCGGGCTATGGACATCAATACCGCCGACGAGGCTTCGCTCACCGTGGTTTCAGGCATCGGCCCCAAGCTGGCCCAGCGCATCGTGCAAGACCGCGCTGAGCGTGGCCCCTTCTTGGCTATGGCGGACGTGCAGCGTGTGCGAGGCATTGGCCCGAAGCTGGCGGCACGCCTGTCGGCAGTCTGCGAGGTCTATGCGACCGACCAGCGTTCCACGAAAGAGCCGTCAAACTCAAAAAGGTAGCGGGAAGGCGCAAGCTGGGCTGCGCCGGGGTCCGCGCTGGAAGCCTCGGGGTAGCAAAGATACAGACTGTCTTTGGCCCGGGTCAAAGCGACATACAGCAGGCGCCGCTCCTGCTGCACACCATCCGGCTCATCTAGGGCGTAGCGCAGAGGGAAGCCGCCCTCACTCAGGCCCGCCACGAAGACCGTCGACCACTCGAGCCCCTTGGCTTGGTGCACCGTGCTGAGCTGCACGCCCGCCTCGTGGTTGCGGCCAGCGTCTGGATCCAGCGCGAGCGTGCTGAGCAGGTCTTGCAGGCTGTTGGCGCGCTCGGCCTGGCTGAGCAGTCCCTGAAGGTGGGCCTCGGCGCGCCTCCCTTCGGGAAACTTCGCCTCAATATGGGCGCCGAACCCCGTCTGGTGAAGTGTGGGGCCTCGCAAGAGTACTTGCAGAGCCTCGAAGGCCGTGAGGCTGGGGTTCTGCAGAGGCTGTAGCGCGGCCTCGAGCCGCCGCAGGGCTCCTGCCTGAGCGGTCGTAAGCCGCTCGGCGAGGGGTTCTAGCTCGACGACGCCCGACGTAGGCAGGGCCTGGAGCACTCGCTCATGGGTCTTTTCGCCGACGCCTGGGGCGATCTTCAGCACCCGGGACCACGCCCCGGCGTCGCACGGGTCGGCGCGGAGCCTAAGGTAGGCCAAGGCATCCCGGGTCAGGGTGCGCAGGGCGCGTTGGGTGCTGCCGCGCACCTGGTACAGAATCGCGGCGCGGCTGAGGGCCTCGCTGATGGGCTCGGCTTGAGTATGGGTGCGATAGAGCACTGCGATCTGTTCTGCTGGGAGCCCGGCGGCCAGCAGGTCGCCGATGCGGTGGCTAATGAAGGCGGCCTGCTGCTCGGGGTGCGCGGCCTGAACGACGACCACCGGGGGCCCATCGGCCAGCGCCGAGCGCAGCGGGGTATGAAACTGCTGCCGGTTGTTCTGCAGGATACCTTGCGCCACGTGTAAGATCTTAGGCTGGCAGCGAAAGCTCTGGGTGAGCCGGACCGTCTCGCAGGGAGCCTGGGTCCCAAAATCGAGGATATTCCGCACCTCGGCGCCGCGAAATCCATAGATCGACTGCGCATCATCGCCCACCACGGCGAGGTGGGCCTGGGCGCCACAGACGAGCTCGCACAGCTCTGCTTGAAGGCTGGTGGTGTCCTGGTACTCGTCGACCAGCACGTGCTCAAAGCTGAGCACCGGCGGCGCGTCGTCGGGTCTTAACAGCAACGCCTTAAACAGCAGCAGCAGGTCATCGAAGTCGAGCAGGTCAGCTTGCGCCTTGAGCTGCGCGTAGTGATCGAGCGCCTGATGTACAGCCTCGAGATCGTTGGACCAGGCCGGCGAGAGCGCTGCGCAGACCTCGGCCACCGAGCGTTGGGTATTGATCGCGAGCGATCCCAGGTCGATCAGCGCCTTGGGGCTGGCGCCCCCGAGGCCCTGCAGGCGGCTGCTTTTCAGCGCGCGCTCCATCAAATCTTGCTGCTCGTCGGGGCCGGCGACGGACCACCCGGGCTGCAGGCCGATCTTTTTTCCGTGGCTTCGGAGGGTTTGCAGCGCGAGCGCGTGGAAGGTGCCCGCCCACAAACCAGCGCTTGCGGGTCCGAGCTGCTGCAGGCGGGCCAACATCTCGCGGGCGGCCCGCAGGGTGAAGGTGAGCATGAGGATCTGCTCGGGCGCGGTGCCTTGCTGCACCAGGTGCTGCACCCGAGCTATGAGAGTTCGCGTTTTGCCAGACCCGGCGCCGGCGAGGATCAAGAGGCGACGGTGGGTGCAGGTCGCCGCGGCGCGCTGCTCGGCGGTGAGGGACTCAAGCTGCATGCGCCCGCGCCGAGTGCCTTCAGGCGGTCTTCTTGCTGGTGCCGCGCACGGTCTCCATGATCGTCTTGTAGATGACTCGGTACGCCTCGCTGATTTTCGCGGGGTTCTTCTCATTGGTCACGGTGACCATGGCTGCGGTGACCTCTGCCGCGGCTGCAATAGCGGACTTGGTCAACTCCAGCTGAGTGCTCGAGGTCGTGGACCCTTCTTCGCGTTTGATCGGTGGTCGCATGCGGCGAGCCTACCCCGACGAGCGTCAGGGGTCATTGGCTAGAGTTTTGAAGGAGTGGAGCTGAGGGGGTTCGAACCCCTGACCTTTGCATTGCGAACGCAGCGCTCTCCCAACTGAGCTACAGCCCCGAGGTCGGGCGAGTGTGTACTCGAAGCTCTCAGGGTCCGCAAGAGAAATGCGCACGCGCCCGCGCCCCCATAGCCCCGGTATAGCTCATTGAAGACAGACGCATTTTGACGCGGAGTCCGGTCCTTTGGTAGTCCAATCCGGCAATGTCGGCGGGCGAGACCGACTCCACTTCGGCGGAGGCAAACAGCGACGAACGAACCCGGACCTCCAGCGGTCCTGGAGCGTCGGGCCATGCCTCCAGCCATGCCTCGATTACCGAGCTAGAACTCCAGTTCGCACAGAACCCGGAGTCATCGACGTACATCGATCTTTGCGAGGCCTACATGGACCAAAGCCGGTTCATGGAGGCGATGGTCGTCTGCAAGAAGGGCATCAAGGCCAATCCTGGCTCTGTCGAGGCCAAGATCCTTCTCGCGCGCGTCTACGCTCGCCAAAAGAAGTACAAGCGCGCGCTGACCGAGCTCGATCGTCTCATCGAAGCGCAGCCCTCCGAGGTGGCGGCTTGGCTGGCACGGGGCAAGCTGCGTTTCGAAAGCAGCGATGAGCGCGGCGGCATCGAAGACCTCAAAAAGGCGATCGATCTCAAGGGTGAGCTGCCTGAGGCCACCCAGCTGCTCGCTGAGCGCTCCATCGTCTACCCGGAACCTGAGCCCGAGCCGGAACCTGAGCCTGAGCCGCCGGTGGTGGCGCCGGTGGTTCAAGATACCGCCGACCTCTCCGTCGATGCCCTGCCCGGTGGGGTGTCCGCGGCACCGCGCAACGCCTCTTTCGCGCCCGCCCCGGCACGCGGGGTCTCGATGGCTCCAGCTCGAGCTGGCTCTGCAATCGGGGTTGCGCCCCGCTACGGCTCACACGTGGGTCCGCCGCCCAACGCCGCCTCAGGCGTACCTTATCAAGCGCTGCCCCAGCGTTTGGAGGGTGAGGAAGAGCTCGAAGAGCTGGCCCGCAAGGTCGCGGACGAAAAGCCCTCCAAGGGTCGGCCCAAGACGACCTTGGCCCTGATCGTCGTCTTGTTGCTTGTCGGCATCGGCGTTGTCGGTCAGCGCCTTTGGCACAAGCACAAGATCGAGAACATCGATCGGCTCACCACCGCGGCCGTGCCCTTGTTCAATCGGGATACCTACGGCGGCTATCAGCAGGCCGCGAAGATGCTGGAGCAGATCGTCGATGGCTACGACGCCAAGCACGCGCTGACGCTGGGCCGGCTTGCTTATGCCTACGCTATCCTTTGGGGGGAGCACGGCGAGTCGGACCTCAAGCCGAAGCTCGACGCCATCTTGGCGCGGGCTGAAAAGCGCGCCCCCGAGGTCTCGCACACTGTGGCCGCCCGCGGGCTGTTCACTCTGTACGCGGGCAAAGACCGTGAAGCCTCCGCGCAACAGGCGGTGGGGCTGGTCGAGCCCTTGGTCCGCCGTGCAAAGGCGGGTGGGGCGGCGCCCACCCACGCTGACCTCACGCTGGGCATCATCGAGCTTTCGTTGGGTGAGTACGATGGGTCCACCAAGAGGCTGGCCCACGTCAAAGAGGTCCTACCGGGCAGCGTACGGGCCAAGGTGTGGCACGCGAGGGCCGCGTTTCGGGCCGGCCGGTTTGCGACGGCCATCAATGCCTACAGCGCGGCCTTGCGCACCGAGCCCCAGCACCCTGGTGCGCGGGCTGCGCTGGCGCTGGCCCGACTGCGCCGCGGTGACCTCAACGGCGCGGCGGCTGACCTTGTGAAGTTCGACGAGGTGGCCAAAGAGCACCCCAAGGACGTCTCTCGCCTCGACTCTGCGCTGGCCGAGTTCGCTCGAAGCGAGATCTTGCGCTCCGCAGGTGAGGAGGCCAAGGCCACCGGTGCGTACGAGCAGGCGGTGCGCCTCGACCCCGACAACGCCGACTTCCCGTATGGCTTGGGGCGCTCCTTGCTCGGCAATGGCCGCGCCAAGGAGGCGGTCGGCTTTTTGCGCAAGGCCGTGAAGTTGGACCCCAACCGGTGGGCCTTTCAGGTGGAGCTCGCCGAGGCCGAGATGCACGTCAATAACTACGCGGCGGCCGACAAGCTGGTCGAAGACCTGCTCAAGGCCCAGCCCGACAAGCCGGATGTGCACATCGCCAAGGCACGCCTCATGCGCCGCACCAAGAAGCCCGATACGGAGGCCTTCTTGCAAAACGTGCTCAAGAAGTGGCCGAGCGCGCGTGTCGACGTGCACCTCGAGCTCGGCCGGCTGTTCCGCGCCAAGGATCAGCTCGATAAGGCCAAGGAAGAGCTTGAAAAGGCCATCAAGGCCATGGAGCGCTCCCCGCTCAGCAAGCAGGGCGACGTTCTGTTGTCCTACGGTCGGCTCATGGACGCTCTGAATGAGCCCACGGTCGCCATCGAGAGCTACAAGCAGGCCGGCGGTCTGGGCATCATCGAGGGTTGGTACCGTTTGGCGATCGGCTACGCCAAGCAGCAGCAGCTGCGGGACGCCAAGAAGGCCTGCAACCGATACCTGGCTGCAGGCTCCTCGCTTCGCTACTCCAAGAGTGCTCGCCGGCTCTGCGCCAGCCTGTAGTCGCCGGGGCCGTGCCGGCCCCAATCCATTAAAACAGCTGCCCCATCGCGCGCCCAGTAATGAACAGGGTGCCGCGAAGTCCGGGCATTTGGTCGAGGTGGTCGAGGTAGTTGTAATACACGGCCAGCTCAATATCTCCGGGCGGCGGCTCTCCTGAGCCCATGAAGAAGCGGGCGATGCCGCCGACGCCAATGCCAAAGCCGAACGTTCTGTCGGGCTCGCCATAGCGATTCGTGAACTGTAAGGTACCTTCCGCTTTGATGTTCTCGTAGGTCAGGGCGGCACGAGCGGAGTACATCTGGCCGTCGAAGCCCACACGGCCGCCCGCCGAGACGATGAACTCCGTGTCCGGCAGGTTGAGGTAGGCCACGTTCAGCTCCACGAGGTTGGTACGAAAGCCGTCGAATCCCTTCACACCCAGCTCGAAGGTGGTGCTCCAGTCGGGCACCAAGATCTTCTCGCGGATGCCTACCATCAGCATCTCTTTGAAGTTCCACGCCGACTCGCCGTGCTGCACTTCACCGGCGAGGCCCACGCCTGCGATCTCAAACTCGTCGAACAGGGACAGCTGAATCCCTGCCCGGTCGTCGCGCTCCACGAAGCGCAAGGCCCCCCGACCGTCGAGGCTCACGCTGCCGGGATTGATGGCGCTGCGTTTTTGAAAGCGCAATTTAGATTGCCATCGGATGAAGTCCCCAAATCGAGCGAAGAGCCGCGCGGAGCCCACCCACTCGGTGCCGTAGACGAAGGGCGAGGTTGGCGTGGTGAAGCCGATCTCCTTCTGCAGATTCGGCGTCTGGGTCGAGGCCAGGCGTGAAAAGAGCACCTCACCCCCGCCGCCCACCGACAGCTCCACACCGCCTGGGTACCAGTCCCCAATGTCGACCATCGTCTTGTAGACGCCGTTGGCCTCGACCACGTGGGCCATGGCCGCGATCCGGTCACCGAAGACCGGCCCGACATAGTCCATCGGGTGCAGCAGCAAGAAGGAGTACTTCAGCTGGGCCGCAGGCTCGATGGGTGGAGCCTCACCAATGGAGATGAGGCCCCAGGGCAGCCAGCTGTTTTCGATCTCTTCGTCGAGATCGAGCCAGACCAACGGGCCCAGCTCTCTAAAGAGGGTGATGTCGGTGAAGACCACCGCCTGGCGCGAAAAGTCGAAGATCGCGGAGGTATCGGTAAACGTCTCGCGCTGGGCGAGGCCGGTCTGCGGCAGGGCGAGGGCCAAGAGCACGAGGGCGGTGCAGGCTCTATTGCTCAGCATCGGCCACCTCACACTCGTCGGAGGTCACGAAGAGGTCCGGCTCCGGCACCTCCTCATTGAATATGTCTTCGTAGCCAAAGACGTTGGTGGTGACGGTGACGAAGGGCTGCTCTGCGCAATCGAAGGCCATGGGGTCATCCTCCAGGGAGGGACAGACCTGCGTGGACGCGCCGCCGGTTCCGGGCGCCGCGCGCATCGCCATCGTCAGCGTCTTACAGAGCCAATCCGGATGGGTCTCGGCGAAGTAGCCCTGCAGAGCGACCACCTGGCCCGTGAGCGGCCACTCGCCGGTGGCGCCCCACAAACCCTCGCTGTCGGGTGGTCGCGCGCCAAAGGCGGATACGAAGCCGGTCCGTGGCGCGCCGTCCACGACCAGCCCGTGGTAGCGGATCGCAAATGAAAATGGGGTCTGGGTCCACGAGGCATCGCCCGTGGCCGTCTCGCCCGCGATCGCCGTGAAGTCAGCGCCCTCTCTTGGGCCATCGTAGTAGCAGCCGCTCTGGCAGCCGGGCAGCAGGGCGAGGGTGAGCGCACACAGCAGCGGACGAATCACGGCGGGGTGATCGGTCGGCGGCTTCGCGGTGAGTGTGAGGCAGGGTCGCATAGGTCCTGTGCACCTAGCAGGAACCGCACCAGACAAAGCAGGTCTGAGCTTTCGGTGCCGACCCAGGCCCTGGGGGCTGGGCGCCCTGCGCGCGCCCCGGGGCGCCCAGGCTGCAGGCGGGCTATTGCAGCCCGAACTTCTTCAGCAAACGCCGCAGTGCGTAGCGGTTGGCGAGGCCCAGGTGCGCGGCCACTTCGGCGTGGCTGCCATTAACTTTGGATAGCGCCTCAAGAACCTGCGCCTTGCTGAGGCTGCTCGGATCCACCGCGGGGGGCGTGGGTTGGGGCATGTCCGCGGGGCAAAGCAGGGTGTCTGCGGGGCTTTCAGCCAGGCTCTTCCAAAGCAGCGCCTGCAGCTGGCGAACCTGAAGCGGCAGCGGGTGCTGGCACAGGGCGCGAATGAGGTCGGGGTGCACTCGAGCCACGCCCTGATCGTCCGCAAATCGTTCGAGCAGCGCGGGATCCGAGCTGAGCATGCCGGCGAGCAGGAACTGAGCCAGCACCGGCACGTCCTCCCAGCGTTCGCAAAGTGGCGGCACTTCGATCTGGTGCACAAAGCGCGCACGCAAGTCGTCTTTCAGCGCGGAGGCGTCTCGGTTGCTTGCGGCGACCATTCTAAGGTCGGCTCGTCTCACGATGGCCTCACCGAGTCGACGGTACTCGCCCGCGTCCATGAAGCGAAGCAAGTGGGCCTGCATGGACTCCGGGATCTCCGCGATCTCATCTAGAAAGAGCGTGCCGCCCTCGGCCTGCGAAATCAGCCCTGGGCGCGCCGGTGAGCCAGCGTTCGGATAGTCGGCCTCCACTCCGAATAACTCAGCGTCCATGAGGGCCTCGGGTACGGTCGCCACATTTGTGGCGAGGCAGGGGCCCTGGCTGCGGGCGCTGAGGGTGTGTAGGGCCTGGGCCACCAGCTCCTTGCCCGACCCGCTGGGCCCGAGGATCAGCGCGTGCTCGGTGCGATGGGCGACAAAGGCTAGGCGCTCCCTCAGCGCCCAGGTCGCGGCGCTCTCGCCCACGATTCCCGTCGCATCGGGCTGGCCCATGGGCTGCGCGGCGTGCGGCCAAAAGTTCGACGCGGGCAGCGTATCGGGCCGGCGCACGCAGCCGAGGAGGATGTGGTCCCCCAGCTGCACCATATCCCCGGGCGCGAGCAGGGTCTGAGCGAGCGCGGCCCCGTCCTTGTACATGCCTTGTTTGCTGCGGTTTTCGACCGCCAACCGCGTATCCGATAGCCGGCGCACCTCACATTGGGCTCGGGACAGCCGCAGGTTGTGCCAGCGCTCGCACTGTAGGTTCTGCCCCGGGACTTGGCGCAGGGGCCGCTCAGCCTCGTCACCGCGGCCAAGGATGAAGGGGCCTTGACCGTCGAGCAGCAAGACCTCGCCCACGCGCTGGGGCTCTGCGGCATCGAAGAGCACCACCAAGCGGGCCGGGGCGGCCCGCTCACGGGCAGGATCACGGCGACCAGGACCGGCGCTGTCGTCGGTGGTGAGGTCCTGGGGAAAGGCTCGCAGCGCACACATGAGTGGGGGCAGCCTTCATGCCATCCACGTTGCGCTCATGTCATCATAGGGGCCGCCGTGGCCGTCGCCAAAACGCTCATCGGGCCCTACGAATTGCAGGCGCAGCTGGGACAGGGCGGCGGGGGTGCGGTCTATCGCGCGTGGGATACGCGCCTGCGCCGTACTGTGGCCCTGAAAACCACCGTGGGCGAAAGCGCTGAAGTGCGAGCCCGGCTGTGGCGCGAGGCCCGCACACTGGCGCAGATTGAGCACCCCCACTTGGTGCAGGTCTACGATGTGGGCGAGGCCGATGGGCAGGTCTACGTGGCCATGCAGCTGCTGTCGGGCCCGCGCTTGAGCGATCTGCTGGATGTGCCGTGGCCGGCCGAGCTGGCCGGGCAGCTCAGCATGCAGCTGTGCTCTGCACTCGATGCTCTGCATGAGGCGGGCTTCACCCATCGCGACATCAAACCCAGCAACATTCTATTCGATGAGCAAGGTGGCTTGCGGCTGGTTGACCTCGGCTTGGCGAAATCCAGCCTGCCGGAGGATAACATCACCGAGACCGGCCATGTCGTGGGCACCGTGGGATATATGGCCCCCGAACAGATCGACGGGCAGCCCTGCACGCCGGCATCGGACGTCTTCGCGGTGGGTGTGGTCCTGTACTGCCTGCTGACCCAGCAGCACCCCTTCGTTCGAGAGTCGGCCTCGGGCACCGCGATGGCGAACGCGCTGGCAAGCTATGCCGCGCTCACGGATTACAGCCCTGATGTGCCCCCGTCCCTCTGTGAGGTGGTGCAGCGGGCTTTAAGCGCCGACCCCGATGACCGATACGAGGATGCGCACGCGCTGGCTCAGGCGCTTGAGGCTACACGCGTGGTGGGCTCGCCCGACCTTCTGAGGGACCACGTTGAGGCGCGGGGCGGCACGGGTGCTGCCGTGCCCGCCACACCGCCGCGTTCACGGGCGCGCACCGTGGCGCCTTTGCTGGTGCTCGGTGCGCTGGGCCTCGCTGGCTTGGGCGCGGTCTGGGCGACGCATCCCGGCCAGGCCACGGCGCGCCTTCCGCAGGGTGCGCAGATCATGGTGGTGCCCGCAAAAGCGCCCCAGAGCCGGGCAGTAGAGGCGCTGATGGGCCTGGCCGAGCACCAGATCTGGCACTCAGGCCCGGGCCTGAGGCCTCGGCGCTATGTGTCGGGCCGTGTCGCTTACACTCTGCATGCCGAGGCCACGGCCACTGGGGTGCAGGTTATCTTTCGTTCACCCGAGGGTGAGGTGCTCGATACCTGGCGAGCCTCGAGCTCCGACCCGTGGGCCGAGGGCGCCGCTCGCGCGGTGGCAGGCTGGCTGGGCGGCACCGCGTCGGGGGCCGAAGTCCCGCCCGAGGCCTGGGCCGACTTCTATCGGGGTTCGCGAGCCCTGCGCGGGGGCGGCTACGAACAGGCGGCCGAGGCCTTTCGAGACGCGCTGCGCGCCTATCCGAGCTTTACGCAGGCTTTATTGCATCTTCGCGAGATCGGCGGGAAGCCCCCGCCGGGCAGCGCCCCAGGACTTGAACTCAATCCGGCGGAGCGGGCCCGCTGGCGCGCCACGGAGCTTGTCGAAGGAGGCGACGGCCTCGGCGCCCTGCGGGGGCTCTACGCCGCCCAGGCCGAGGCTCCCGAGGATGTGCACCTGACGGTCGCCATCATGGACCTT
>SPJJ01024025.1_pt1 | contig 13928 bp, 11 predicted proteins | sample 3741741 | NCBI WGS metagenome assembly SPJJ01 (sample SAMN10925908, study PRJNA522277) | cold seep metagenome | isolation source: Elba SIP-enriched marine methane seep metagenome, extraction at timepoint T1 | place: Italy: coast of Elba, Mediterranean Sea | collected 2014-05 | reverse complement strand
TTGACCTGGGCGCCGCTCGATTGCGCCCTCACCACCGCGACCAGCGCGATCTCCACAGCTCTTTTTGCCTCGAATAGCGCCACATTGCCTCCGCTCTCGATTCGATAGCACGCGGCCTCAGTTCTGTCTCATTCTTGGATGGCCGCGATAGCGCGCGGTCCCGCGAGATCAGTGCACCTTGTAGGTCAGGTTCTCCTGGCACCAGGAGTTGAAGTCCTTGCCGAGATGGTCCGTCATGATCTTCTCGAACCAGCAGATGTGGCACAGCGCGGCCAGGCTGAAGTAGGCCAAGTGATGACTCTCGTTCGCCTTGTCTCGAGCCCTGACCGCGTTGATGACCCCGAAGTCCTCGTCGCAGTCCGCAGCGACCATGCGGTCATCGACGTAGCCCCTGGGGCTCACGCCCCCTTCGCCGACCGTCGTCGACTCGGCCTCCAGCGCCATCGTGCGCAGCCTCGTATTGCGAGGCGTCTTCATGAAGTCCCGGAAGCTGTGCTCCCAAAAGCGCTCGCCAAAGTTGTCGGGTGAAGGGATGTGGTCGGCCACAACATCCTTGCGGCCCTCGAACCGCACGTCCGCATACTCCGACAGCAGGCTGTACAGGGCCTGAAAGGCGTGTGCGTACTCGCGAGGGTTGCTTCGCTCAATCTCGACGCCATCGAAGGGGCGTGTATACCGGAAGCTGAAGCCGGGTAGATCGGGCAAGCGGTTGGCATTGCCGTGACCGTTATGACTCGCGGGCGCGAGCTTGGCCTTGGCGTTCTCGTCACGTCGGAAGCTGCGGTGATTTTTGAAGTTCGTCCACTCCTCGCCCCGGGACTTCACGTCGAACGTGTCGGTGTCGATGTCGTTGACGCGGGGCGAGCGGGGCCCGCAGAAGCCTTGATGAGCCCAAAAGTCGACAAAGATGTGTCCGCGCACGCCGACCATCGCGTCGGTGAAGCGGCCTTCGTACAGCGGCTCGATCTTGTCTTCGAAGTCCGCGAGCACCTCCTCACCGACGGTGCTCTTGATGTATTCCCGAGGATCCTGCACGGCGTCGCGCGCGTCATCGATCATGCGGTTACCGAGGTTCGAGCCGGGGTAGCAGATCAGCTGCGACTCAAGATCTGCGGGGCTGAGACCTCGCCCTGAGCTTGTCCTCCAGTCATCCCTCTTGGGGTACTTCGCGCGGGTCCATTTGCCAGAACGCTTGCGATCGCCGAGCCAGTAGCGTGCCGCGTAGCTGCCTTCCTGCTCGAGCGCGGCCGGTGGGTCGAGGTTCGGCAGGAAGTGAAAGGCGGCCCAAGAGACGTTGAACCACGCGCCTCGGCTCTTGCCTCGCTGCATCATCTTCGCGGTCGTCACTGTGGTGACGGTGCGCTGGATCCAGCCGTGGTCGACGTACTGGCTCGGGGTCCAATGATAATCGTCCCGCGTGTCGGTGACGTTGTCATTGAACGACTCGTCGATGATCTCACCGTACTCGGCGATCGACATCGAGTTCTTCGCCGGTATCCCGGCGGCCCGGGCGGCGAGGTAGCAAGCAAAGTAGTGGAAGTCCCGGTGCATCTGTCGCAGCGAACGTGGTCGCGCCCCACAATTAACACTTTCTAGGCGAGTCGAAAACTCGGTCCAGTCCCAGCCATGCCGAGGCCCGGGCGCTGCACGGCCTTCGCGCCGCCGCGGGACGAGCTCCGCGTCCCACATTGCGGTTCCCAAGAAGCAACAGCTTCGCCGGCGCAGGGGGCTGGCGCCCGGCCCAAAGCGGCGCAACCAGGACCCTGAGGCGTCCAGAACTACGGCGCGGTCCCGCGTCCGCGGCGGCCGGGCACTATCGGTTCAGGTAGCGGTTGAGATCCAAGATCCCGCCTCGCAGCGGTTGCTCGCGCAAGGCCTGGGCGTTGAACCAATCCGAGGTCTCCCAAAACTCAGGATTTGTTCGCCGGATACCGAAGTTTGCGATGAAGCGCTCGTGATCTTTGGGGGTATCGATGGCGGCATACTCCGCGGCGAAGCGCTGCACGTCATCGATGTCGACCACATAGAAGAAGTTCGGATAGGTACCCTCGACCCAGGGCAGGACGGTCTGTTTATCCTTGCTGTAGTCCCTGCGGCCATCCAAAGGCCACTTGCCAACCATCAGCGATACGTTGTGGTAGGACTTATCGCTGAGCAGAGTGTAGGCGAGGTCATTTCTGGCATCACCCCCGAGCCGAACTCGAACAAAGGCCACATCGGGAAGTGAATCCATCACCTTGCCGTTCATGTGCGCCAACGCGCCCATCGCGGCGTCGGCCGTGTTGATCGCCGCCTGACGAATGCTCGAATTGCAATTGACATTGACATCTGCACACGGCCGCGGACGCGCCGGCCTTGCGATGGGCCCCAGGTGCTCGCCCAGGGTCTCGATCAGCTCATGCAGCTCGTCATCGGTTTTGTAACCATCAACGAGCTCCTCCTGCATCTGCCAGACCCAGACATCCTTTTCATCGTCTGACCGGATGCCTGAATACCAGGCCTTGTGGGTCTGCTGTCTGACCTTAGAGGGCAGGAACAAGAGCAGGTTATTCTCCGACTCCATCCGCAGGATATCCATATAGAGCCGGGTATTGAGCTGATGACCAATGTTCCCATACTCATCAAAGCCGGCCACCAGCAGATAGTGAATCCGCTCGAGAATCGGATAGTCTATAATCCAGGCTGTCTCGGGTTCCTCACCGCGCAGCCCAAAGTCCACGGACGCGCTGTCGAAGTGCCGAAACACCGTCAAACCCGCGTTCTTGTTCGTGCCGCCACCATCCCAGACCATGCGCTTGGCCTCAGCCAACGGGACCACCGCCGTCTGTTCGACCAACTTGTGCCGGGCCTCAAGGTACTTGTTCTCGAGGCCGAGGTAATGCGCCTGCGTGGTGATGATATTGAGGGTGTTCTCCTTCTCGGTGGGCATCGCCAAGAATTCGGCAAACTCATTGATGGCATCGGAGTTGGATGCCAGCGGCGCGTTCGGGTCGAAGAAGAAGACCCAGAAGCGGTCTTCAATCACGTTCAGCGCGATCTGCCCTCGACAGACGGGCCCCTTGATGAAGCCCTCAATAAAGAAGCGAGCCTCATCCAGGAGGAATTGATAGCGCGAACGAAGCGGGATGGCTGCGAATGCCTTGAACGGATTTGCCGCGGTGGTGGGCTCATAGGACGGCAGGGACTCAACGCTATAGTCAGGCTCCATGAAGAGCTCCTTGTAACGCGCCAGCCGTCGATCAGAGAGTTCGTAGACGATATGGTCCTTAGCGACGACGCTCGACGTCAGAGGCTCGATTCGATAGTAGATGGCTCCCTTGGGGTCGCCGTAGGGTCGCCGGCTGCTGACGGGGGCCAGCGGCGCGCCCGGCGGCGTATGGGAGCGTACCAACCTGAAGAAACTCCGGGGCCCCGTGCCATCGAAGTGCAAGTGCGCCATAATGAGGTGCTCGTAGATGTACCGACTGACGAGCTGCGCCTTGTTGCTCTTTTGATTGAGGAAGGCCTCCCAAGTATCGATCTGGGCGAGCGCGACGGTGGAGCTTTGGGTGGGCGCGGGCACGTGGGCCCCCTGGGCGAGCCACTGGACCAGCGCTTGGTACTCACGGGGTTTTAGGTTGGGCAGCGCAAAGGGCATGCCCTGCCCAGGGTGCTTGGCGGCATAGGACTCAAACTCATCGATCTTTGGACAGGACTGCTCTCGGTTGAGCCCAGTATCGATGCGTGGATCGAGGCGGCCGATCAGCGGCTGTGGGTTGCGCTGCTTCAGGCGGAGCATCTGGTAGGTCACGGAGGCTTCAAGGTTGGCCTGAGGTTCATCCTCGCCCTCATTGAGCACCGCGTAGAACCCTTTGTCTCGCCATTGCTCGGTCGTGAGCGCGTCGATGAAGAGGCGGGTGGGGTCCGCGGGCAAGATCCGGGAGCCGTCATAGACACGCTCCTTGCTCGCACCACGGGCGATTCCAGCCGCAGAGTTCAGCTTCAACTGACAGGGCGCATCGTAGCAACCGTGACAGACGACACACCGGCTATTGAGAATGGGCTGGATGGTGCCTGGGAAATCGACCGGCGCTTCGGGCAAATTATCCAGGATGTCGTAATCCACGTACAGCGGAGCGCTCTTCGGTGCGCGCAGGGTGCTGCAGGCGCTTGTCAGGCCGAATGCGGCCACTGCGAAGACGAACCAGATGCGAGGGGGTGTCTTGGGTGTCAGCGAGACCACCATGCTCTAGGAGTCGACCTAGCAATACCGCTTGCGTTCTGCAAGGTCTCAGTACTTTGGCGGGCAAGATGTGGCGGCAAATGCCCGCCAAGCGGCCCTTTCGACAGCTTCGAGCGCGGGTCCACATGGACACAGCGGTTGCATTTTTTGACGCGAAGATAGTCGTCAAGACTTGCACTTGGGCGGGCCGTGACCGGGCCGCTCGCATCCCCAAGCAGGCGGCAAGCCAAGCCCTCAGGAGCCCTGAGTGCTGTGGTGGTTCCATCCGTGCAGGAGCCCTGAATGAGCGGTTCTGCCACGGTCGCTTAGTGCTGAGCCCTGGCCCCAGACACCGTCGTAGCCTCTGCATGGTCCGAGGCGGGGGCGGCGTAGGGGACCCTACTTTTTGAATACAGGGCTGAGTTTGTCACCGTCATCGCTCGCTCGATTGAGTATCAATGAATACCCCGCCGGCTGCCTCGGCGCGACGAGCTCACCTATCCAAGACGGCGGTGGCACCCTCTCCATAGCGAGATAAGTATTCGCGCAAGCTACGTTGCGGATGCTCCTCGAATACATCCCCGAGCGCCTCGATCTGCATGCGGTCGATGCGGAAGGTACGAAAGTCCTGCCTGAGTTCGCACCAGGCGGTGAGGGTCCAGTGGCGCCCCCAAAAAAAGGCGCCCAAGGGCTGCACGGTACGTTGGCTGCTTTCGCCATCCTCTGTTCTATAGTCAAAGCTGATGCGCCGACGCTCGGCGAGCGCCGCCCGCACCGCGGTGAGCGTCTCCGATAGGCCCGTCGCGGCTTGGCGTCGAAAGGCGTATAACGCTGAGGCCTTGAGCTTATCCTCCAGGCCCCGCGGCAGCACGGCCTCCACTTTTGACAAGACAGACTGCGCGGCCCTCGCAAGGTGCTCATCGCCATAGGCGGCGACCAGGCGTGCGCCCAAGGCCAGGGCCTCAACTTCGTCCTCGTCGAACATGAGCGGCGGCAGATCGTACTCACGCCTGAGCGTGTACCCGACCCCGGCCTCGCCCACGATGGGCGTGCCGGAGGCCATGAGGTCCCTGATGTCCCGATAGACCGTACGCTCGGAGACCTCGAGGCGTTCGGCCAGCTCGGCCGCGGTCACGGCGCGCCGCCGCCCCCTCAGCAGCTGGATGATCTGAAAGAGGCGGTCAGCGCGGCGCACGGGGCGACTCTACTCCGACTCTTCGACGAGCCCGATCGTATTGCCGTCGGGGTCGGCAAAGAAGGCCAAGATCGTGCCGCCCGGCAGCTCAGTCCGAGGCATCAGGCGTTTGGCGCCCTGCTTCTCGGCGGCCACCAGGGAGTCCTCGATCGAGGTGGTGGAGACGTAGAAGGTGACGCCGGGATGATTCGGCTCGGGGCTCTTTTCTCCCACCCCACCCGGGATACCGCGCCCCTTTTCAGCCTCGACCATGCCGTAATTCATGGGGTTATCGACGGTGATCTTCCAGCCGAAGACCTCCTTGTAAAAGCGGTGCAGCGCGGCGCCGTCTTTGCCCGTGATCTCAAACCAAACTACTGGATGCTTCATCGTATGTTCTTCCTTCCGTCGCGTCGGCGACGAAGAGAACCTCGCACCGTGCTCCTGACAGCGGTCTGTCAGCAGGGCCGGGCGGCGGCATCACTGCTGACAGTGGTGTGTCAGCAGCCCCCGACTCAGCCCGTCTGTCGCAGATCCCACTGCTCGACCGTGTAGCGCGGTGTGATGTGCTGCTTACAGTTCACGTCCCAGGTCTCGACGTGAAAGACGATCACCTGCTCCACGCGCGCCGGGTACTCCGGGTCTGCAACCTGGGCTGCGAGCGCCTCGTCACCTGTGACCACCTCGGCCCGGCCCCAGATCTTGATACGCCGACGATTGGGGTAGTCCATCAAGAAGATGAAGGCCTTGTCATTTTCGCTCAGGTTGCCGGTGGTGATGTACTGACGATTTCCGCTGTAGTCAGCGAACGCAAGCCGGCTTTCGTCGAGCACTTTCAAAAAGCCCGCCGGCCCACCACGGTGCTGAATATAGGGGCGGCCGTCGGCCGAAGCCGTGGCGAGGTAGAATGAGTCCCGCTGGGCCACAAAGCTCGCCAGATCAGGCGTGATGCTGCCTTGCCAGTCGTGGCGCGCGGCCATGCTTTCATAGCCCTCACGGGAGCCGTGCGCCGTCTGCGCAGCTTTGACCGCGGGCGTGAACGCGATGTCGATGCGCGGGGAGGGCCGGCTCATGCCTGAGCCTCCGTGCAGGTGAACTCGACGCGCAGGCCGCCCGGGATGTGGCACATCATGTGGCGCCAGCCGGCGCCGCCGAGGGCCTCGGGGGCAAACTCAATCTGCACATCGGGCGCGGACTGCAAGCGAGCATGCAAGGCGTCGAGATCTGCATGCCGCCCCACTTTCAGGGCCACATGATGCAGACCTACGCAGGCCTTGCGGTCGAAGGCGCGGGCCGTCTGGGGGTCCTCGGCCTGCCACAGGGTCAGCATGGTGACGCCATCAGAGACGAAGACGGCGGGGTATGCGGGCTTTTCGCCCACCACCTTGAAGCCGAGGGTCTCGACGAAGAAGTCTCGGGTGGCCGTAATCTGGGGCACGGTGAAGCCCACGTGGTGAACGCCAAGGGTCAGTGCTGAATCGCTCATGGCGCTACTGTGGAACCGCCTCGATGTGAAGACAATCGCCCAGTCCGTGCGAATATAGTCTACGATTCGAAGACAATGGATCGAGTGACCTTGATGCAGGCCTTCGTTCAGGTGGTAGACGCGGGCAGCTTCACGGCCGCAGCCCAGAACTCAGGGCGCTCCAAGGCGGTGATCAGCAAGTACATTGCCCAGCTCGAGGCCCACCTGGGGGTGGCGCTCTTGGTCCGTACCACGCGGGCCCTGAGCCTGACGGAGCCCGGGCGGCGGTACTACAGCCGTTGCCTGGGCCTGCTTGACGAGATCGCGGCGCTGGAGGCCTCTGTGTTGGGCGACCACGAGAGCGTGCAGGGCAGGTTGCGGATAAGCGCACCCCCGGGCTTCGTCTCTCGGTACCTCGACGTCATGACCACGGCGTTTTTAGCGCGCTACCCCAAGGTCGAGCTGGACCTGGATCTGACCCACCGCATGGTCGACCTGGTCGAGGAGGGCATCGACGTCGCGATTCGGGTGACGCAGCCCAATGACTCCTCCTTGGTGGCCCGTCGCCTCGGTCCGGCCCCGGTCATCGCCGTTGCCTCACCTCGATACCTCGAAGAGCGCGGCACACCTGAGCATCCCCAAGCCCTCACGGAGCACGCATGCTTGGTGGATACCAACTTTAGGGACCAGCACCGGTGGCGCTTTGAGGTCCAGGGGCGGCCGCTCACGGTTGCGGTGCGAGGGCCGGTGCGCGTCAATAGTCCCCAGATTGTTCGGGCCTTGGCCCTGCGCCATCGGGGCGTAGCCCTGGTGCCCAACCTCTTGGTGGCCAAGGAGTTGGCCGAGGGTTCGCTGGTGGAGGTGTTGCAAGGCTATGTGGCCCTCGATTGGGCGGTCTACGCGGTCTACCCCCGGCGAGAGTATCTGCCGGGGCGGGTGCGTGCCTTTGTGGATCATTTGATCGCGTCCTTTGATGAGGCGCTGATTCCCTCGGTGGAGCGCGCCTGAGATCCTGTCTGCGGTGTCGGCCCTGAATGAACAGGTGCGCTTCGAGCACACCGAGGACGGCCAGCGGCTCGCGATCACCGAGGTGGATCGGGGCGCAGGTTGTCCTGCAGAAGCGTCCCGCAGTCCGGCGCTGCTGGTGCATGGCTTTGCCCAAAATCGCCTCGCCTTCACGCGGGGGCCGCTTCCCGGCGTGCTGCTGGACCTCGGGCTGCGGGTCTTTATCGGGGAGCTGCGTGGGCACGGCCGCAGCCGCGTATCACTCGCGGGCGGGACCTTCCCGCGGCATGACTGGGGCATGCAAGAGCACTTGCGCTATGACTTGCCGGCGCTGATGAACCACGTCCTGAGGCATACGGGCGCCGAGAAGCTTCACTACATGGGGCACTCGATGGGCGGGCTGCTGGGGTACGCGGCGCTGGCTCGCCAGCCGCCCTTTGCCTCGTTCAGTGGCTGGGCCGCGCCCTTGAGGTTGGGCGCGGGGCGACCCGAGGTGAGCCTGGCCGCGGCGCTGATCCCCCCCCTGGTGCGCGCAGGCCGCCCCCGTCAGGTTCCGATGCAGCACTTGTTGGGCGCGCTGGCCGCTCCGCTCAGCGATCCGGAGGCGGGCTTGCCCTTGAGGGGTTTGCAGCGCTTTTTCGGGCTGGGCAACCCTCAGCAGTCGCAGCCTCAAGACCTTGCCGCGATCTTGGGCCAGGCCGATCCCGAGTCTTCGAAGGTCTTCTTTGAGCTGGCGCGGCTGAGTATGCAGCGCCGCCCAAAGGTCGCCGGAGTCGACATCAAGGCTGCGGTGACGGGTTGGCCCGGGCCCGTGGCTGCGGTCGTTGGCGCCCACGATATCTTCGCGGGCCCCAAGAGTGTGCGTGCCCTAGACGGCGCTCAACACGCCGGTGCTCGTCAGATCGTGTGCGTAGAGCGGGGCACCCACGTCGACGTGACGATGGGCCACCACGTTCCGCACACCATAGAAACGCTCCGCCGTTTTTTGTGTCTTGACAGCTGATCGGCCCGCGAATACTAAGGGCGCCCGCAGCGCGAAAGTGGCGGAATTGGTAGACGCGCAGGATTCAGGTTTCTGTGGGAGTATTCCTGTGGGGGTTCGAGTCCCCCCTTTCGCACAATAGAGAGCCCGTCCGGTTTTGCCGGACGGGCTTTCGCCGTTTTTGCCCCAACTGCGTGATTCTCCCCGGCTGTGTATACTTTCGGGAGCGCGAGGCGGCATGAGCGATACGCTCACTAAAGACACGGACTCCGGAGCGCACCAGCGGCGCCTGGGCAGCTATGCCCTGTTCGACAAGCTGCCCGCATACGGCATGATCCAGCCCTACATCGGTCGAGCCGATGGGCAGGTCGAGCTGGTCGTCATCAAGCGTTTGCTGATGGAGCTGGCGGGCGATGTCACCGCCCAGAGCCGATTCCGCAGGGAGGCCCGCATCGCCTCTAACTTGCGGCACCCCAACCTGGTGCCCGCGGTGGACGTGGGCAGCGACCAGGGCGCCTTCTTCTTGGTCACCGAGTGGGTGCGCGGGGTCTCCTTACACGCCGTGCTTGAGCGCCTGCGCGCCCTCAAAAAGCGCCTGCCGCTGGAGGTCTTCAGCATCATCGCCCTGCAGGTGCTCGACGGCATCGCCTACGCGCACGCGGCGACAGACCAGCAGGGCCTGCCCCTGGGCATTGTGCATCGGGACTTGGCGCCGCACAGCGTTCTGCTCAGCTTCGCTGGCGAGGTGAAGGTCGCGGACTTCGGTATGGCCCGGGTGAGCGTGGATGACTTCAAGACCCTGCCGGGCATGACCGTGGGCTCCATCCCGTACATGTCGCCAGAGCAGGCCCAGGGCCGGCAGGTGGACGCCCGAAGTGACCAGTACAGCCTCGCGGTGCTCTTTTACGAGATGCTGAGCCGGCAGCCTGTGGTGCCGCAGGGCCGCATGCTCACCATGTTGCGCGCCGTCGTTGGTGAAGAGCCCGCGCCCTTGGCCTCGTTGAGGCCCGACCTGCCGCCCATGCTGGTGCAAGCTATCCAGCGCGCGCTCTGTAAGGAGCGGGATGAGCGCTGGCCAGACGTAGCGAGCTTTGCGGCAGCGATGAAAGCTCACTTGCCGCCCACACCTCGGGCCTCTGACGCGCTGTCGCGCTTCGCTCGGCGTCTGTTGCCGGAGCGCGAGGCGCAGATGGTTGCGCTGCTCGAGCAGATCAGGGAACACGCTGGCGTTATCGAGGCTCGCCACACCAGCGGCATCTCGCCTCAGGGCCAGGTCGTTCCGGTAGCCCTCGATGAGCGTCCGGAGCGGGAAAAGGCCACACAGGTGGTTCGAGCCCGCCTCAACCTCGACGAGGAGCCACCAGAGCCCTCGGTGATGACCATGCCCGGCGCGCCCCTACCTGCGGAGCGGGCCCGGGTGGCTCCGCCTGTGGTCAGCAGCCCACCGGCCAAGGCGAAGGCCGATGCGGCGGGGCGCCGGGGCACGCTGATCTTCAGCGTCGGTGCGGGGGTGCTCGCGCTCGGCCTCGGGGTTGCGGCGTGGTGGGTCAGCTCTTCGGCAAGCTCACCTGCGCAGCCTCAGTCGCCCAATGTCGCAGGGCCCACCGTTGAGGCCCAAGCGCCGCGGCCCGTCGAGGCGACGGTCACGGCCGCCCCGGCGGCGCAGGGTGCCCGCCCCGAGCCCGTGGCTGCCGTGCGTGCGCCGGCTCCGTCCGCGACACAAGAGCCCACGCCGTCGAAGAAACGAAGGCCTTCAAAGCGCCCGGCTCGGACGGCTGTGCGGCCGACGCCCGCGCCCTCGCCGCCGCCGGCCCCACCCGAGCCACCGCCGCCCGCCGTGGACCCGGTGGCAGGTCAGCTTGCCAAACTGCAGCGCCGGGTGCAGGCCCTGCAGGCGAGCCCGCCCAATACCCTGGCTTTCGAGGCCCTGCATCGGGACTTGGTGAAGCTGTCTCGCACTTTGCCCAAGGGACAAGGCACTCAGGTCCGGGCGACGCTGGCCGCCGCAGAGCGCACCTTCGACGTCGATCAGCTGGCGAAGGCTCTGAGGAAGATCGTCAGGGCCCGGCGACCGCAGCGCTGATTCCGTAGGCCGCGGCGCCGACGACTAGGCCTGCCACCCAAGGGATCCACGGTAGGTCACCCGCTTCTGTGAGCGCTGCCCCCGCTGTGAAGCTCGCGCCGGTGCCGATGAGGCTGTAGCCCAGCGGCACCACCATGACGCCGGAAGGGTTGATGGCCCTGGGATCTCGGTCCGCTTGTTCGGGGTCATAGCCAAAGGTGACGAAGCGGCTGCCGCCAGAGCAGGAGGTTGCCCCGCCCTCGATGCAGGCCACGGACAGGCCTTGTTGTGGCCGTGTGGCCCCGTAGACGGTGAGCCCAGCGCCGGCCGCGGCCAAGGCGATGCCGCCCCACAGGGTCACCTGCCGGGGCAGATCGTTGACCTGCACCGGGTTGGCGGACAACTCAACCTGCACGCTGGCGGTCTGCTTGCGGCGCACCTGCACCTCTGTGGAATAAGGTTTGTAACCTTGGTGCTCGATGCGCAGTCGGTGAAGGCCGGGGTCGACCTTTTCGAGGCGCGTCAACCCAGCCTGCGTCGACCCTAGGGGCCGCTCGTCGAGGAAGACCACGGCCTCGGGCACGGGGCAGTTGATGTCCACAGTGCCATAAGGGGCCCACTGACCGGTGGCCTCAAAGGGGGAGCGAAAGGCGTCTTCGAACAGCCGGCTGAGGAAGACCTCGGCCTCGCGGGGCCCGTGCACCTTTTTGCGTGTGGAGGGCACGACGACGGCCGCAGACTCGATCTTGGCCTCGGTGACGTCCTGCCAGTCGGGCGCATCCCGCGAGGCCTCGTGCAGGTAGGTCAGCGCAAGGTCGGTGTTGATCAGCATCGCCGAGAGTCGGTCGGGCTGACCGGCGACCGTGATGTTGGAGACGATCAGCAGGTAGCGGCTGTATCGGCGCTGGGCCTGCCGCATGGCGCGCACGTGCTCCCGAAAGGGCCTGGGCAGCCCGCTGGGGCCCAGCAGCGCGCTGCGCTCATAATCATCGCGGGCCTGCAGCGTCAGGCAGCCCAGGCGGCCCTGGCATTGCTTGAGCGCGTTGGCATCCAAGGGCTCAAGCTCAAGGTTGGTATGGCGCCGCAGCAGGTCAGAGACGATGCGGATGATCTCTGAGCGGCTCGTGCGGCCCATCTCGCCTGTGGGGGTGCCCAGGATGAAGGCCAGGGGCTGGCGCTGGGCTACCGACAGGACCTGCGAGGGCTCCTGGGCCTGCGCAGGGCCGCTTGCAAGCAGAGCCAGCACGATGAGGAGCCCGGGCGCACGCACATCGATAATCTAGCAGGCCTGGGCCTCAAGGCCCATCCACCTACCGAGCATTGCACCGGGCTGTTTTCACGGAGGGCGGGCCTGGGCGTGGGCCTGCTATGCTCCACAGGTGGCGGCCGCGCGCACCGACGTGATCATCGTGGGAGGCGGCCCAGCTGGGGCCAGCGCCGCCATTGTCTTGGCCCGCTTGGGCTACGCCGTGACTGTTTTGGACCGGGCGCGCTTTCCGCGGTCGAGGATCGGGGCCTCCCTGCCGCCCAAGATCGAGGGGCTGCTGGCGATCCTGGGGGTGTTACCCAGGGTGCAGCAGGCCGGGTTCGCCCGGATGCGTGGCACGGTGGTGGATCAGGGTGAGGGCCTACTCTTTCATGAGTTTGACCCCGAGGCCGGCCGACGGGGTTATCAGGTCGACCGCGCGCAGTTCGATAAGATTCTGCTCGATGAGGCGGCGCGGGCCGGGGCATCGGTGCATGAGGGCGTCACCGCTGTATCCCTGCGGTCTGAGCAGGGCAGGGTCAGCGGCCTAAGGGCCAGGCAGGGCCAGACCGAGCAGGATATGTCGGCCAGATGGGTGCTCGATGCCTCCGGGGCCGCCGCTTGGGGGGCGCGGGCCTCGGGCCTGGGCCAGCGCGATGTGGTGCGCACCGTCGCGCTTTGTGGCTACTGGAGGCAATCTCGCTTACCGACGGACTTTGAGGCCTATTCAACGCTCTTTGAGTTCCTGCCACAGGGTTGGATCTGGTCGCTGCTGCGGCAGGATGGCTTACGCAACGTGACCGTGGCGCTCGACCCAGACGTCTTGAAGGGCGCCGTCGACCCCAAGGAGCTCTACCTGCGCACGGTGCGGGCCTCGCGGCTGGTGGGCGATCTGATCGCCGAGGCGCAGCTGGAGGGCGAGGTCGGACGCCATGACGCCAGTTGGCGCAACGTGCAGGAGTATGCGCAGCCCGGCTTGCTCTTTGTGGGAGATGCCGCCTCGGTGATCGACCCGCTGACTTCACAGGGGGTCTTCAAGGCTATTCAGTCGGGCATTGTGGCCTCTGCGGTTGTGAATACCGCTCTGGCCCGGCCCGAAGATGAGGCCATGGCCTTGGACTACTATCGGCAGTCTCAGCGCCGCTTCTTTGATAACTATGCGGAGATCGCTCGCAGCTCCTACCGCTCCTCGCCGTACTTATCGCAGGACTTTTGGCAAAAGAGGGTGCGCGCACACGCCGCGGCGCCCCAGGAGTTCAACGCAGACAGCGTCGAGGCCCAGGCCCAGCGACGCCTTGAGTTTCGGCAGGCCGTCAATACCGAAGGTGGGTTGCGCCTGGCGCTGGTTGCTGCGCCCAATCTGAGCGTAGAGGCACGCTCGGTCACTCAGGGCGGTTTTGTAGTGCGTCAGCCGACCTTTGTGGTGCACGACGTCGCCGTCGATAGCAGCGGCATCGATCCTCAGCGGCTGCTGCCGCTGTTGAACGGTCAGCCCATGGCGAGAGTCTTCGATGGCTACGCGGAGGCGGTGGGGCAGGCCCCTTCGGTGGGGCTGGGCCGCGCCTTGATGAATGTGCTGAGCGCCTTGGTGGCGGCAGGGGCGGTCCGTGTGCAAAGAGTCAGCTAGGGTCGGCCTTTGGGCTGGCGGGGCCCGGACGCAGGGGCGCGGCCTTGGGCGTGTCTAGGGCGCTGAGCTTCATCAGCTCGATGAGCTCCAGCAGGGGCTGGGCCAGCGCACGCACCTCTTCGAGGTTGCGCGTGGAGCTGTGCACCATGGGCCCCAGGGTGCTCTC
>SPJJ01022924.1_pt1 | contig 13936 bp, 11 predicted proteins | sample 3741741 | NCBI WGS metagenome assembly SPJJ01 (sample SAMN10925908, study PRJNA522277) | cold seep metagenome | isolation source: Elba SIP-enriched marine methane seep metagenome, extraction at timepoint T1 | place: Italy: coast of Elba, Mediterranean Sea | collected 2014-05 | reverse complement strand
ATCAGGCCATCCCATTCGGATGGCCTGTTTCTTTTCAGGACACCGCACAAGCCATGAGCGCCTTGCCCGCCGGATTTGCCCGTCACCGCTGGACCGGTTTCAGCTTGCTGGCGGCTACCTTTGTATTGGGGTTTTTCCACCGCATCGCGCCGGGTGTGGTGGCGCCTGATCTGATGGTCAGTTTTGGCATTTCGGCCTCGGCGCTGGGCAGCCTGGCGGCCGTGTACTACTACATCTACACCGCATTGCAGATTCCCTCGGGCATTCTGTCCGACACCCTGGGGCCGCGCTATACCGTCAGTGCGGCGGGTCTGATCGCCGCGGCTGGTGCCATTGTGTTCGGTCTGGCCGACAACTTCACCACCGCCTCCATTGGTCGCATGATGGTGGGCCTGGGTGTTGCTTTCACCTTCGTAGGACTGATGAAGTTCAACACGCTGTGGTTTCCTGAGCACCGCTACGGCATGGTCTCCGGCCTGACCCTGCTGATCGGCAATGCCGGCGCGGTGCTGGCCGCCACCCCGCTGGCCATCCTGATGGACTACGCCACCTGGCGACAGGTTTTTGTCGGCGTCGGTGTGGTGGGGGCCAGCCTGGCCCTGCTGACATTCCTGTTGCTGCGCAACAAGCCGGAGGATGCCGGCTATCCCAGCATGCTGAGTGTGCAGGGCAAACCGGAGCATGCGCTCAGTCAACGCCACTGGAGTCGTGAACTCTATGGCGCCCTGAGCAACCCGCATATCTGGCCCGGCTTTGTGGTGATGTTTGGCGTGATTGGTACCGCGCTGGCCTTTGTCGGCCTGTGGGCGGTGCCCATGATGCAGGACGTGCATGGCTTAAGCCGCACGGCCGCTGCCAACTGTGCCACCGTGATGCTGCTGGCTACCGCAGTGGGTTCGCTGTTCGGCGGCAGCCTGTCGGATGCTCTGGGCCGGCGCAAACCCATGGCGATCGCGTGTGCCCTGGGTGCTTTGCTCGGCTGGCTGGGCTTGCTGTATCTGCCCTGGGGGCCGGGCTGGTCGATCTGGGTCCTGATGGGCTGGATTGGCTTGTGTGCCGGTGGCAGTACCGTGGCCTATGCCGTGGCCAAGGAGGTGGCCTCGCCGCTGTTCGCCGGTATGGCCATTGCCGTGGTCAACACCGGACTGTTTGCCGGCGCCGCCTTCGCCCAGCCCCTGTTTGGCTGGGTCATGGATCTGGGCTGGCAGGGTGAACTGATGGACGGCTTGCGGGTGTATGCCTGGGTGGACTATCGCCGCGGCCTGTATCTGTCAGCCGGGCTGGCCTTGATCGGCCTGATTGCCGCGCTGGGCCTGAAGGAGACCTGGTGCCGCAATCTGGCGCTGTCGGATGCCCATGGGGCCGACAAAGCCGGCTGATATGCCATCATTACCGGCTGAATTGCACTCACCGGACAACCCATGATTGATCAAGCCGAACTCGAACTCTTTCGCGACAATGTGCGTCGATTCCTGGAAGAGGAAGCCCAGCCACATTACGAGCAATGGGAAAAGAACGGCATCATCCCGCAGGATTTTTACCGCAAGATGGGCGAGAACGGCCTGTTGTGCGTGGATCAGCCGGAAGAGTATGGCGGCATCGGCGCACCCTTCGAGTTCTCCATGGTGGTGCTGGACGAAGTGTCACGCATGGGTTTCATGGCCATGGCCAGCAATCTCACCGTGCATTCCGACATCGCCGCACCCTATATCTTGCATCTGGGCACCGAAGCGCAGAAGCAGCACTATCTGCCACGCATGGCCAGTGGTGAATGCATAGGCGCCATCGCCATGACAGAACCCGGTGCGGGCTCGGATTTGCAGGGCATTCGAACGCGCGCGGATGAGGACGGGCAGGGTGGGTACATCGTCAACGGTGGCAAGACGTTCATCACCAACGGGCAGAATGCCGGCGTGGTGGTTACGGCGGTCAAGACCGACCCGAGCGCCGGCGCCAAGGGCACCACGCTGTTGCTGCTGGACACGGATGCCGAGGGATTCTCGCGTGGCCGTAATCTGGAGAAAATCGGCCAGCATGCGGCAGACACCTCGGAGCTGTTTTTCCAGGATCTTCGGGTCGGCGGCGACAAGGTGCTGGGTCGGGTCGGCGGCGGCTTTGGACACTTGATCGACGAACTGCCGCGTGAACGCCTGGGCCTGGCGGTCACCGCCGTGGCGCATGCCCGTGGTGCGCTTCAGCGCACCATCGATTACGTGCAGGAGCGCAAGGCCTTCGGGACCACCATTGCCAGTTTTCAGAACACCCGCTTTACCCTGGCCAAACTCAAGACGGATATTGAAGTCCATCAGGCCTACATCAACGAATGCATTGGCAAGTACCAGGCCGGCGAAATGGATGTGGCGACCGCAGCGATGGTCAAATATGCCACCACCGAACTTGAAGGCCGCGTGGTGGATCAATGCCTGCAGCTGTTCGGCGGCTACGGTTACATGCAGGAATACGCGATTTCGCGGGATTTTGTCGATGCCCGTATACAGCGAATATACGGCGGCGCCTCCGAAATCATGCTGGAGGTGATTGCGCGCTCCCTGCTCGGTCGTTGAGTCGGCAGCGGGTCCGGGTATTGGCGGCGGCTTGAGTGGCTGAGCAGATCGGCATACTAATTGCTTAAAGCAAGCCATGGACGGCTTGCGCACAGGTTTCGACATACTGTTGATCGGCGAGGACCCCGCGCTGAGCGCGGCCCTGCACGATGCCGGCTTCGTGGTGCAATGCGTGCCTGAAGGCGCCGATCTGTACGCCACCTGCCAGCAGCATGAACCGGCAGCCATTCTGCTGCGGGCCGATTCGCCCTCGCGCGATACCCTGGAACATCTGGCTAATCTGAGCCGCAAATTTCCCCAACCTACTTTGGTGCTGCACAACGGCGAGGACGCCGAGTTGGGGCAACTGGCCCTGAAGCTGGGTTTTTCGGCCTATGTCACCGAAGGCATGTCGGCCGCCGTCATCAAGGCCCTAGTGGAAGTCTCCATCAGTCAGCGGCAACAAGTGCAGACCCTGCGTCAGGAACTGGCGCGCAGCCAGCGCAGCCTGGCTCAACGCAAGCTGGTCGATGCGGCCAAATGCGCCTTGATGGAGCGCCACTCGCTGACCGAGAAGCAGGCTTTTGAGCGTCTGCGACAGGGCGCCATGCAGGCGCGGCAGAACCTGCTGGAACGGGCGCGCGAGGTCATGCAACTGGAGGAGAGCGGAGGATGAGTGCGAGCCTGCGGGTAGGCTATGTGCCGCTGACGGACGCATTGCCATTGTTTGTCGCCCAGCGCCTGGGCTTGTATGCGGATCACGGCTTGGAGGTTGAACTGGTTGCCATGCGCTCCTGGGCGCAAATGCGCGACGCTCTGGTCTTTGGCCAGATTCAGGCAGGGCACTGCCTGCCCGGTATTCCGCTGGCCTCCCAGGCCGGCTTGTTCGGCCCGCAGCCAGAACTGGCTTGTGCATTGACGCTCAATCACTTCGGCAATGGCATCACCGTGTCACGGCGTCTGCTCGACGGCGCCAGGGGCCAGGAGGGTTTGAGCGAAGCGCTGTTACACGCTTGCGCCGTGGCGCGCAGACAGGGCCGCAAACTGCGTTTCGCTTCGGTGTACCCGGTGTCCAAGCATGAATTCGAGCTGCGCCACTGGTTGCATAGTGTGGGATTGCAGCCGGATTCGGATGTGGAACTGGTGGTGATTCCGCCGCCGCTGGTCAATCAGGCCCTGCAGGATGAGCAGATCGCCGGTTTCTGTGTCGGCGAGCCGTGGAATGCACTGGCCGTATCTCGCCAGCTGGGGCAGGTGGTCGCGACCAGTCGCAGCCTGGGCTTGCCCGGTACGGAAAAGGTGCTGGCCACGCGGGTAGATCATCTGGATACCGCTGTACACCATGCCTTGATCAAAAGCCTGCTGGCGGCCTGCGAGTGGCTGGGTGATCCGGGCAACCGACGGGGTGCCGGCCCCTGGCTGGCACAGGCACTGGACCTGCCCCAGGATATGCTGGAACCGGGTCTGTTCGAACATGCATCGACTCAGGATGATCGCTACATGGATTTTGCCGGCATCAACCGGCCGGATCGCTGGCATGCACGCTGGTTGGTCGGGCAGATAGAAGTGAGCCGCAACGGCGCCCGCCTCGGGGATGCCGGGCAGATCAGCCGGCGAGCTTTTCGCAGCGATGTTTATGATCAGGTGATTGCGGCCGACGCGGCCTGATGCTGCGCCGCACCATCACAGGGCGATGGGTCTCCTGATGGTGCGCACAAGCTTGTTTCCTGCGCTCTGGAAATCCAGCAAACAAAGCCAAATCAACGATGTATGGGGTTGGCACGCATTTTGATTCATGTCTTTGAACGACGTGGACCAGGCCCGTTTCCGGGGCACGAGTGCGTCGATGAAGGGCTGCTCAGGGCCACCTGTGCGGCTGATAAATCGTTCATCGGGAGCTCATAATGGAAGTCGCAAACAAAGCAACCAGCATCAAGCTGTTTGATCTCAAATCCGTGCAAATGCGCACGTTTCACATGACCTGGCTGGCCTTTTTCCTGTGCTTTTTTGGCTGGTTCGGTATTGCGCCACTGATGGCCGTGGTGCGTGAAGATCTGCTTTTGACCAAGGCGCAGATTGGCAACACCATCATTGCGTCGGTGGCCATAACAGTGCTTGTGCGCCTGCTCATCGGGCCTTTGTGCGACAAATACGGGCCACGCAAGGTCTACTCTGCGTTGCTGATTCTGGGCTCCCTGCCGGTGATGGGCATTGGACTGGCTGAAAGCTACGAATCATTCTTGCTGATGCGCCTGGGTATTGGCGCGATCGGTGCATCCTTTGTGATAACGCAGTACCACACCTCGGTGATGTTTGGCCCGAATGTGGTGGGTACGGCGAATGCAACAACTGCCGGGTGGGGGAATCTGGGAGGAGGTGTCACGCAAATGGTCATGCCGCTGATTTTTGCGGCGGTCATGATGTTTGGTGTGACAGAAGCCGCAGGTTGGCGCCTGGCCATGATCGTGCCGGGCGTCGTCCTGTTTTTGATGGGCATTGCCTACTTTCTGTTCACCCAGGATGCTCCGGACGGCAACTACGCCGACTTGCGGGAGCAGGGCCTGTTGCCGGCGGCGCGCAATGAAAACAGCGCCTCGCGCTCCTTCCTCGCGGCGGCCAAGGATCATCGTGTGTGGGCATTGTTTGTGGTCTACGCCGCCTGTTTTGGTGTCGAGCTGACGATCAACAATATCGCCGCCATTTACTACTTTGATCATTTCTCTCTGGATCTGAAGACGGCCGGCATCATTGCCGGACTGTTTGGTTTGATGAACTTGTTCGCACGTACGCTCGGTGGCTATTTTTCCGACCGTTTTGCCATGAAATCAGGACTGCAGGGCCGCGTGCGTTTTCTCTTCGTCGTGCTGTTCTGTGAAGGCCTGGCCCTGTTGCTGTTCTCACAAATGGGCGTGCTGGCGCTGGCGGTGGCCAGCATGGTGTTGTTCAGCCTGTTCGTGCAGATGTCCGAAGGGGCCACTTTTGGTCTGGTGCCGTTCATGAACCGCAAGGCTTTGGGTGCGGTGGCCGGCATCGTCGGGGCGGGCGGGAATGCCGGCGCCGTGGCGGCTGGCTTCCTGTTCAAATCGGAGTCGCTCAGCTATCAGCAAGGCTTGTTTTATCTGGGTCTGGCAGTGATTGCGGCGTCTTTCTGCGCCTTGCTGGTGCGTTTCTCCGAAGCCACAGTTGAAGAAGAAAACGCACGGTTTGAGGAGGCTGTTGCGCAGCGTCTGGCCGCTGCGACCTGATCGCAGCGATTCAGCTTCGAGCCAGGACGCTGCGCCCCTGAGGGTGAATGGAACTGGGAGTTACCATGATCAAGGTTGTGCTGATTGATTTGGGGTCCCGTCGCAGCTGCACGCTCAGTGCGGCCCTGGCGGATGCCGGTTACGAGGTGACTCGGGTCACCTCGGCCGACGGTGAATTTCAGAGCCAACTGAATCAACTCAATCCGGAGGCGGTTCTGGTGGCCGCCTCCTCGGGAACAAGGGACACGCTGGAACAACTGGCCTTTCTGCACGCCGATTTTCCCAAGCCGCTGTTCATGATTCTGGCTCAGGAAGATCAGAAGCTGCAGGCGGCAGCCCATGAGGCGGGTTTGAGCGTCTATGTGGCCGAGGGTATTTCTCCGGCATTGGTCCGCACCCTGGTTGAAGTCTCTGTGCAGCGTTATGAACGTGAGCATCGCCTGAAAGATGCGCTGGCCCAGATGGAGGCGCAGTTGCAGCAACGGACTGTCGTGGATCGTGCGCGCTGTCTGATCATGGAGCGCCATGGCCTGAGCGAAAAGCAGGCCTATCAGGAGTTGCGCTCGGCGGCGATGCAGAAGGGCCTCAAATTGCCAGAACTGGCGCGGCAGATCATGATCGAAGCCGCCCAGCCCTGAAGCGCTTAGCGATGCAGGCGTTGCATGCGCTGGGTTTCAATGTTCTGGCGCAACTGTACCTGGTGCCGAAACGCGCTCGCGTCCAAGGGCGCCAGTTCGACCTCAAACAAGCGCGGCGGTCGATCCGTGGTGCTTGCGGCCTGTTCTTTCCAGGGGGTCAGAAACAGGCCGATGGCGGTGTCCTGATCGCCGTGGATGGTGGTGCCTGGTGTGGCCGCGTCCGCCAGGCCGGATTGCGCCGGGCACAGCGGGCTGATCAATAGCCAAAGCGCGCTGCAATACAGTTTTCGATTCATGGTGAAACCTCCGCGGTCAAAGCTTGCCGGGTCGCATCGTCCAGGCGTCTTATCCAGGCCTCGACAATCGGTGAAGTGGCGGCACTCAAGGCCTGGTATTTGCGGTAGTGCTCGAGCGCGGCCTCGGGCTGATTCAGATGCAAGTCATACAGGATGGCCAAATTGCAATGGGTCGCCGGATCTTGCGGAGCCTGGCCCAAGGCGCTGAGCAAGGCCTGCTCGGCAGCCCGTTTTTCACCCAGTTTGCGGTGGGTGACTGCGAGCCAATTCCAGGCTGCGATATTGCCGCGGTTTTGCGCGGTGGCCCGTTCGAACTGCATGCGCGCTCCCACCAGATCCTGTTTTTTATGCAGCAGAATGCCCAGGTTGGTGGCAACGCCAGGGATGTTGCCATGCTGCTCTTGCAGGGTCTGCAAAGCACGCAGGGCGGCACCGGCATCGCCGGCCTCCAGCAGGGCCATCGCCTGCTGAAACTGGCTGCGCTGCGCGGCGCCGGGCAGCGGATGGGCATGAGGGACGGCTTGGGCTTGCGTCCTGCCTGCGCGCTCAGCCGGGCCCACGGCGCACGCGGGCAGCAGGGCCACAGCGAGCAGCAAAGGCCTAGAGAAACGGATCATAACGTTGCACCAGCTGTTCACGTTTTGCGTATTGCGCCGGCACCAATTCAGCCAGTGCCTGGGCACTGCGATCGATCCAGACATTCCACAGGCCATCCTGCAAATAGGCCAGATTGCGTTCGTGCATTTCGATCGCCAATTCTTCAAAAGGATAGGCCTGCTCTTCCAGCATGAAGCTCAGTTCCTCGATCTCCAGCTCACTCAGACCAGCGGGCGCATCGGCATGCAGCAAGGCGTGTGCGAAGTTGCCGTAACAAACGCCAATTGCGAACAAGGCCGCAGGTGTGACTTCGGCATAGTCCGCATCGGCGGCCTGTCGCAGCCATCCAATGGCCCGCTGCATCTGTGCCTGGCGAGCCAGCAGGCTGCGTTCCAGCGCTCCACCGATCGTCATTCCCGAGGCGCGTGCGGCTTCCAGTCGGCCGAGTTCCAGCGCCGCCTGAGCCGCTTGCAAGCGGGTGCGTGTGGTGCGGCCTTGTCCTGCGGTCTGCTCGGCGTTGACTAGTTCCTGCAGAAAGCCGGCATAGGCGATCAAGTCGCCCTGCTGGTCGCGGCTTAGCACGGCCAGACGCTGGCGGGCTTTCAGGGCTTGATCCAGTGGCTCGGCAAAACGCCGGGCGTAATCGGCGTAGGCGCTCAGCGCAAGCGGACCTGCTTTGGCGCTGTCATACAGTTCGGCGGCCCGCCAGGCGGCGGCTTGCCGCAATGGCATGTCCAGCGCTGCCGAATGCGACAGGGCGGTGTAACTGCTGGCAGCGGCCAGCAGTTTTCCATTGCCTTCATACACCGCGGCCAGCTTGCGTTGCGCTTCCGTTGCCAATGGGTGCTTGGGTTGCCGCAGCAGCATGCGTTCGAGGACCGGTTCGGCCAGTTTCTGTTGTTTGGCCCCGATGTAGGCGGCCGCGGCATCCAGGTCCGCTTCCATCCGAATACTGGCCTGGGGGGCGCGTTGACCGATCCGTAAAAAATGCTCCGCAGCCTCAGTCAGGGACTGTGCGCTGCGGGCGGCCTCGGCTTGACGGTAGATGGAGAGTGCAAGGCGCTCAATCACGTCGCTGTCGGTTTCATCCGCTGTCAGGCTCAACAGTTCGGCATAGGCATTTTCGGCGGCCTCGTACGCGCCCATGGCAAAGCGGGCGTCTGCCAATACGGACCAGGCCGTGCGCTGCAGGTCGGTACGGTCCTGAAGCCGCCCCAGCGCCCGCTCGGCCTGCTCGGCTGCGCGAGACCAGTCTTGCTTGTCTACCAGCTGCTCACTCACCCGGATGATCACGGCCTGCCATTGCGGGTGGTCCGGAAAGTGATCGGTCAATTTCAATCCGGCCTGAATGGCCTTTTCGCTGGCATCCTGGGCCCCGCTGCTCCGTTCGCTCAGGGCCTGGTAGGTCAGCACTGCGGCGTAAGCGGCCTCGCTGGCACGGGCATAGCCCGGGGCGTCGTAGGCCGCCTGCATGAAGTGATCCGCTGCATCTGCGAATTGCCTGTCGATTTGCAGAAGTTCGGCCAGGAGAAAATGGGACTCTGATCGACCCGGGTCGTCCGGGAACCAGGCCAGAGCTTTTTGATACCACTGGCGTGCCTGCGTGCGATGGCTCGGGGCAGCGTCTGTTGAGGCCTGTGAGAGGGCGTGGAAATGACGGCTGAGCGTGGCCAGATAGTCACGTACCTGCTGCATCACGCTGACGTCGACGGCGTGCTGTTGCCAGAACCCCGCCTGGGGGGCATAACGCTGGGCAAACTGGCCCATGCTGCGGACCGCGTCCTCAGCAAAACCGCCCTCGAGAAACAGCCCAATCTGGCGTTGTTCAAACTGTGGCGCGAGTCGGTGCAGTGGATGGCGCTGGGCGAAACCGGCGTAGGTGCTGGCCGAAGAGCTGACCATGTTTTTGGACTGGAACAATTGCGCCAGGGCCAGATAGAGCAGGGGCGCATGGTCCGGTTCCTCGCTGCTGGCACCGAAGTGTTCGGAAAATGCGCTGACGCCGCCCAGTGCAGCCAGAGACAATGCACTGACGCGCAGCGCATCTGACAGCCAGGGATCCTGTGAACTCAGCAGCGTTTCGAAGGTTTCCAGTGCGGCGTTCTGAACATCTTCTGGCAAACGCTGCTCCAGCATTTGACCAAATACGTCGAGCGCCGCGTTCGGGGCACCCTTGCGATACTCAGACCAGCCGAGCTTGTACTGGGCCATGGGATAGAACGGGCCGTCGGGCGCACTGTCCATGACCGCGCGGTAGTGTGCCGCAGCCTGGGCAAACTGGCCGCGTTGAAAATCAAGTTCGGCCAGCCGGAAAGTGACATCGTTGTGTAGTTCCGGAGCCAGATCCGGCTGCTTCAATGCGCGAAGATTCGCGCTGGCGCGTTCCACATCGCCCTGGTTCTGGTAGGCCCTGGCCAGTTGATATCGCGTCAGATCCTGGTTGGGGTCCGAAGCATGCTCTTGCAGCAGCATTTCCAGCGCCTTGATGGCCTGAGTCAGCGTGGCCTGTGCTTCATCGCCTGCTTGGGTCTCCGCGATCCGGATACGTAGGTACGCTGCGCGTCGTTGCGCCTCGATACGCGACCTGGTGTCCAGGGCCGAACTGGCCAGTGCGTCGTAATGCGCGATCGCCAATGGCAAATCGACAGCCGGCATGGCCGAGGGTTCGAAGCGGAGCAGCCGGGGGGTGGCAGCGAGCAGCCAATTGCCATCGCCGGGGCTGCGCAGGGCTGTGACCTGCCCCAGGGTTTTGACTTTGGGGCCCGACAGGCTGCTGCAGGCTGTCAGGATCAGACAGCCCAGGCCAGTCGCGGCATGAGCCCAATTCATGGGCTGTTCGGGCTCTGTGCCAGCACATCGGCCTGGCCATCGTGCAAGCGTGCCAGCGCCAGCCGGGCTTCAGCGAGATAGGCGCCGGTGCTGCGATGCAGGCCCTCGACTACATGCTGTCTGGCTTGCTGGAGCTGCTCGTTGCAGGCCAGGCTACGGGTCTGCAGCTTCTGCAGCAGCTTCTCGCTTTGTGGTGCAGCTGTCGTGTCGGCATGGTGCAAGCTCTGAAGCAGCCGGCGGGCTTCGCGCAAATGTTGGCACTGCTGCAGTGTCTGGCTGAGTCCGGGATCGGCCAGCACATGCTGCATGTAGAAGAACTCGGGGAGGCGGGCTTGCCGCCACCAGCTGGGTCCTGCCAGCGGTGTGTCCGCGGTGGTTTCATCGGCCAGCGCCAGCAACGCCTGCGTCCAGGCCCGGGAGGGGGCCGCGTCCAGGCTTTCAAGCAGGCGTTTTTGCAGGCTGCTGAGTTCTCGTTCGGCAAACTGCAGGCGGCCATGTGCATCGGCGTAGGCCCCCAGGTGAGTCAGGGCATACGGTATTGCCACCATGGCTTCCTGCACTGCCGGGTTGAGTGGATCGCCGCCGACCAGATCCACCCAGGCCTGCAGGGCCAGATTGAGATCATCGGCCCGTGCCCCCCGGGCCTGGCCGTGTGCGGTTCGAAACGGCGTGCTGCGACGAGCCAGCGCGGTGTCCTGCTCTCCCCGTGGGCGCAAGATTTCGCCAAGTTCCTGTGCTCCTGCGGTGGCCGCTTGAGTCACGCCCTGTGCGCTACCGCCGTCCGGTGAAATCTGCGCCCAGCCCAGACCCAGACGCCCGGCGGCGCTGTACGGGCCGGTGGCCCGCACGCGGGCAAACATATGACTGGCCTGTTGTGGGCGCCGGTGTCGCAGATATTCAAATCCCAGGCCCAGATTGACCTGGTCGCGCACAGCCCAGCCCAGTTCATCGTCGTGGGGCATCGACAGGCCGCCGAGTCGCTCCAGCAGCTTGCGTGATCCTGCATGAGGTTGATCCGCGATGCGGTTGAATGCCGCCAGGGCAACTTCCCCGACGGCCAGTTGCTCATCAGAGAGCAGGCTCGCGGCCATCTCCTCATCCAGTTGCACCCGCAGCGCCAACTGGCGGGCGTGGAGGTGCGGTGGCAGTTGCCGACTTGCCTGCTGCAAGGCTTGCCATGACTCGGCTCGCTTGCCCTGCTGTGCATGCCACTCGGCGAGCATGAGTGCAGCCTGCGCGGCGACCGCTGGCGGCGCGTTTGCACTCAGATGTTGCAGTTGGATATGGCTATCAAGCCCCAGCGTCTGGCGCGCTTCAATCAGGGTCAGGCGGGCAGGCCAGGGCAGCGCTGTAGTTCGCTGGATGGCATGAAGTTGTGTGGCTGCCGTAAATGCACGCCCTCGTTGCAATTCAAAGCCTGTGCTGTCGCAGAGCAGGGTCAGCGGATCGTCAATGGCCTGGACTTTCAAGCCATTTCTCCAGGGCAGCCAGTGACCCTGTTCAAGCGAGATTTCAAAATGGCGAACGCCGGTTCGCGGCTTGAATTCCAGTCGCTCAACCGCGTAGGGGCTGGCAGGCGGGGCGCTGGTCAGGGAGGTCTGGATTTCCAGAATGAGCGGCGTTGCCGGGACCGGTAGCGCTGGCAAGGCCATGGCCATGCCCTGAGCCAAAGCCAGGCTTGCCGGGTGATCCAGCTGCCGGTCCAGAAGCACCTGGCCATCGCGTTGCAGCAGCACCCTGCGAACGTAGCGGGTGTCCGAAGCCGCACGCAGATACAGGCGCAGCTCCGCAGCCGGCTCAACGGTAATCTGCGCGGCCGCCCAGCTCAAGCTGTCGGCCAGCAGGGGCGCATCGTCCAGCGCTGCACTGTTGCCGGCGAACAACGTGGTGCACAGGAGAGCGATGAGTCGCTGAATGGGGCGGGCTGCAATGCTCACGGGTTAGCGTGTACGTTTGCGCCGCCGACGTGCCGTGTTCCAGTACATCCAGGCTCCGGACAGGCCCAGGAACACCGCGGCGAATCCAACAAGATTGATCACCCAGGGACCATAGCGCCCAAACAGGCGACCGCTGTGGGCATCGATCAGGATTTGCTCAAGCGGCATGGTCGGGCGGGAATAATCCAGGGTCTGTGCCTGCATGTCGCTGCTCAGTCGCTCCGGCTTGGACCAATTCACCGCGCTGCCGGTCGGCAGTTCCTGCCAGCTCAGACCGTCCTGCGTGATGAAGGTATCGAGGTCCTGGATGGCGACCGCGTCGCCGCTGTTTCCGATGCGGCGAATGGCCGAGATGGGCAGGGTGTAGCCCCGCAGTTCGTCGATCCGGTTGATGTCCTCATCGAGAATCACCAGACGGTCATTGGCCGCGACAAACAGCAGCGGAGTCTCTGCACTGCCACCGATGGCCAGACCGATCGGTGAAGGGATGGTTTCAGCCAGGGGCTTCCCGTCGACCAGGGTTTTCTCGCTGGTCTGGGCCAGCCAATGCCCCTGAGTCAGATAACCGCTTTTCGGTGGTTCCGGGTGCAGGCCATACATATCCATCAGCCAGGCTTTGTCGATGCGCATGGCGTCCAGACCCCAGTCTGCGCTTTGGTTCAGCACAAAACCGCTGGCCCCAAGCCAGGCCATGAACAGACAGGCGAACAGACCGGCCCGCTGGTGCCAGTTGCGTGCTTGCGCGGCCAGTGTGGTTTTGCGCTTTTCGAATACCCAGGGTTCGCGGCGCCACTTTTCGACACGGGCATACCAATTTCGGCGCCGAGCCGGGGTGGGCAGAGTGCTGGGGGCGGTGTTGGCGGATTGAATCGACATGGGTTTGGGCCTCACTTGATCAGGCTGGCCAATTCCAGAGCCGTACGCGACATGCGTTCCATCATCTGCACGGACAGGGTGGCGCCAGAAATATTGTCGACAGTGCGGTCAAGTTTGTTGCCGGCTATGCGTGCGCCGCGGAGCTTGTCGAGGAACGAGAGTTCGCCGACCTGTTCGCCGCGCGATTCGCGGTAGACCAGCACCCGCACATGCTCCAGCACGCCTTGGTTGACGACAAAGCCGCAGGTTGTAGGGACGTAGCCCTCTTTGCCGATATCATCGAAAACCCAGGCGGTACGTGTTCCTTGTTGCCAGTAGCGCACCCGCGTCTGTGGAAAGTTGCGCTTGAATACGGCGGCGATACGCGACTGATCTGCCGGGCTCAGATTCAGCGTTTGCGGCGGTGGTGCCTGTCCATTGAACACCTCGGCCAGAAACGCCTCGGGTGTTTGAAAGGTCTTGTACAGCTCGAAGGCATGACTGGTGGTGACCGTGAATATCCAGAGCACCAGGACCAGACCAAACAGAACCAGTTCGGTCCCCGCAAAGGGCTGTTCGGTTTTTGTCTGCTTTGCATGGACTTGTTTTTGAGGGAGTGGTGTTGCGGACTGAATCATCAAGGAGCACCGGTTGTCATGGGTGTGTTGTTGGTTTGAAATGAAATGCGCGGAGAGCGGTGTTTCGGAGCCGCCGAAGTCCTGGGGAACTCACCGAATTGACATCTGACGAGATGTGGCGGTAGCAACCATGGAATTGCTCACCGCCCTCCGCACAAGGGGGGCGTGCGCTAGCGCGTCACGATGTCGTCAGTGAAGGGCGCCAGTGCCGCGATCAGATGATTGCAGGTGTAGTAGCCCACATTGACCCGCTCGCAGGCGTTATAGGCCGCTTCCACCACTGCATTGAACTGGGTCATGGTGATGCCCAGGTCGGCGTGGGCGGCAGCCATGCTGGCACCTTGATATTCCACCGGTT
>SPJJ01053158.1_pt1 | contig 13958 bp, 11 predicted proteins | sample 3741741 | NCBI WGS metagenome assembly SPJJ01 (sample SAMN10925908, study PRJNA522277) | cold seep metagenome | isolation source: Elba SIP-enriched marine methane seep metagenome, extraction at timepoint T1 | place: Italy: coast of Elba, Mediterranean Sea | collected 2014-05 | reverse complement strand
CTGGCAGACGAGGCCTGGACCTTACTACAGATTGGGTTAGGGGGTTATGTCGCTGGGCGTTCCGCCGAAAAAATCACCTCGCAATATATGAATGCACGCGGTGCCGAGCCAGAAAATAATTCTGTTGCGAAAGGCTAGCCAGGAAATTTAGTATGTGACGCAATGTCATGGGACGCTGAAGTGTCTCAACACAAATCCCCACGCAGAGCGTGGGAACCAGGAGGCTGTCGGGTTATGGCGTTCGTAGCCAGGCGCGAGGAAAATCGAGCAGATTTTTTTGATCTTTTGATGCGCATAGTGGCGCTATGTAACGAAAAAGATCGGAAAAAACACTAGCATTATTCATACTCCGACAGCTTCCTAAGCTTTTGGGTTATGAGTTCGGAGTTGTTTTAGTACTCCGTATTGCGGTGCCAAACAATGCAATGGCTAGCATGACCAAAGCCCAGTGAGGCATCGGAACTTGTGCTGCGGGTACACGAACCGGCTCCTGCGTTACCGTTAATTCATAACCATCTCTTGTCTCACTCCAAGATCCAGTTCTATACCCGCCCACGGCAATGGTATACACCTGTCCGGCTTCTGCGTCGAACATGATCGAACCGATATTTGTCGCGGGATCACCGACACTGTGTGCCACTATATCCGAGTCTTGAAAAGATGTGTTTCCACCTGGTAATGAAAGCACACTCACTCCAAAGTTATTCGTTGTGGAATTCCAGGTACCATGATGAAGGTAGCTTCCTCCGTTTGTATTTTGCCCCTTAAAAACAGTAAAACCAAAATCAGTATTATTTGAATCAATAACCGCTTTTATTTCCAGCGTTACTTTGCCCGAGACATCTGATCTAAATAAGCCCATATCCAAATCATGACGCCACCCGCCCGCTTCACCTGTATTTCCTGAGACATTATCACTCCATGCACCTTTAGCCGTATCGATATCTGCATAAACACCATAGCGATCAAATGCATCAAACGTTGATATGACGCCACTGCCGCCATTGCCACCCGTCATTTCTATTGCCCAATTTAGATGAGAGCCCATGTATCCAAATGGCGTTTTATTTTGAGCACTGGTGCCGACCCATTTTGCAACGGATGTATCTGTGCCATTCGGCGCGCTATTAAAACCGTGCACCCAACCATCTGTACCGCCTAATTGATACCCCCAACTTCCACCTGAGCTTGGGTTAATCTGATTAATAGGCTGTGCTGACTGTGTCGATTCAGTATAAGTATCTAACCCGGCAGCCGTTGTCATGTTGTACATGGTCGTTACTGTTGCTGATGCAGAGCCCACCATCAGTGCCGAACCACCAATGATCATGGTGATTGCATTGTTTAGCTTTCTGTTATGTTGTTTCATTTTGTTCTCTTAATTTAAAGTTTATGTCTGGTTTTAATCATCGGAATTAACAACGCTGATGCAAACAACCACGCGGCGCCTGGTACCGGCACTGGAGACGCTTCAAGTGAAGCGGAAATAATGACATCTGCAAATAGGGCATCAAATCCGCCTGGTGCCAAAGTAAACGTATAAACATCACTGCCGGTTGCAATATCATTGACATCGAATGGCGTTTCCGCAACCGCAAAAACACCCTCAACAGCTGAGCTGAAATCACCTGAATCATTGCTATAATCCAGTTGTATGTCATTTATAGCAAATTGGCCAGACACCTCACTATTCAACTGATATGCAAGACTCACTGCAATGTCAAATGTGTCGTTTGATTCGTTCTCAAAAAATAATTCAAAGACGCCAAGGTAGAAAGCATCTGCGATGCCATCCGTTACATTTCCAGTCACGCCAAGTTCATGGGAGAAACTGCTGACAACCCCATAGACTGATTTTTCATTAATCGCTGATAGCGGGGTAACAACCGCGTCACTGCCGGTGGGAATGTAGATGTCTGAGCCGTCTGAATCTAAAGAAAAAAGCCCATCAATTTCTAAACCGGTCACACTCCCTGGGTTACTGTTGTTAACGATGCTTTCAATGGTATAGGTAATTTTGGCTGTGCTGTTAAATGCACTCACCGCCCAGGTTGGCTCGGCCAGCCCCAGCATCATCACCAGGCTCCCTATCAACCAGTTTGTTTTATCTCTATTCATTTGTTAATTCTCCGTAAAGTTGCAGCCAATCAGCTGCAACCGTTATTTAATAGAATGGATCAATTGATCCGCGTTTTATGCTTACTCGGGTAAATGTTCATCAAACGCTAATATTGGTGTATTAGATCCATTAGCACCCACAGCTGGAATGACTAACAGCTCATCTTTAGCAAATTCTGAAAACAACGGATGCCCGCTTTGAGTGCCACTGTGGCTTCCAGAATGACCATTTGGAATGACAATTTCAGGATGGTCGAACGGTGCCTTTTTAAAGCGTACCCGTTCGTCAGTTAATGCTTTTAAAAAGAGCACAATATCTTTTCTGGCCTTCACTGTTGTAGCATCATCACTAGACAGGTTTATTGACTTCACAAAGGAATCCATATCCGGGTTATTGTTATTCCCTGCACGCGCATAAAACTCAATGACCTCTTCCAGAGTTGCCATACTGCCGTTATGCATATAAGGGCCTGTTAATTCAATATTTCGCAACGTGGGAACTTTAAAATTAGCCTTGCTTGATACCGCCATTTTAGGCGTGTCCTTAGCGGCCTTCGCGGCTTCGACAGTTGGAATAAACGCATAAATATCTGCATTTAAACTACAGTCTTGATTGCGCAACTCACCTTCGCGCGAACCATCTATTTCCAAGCCGTCCACTAATGAAAATGTTTTTGAACTTGGAAAAGGTAATTTAAATGCCAGCTCATTTCTAAAATCGCAGACTTTTTGCTGGTCAATACCCGGATCAACCAAGGCATCTGAATTGCCCATCAAATATTGCTTGTATTGCTCGGCAAAGGATAATGGGTTTCCAAAATCATCAAAACTGCCTAATCCAGGGTCGTTATCCGGATCCGCAACGCCCGTATTAGCAAACCCAAAATCTATGAGCTGATTGCCGCCTACAGTACCTTGACGCCCCACAATATTGGCATTGGGTGTTATTCCACCTTCTGTCGCAGTAGATAAGCCATGACCATATTCCGGCCCCATACCTGTTGGGCCGAATGGGATTCTAAAATGATCCGGCCCATAAAATTTACCAGGTGTTGGCGTAACCAGCATTGAATTGGTGGTAATGGCTGCATTTGTCAATAAAGGGCCTGTATGACAAATATTACAGTGATTTGCCTCAAATGAGATTACTGCATTCTTGAGCGAGGCAATTTCTTCTTTTGAATACCCTAAACCTTCCCAAGTGGGTTCCATCGTCACTGGGTCACGTGGAGACAAGTCAACAGGTGCCTGATCAGAAACCAGTGTTGACTCGTAGATTTGTAATGCCAAGCCGAAGAACATGGCAAAATTTGCTTCCATCTGCGAATAACGTAATCCGCCATTGGCCGGACGGCCAAATTGACTGGTGCGGCGACTATATGCCCAATATTTTGAATTAAACGCTTTTTTAATCAGCGTTTTGTAGCTTACATTTAACCCTTTCCCTGCCTCGTTAACTAGATTGAGAGGGGCAAATACACTGTCTTCAGCATGTACTTGCTGATATTGTAACGGCGCTCTGTAAAGAAGTTTTCTACCTAAATCAGCGATTTTTCGATCACGGCACACCATCTCCGTATCACTTTGCACGGTTGCCACTGCCTGTGAAGCCAACGATGAATTAATTAGGCGCAATCTTTGTTTGGCGACATTTCGACGCCCCTGTTTAACCCATACCCCTGCATCCGGGTCACGATCCCCCCAGTTGCTGCTGCCATTAAAAATGTTGTTGGCGCGCCCGTCCCAGAAATTACGATGGTTAAAAATCGCATTAATCATGGTCGGTGCATTACGCGGTTCAACCCGTCTGGCACCGACATGGTTGATATGAAAGACGGGGTCAACACTGCGATCACAACGGTCATCACTGGCTGAAAACCGCGATGCGCCTTTAAATTCACCACTGAAGGTGCCCGATGAAGCACCTACATCGTCACTGGAATATTTAATCCCACTGGCTTGATCAAAAGGGTTATTAAATTGAAAAAATGGAAAATCATCCTTATTCCATTCATAATTTGGCCCTCCAGCCAGACCTGATGCTGTCGTTTCAAATGTCGATGCCGTTGACAAATCCCCCATGTTGCCGGGATTCAACTGATTTTTTATTCGGATGTCTGCACCTGCATTAAAATGACAGGACGCACACGCAATTCCATCACTGCCCACATTCATATCCCAGAATAACGCCTTACCCAACGCAATCGCCATGTCTTTGTTGACGACAATTGGATCCTCTCCATCCATTAATCCGGGGACTGGTGGAATAGGTACACCTGTTAAAGGCATTGGCTTAGGTCCGTGGGCAAAGGATGCTTGCGATGCCAGCAACATGCCGCCCAGAACTAATTTATTTGTAAAACCCATTATTCACCTCAATCTTGATTAAAAAGCAATTACAAAAAATGGCTGCAATTACATAATTTCCTGAAAACCTCAGAGTAGTGGAAGCAAGCAAAGAATACACCAAGCTAAAAAATCAAGTAACAAACTCATGTTTTGACCAAATCATACTCGCCTTAATATCCCTCTCGCTCTGCCATCGGTTGAATCATATGTTTGTCTTTCGTTCTGCAGCCCCTTTCAAGCCTATACTTCTTATGGGTTATCTTCGCCAGGTCATTCCCTTATCATCATTCATCGTTTATTTTTTAACCATACTTAAACTTTCATGCATAGAGGGATGAATAAGGCCATTAAATTAAACTATGTTATTTAATGTGTAGCATGCCGCACTTTTCTCTGTCGACTGTTCGAGAATAGCAATCGCCACACGAATAAAACTGATTGAATCAGGTTTCTTGATCATTTTAGGCGACTAACCGGGCTATTTAACAATAATGACCGGGGAGCCTGGCTTATAAGACTGGGTCGCAGTAGATCAGTCTGCCCGGTAGCCTAATTGTTGTATGATTTGATGAAAGTGGAAAGATGCGCCAGAAAACTCGGATGCATAAGGCTGCCACCGCCCGACTGAAGATTGATAGAGAGGCCTGGATACCTGGTGATAACTTGGGCTTGCCACGCAACGAGAGACTGCGCTCTGGTGAAAATCTACAACCTTATTTTGCCAGGGCAGACCTAAAAAGCTAAAAACGTGTTTAAAAATCGACTCAAACGACAAAACCGCCTCTTCGTAACGTACTTGCAGGCAATTATTGTTGATAAATGGGTGAATATGCTGCCACCACCTCATCATCGCTACATACACGTCTTGCGTTTTTTGCCAATCACAAAAATGTACTGTCACGGATGATGGCTGCATAGTTTGCATAAAACAGCTTAAACACACGTCTCTGGGGTCACGCTGAACAAATAAAACCTTTGCTTCTGGAAAGACAAAAGCAATTAAGCCTAAATCAATCAAATTAAGCGTTGTTTTATCTACAAACAATTGATTTTTGTAGGTCGTCCCATAGCATGCTTCTACTTTCTGCCAATAGAATTGGCGCAAATGCTGAATGGTTTGTTGATCGCTGTTGGCAAGCTGTTCAGGTACACAACTCTTTATCTCGGAAATTCTATTCAATTCCACGCGCATGGCAGCTATGAAGTCATTTTCATCCGCCACAAAAACGTCAGAATGCGCCGCCAACACTTCCTGTACCAGGGTTGTTCCCGAACGTAAAAAACCAATTATAAATACCGGTGCAGCCAATTGATCCATGCCAGTAAATTGTCTGCCATGATCGAATAAAGCCTGATTAAACTGGGCTTGGTAATTCTCTAGCAAATGTGGCACAAAGTGTTCATCCTGTTGGGCGACATCCGGCAGCTGTTGGCTAATAGAGCCCGAACGATGCAAATGATGAAAGACTTCTCCATATGCGCCTTGTTTATCCAGTATTCCGGCATATTCCCTATGTGCCCGGCTTGCCAGCTCTGGCGACAATATTGATTCGTTCTTCAATAATGCTTGCAGCTGTTTTGCCGCTTTAGTGTGTTCCCCGCATTTTGCATTGATTTCTGCCCACAATAACGTCAGTGTTGCATCGGTAGGTGCCAGTTTAACAGCCTGATTTGCCGCCACCTGTGCCTGTGAACGGTTATTCAAGCGTAAATGTGCTTGTGCCAGCAATTGAAACGCGCGTGCATCCGTGTTTTTTATGCGAACAGCCTGTTGAATTAATTGCAAAGATTGACGGAAGTCGCTGCAGGTTTGTAATTGCTCGGTGAGCGCAATAACATCATTGATTTGACGCGTTTTTTTAGCGCTTTTAATTAAAAGCTGTGCAGCCATTCCCATTTTTTCCAGGCCTTCCATCCTGTATCCAGCCCAAATCAATGCCTGGCCCAGGCTGGCTGCAATTTCTGCATCACGGGGATGTAATACAAATGCCTGGCGAAAATGCCCGATACCCTGCTCAAGCAATCCTGCATTGACGGCAGCAAGGCCTTGTTCAAACGGGTTTGCATCAAAGGTGTTCACGTTGCATCCCTATTTTTCATCAGACAGCAATGAACCGCCACATTGCCCTGCGACATTAACCCAATAATGTGGCAATCCTAAACCTTGTAACCAGTGTGCGCCTTGCTCTTCTTTAAGCATTGTAATCGTAGATGCGCTGCCAGCTAATACACAAAACTCTGCAATCACAGTTACTGAAGCCATAAATGCGACGGGCCAGCCGGTTTTAGGGTTTAATACATGTCCATAGCGTTGGCCATGAATGTCTATGCATCGTTCATAATCGCCACTACTGGCGACAGCACCTTCCTGCAAAGCAAGCGTGATCAATTGAGTTTGCTGTTTACGCGGGTGCGCCACGCCAACCTGCCAAGGCATGTCATCTGCACGCGGCCCCACAATTTTTATATCCCCGCCCAGGTTAATCAAGCCGTGTGTAACGCCATAGCTTGTACATAGTGCAGCCGCACGGTCAACCGCATATTCCTTAACAATGCCGCCAAAATCCAATTCCATTCCGGCAACAGGGAAACGCAGTAGCGGTGCCTGCCAGCACAGCCGTTGCCATCCAATTTTTTCTAGCAATTCTTCAATATACTGTGCATCAGGCATTTGTCCCTGGTCAAACCGCCAGGCCTTGCGCAACAACCCTGAGGTTATATCAAACAGCCCTTCACTTTGCTCATAACAGGTGGCGGCATAATCCAATAAACTGGCTGTTTCTGTATCAACCTCTATTTCTGTCCCTTGTGCGGCACAGCGGTTGATCTGTGACAAAAAGCTGTCTGGCTTGTAACGTGAATAACGTGCTTCCAGGCGTTGCACATCTGCAATCACCGCCTTGATTGTCAGTTGAGCGACGTGTGGTGTAGGGCAAAAAAGTTGAATTTCACATTGCGTGCCCATCGCCTGAAAGGTCTGCCGATATAATTCCATCGCTGGCTACACTAGGCGTCTGTCGGGTTATGGATAATTCTACTGCGACGATAAGAAATCGGCTGATTTTTCCGATCTTTTTCATTACGTAGCACCACTATGCGCCTCAAAATATCAAAAATATCCGCTCGATTTTCCATTCGCCTCACTACCAACCCCATAACCCGACAGCCTCCAAGATTGACTAAGAAAATCAGAACATATAACTCCAGGTTACTGTTAATGCACCATCACGCTCTCGTTGGTAGCCATTAACATCATCCACTAATGGTTGCAACCATTCAAAGCTAACACGGTTACCAGCAAAATCACCCTGCGCTACAGAAGCAGTGATACCTAACCCCAAATCCCAGTATTCACCGCCATAATTACTGGTGTAATCCATGCTACCGACTTTTATCTGCTGGTCGCGATCTTCATAACTGCCGCGCAGATGGCCTTTGCTGGTATAAATACCACGCACAGAAGCACTTAACCAGTCGCTAAACCGGTAGCCACCCCATGCTGTACCCTGAACAATATCACCGAATGCAAAGCCCTGGTCATTTTTGCCTATGCGTTGGGTGGCGTTAAACTGCGCACCCCAGGATATATCGTTCCATTGCCCGGTATACGTTAAGCTAGGCCTAAAATCCCAGGTACCACTGCCCACCTGCATGCCGTAATGGATATATCCCATTGCAAAACCGTGCGCACCACGTAATGAAAAATCAGACTCACCGGTGGGTGCATTAAAGCCTAAACTCATATGAACATTGTGATTAGGGCTATCAAATAACTTGAACAAGGCAAACAAACCGGTATCACCCAGCCCTCCGGTAATGTGTTCATGGCGGGTATGACTAATCGCTATACCCAGTCGGGTCGTTGTTTCACTGCCATGCGCAGGCTTCCCTTCCAGTTCTCGCATTTCCATACTCATATCAACCAACTGCGGCATCAACATCAAGGTCAGCCAGTCCGTTGGCGCGTACATAATATTAAACATGTGCATATGCATCGCCATGTCTGTGGGAGCCACATGGCACACATCGCCTTCACAACCATTATTCACTACGTGTATATCACTCACGCCTTGAGTGCCTTGTAACAAATCTCCACTTGCGTGTTGATAATGGTAACGATAGCCAAACATCCACTGTCCGCTTTTCTCCAACATATGCCCAAACATCACGCCCGCAGGGAGAGGCGCCCCATGCAGCGCATGATTATGTGATGCACTATCGTCCACCAGGCCCCGTCCCAGTTTTGACAATTGCACATTCAATGTAGCATTTGCTGCATAATAATCGAAATCCGCATAACTGCCTTCACCATCACCCCCTAATTTCAGCTCACCCTGATGCGTGTAGTATTCAACCCCGGCTTCCAGACTAACGCCTTTGGCAAATTGTTTTTTCAACACTAAACCACCAGTAATCGCGCCAAATCCTGACAAGCGATGGTCACTGGAAAAATGATCTGGCAAGTCCGGGGAGGCTTCTCTAAACACCATATACGGCGTATAAAAATCGGCCTCGCTTTGTGAATAATAGCGAATACGCGGCGTCACGCTCCAACCAAACCCCAGAGATTGAATCCAGTTGGCTTCTAGCGTATGAGTATGAATGCCCCAGTCATCATGGGTGAACTGATAATTTACATGCATGGAGGCATCCAGACCTTCAAAATGCTGCGCTACCCGTGCATCCCAAACCAATTGATTACGTTCTAATGGCCTTCGTTCAAAAAATGCATTGGCGCTGTTTGACCGAAGAACCCCTGATGCAAACAAATCCTGCAAATCATAAAACGCCATGACGGCTTTATAGGGGTTGCTCATATAACCATGGCTGTAAGTATATTTAAGCCCTACATTGGCCACAGTATTCTTCCCCAATACCTGACTTAATCCTACATTGAAGCCCCAATCCTGTCGCCTGCCACGAATGCGTCTTGTTTTAGCCGTGCTATCTACGTCAATGGAAAATCCATAATCAGAGGTATCATCAACTAATCCAGCATCGCCAGGCAGGGCTATATAAGCGTTGACGTGGTGATCCACCAAGGCATCTGTGGCACTATTGGTATAACTTAAGCCCACGTCAAGTGAGGTTAATTTTTGATTAAAATCAAAACGGCCGCCAAGATTATAAAACCGGGACTCATAGTCACGCTCCACAGAAATACCACCTCCAACGCTGACCGCCATATTGTCCCACTCATAGTTGAGAGTAAAATCCCCCTGCCGTCGCGTTTCTGGCGAGGCCTGTGCCATCGTGTGAGCAAGCTCGGTATCTCGCTCCGCGTTGATGATTATTCCCCCTGAAAACTGGAGATAACCTAATTGTGGATTTAATTCACTATCAAACCATCTATTCGCATTCGACAACGTGGATAAATAGGGCGACGCACCTGTCACAACACCATCGGCAAAGTAATTACCATCCGGCCCACCCGTACCATTTGTAACGCCATTACCACCGAACACGGCTGGCGCAGTGGCCACAGGTGTCGCTCCCGCCCAGGTATCCTGACTAAAATTAGCGGAGAAAGTAAGGCGATCAGTCAACGCGGCTTTTATACTGGTTAACAAGCTGTCAGCCTCTATCGGCTTGAAATGCTGGGGAATATTTATTTTTTCCGGCTGCCCCGGATTTGTCAGCGTTTCGATGGAATTAACGTGCCGATCACCCTCCTGATAACGACCATATTGAAGCGTGATTTCTGCATCCTCTACTGCGTCAACTGCTGAAGGTAACATCCCAGGCAACATCAATGCCGCTGCATGTAATGCATTGAATGCCGGTTTATTTCCAGCTAAACGGGTTTTAGGAACTTTAATAACACCCACAACCACCTCCTGAACCACCACTACCTAGAGGTGGAGCGGTCTCGCGACTACCATAAATGTGATTTCTAAAAAACGTTTGCGCTGGAAATGCATCAAAAGCCATGTCTGGTCGAGCCAGGTTTCCTCTTTCCCAGGGTTCAACATGTGCACATCCAGTCATTACAAGCTGCGCAATAATCGCAATAAATAAAACTGATTTTTTCATCGTTGCTATTAACATCTTGCTCACATTAATCACTGACCACCACAGCATGCAAATGACCCAGCGATATAGTGCGACGTTATAGAAAATAAAAATGATATCTCAACACTATTATGTTGAGGGCGGTAGACTTTAGGAGACTGTCGGAGTACTACACCTCGGCGGTTAGTCAAGAACACACACTCTCAACATGAAGTTTCCAGGTTAACTTCAATCCGCAATCGTAGCAATGAAAGGTGAGACTCATCACCCATTATTCATCCAACAGTTGCTTTACTTTAGCAATTAACTGGTCTGTCTCACCTTGTTTAAACCCAAGATGCATGTGGCGAATTTTACCTTTTTTATCAACCAGATAAGAGGAAGGCATTGCCTGTACGGCAAAATTACGCGCACATTCACGCTGTTCATTGTCAAACATCACCTGGAAATTGATATTATTTTGACTTAGAAACTGTTCTGCATCTTCACGCTGTTCATCCAGGTTTATGGCTACAACGTGTAATCCTTTGTCATGGTGCTGATCTAGCAATTTATTCATAAATGGAAAGGACCTTACACAAGGCGGGCACCATGATGCCCAGAAGTCAACATAAACGACCTTTCCTAAATAATCATTAAGTTGCACTTCACTGCCATTGTCACTGAATAAGCGGCATGATAGCGACTCACCAGGGTGTTCGGCATGCAATGATAAAGGTAATAACAGTAATATACTGACAAGATAGCGGTTCATCAACAACCTGTTTTGATGTTGCTTGGCAATCAACTGAATGCTGGTTATTGTTGTATAATGACAGCCGCATTCCCTGTCGTTTCCGTACCCCCCGCATCTTCACAGTGATACTGAATTGCATATTCTCCAAATACTTTGTCGGTTTGGCTTGCAATCATGTAATAAGTGCCCGCACCACCTGCAACAACCGCATTTGGCCCATAGTTCCTATCATCGTGATTTAAATCACTGACCGTCTGAACCAACTCATCCTTAATAATTGTGACACTCATAATGCCTTTATTCGCTTCAAAATCGGCAACTTGCGCAATTAATTTGGCTGACCCAGCAGGACAATCTACTTTCAACAATTGAACTTGACTGGCTTGAAATGTTTGCAAATTAGCCATCAACCCATCATGTATATGCGCATTTGATGTACTGCTTATCAAAATTGAAACAACAAATACATTCACCAATAAAATGCTTTTCTTAATTTTTAACTTCATTTTGTCGACTCCAACAAATATTAGCTGATTCTGTCTGCTGGCAAATAAACAAACATGAACCATTTTTAAATACTTCTATTACATCAGCTTGGTTTTCTATCAAGCATGAACGTGCGAATTCTGATACCACACACCCTAACCAAACTGCACTATTTAAGGCAAACGTTTTGTAACACTTACTACGCTTTCAAGATTATTTTAGAGCGATAAGTACTCACCCCAATTACAAGCATTCCCATCAACCATAAAACCATTCCCGGTAAGGGGATTTGATTTGATTCAACAGGTGCAGGTACATACTCGGCAACAAAATCACCGCTGACAGTAAATTTGTAGTCATGTGGGTATGTGTTATTACTCAACTGCTCAAGCTCAAATGAACCACTGGTTATTGAATCCCCAGCTTCCTTTGCAAAGGAATTATTTATCGTCCCGTTCACGGTAATTAAATACACGCCTGCGGATAACCCCACCAGGTCTACACCAGGGTCTGACGTACCCGTCATAAAAAAACCACCCGCTTCATAGCCGTTTTTTACCGGAATGCCATAAATATTTTGCGGAGAATTAACTTCTGCTCTGGGGGCTCCACCAACAATCTCAATAAGCCCCCAATCAGAACCCAAATTTTGTGAGGCTCCTCCCCACCCAGAGTTCTGAGGCTGTCCTTCGGCAGAAGGTATGTTTTTTTGCTTCCATATTACTAAGGACGCATCAAATCCGTCTTGCAAGGTATCCATGACGATGCGTACATTGCCAGCACTTGTATTCTCAAACAAATACACTTCAACATCATTGGCTTGTTGATGTGTGGCATTAATGTTCAACGTCTCCGCCTGTGCGTTGAATATTGCAAAACTAAGCAACCCTACAAATAAAAACAATCTATTTGACATATCGTTTCCTCTTTTTCCATTTATCTTTAATTTTAGAATTAAGGGTTTCTCTTAACTAGTGGACAAATAATGACAATACTGCCCCAATGCAGGTTATTGTTATAACTGCATACTGGACAGGTTAATAGTAACTAAGTTAGGGGAACAAAGCATAAAGCATGCCACCCAGGTTGACTTTCGGTACTGCATCATGCCTTATTTAAGAGCCTTGGTCTACTTGTAAAAAAATGGTATTTTTTTGCTTTCTGCCTACCTGTTAACCACCCTAATCGGCATAAATATCGGGGATATGCCGCTTTTTAATTAATTAAATAACATAGTTTAATTTATATATCCTTACGCTCCTTCCTTCTAATACAAATAACTTATCTTATTTTAATTAATGCGTGCCTAGGAAGCAGCCAGGGTATGGGGTTCGTCATGAGGCGAGAGGAAAGTTGAACGGGTTTTTAATCTTTTGAGGCGCTGTAGTGGTGCTATGCGACGAAAAAGACCGGAAAAACAAGCCGATTTCCCATCGCCGCTGTAGAGTTATCCATTGTCCGACAATCACCCAGTTATTGGGTTTGCTGCTCTAAGTAGGGTACATCACTGCCTTGATCTTTTGATGTACACAGTGACTACATGACAAATACCGCTCAGTAACGCAGGCTGTTCTAACGTTGCCGCTTAATTTTATGGATGTAACAAATCAAAGTGATTCAGTAACGTCAACGTATTTTACCCAATGATCCAACAGCCTTATGGATGTTCAAGCGAATGAATTGTCTGTCATTACAACAGTCTGCTGCAATGTTCGTTTATATGTCTCTTGTATTAGCCAGGCATCGTAACTGGCACGATGCCTAATGATTTGCATTTCTTCCAGCAGTTGCTCTTTTGTTTCGTGCCATATTTCCATTTGTGGTTCTTTCAAAATATTTTCCAAAGGACTGACCGAAAATTGCATTTCCATCTTCGCTGCAAAGAATAGTTTTTTTAACCACGGACTATCAACAACCCAGCCATCTGAATACAAGGTTAGCCCAGCCAAATCCTGATTCAATTTTTCCGCCACTTCTGTAAGAGGGTGTCCCGACGTGTGCAAAACCTCTCTGCTTACCCCATGAATTTTTTCTGCAGCGTCATCCCAATAGGTCCATTCGGTGTGAGGATGAATCAACATGCTGTATCGTTGGTCTGGTTCTAATGCGTAGCCGACTTCTATGGGATAACTGTGCACGCCAAAGCCTGACGCTTCAAGGTCGATAATAAAAGGATGGGCAGAGGGTGACATTCCGGGTGCTCCTTAACGTTATTTTTTACATTGCAGGTTCATGGCTACCTGATTTATTTTTTCTT
>SPJJ01034135.1_pt1 | contig 13963 bp, 15 predicted proteins | sample 3741741 | NCBI WGS metagenome assembly SPJJ01 (sample SAMN10925908, study PRJNA522277) | cold seep metagenome | isolation source: Elba SIP-enriched marine methane seep metagenome, extraction at timepoint T1 | place: Italy: coast of Elba, Mediterranean Sea | collected 2014-05 | reverse complement strand
TCCGGCGACGCCGCCCATGTTGCCCGCTCCGTTGCCGCCGTTGACGTGTCGCTCCTCGCTGCGAAGGGCGGTGTTCTCGGGCGTCTGGTCGTAGGTTCGTTGGGTGCGCTCGATCTGCGCCCGGTCCACGTCGGCGGTGACGGTGACCTTGATGTTGCCCGGGCCGACGACCGGCTCGATCATGTCTTCCACCCGGCGGGCGAGGGTCCGCTCGAGCTCCATCGCGACCTCGCCGCCCTCGCCTTCGAATCCAGGACTGCGCAGTGCGTTGCCATTGCCGTCGACGAGCGCGACGTTTTCGGCGGTGAGGCCATCGACGCTCGAGGCGACCATGTTCACGATGCCGCGGCGCTGGTGCGCGTTGAGCTGTGCTCCGGCCTTGAGGGTGACGACAATCGACGCGGTTGGAGGGTCGTCCTGCCGCGCGTACAGCGAGCGCTTGCCCATCGCGATGTGGACGCGGGCCCGCTCGACCGTCGCCAAAGACGAGATCGTTCGGGCCAACTCGCCTTCCAGCGCGCGCCGGAAGTTGGTCTGCTCGACGAAGTTGGTGGCGCCGAACGACTGACGATCGAACAGCTCGAACCCGACGCCGGCGGGCCCCGACGGCGATGCGCCATCGGCCGCCAGCGCGATCTGGAGCTCGTCCACTTTGTCGGCGGGGACCTCGATGGCGGTGCCGCCCGCGGTGAGCGAGTAGGGGACGTTGCGGCTTTGCAGCTCTTCGACCACGCGCCCGGCGTCCTCGGGGGACAGGCCCGAATACAGGATCGCGCCGTCCATCGGCGTGTCCTTCATCGTGAGCCAAGACAGCCCAACCACCAGCGCGACCAGAGACACCACACCGATCACCTTTTGGCGTGCGCCCAGCTTGTTCCACAGTCCAAGGAACTGGGAGACGGGCGACGTGCTGGGGGTCTCGGTGGTGTCTTCTTGGTCGGCCATGCTGGTTCAGCTGCTACAGCGGCGTGTTCATGAGGTCGCGATAGGCTTCGATCGCTTTGTTCTTGAGCGTCACGGCGTAGCGAAGCGAAATGCCCGCTCTCTCGGACGCGATCATCATTTCGTGGATGCCCACGGTGGGGTCGCCGGCGGCGAACCGCTCGCCGAGATCGTCGGCGTGCTCTTCGGCATCGCGGGCCTTCTCGAGTCCATCGGCGAGCACGTCGCTGAACCCTTCGACCTTCGAGTCTTCCTTGGGGATGCTCTGCGCCGGCGTGAGCGGAGTGGAGCGTATAGGGGAGATCGCGCTCATGACTAGCCGCCGATCTCCGTCGCCCGCTCGGCCATCGACACCGCGGTGTTGAGGGCCGTGACGCCGGCTTCATAGGCCCGCGAGGCGGTGATCATGTCGACCATCTCCTCGACCACGTTCACGTTGGGGTAGGCGACGTACCCGTTGATGTCGGCATCGGGGTGGCCGGGGTCGTACTCGAGGCGTGGAGGGTTCTGGTCCTCCTCGATCGCCGCGACCTTCACGCCCTTGGCGGTGCCTTCGAACACATTGTCGAAGCTCAGCGCGGGGCCGCGCATGACGTCGACCGACTCGAGCGAGACGGTCTTGCGGGCGTATGGCCCACCGTCGGCGCCCCGCGTCGTGTTGGCGTTGGCCATGTTGGACGAGGCCATGTTCATCCGGGTGCGCTCGGCGGCGAGGCCGGACGCGGAGACTTCCATTGAGGTGAAGAAATCCATGACGTTCTCTCAATCAGCCCATGCCGTCGGTGGCCGCATAGCGGAGCGCCGCGAGCCGTTTGGAGATCATGCGGGACGTGGCGGTGTAGCGAACGCGGTTGGCATCCACCTTGGCCAGCTCTCGGTCCACGCTCACGGTGTTGCCGTCGAGCCCGGGCTCCGCGCCCTCGTCGTCGTAGAAGGTCTCCCCGTTGCCGGGGTCGGTCGAGCCCGCTTCGGGTTGGTGCAGCTCGCTCGTTCTCTCCATCTGGAGGTCGAGCGGCGACGCGTGGCCGCGCACGAGGTCGAGTGGTCGGTAGCCGGGGGTGTCGGCGTTGGCGACGTTACCCGCCAGGACCGCGTGGCGCCGACGGTGAAACGTCAGTCCGTTCGCCATCGCGTCGGTCGTTTTGTTGAGGCCGTTGATCATGGGGAACCTGCTTCGTGAGGATCAGAGTCCAAGCAGTGCAGGATGCGTGCCGGCTCGAAAGCTTGGATCGTGAAGCGAAGTTGCGAGATCCGTCGGGCCTGCCGTCAGCTCTGTCGTCGGTTTTGACGACGCCGTCATCCGAGCTTGCGCAGCTTCTCGACCAAGGTCGTGCGGTTGAGCCCCAAGATCGCGGCGGCTTCCGTCCGGTTGCCGCCTGCCTTCTCGAGGGCGCGTGCGATGAGCTGGCCCTCCACCTTCTTGATCGCCGTGCGCAGGTCCATCTCCTCGGGGACCGAGGGGGCGGAAGGCTTCGATGCGGCCTTGGGCGCCTCGAGACCGAGCGCGGTGACGTCGAGCATGCTCGAGCTCGAGAGCACGACGGCCCGCTCGATGGCATTGCTGAGCTCGCGAACGTTGCCGGGCCAGGGGTGCGAGGTGAGCACAGCGGCCGTGTGGGCGGTGATGCCCTTGACGTTGCGGCCAGCCTTCTCGTTGAACATCGTGATGAAGTGCTCCGCCAGCGGGACGACGTCTTCGGGACGCTCACGCAGGGGAGCGGCCTGGACACGGATCACGTTGAGTCGGTAGTAGAGATCGAGGCGGAACTCGCCGCTGTCGACCATCGCGCGCAGGTCTCGGTGCGTCGCGGCGACCACTCGCACGTCACACGGCACGGGTGTGTCCGAGCCGACCGGGGTCACCTCTCGCTCCTGCAGCGCGCGCAGCAGCTTCGATTGTGCGGTCAGTGGAAGGTCGCCGACTTCATCGAGGAAGAGTGTCCCGCCCTGGGCCGCGAGCACGCGACCGGCACGACTGCCGTTGGCGCCCGTGTAGGCCCCCTTCGCATGTCCAAACAGCTCCGCCTCCACGAGCGACTCGGGCAGCGCGGCGCAGTTGACCGCGACGAACGGGCGCTCGCCTCGCTTCGAGCCGCGATGGACCGCCCGGGCAAGCAACTCCTTGCCGGTCCCGGACTCACCCGTGATCAGTACGGTCGAGTCCGTATCCGCGCAGCGCTCGATCAGCTGGAGCGAGAACTCCAGCGCGGGGCTGCAGCCGACGATCTCCGGGGCAAAGCGGCTACGCCAACAAGAGGGGGTCCCAGCAATCGCAAGCGCTTCCATCGCATCGCGATCTGTATGGTTGCCCCGCTGGCCGGACAAGGGTCGTGCACACTTTGGGACGCACGAGCGTGCGGCCCGGGCGTGGCGCGCCCCGGCAGCGTTGGTCCTCTGACGGGCGAGCGTCTATTGGATGACGAATTCCGTCAAATACAACCCAGCAAGCGTGTTTGCGCCCGTCTGCTTCTCCACGCGAGCGACGAGCTCATCGCGGATCTTCAGCTTCTTCTCTTCGCCGGTGGTGTCCTCGACCTTGAGGCCCGAGAGGTAGCGGAGCACATCCGCTCGGATGGCGCGCTTCTTCTGCTCGATGAGTGCGATGCGCTCCTCCCCATGGACCTCCACCTCGATGGTGGCCTTGAGGTAGCGGCTCGACTTGGGTTCGTTGAGGTTGACGACGAAGGGGTCGAGCGGCACCGCCGTGGGCGGGATCGAGGGATCGATCGCCTCCTGCTGCTCGGGCTGCGGTCCGGCGCTGCTGAAGACGAGATAGCCGACCGCTCCGGTCGCCAAGATGTTCACCAACGCCAGGAGCATCGGGAGCTTGGACGCTTTCGGGGCGTCGAGCTCGTCGAGCTCATCGTTCTTGTCTTTGTCCTTGTCTTTGCTCATGGGGATTGCCTGGTGGGTGACAGGACGACGTCGATCCGTCTGTTGAGGGCGCGACCCTCTGGGGTGTCGTTGGTCGCGATCGGGCGGTATTGGCCGTAGCCGGCCGCGGAAAGTCGCCCAGGGTCGATGTCATGTACTTCGACCAGTCGCTCGAGAACTTCAGTGGCGCGGGCGGTCGAAAGCTGCCAGTTGGACCGGAAGGCCCAACTCAGGACGCGAAAGCTGTCGGTGTGGCCCTCGATGGTGATGCTGCCGTCGAGTTGCCCAACGGCGGTGCCGAGCTTGGCGATGGTCTCGTGGGCGGAGTCGAGCACGGTGTCCTTGGCGGGCTTGAACAACACGGAGGTGCCCAAGCTCAGCCGGACTCCGCGAGGGTCGGGGGACACACGGATGCGACCCTCGAGGGCAGGGTCTCGCACCAGTTCCCGCACGATTTCGTCGAGGAGCAGCTCCTCGGGCGTCGAGGGACGCGGCGGCTTGCGTTGGGGCATCGGCGGCCCAGAGAACCCGATCGGCTCGTCGCAGACCTGCACCACGGGCAGGGGCTCGGGTTCGGGTTCGGGCTCGGGTTCGGGCTCGACCTGCGCCACCTCCACCACCGGTGGCGACGCGGCCGCGCGCTGGACTTCCAGCGAGTACAGGCCGGCGAAGAAGGCGAGCAGCAGGGTGACGAAGTCGGAGTACGACACCGTCCATCGGTTGGTGCCGCCCTCGTCGTGCGAGCGGTGCATCCTGCGGCGGATCACATCGCGCCTCCGTTCAGCTTGCCTTGGGTTCGCGCGAACGAGGCAAGCTTCCGCTCGACGAGCTTGGGCTCGTCGCGCCGCGCCAATGCGCACGCGCCCTCGATGATGAGCTCCATGTCGTCGAGCTGCGCCCGGACCTTGGCTTCCATGCGGCCGGCGAGCGGAAGCAGCACGAAGTTGGCCAGGCCGAGGCCGTAGATCGTCGCGACGAACGCGAGCGCGATACCGCTACCGAGCTCACCGGGGTTGTCGACAACGCTCATGATGCGTACGAGCCCGAACACTGCTCCAAGTACGCCCATGGTGGGTGCAAACCCACCGCCGGCTCGAAGCACGTCCACGGCCGTCGCTGCGCGGCGATCGAGTCGCTCAGCGCTCAGCTCCAGCGTGGCCCGGATGTCCTCCGCACTCGATCCGCGTCCGACCAACTCGACGGCGTTGTAGAGAAGGCTCGACTCGGCCGCGACGTCGGCGGCCACGCCCAAGACGGCTCGAGGTCCGCGTCGATGCACGGCGCCGGCCATCGCGACGAACAGTCGAATGGTCTCTTCACGCGACATGTGGTGAGACGAAGACCCACCTCCCTCGCGCAGGTCGACGAAGACGCCCCGCAACGTGGCCCAGGAGTACTGAACCGCAAGAGCGGCCATCGTTCCTCCGACGACGATGAGCGCCGCTGACGGCTGAAAGAGAAGCCCGAGCTCTCCTCCATCGAGAAGGTGTGTGCCGACCAGTGCCAGCACAGCGAGGAGGAATCCTACGACCACGGTCACAGGCCCTTCATGGAGCGGGGCTTCCTTGCAAACCAGCGTGATCGCGGCGCATTGGAGGCCGGATGTTGGCCGTCGGGGGATTTGACGAGCCTGCGTCGGATCCCGTGACGGCACGCCGATGAAACCGACCGAACCCGCTGCGTCCGATCTTGGCCCGGCGGTTGCACAGGACTGGGGCCGTGGACGAGAGCCTCACCGAAGACGAGCGAGCAGCGCTGCGAGAATCGATCGCCAGCAGCGTAGAGACGCCTGCCACGTCGAAGAAGAAGCAGAAGAAGAGCGCCCCGGCGCGGCCGGTCGCGCTCATCGCCGAAGACCAGGCCGCCGAGCGCGTCACGCCGCTGGCCCGCCGAGTCGCCGAGCGATGGGGCACACACGTCGGCCGCGTCATCCCGCCGCTCACCGGAGTGAAGGTCTCGATCAAGGCGGTCGAAGAGATCGAGACCAACAGCGGCGAGATCCTCGAGCGCCTCCGGTCCACGTGGGTGTGCGAGATGAAACCCAAGCGCGGCGGAGCAGCGGTGGCGGTGGCGGTGTCGGGTCGCATGATTCCCGACCTCGCCGCGACGATGTTGGGCGGGAGCTTCAAGCTCTCCGAGGAGAGCGCTCCCACACCCGCCACGATTCGCGTGTTCGAGAAGCTCGGCGAGCGCATCGCGGAAGCCGCGTCCGTCGCGTTCGAGCATGAGTGCGGCGGCGCCCTCAAGCGCGGTCGCTACCCGCTGCACGCGGAGACCTGGTCACCGCTGGTCGACGGTGAGCCGATGCTGATGGTGTCGGTGGAGGTGCACGGAGAGACCGAAGGGCAGCTGCACTTGGTCGCCTCGCCCGATGCGCTCAACCGTCCGCGCACCGACTCGCGGGAGCTCAAGTCGGTGCGGCCGAGCGTGCGAGACCTCTTGGGCCAGCTGGAGACCGACGTCTCGGTCCAGCTCGGCTCGTCCAAGACGACGGCACGAAAGTTCACCGAGCTGGGCCCAGGCTCGGTGCTGACGCTCGACGCCCTCGTTGGCGACAACGTCCGCATCTTCGTGGGCGGAGAACTGCGCGCCACCGGGCGGGCGGTCTTGATGGGCGAGATGGTCGCCGTCGAAGTGAGCAACGTGGTCTGAGCCCGGAGGGATTGTCATGAGCGCAGAAGCAGCATTGAAACAAGAAGAAGTTCAGGTCTCGGAGGGATCCGAGGGGGCGCCCGCCCAAGCCGCCAACCAAGCGCCCGCAGCCGCCAACGGCAACGCGCTCTCCTTCGAGAGGCTCCTCGCCGACGTGCCCCTGCAGGTCACCGTCGAGCTGGGTCGCGTACGGCTCTCGTTGCGAGAGATCGGCCAGCATCTGGTGCCGGGCGCAGTCATCCCTTTGTCCAAGGTGACGGGAGAGAGCCTGGACATCCGCATCAACGATCGACTCGTCGCCCGCGGCGAGGCGGTCGCCATCGGTGAGCGCTACGGCGTTCGCATGATCGAAATCCTCGACGGAGTGGACCAATGATCGACTGGAAGCGCGTGTGTTTGTGGGGTGTTCTCGGGGCGGCGGTACCCAGCACGGCGGCAGCGGCAGCGGCCCCGGCAGACGCACGGTCGTCTGCTCCGCTCGTTACGGTCACGACCGACGACAGCGTAGAGGTCCGCGTTCAGGGCGTGACCCCCGATGGAGACGAGGTCGAGTGGAAGTGGGGGAAGCTCGTCGTTCCCATCGCGGACAAACCTGACGCGGCGTTCGCCGAGTCGTACACGGACGACACCGTCAAGCGCGTCGCGCTGGTGGGCGGTGAAGCGCCTCGTCTCATCGTCATGTTCCGACATGGGTCGAAGACGGCGCGCAAGCTGACCGACGCGAGCACGATCACCAACACCGGAGACGGCTTCCGCGTCACGATCCCTCGCAAGCACGCGCTCAACACCAAGCCGGTGGCCGAGCCCGTACCAGCCGCGGAGGCCGACCCTGAGCCCGAGGCCATGGTGGAGGCCGAGCCGCCGAAGCCCGAGACCGTGGCGGAGCCGGAGCCCGAGATCGAGGAGGCCGCCGTCGCGGCGGCGAGCGTGGACGAGGCGCCGACCACCGAGGGAGAGCCGCTCAACCTTCCTGACCCCGATGCGGGGAGTCTGCCCACGGCCGCAGCCCCGACTTCACCCAGCATGTTCGGCACGATCGGTTTCACGTTGGTCCTGCTCGCGGTTGGCGGAGGGTTCGTCTACTGGAAGCGCCGAACCGGCTCGACGCCCGGCACACCTCGCGGTTTCACCGTGATGGGCAACCAGATCCTCGGGCCGAAGTCCCGCATCGTCCTCATGGGCTTGGGCGACCGCCGCATGTTGCTCGCCGTGAGCGAGGCCGGTACGACGGTGGTCGACAAGTGGAGCGAGGGCGAGGGGTACATCCCCTCGACGTCGGTCCGGGCCGAAGGTGGCCTCGACGAGCGCTCGCTGGCCGCCATCGAGTTTGGAGGCCCGATCGAGCCGCCGCAGCCCCGCACACGAACGCAGGCGGCCAATATCCTCGCGTATCAGCCTCCGCCGCCCGAGATCCCCGAGGACGAGAACGCCGAGAGCACCGCGGTCCGCGGCCTGCTCGCGCTCCGTCAGCAGATGGAACAGGCGGGGCAGGACGAAGACGACGCCGCCGAAGACGACGCATGGTCGCAGGCCTTGGCGGCCCGATTGAACGCCGCACGGAGCGCCTGAGATGATCAACTTGCTCGCGCTCGCCGACCCGCAGTCGATCACCCTCAGTACGGAGGCGTCGCCCAGCATGGTTCAGCTGGTCGTCCTCTTCGGGCTGATGTCTCTGCTTCCGGCTCTGGTGCTGACGACGACGTGCTTCACCCGGTTCGTGGTGGTGTTCTCGTTCCTCAAGACTGGCCTCGGCACCCAGGGCGCTCCGCCCAACCAGGTCCTGGTCGGGCTGGCGCTGTTCATGACGGCGTTCGTGATGGCACCGGTCGGAGCGGAAATGTATGAGGAGGCCGGCGGCCCCTACATGAACGGGGAGATCGACGAAGGTGAGGCCTACGAGGCCGCCGAACCGATCGCACGCAAGTGGTTGCTCCCGCGCACGCGCCCCGAGGACCTCGCGGTGTTCTACGAGTACACCGACGAGGCACGACCGGAGACGGCCAACGACGTGCCGCTTCGCATCGCGGTCCCGGCCTTCGTGTTGTCCGAGCTCCGCACCGCGTTCCAGATGGGACTGCTCGTGTTGCTGCCGTTCTTGGTGATCGACCTGGTCGTCGCGACGGTGCTCTCCAGTCTCGGCATGGTCATGCTGCCACCAACGTTGGTCTCGTTGCCCGTGAAGCTGCTGGTGTTCGTGATGGCGGATGGCTGGAACGTGCTCGTGATGTCGCTGCTTCGCGGGGTGGCGACATGAGTCCAGGCATGAGCGGCGACCCGATGGTTCTCGAGCTCCTCTACGGAGCGATCATGGTCGCGGCGAAGATCTCGATCCCGATTCTCGCGGCATCGCTCGTCGTCGGTCTCATCACGGCCCTCTTGCAGGCCGCGACCCAGCTGCAAGAGAACGTGATCTCGTTCGTGCCCAAGCTCGCGGTGGTGGGGATCACCCTGCTGCTGTCTGGCGATTGGATGCTGATCACGCTGACCGACTACGGGCGACTCGTGATTCAACGGATGGGCGAACTCGGGGCGGTCCCCGGCGCAATGGCGCCGACGGAGGACGAACTCGAGTGATCCCCTGGCACGAGCTGCCCGGCATGGGCCTCGTGCCGGGATTCATGTTGATCTTCGTGCGCGCGGCGGCGTTCTTGTGGGCGGCGCCGCTGACCGGTGATGGGCGGATTCCCCCCAAGGCACGCGTCGCCGTGGCAGGCCTGGTCGCCATGGCCTTCTCGAGCCTGCACGAGGTGGAGGCCTCGGCGCAGCTGGGCCTGCAGCTGCCCCTGGAGATCGGCGTGGGCTTCATCGCCGGGTTCACCGCCCGCGTCTTGCTCGCAGGGCTCGAGGTGGGTGGCGAGCTCATCGGGATGCAGATGGGCCTGGGCTTCGCGGGTTCGTTCGACCCGTCATTGGGCGACATGGCGCTTCCGATGCGGCGCATCGTGTTCGTGGTCGCTGCCTTTGCGTTCATCAGCCTCGGGGGGCTGCAGAACGTCGCGCGACTGGCATTGCTTCCGCCGGTCGACGTCGCGGTCTTGTTCATGTCGTTCGGTTCCCTGATGCAAGCTGCCTCCGAGCTGTTCCTGGTGGGCATCCACCTCGCGTTGCCCATCATGGTCTCGGTCACCGTCGCCAACATCGCGATGGGCATGGCCAACCGGGCCGCACCGGCCCTCAACGTCTACTCCGTGATGCTGACGCTGACGGGCCTCATGGGCGCGGGCGTTCTGCTCATCACCTCGCCGATGATGGCCTCCGAAATCATGGCGCGAGCGTATCGCGCCGTGGCCTCGCTCCCTGGGCTCTGATCCATGGCCGAAGAGAACAAGGATCAGAAAACACAAGATCCAACGCCACGGCGCAAGGAGAAGGCCCGGCGCGACGGCGAAATTGCGCGCTCCAAGGACCTCACCCTTTGGGCCACGCTCGTTGGCGGGTTCGTGGCGGCGGGGATGTTCGGCAAGACCTCACTGGGCTTGCTCATGGCGTACATGCAACAGCGCTGGAGCACGCTCGACGGAGAGGTCGACGTACCCGCGCTCTTGGAGGCGTTCTGGACGCTGATTCAGGCCGCCACACCGGGGGCGATCGGCGCGGGCTTGGGCTGGACCGTCGCGGTGGCCATTCAGCTCGGATGGCCCCCGGCCCTCGTGAAGCCGAAGTTCGACATCACGAAGATCATCACGTTCTCGGGCGCGAAGCAGATCTTCGCGCCCAAAGAAGCGGCGATCCGCGGCGGCATGGCGGCCGCCAAGGTGATCCTGGTGCTCGGCGCCGGATGTGCGGCTGTCTACAAGGACCTGGCGATCATCAGCTCCATCCCCGCCCTCGCGCCCGGGGCTTTGGGCGCTCAGCTCGTGCCGGTGGTCCAGCGCGCGCTCCAGTACGGCGCCGGCGCGCTCGCTCTGCTCGCCGCGGTCGACGTCTGGCACCAGCGCCGTACGCACGCTGACAAGCTGAAGATGACCCCCGAGGAGGTCAAGCGGGAGATGAAGGAGACCGAGGGGGATCCGCAGATCAAGGGCAAGCGTCGCCAGCGCGCACGCGAGTTGGCCAAGAAGCCCCGGCCCGAGTTCGTCGTGCCCACCGCCGACGTCGTCGTCGTCAACCCGACGCACTACTCGGTCGCGCTTCGCTACGACAAGAACAAGGAGAACGCGCCTCGCGTGGTCGCCAAGGGTGTCGACGGTATGGCGGCCAAGATCCGGGAGATCGCGCGCAAGAACGGCGTGCCGATCGTCGAGCGCCCACCGCTCGCCCGCTTGATGCACAAGCTCGTCGACGAAGGCGACACGGTCCCCGAAGACCTCTACAACGCCGTCGCCGAGGTGCTGGCCTACGTGTATCGGCTCCGTGGTCGGGTGCAGTAGCTCCCGAGCCGCTTCCACAGCCTCTCGCGGGCCGAGGTCGATCCTGTGATCCAGGTCTTGGGGGTGTGAGCCCCGGGGCCACCGTCGGCGTAGACTGACGACGGGTGGGGAGCAGCGAGACACCGCCATACGACTCGCCGACGTTGCTCGAGGGTGTTCCCGGAGCGGTAGAGGTCGACGCGCCAGGAGCCCGCCTGGATCGGTACGTCGTGATCGCACTGCTGGGCGAGGGTGGCATGGGGGTGGTGTTGCGCGCCTACGACCCACGGCTTCGTCGCGAAGTGGCGCTCAAGAAGCTGCGGCGGAAGGTGATGGGGGCCGAGGCCGAGGCACGACTCGAGCGCGAGGCTCAGACGATGGCCCAGCTCAACCACCCCAACGTCGTCGGTGTGTTCGACGTGCACGCCAGCGACGACGGGCTGTTCGTTGCGATGGAGTACGTGGCGGGGACGAGCCTGCGCCAGTGGCTCCGGAGCTCTCGCGACGAGCGACAGATCCTCGAGTTGTTCCAGCAAGCGGGGCGCGGGTTGGCGGCCGCGCACCGGGCCGGCATCGTGCACCGTGACTTCAAACCCGCCAACGTCCTCGTCTTCGAAGGAGAAGGCGGCAAGGCCACGGTGAAAGTCACGGACTTCGGATTGGCCCGGCCGTCGACCGTCTCCGAGAGCGACGCGGGTGTCGAGGGGGTCTCGGGCTCGGTGAACTCCGAGGACTCCACCCTGACCAGGCCTTCCGCGGTGCTCGGGACGCCTCGCTACATGGCTCCCGAGCAGCACCTGGGCGAGCCGACCGACGCTCGAACCGACCAGTTCGGATTCTGCGTTGGCCTGTGGGAGGCGCTGCACGACGAACCCCCGTTCGTCGGGACGATGCGAGAGCTGGAGAAGGCCAAGCTGTCAGGGCCGCCGAAGTGGCCGGGCTCGGGGAGGGTCGCGAGCTACCTGGAGGCGCCGCTGCTTCGGGGTCTCTCACCAAACCCAAACGATCGTTGGCCCGACATGGAGGCTCTGCTGCAGGCACTCCGTCCGGAGCCTGTCCGGCGAAGGCGTACCAAAGTCGCAGGGGCGGCGCTGCTGGCCGGGCTCGGGGCAGTGGCCGCCGGGGTGTACCTCGAAGATGTGTCCAAGCGTGAGGCGTGCGAGCGGGCGGGGGCTGTCGTGGCCGAGGCGTGGAACCCGGCCGCTGCGACCCAAGTGGAGCAGGCGTTCGAGGCTGCGGGGGTGCCGTATGCCGCCGACTCCCTCGCGCGGCTCAAGCCCACCCTCGACGGATACGCGGAGCAGTGGCGAAGCGCTCGCATCGAAGCCTGCATGTCCACACCCGAAAGCACGCCCGAGCGGGACAGGCGCGTGGCCTGCCTCGATGAACGGCGGCGAGGACTGAAGTCGTTCGTGGAGAGACTCGTGGCCGCGGACTCGGAGGCCGTTCGCCGCTCTGTGTCTGCGGCAACTGCGATGCCGCGTGTCGATCGCTGTGGCGACCGCGCCTGGCTCGCGTCGCAGCCGAGTCCTCCCGCGGGCGTAGACGCCGACCGGATCGCCGACATCCGCGGCGTTCAGCAACGTGTCCGCCTCGCCATGCGCCTCGCCGCGTTTGAAGATGCCGCAACGCTGGCGAAGCGAGCGTTCGGGGCAGCCGAAACGCTGGGGTGGGAACCGCTGATGGCGGAGACGCGTCTGCTGCAAGGGCGCGCGGACGCGCAGCTCGCCAAGTACGACGAGGCAGAGTCCGCGTTTCGGGCCAGCTACCTCATGGCATCACGAGCGGGGCACGACCGACTCGGAGCCGAGGCCGCCTCGAGTATGGCGTTTCTCGTCGGGTTCAACCTCGCCCGCCACGATGAAGCAAGGCTCTGGACGCGCCTATCCGACGTCGCGCTGGACCGGGCGGGCGTCACGGATGGCGGAGCACTGGCCGAGCACCTGCTCAACGCCGCTGCGACGGCCCACGCAGCCGGACGCTTCGACGATGCACTCGATCGGGCAGGGCGGGCGCTCGAGGTTCGTCGGCGGTCGAGCGGGGACGGGCACCTCGACGTCGCGATGGCGTTGGAGACGGCAGCAGGCACGCTGTATGCGCTGGGGCGATACGACGAGGCTCGGGAGAACCACGAGCAGGCCCTGAAGATTCGGGTCGCGCAGCTCGGCGGGTCGCACCCGGCGGTCGGCCAGAGCCAAATGAACCTCGGCAACGTCGCCGCCGCGCAGAACCAGACCGACGTCGCTCGCACCCACTACGACGCGGCGCTCGAGCTCCGGAGGAAGGCGCTCGGCCCCGACGATCCGCGGGTTGCCGAAGTGCTCAACAACTTGGCGGTGCTCGAGAGCGACGTGGGCAACCTCGAGGCCGCAGAGGCTCGCTACCGGGAGTCGCTCCGCGTGCTCGAGGCCACGTTCGGCCGCAAGCACACCCACGTCGCCAAGGTGCTCAACAACCTTGCCGCGCTCAGCGACCAGCGCGGTCGACCGAACGAGGCCATCGAGGAGTACGAGCGCGCGCTGGCGATCCGGACCGAGCTGTTGGGGCCGCGGCACCTCGAGACCGCTGCCACCGAGTACAACTTGGCGCTGGTCTACGGCCAGACCGGTGAGCTCGAGCGCGCGAGTTCGCTGGCTCTCAAAGCGCTGTCCTCGATCGAGGCCGCGGTCGGTCCGAAGCATCCGTACGTGGCATTGGTCGAGAGCCTGCTCGGGCGGTTCGACTTGGACCGTGGAAACGTCGAGTCGGCCCGGACGCGCTTCGAGCGGGCGCTGGGCGTGGTCACGGCGGCGAAGGGCGAACAGGATCCGGACGCCGCCGAAGCTTTGGTGGGTCTGGGCCTCGTCGATGCCGCCGAGGGCGATCGGGCCAGCGCGCGCGAACGGATGGAGCGGGCGCTGCGGTTGGTGTCGAAGGGGGCGGTGGATCCTGCCTCGCGTGGCGCCGTCGAGTTCGCGCTGGCGAAGCTGCTCTGGGAGGACGGGGAGCACGAGCGATCGACCACGTTGGCGGACGCGGCGCAACGCCATCTCGTCGGGCCGGCGAAGGAGGACGTGGTCGCATGGCTGGCCGCCGTCCAGTCCCCGTAACGCTTGCCTCGCCGATGCCGTACCCTTGCGCGGCCCATGACCGCTTTGACCCACCTC
>SPJJ01013370.1_pt1 | contig 13987 bp, 9 predicted proteins | sample 3741741 | NCBI WGS metagenome assembly SPJJ01 (sample SAMN10925908, study PRJNA522277) | cold seep metagenome | isolation source: Elba SIP-enriched marine methane seep metagenome, extraction at timepoint T1 | place: Italy: coast of Elba, Mediterranean Sea | collected 2014-05 | reverse complement strand
TTCGATCACGACCGCGTTGTTGCCGAAGTCCGCCTTGGACAACCGGCGCAGTACGCGGATGGCGCGGCCGCGTTTGTCCAGGTTGGTGCCCCGGGTCGGGCTTTGCCTGGTCGGGTGGATCATGCCGGAGACCAGCTTGCCTTCGCTGTCGAGTTTCGCCTCGAGGATGTACGCGATGCCGTACTGGCCGCGCATGATGAAGCTATAGGTCGCGAAGTTGCCCAGCGAGTAGGCGATCAGTCGGTCTTTGTAGACCTCCATGCCGCGTAGCACGTGTGGTCCGTGGCCGAGTACGATGTCCGCGCCGGCGTCGATGACCGCGCGCGCAAACTTGCGCAGGTCTCCGCGGTTTTCGCGCAGATAGTACTCGGTGCCATGGGGGACCCGTTGGAAGCGCGGTCCTTCGGCGCCGCCGTGAAACGACACGATGACGATGCCGTAGCGTTGAGCCACGGCTTTGACGGCGTTGGCCGCAGCGGTCAGTTTGCGCAGGTCGTTCGAATGCCATGCAGTGGCGAACGAGATCATTCCGACCTTGACGCCTTTGACGGTGCGCTCCGCAACGGTCCCCGGGGCGCTGGCGTGGGCGATTCCGTACTTGTCGAGGGTGGCTTTGGTCGTCTCCCGGCCGGGAATGCCGAAGTCCATGGCGTGATTGTTCGACAGGCTGAGCATGTCGAAGCCCGCGTCGGCCAGGTACTTGGCATAGCGCGGTGGTTGGCGGAACGCCCAACAGGTCTTGCGCTTGCCGGACCGCCGACGTATGCGCGCGCACTTGGCGCTATGGCCACCGGTCAGCATCGGGCCTTCCAGGTTGCCGAAAGTCACATCGGCGGCGGCCAGCGTCTTTTGCACACCCGCGAGCAGGCCGGCGCCGTCCTTTGGCGGGAGTTTTTTACCGCGCGGGAACGTCGACCCCAGCATGATGTCGCCCACAGCGGCGATGGAGATCTCGGTGGGTGGTTTGGCCGGCGGCTCAGAAATGGTCGCAGCGACCACGGGCGGTGAGGGCGGGGGCGGCTTCGCTGGCGCGGTAGTTTTGGAGCCGTGGCGGATTTTCGCCCCGGCTGCCGGCGAAACTGGAGTCGTTCGCGCCTTATTCGGGGTCTTGTGAACAGCGCTACCGCCACACGCAACCAACATCACGACGGCGAGCGTCCAGGCTAGGAGCCGCATGATTCAGCGTACCATCGTGGGAGATGTGGCGCCATGTCGCACACGTCGGTCAACTGGAGCAGGCGGATCAACAAAGTTCAGGATATACTATAGCTATGGGTCTGGCGGGGGAGCTGCTACAGGAGACCTATCGTGTCGGGGATCTGCTCGGCACCGGTGGCATGGGAGACGTGTATGCGGCGAGTCATACCCGCCTCAACCGCCGGTTCGCGATCAAGATCCTGCACACGCGGTTTGCAAAGAACAATGAAGCCTATCAGCGCTTTCGACGCGAAGCGCAGATCACCAGCGAGCTAGGTCATCCGCACATCGTCGAAGTCGTGGACTTCAATCTGATGAAGGACGGCTCGCCGTACATCGTCATGGAGTTCCTCGAGGGCGAGGATCTCGAAGAGCGTTTGGATCGGGTGGGCAAGGTCGACATCACGACCGCTGTGCACATCGCGCGGCAGTTGGGCTCGGCTCTTGCCGCCGCCCACGCCAAACAGATCGTGCATCGCGATCTCAAACCGCAGAACGTGTTCGTCATGAAGTTCGAGGACGACGACTGGTACCTCAAGATCCTCGACTTCGGTATTTCAAAGATTCGCGGGTCGACCAGCATCGTCACTCAGGACAAGGCGCTATTGGGCACGCCCAATTACATGTCGCCGGAGCAGGCCGAGGGCAAGACCGACCTGGTCGACCATCGCACCGACCAATTCGCGCTGGGCACGATGATCTACGAGATGCTCAGCGGTACCAACCCGTTCGAGGCGGAGTCGATACCCAGCATCATGTATCACGTGGTCCACACCACCCCGCCGCCGCTCAACCAGGTCGCGGCGGTGCCGCCGGCATTTGCCATGGCCGTGTCGCGGGCGATGTCCAAGGATCCGGAACAGCGGTTCCCGGGGATTCGCGAGTTCGTCCGTGTGCTGCGCGGGCTGCCGGCGACCATGGACACCGGGCCGATTCGGATCAACCCGCCCGCGACTGGAGTCGCGACTACCCCTGGCAAGCGCGGCGCTGTCGCGACCGCCCAGACCGTGGCGCAGACCGGCGGCATGGACACTCAATCCGGCGCCCAGAGCGAGCCCAGCAGTGCTTCCGTGGTACCGATTCGACCGGGAATCGCCACGCCGGCACCCACCGTCGGTTCGGGTACCAGCGTGGACGGCGATTCGCTGCTGGAGCAGCCGCCGCGGCGCAAACCCATCGTCTACGTGGCCGTCGGCATTCTCGGGATACTCGCGGCCGTCGTGTCGTTCATGTTGGTCGGCGGCGGTAGCAAGGACAAAGCGAAACAACCGGTAGCGGACACCGCGCGCGGGACTCAACCGCCGCCCGGTGTGAACAAACCGCTGGCAGACGACCCTCCGGTGACCAAGGAGATTCCGCGCACGGTTCACGTTCGGTTCGTGGTCACCCCAACACCGGACAAAATCATCGTCGACGGTGAAGCGATCAAGGGCGACCGGGTCGAGCTGCCGCAGGACGACGATAAGCACACTGTGCGCTTCGAGAAGGCCGGGTACGAAGCCAAAGAACAGACGTTCAACGCGGACGAGCGCCAGACGATCACCGTGGAGCTCAACAAGCTCGCGGCCAAGCGTGCGGTGCGCAAGCGCGTGAGGAAACGCACGCCGACTCGTCGCAAGACGGCGACGCGCAAGCGCACGACCAAGAAGAAGAAGAAGACCAAGAAGAAGAGCAAGTTCATGCTCGACCTAGACTGATCCGATTGGCCTAGCTAATGAGACGACATACACTTGTGGGCGTGTTCGTAGGCGCCGCCGCGCTGGCCGTCAGTGGCTGCGGCGGTACCGACCGTATAGAGGACTGCGAGGGCGGACTGTTCATCACGGTCACCGCTCCGTCCAACACGTTGGCCGGCGACAACACGTTGTGGCTCGAGGTCAGCGTCGATCGCGGCTTGCCCGGAGGTGGCGGCGGTACCCAGAACCATAGCTGGCCCGTGTCGCAACTCGACGGCGACGGCTTTGGCTCGCTGGTACTGCACTTCGGTCTGACAGAGACGGCGACCATCACTGCGGTGGCGGAGATTCGCGATAGCAGCAGCACGGTGCTGGCGACCTCGACCGCCGGGATTACTATGGCGCCAGCGACCACCGGTTGTTCCAAACTCGATCTGGTTCTGACCAGCGATGGTGTCGATGCGAGCGTGATGGTCGCCGACGCGGCCGTCACCGACGCGCCGTTCGGTACCCCCGACGCGCCGCTTGGCGCTCCGGACGCCAACGTCGATGCACCGTTCGGCACCCCGGACGCCAACGTCGACGCCTCGTTTCCGCCGGACGGTCCGATCCTCAACATGGACGGTGGGTTCAGTATGGACGGCGGATTCAGCATGGACGGCGGATTTGGCATGGACGGCGGCGGCACCGGCGGCGACTTCGATGGCGATGGCTTCCCCGACGCGATCGACAACTGCCCGCAGGATTGGAACATGGACCAGCACGACGACGACGGGGACGGGCACGGCGACGTTTGTGACAACTGTCCTGGGACGTCGAACACGAGCCAGGACGACTTCGACGTCGACGATGTCGGTGACGTATGCGATCCACATCCCAACGACCTGACCGGTTGGGTCGACACCATCGTGCGCTTCGAATCGTTCAAGAACGCTGACGTGCTCATGGACATCGACACCCAGCTGGCCGGGTCATGGCAGATCACCGGCTCCGAGCTGGTGGCGACGAGCAGCGCCGTGGACTCGACGTTTCTCATCGACTCCTATGGTTCGTTCGCCAGCGGGATGACCGTGCGTACCTCCATGCGGATTACGTCGATGATGGGCACGCCTGGCTCCGGCGCGGGCACGCTCAACGGCGCGACCAGTGTGACGACCGGTGGCGGTGGCTACTGGTGTCTGGCTGTCGTCGATCCGCCGCCGCCGAAGATCGACGTGGTCGAACTGTGGACCGGCGGGTTCGTCGATTCGCAAATGGGTTCGCACATGCCGAACGTTCAGATGACCGCGGTGAACACTGCGGAGATGGACACAGGGATGGCATTGGGCACCAACGTGACGTGCGCGTTCGGCGCCGGGGGCGCGGGCGGCGCAGACCCGGTCAACTCCATCGATACCTACGTGGGGTTCAAGACACGCACCGCTACCGCCCGCTACCGCTACATTACAGTCATCGAGAGTGAGTTTCTGGGGGCCCCATGAGAGCGATCGTTACAGCGTTGGCTGCGGCCATGATCGTGGCGCTGGTGGCACCGCACGCCGCGGCGCAAACACCGGGAGACAAGGGCAAGGCGACCAAGCTGGTTCGGGAAGCCGCGCAGCTGTACCAGGAAGGCGAGCGTCTGGCCGCGGTCCGCAAGTTCGAGCAGGCCTACAAGGTCTATCCGTCGGCGGCGATTCTGTACAACCTGGGCACGGCGTATCGCGGCGTCGGGCGCAATGCGCTTGCGCATCGCACCCTGAGCAAGTTCCTGCGGGTGGCCAAGAAGGTGTCGGCCAAGCGCAAGGGGGCGGTGCAACAGACGCTGCGCGACATCGAGTCGGTGGTCGGGCGGTTCTGGATCGTAGTTGCTGCCAAGGGCCTGCGCGTGTTGGTCGACGGCGATGTGGTGGGTGTTTCTCCGCTGGCTGATCCGGTCGCGGTGCCGCCGGGAGTGCACCAGATCACCCTGGAGAAGAACGGCAAGGAGCTGGCCAAAAAGACCATCGCCGCCGGCACTGGCGCGCGGGTCGAGGTGAAGTTCTTCGCCATCGCTACGGCCACCAAGCTGCCGGCGACGGATACGGGAACCAAGACCGACACCAAGACGGGAGTGCCGACACCCAAGGATGCGGCCAGGCGCGTCACCGATCCGGATCCGCTGACCACGACGACCAAGAAGTCAGAGTCAAAACCAATCTTCGCCAAGTGGTGGTTCTGGACCGCGGTTGGCGCCGCAGTCCTGGCCGGTACGGCGGTGGCGTTGTCCAGTGGTGGCAGCACTGTGAACGACATCGATCCCACGCTGGGACAGTTTGACTTCGGCCAGTTCTAGCCCCGCCGTGAACTCACGCAGTTAGCCGAGCACTCGCCAGCCGATATGCCTGGCGTGGCTACAGGCCATCAATTAGACTGCGTCGATGGTCGAGCAGTGGCGCAAGCTGAAGGCGGAGTACGCCGCCTGGCAAGATCGCCGCGCGGCCGGACGGGAACGCGCCGTGATCGCGAACCCGAGCCGGGCCGGGGTGCTGCTGTGGACCGTGAGGCTCTACGCCTTCGCATTCATCGTGCTCGGCGTCGTCATGACCATCTCCAGCGTAGATGTGTATGACGGGGTTCGCCGGGACGCGCCGCCGACCCCCCGTCTGGAGGGCTATGCCCGAGCGATGCCCAAAGTCACCCGGGTCTACGCCAACGACGGCACTCTGCTGGCGCGCTACGTCAAAGAATGGCGAGAGTTTCTGCCCCTCGATCAGATTCCCGATCATCTGATCAACGCGTTTTTGGCCGTGGAGGATCACCGCTTCTTCAAGCACAACGGCATCTACGTTCGCGGGATTCTACGCGCGGCGTGGCGCAACGTCACCGCCGGAGACTGGGTCCAGGGCGGCTCGACCATCACTCAACAGGTGGCCAAGCAGTTCATGGAGCGACGCAAGACCCTGCGTAGCAAGGCCATGGAAGCGATCGTCGCCCGCCGACTCGAGTCCGTGTACACCAAACAGGAGATCCTGTCGGTCTACCTCAACCACATCTTTCTCGGTGCCGGCGCCCATGGTGTGCAAGCGGCGGCCAAACGTTATTTCTCCAAGCACGTCAAACAGCTGAACCTCGCCGAGGCGGCCATGCTCGCCGGCCTGGCCCAGGCGCCGTCTGCCTATTCCCCGCTGTCGCGGCGCAAAAATGCCCGCACCAAGGCGCGCAAGCGCCGGGACTCGGTACTCGACAAGATGGCCAAGCACGGCTTCATCGAGCAAAGCGAAGCGGACAAGTGGAAGGCGACGCCGATCGTTCTGCGGCCGCATCAGACCCAGGCGACCATGGGACGGCACCCGTTCTTCACCGAGCACGTGCGGCGTTATCTGGTCAAGAAGTACAACAAGAAGCAGGTGTTCAGCGCCGGACTCACCGTGGAGACCAGCGTGCAGCCGTTCCTCGACGGTGTGGCCTACGAAAACGTCGACTTTGGCGCGCGCAAACAAGACAAGCGACAGGGCTGGCGAGGTCCCGTGGCCTCGGTGCAGGGCGATCAGCTGGGCTTGTTCCTGGCCCGCGCCAAACAGATGTACGGTGACAAGCCGCTGGTGCCTGGCAAGCGCTACCTGGCCCTGGTCGAGCACGTGGAGCGTTCACGAGCCCGCGTCCGCGTCGGCGAGCGCGTCTACAAGCTGCGTCGCAAGCGCATGAAGTGGGCACATCGTTGGTCGATCAAGGACTACGCCAACGACAAGGAAACCTACAACGTCAAGAGGGCGCTCAAGGTCGGCGATATCGTCTGGGTGTCGAAACCGCCGACGCGCATCCGCAAGTTCTCCGACTGGATCGTCGAGTACAAAAAGAAGAAGAAGAAGGACGGCACCGAGAGTAAAAAGAAGAAGCCGGACGCCGAATGGAAGAGGCCGAAGCGCTTGAAGGTCGACGACGACCAGGTGCAGTTGGAGCAGACACCGCACCCACAAGCGTCGCTGCTGTCGTTCGACTGGCGCACGGGCTACGTCATGGCCATGGTCGGTGGCAACGACTACAGGCGGAGCCAGTTCAACCGCGCTGTCCAGGCGTGTCGCCAACCGGGGTCCACGTACAAACCTATCTACTACGCTCTAGGACTGGATCGAGGGTTCTCCTATCACAGCGAGCTCAACGACGAAGCCAAGACCGAGGACGTCGACGAAGACGGCAACGAGTGGAAGCCCGAGAACCTCGAGGGCGAGACCGAAGAGGGGCCCAAGGCGTCGCTGCAGATTTCGCTAATCTGGTCCAAGAACGTGCCCTCGGTCGATCTGTTCAAAGAGCTCGGAGGCGACAAGGTCGAAAAGTGGGCGCGCGCCCTCGGGTTCACCTCGCCGATCATCCCCGACAAGGCCCTGGCGCTGGGCGCGTCGTGCACCTACATGCACGAGTTGTCCCGAGCGTTCGCCATCTTCGCCCGCAACGGGCGCTGGCTGGATTTGGTGTTCGTCAGACGGATCCGCGATCACGCTGGCAACGTCATCGAAGACAACACCCACCCACGCGACCCGATGTTGGATCCCGCGTCGCGCCTGGATCGTTTGGCGGCTATCGGTGGAGTCAAGGCCCGCCAGGCCGTGCCGGCACGCGCGTCCTACCTGATTACGAAGCTCATGCGCAAGGTCGTGGCCAACGGCCATGCCCAGAACATCCGCAATACGCGGATCATCGCCGGTGGCAAGACGGGCACGTCGTCAGCCACCATGGATACGTGGTTCGTCGGCTTCACCGATCGCTGGCTGACGACGACCTGGCTGGGTGACGACGAACGGGTGCGCCCGCTCGGCGCCCAGGACGCGGCGTACTTCACGACGCTGCCGATGTGGTCGCGTTACATGCACGAGGCACTCAACGGCCGACCCACGGGCAAACTGCCGGCGAGCGTGCCCCCGGGTGTCGACGAAGATGACGAGGGTGGTAAGCACCGCCGACGGCGCAAGGCCCGCGCCAAGAAGAAGAAAAAGCAGAAGAAGAAGCGCAAGAAGCGCAAGAAGCGCAACGAAGACGAAGCCTAGCGGAACCGCTTCGCCAGTACCTCGGCCAGCCGCGTGTACTGAGCTTCGCTGTTGTACAGCTGCGCTGATACGCGCAGGATTCGTTTGGGCGGTCGAGGCCACACCATCACCGGCACTTCGATCTTGTGCTCGTGAAACAGTTCGTCGTGGAGGGGATCGTTGGGACCTTCGCTCACGATCGTGGCATCGGGCAGAGTCACGCTCGCCATGGAACCGAGCATGGCTTCGGGGCAGGCAGGCTCGACACCGAGCGCGTCGCACAGCAGGCGCCGCGCACGTACCGCGAGCTGGTGATTGTGCTCCCGGATAGCCTGCCATCCGCCTTCCACGAGTGAGCCGACGTAGTGGATGACGTCGGGCAGACATAGCCAGGCGGTCGGGTCCCAGGTGCCTTGCCAGTCGAACTCGTTCTCGAATCGGCTACCACCCCAGTTTGCGTTGGCGCCGTGGCTGATGACCGTGGGGCGGATAGCAGCTTGACGATCCCTGCGCACGTGCAGAAACGCCACGCCCTTGGGCGTGCACATCCATTTGTGGCAGTTGCCCGCATAGTACGCGGCGCCGAGCTCGTCGAGGTTCAGGTCGAGCATGCCCGGGGCGTGAGCACCGTCGATCAGAGTGTCGATGCCTCGCTCGTTTAGCGCGCTCACCAGCCGACCGACCGGCATGACGAGGGCGGTCGGACTGCTGACGTGATACAGCACGGCCAGCCGGGTACGGTCGCTGGCTTTCGCCAGCACGGCCTCCACGATCTGGTCGGGGGAGCTGACCGGAAACGGCACGTCGGCGACGACCACCTTGGCTCCGTTGCGCTCGGCGACGAACTCCAGAGCGTTTTGCACAGCGTTGTACTCATGGGTCGTGGTGAGGAGCTCATCGCCCGGGTTCAGATCGATGGAGCGCAACACCGCGTTGACCCCGGTGGTCGCGTTGGTCACGAAGCCGATGTCGCTCGAGCGCGCGCCCACGAAATTAGCCAACGCTGTTTTGGACTCGGCGAGCATCGGCGGGAGACGGCGCTCCATGAAGCTGACCGGCTGGCGTTCCAATCGTTGGCGCAATCGGGTCTGCTCTTCGAGGATCGCCCTTGGCGTGGCGCCGAACGAGCCGTGGTTCAGGAAGGTGAAGCGCGGGTCCAACGTCCAGTGGCTCGCCAGAGATGAGTACGTCATCGGGGGCAGGCTACCAGGCGGCGGATAAAAACATCTGTAAGAAAGTGGCCCACCCAGACCTACATGTGTAGCGTAGAACTACACGGGGGCATGATGTTGAGAAGTCATTGGTATTTCGCAGTTTTAGTTGTTGCACTGGCCGTTCCGGCCACCGCCTCCGCCAAGCGGATTACCAAGCAGAAGCGCCGAATCGTGTCGATCGTGGTCAACAACGGCGACAGTTTGTGGCGCCTGGCCAAAAAGTACCGCTGCAGCGTCAAACGGCTCAAGCGGCTCAACAAGATGAGGGGCGACGCGATCTACGCGGGGCAGCGCCTGCGAGTGCCATCACGCACACCGCGCACCCTGGTGCGCGCGTTCAAGCCGGTCCGCGGCCAGAGCGTGGGCGGTCCGCGTTCCGGACGGCTGCGCCGTGGTGTGCAGATGCGGCCTGGCCGCGGATACCACCTGCGCCGGCCGTACCGGGCCTGGGGAGCCTCCCATACGGTGTTTTACATCCGCCAGTCCATCGGCATCGTGCGCCGTAAGTTTCCCAAGCTTCATCGACTCGCCGTTGGCGACCTGTCGGCCAAGCGCGGCGGGCGCATCGGCGGCCATCGGTCCCACCAATCTGGACGTGACGTCGACCTCGGTCTGTACTTCAAAAAGCGGCCCAAGTACTACCCGCAATCATTCATCAAGGCGCACCCGAGCAAGCTCCACTTCAAGGCGAATTGGACTTTGTTCAAAGCTCTGCTCGACACGTCGAATAAACCGGGTGGGGTGCAACGTATATATATGAACTACAATGTTCAGCGCATGTTCTACAGCTGGGCGCGCAGGCGGGGGGTATCGCCGCGCCGGCTCAAACGCGTGTTTCAGTATCCCCGCGGCCGCTACAGCAACCGCGGAATCATTCGCCATTGGCGCGGCCACGATGAGCATATCCACGTGCGCTTCAAGTGCCCTGTGGGCGACGACAGCTGCTATCTGTAGGCCGAGTGGCGACTTGCACCGGCCGATCCGCCGGGCCAGTATAACGCCATGAACCGCCGCGAATTCCTCGAATGGACAGCCCTGGCCGGGGCGTCAGTAGCCGCCACCCCAGCGTGGGCACGGCGGCGGCGCCGCCGCTACAAGCCGGGCGATGTGCGCGGTCCACGTTATCAGGCGCCCAAGTCGCCGTTGACGTTGCCGGCGTGGAAATACGGCGCCCACAGCACCGCTCTCGACACGATGCTGATGTTCCGAGGCAACGGCGCTCATACGTTCTACGGCACGGGTCCGATTCCCAGCAAGCTGCGGGTCAAATGGCGCCACCGTCAAGAAGACTTCCCGACGATGCTGCGCGGCAAGAAGAAGATCTGGCAGGGCACCGGATGGACCGGGCATCCCGCCAAGCTCGGCAACTACGTCTACGTCGGTTCCGTCGGCCGCAACATGTACTGCTACGAGGCGTTCACCGGCAAGGTGGCGTGGCGCTGGCGTAGCTCGCGCATGTTCAAGGGCTCGTTGTGCATCTACGACAACAAGATCTACGCGGGTAACACAGACAACCGTCTGCACTGTTTCGACGCCGCTACCGGTAAGCACATCTGGCGTTTCGACACCGGGCGCGATCTCGACTCGTCTCCATGTGTTGTCGACGGCAAGCTATACATCGCAGGTGAGAGCGGTTACGCGCGCTGTATCGATCCGCAAACCGGCAAGCAGTTGTGGAAGACGTTCGTCGGCGGAATCGGCCCCGGCACCAAAGGTGGCTCTAACGGCTCGGAGACATCACCGGCGGTCGTGGACGGCGAGTACTACACGGCGACCTACGACGGCAATCTGTTCTGCCTCGACGCCAAGACGGGCAAGCGCCGGTGGAAGGCCAAGACCCACGGCGACACCGACGCATCGCCGGTCGTTAGCGGCGAGTTCGTCTACGCAGCCGCCGAAGAAGACGCACCCTACCTGTACGCGTTCTCGCGCAAGACCGGCAAACGCATCTGGCGCTACGCCAAGAACGGCGCCGGTTATTGGTCGACGCCAGCGGTGTCCAACAATCGCGTGTACATCGGCGGCGACGACGGCCGCATGCACTGCGTGGACGCCAAGACCGGCAAGAACATCTGGCTGTACAAGACCCGGGCCGCCATCTGGAGCTCGCCCTGCGTGGTGGACAACCAGGTGATCTTCGGCGGCATCGACAACCACCTTCACGTCATCGACGCCAAGACCGGCAAGCTGATGCAAAAGGTCAAAACCCCCGGCCGCATCATCTCCACCCCATGCATCGTCGGCGGCAACATCTGGGTCGGCACCGCCACGGGCTACTTCTTCTGCTTCGGCGCCTAGGCGCCCGCAAGCAGATTTCGGGCGGCGGTTTCGAACGGGCTTAGGTCGACTTCACGGCGCAGGATGATGCGCATGGCTTCTGGGGCGCCGGCGCCGTGGAGCGATTCGTGGAGGAAGTAGACGGCTCCGCTGCCGTGAGTGAGGAACTCGAGCAGGCGGAACAGGGCCATGCGCTGTTGGGTTGGCACCGAGGGGTTGCCGGCCATGTATTTGCGCACGTGGGCTCCGAGCTCAGGGTGATCGAGGTCTGCCTGGCTGGGTAGGGTGAGCATGGCGCCGCCGGCGATATCGGCGGCGAGGCGCGCGATCTCGAAGGGGAAGCGGGTGACGTTGAGTTTGGTCACGTTGGCCAGGCCGATGTCCGGTGAAAACGTGCCCGCGGAGGTCTGCCAGCCCTTGGCCGCGGCCGCGACTCCGCAGGCGTACATGGTCTCGTTGAGGTGGACCATCTCGGTCAGCTTGTTGCGAACGGCGCTCTTGTTGCGCACACCGTTGGCTTCGGCGATGAGCGACGCGGCACCGATGACCACATCGGCGATGCCGACTTTGCAACCGCCGTAGCAGAAGCGATGAAACGAGCCGAAGTAGCGCACCAGCTCCTGGGTGTACTCGGCTTCTCCACACAGAAACACCCGCTCGTGAGGCACGAACACGTCCTCGAAGATCATCAAGCTCTCGCAGCCAGCGAACGCGGGCAGTCCCACGTCCAGCGGAGCGCCCTCGGCGCGACGTGAGTCCGAAGGTTGGCGCGAGAAGATGTGGGTGATGCCCGGCGTATCGCTGGCCACCGCGCAGGCAACCGCGTACTCGGTCTCGTCCGGACCGCAAGTCATCGGCAGCACCACGTGTTCGTGACAATGCACCGCGCTGGTTTGATGCGCCTTGGCGCCGCGCAAGTAGATGCCGTCGGCGTCCTGCTTGACGACTCGTACAAACATGTCCGGGTCGGCTTGTTCGCCGGGTCGTTTGGAGCGGTCGCCGCGGACGTCGGTCATCGCACCCGATACCGCGAGGTCCTCACGTTGTACCCGCTCGATGAACGCCAACAGCCGCTGGTGATACTCGGTGCCCTTGGCCTGATCACATTGTTGCGTCACGATCGCCAACGAGTTGATCGCATCCAGGCCGGGCGAACGCAGAGCGCCGCGGCCAGTGCGCCGTCCGACGGCTCGTTCCCATTCGACGCGGTTGAGCAGGTCGTCGCGCGAGCGCCACAAGATGTTGGACGCGTTCACGACCTCGTCCACCAGGGGGGATGTGCGCGTCATCAGCGGCGCCAGGGATTCGTCGAGGGCGGCGCTGTACACGTCGGCGACACAGTCGGCCGCGGCTTTGGCCACTGGATGGTCGACGACGCTGTCCATGGGCTCGCCGCGATAGAACACGGTGAGTTTGCGCGCGCGGATGCTGTCGAGGTACTCGTCGGCGGTCTTCAGTGCCACAGAACTGCTCCTGGTTGGTTTGCGCCGGATGATAGCGCGTCCTCTGTTTCTAGGGGCTTATCCGCGCCATTCGTTAGATCAACCCGGGCATTCGTGCGTCTAAACACCCCATGAGGACTCGGCTGGGTACGTGGCTTTTGGTGGTTGCAGCGGTGTGTGTGACCGGCGTGACCGGGTACGCGGCGTCCAACGCCCGCCGGGCGGTCATCGACGTCACCGGCGAGTACGACACCAACTGGGGCTACGTGTACCTGGAGCAGGCTGAATATCGGGTGTGGGGTCGCTACAAGTGCTGCGGTGGCGGACTGATCCGGGGCGTGATCAAAAAGGGCGTGCTGCACTACACCTGGACCCAACCCGGAGCGAGTGGTCGTGGTCACTGGGTGATCAAGGGCAAGACGTTGCGCGGTCCGTGGGGGTTCGGCAAGGCGGAAACCGGCGGTGGGCCCTGGAACATGCTGCGCAAGAACCGCAAGTTGATTCGGCCCACACGCTGACACCGGCCGGGTGAAGTTTCGCTGAGTTGATTTCGTCCAATGGATCTCACATGCTTGGCGTGGGGGTTCGTGGCGGACGCACATGACAAAGACTCGGGGCAGACCGGCGCGATGCCCGACGCTGCGGTGTTGTCCGCAGACGAACTCGGCGAGCTAGCCACCGGCGCGGTCGAACAAGCGCCTGATGAGTCGTCTGGGCGGTTGGGCGAAGGCGACGTCGTTGCGGGCCGCTACGAGATCATCGAGCTACTCGGCGTTGGCGGCATGGGCGCGGTCTATCGCGCCACGGACCGTGTGCTCGAGGATGATGTCGTGCTCAAGGTGATCAAGCCGGTGCTGGCATCCAGCCCCGAGTTGGTGGCGCGGTTCCAGAACGAGGCGCGGCTCGGTCGGATGATCACTCACGCCAACGTGTGTCGGATGTACGACTTCGTGGACGCCGACGGGTTGTGCTTTCTGACCATGGAATTCGTGGCTGGCGAACCCCTCGATGCGTGGCTCAATCGCCTGCGCCCCGCGCCCATCGGCTGGGCGGTGGAGGTCCTGCTCGACGTGTCCGCCGGACTGGCGGCGGCGCACGCAAAAGGCGTCGTGCACCGAGACCTCAAACCGGGCAACATTCTGATCGCCAGCGATGGTCGCGCCATCGTGCTCGATTTCGGTATCGCCAAGCAGCTCGGC